>Ga0079992_143791_pt1 | contig 12558 bp, 9 predicted proteins | sample FaiFalFF_MnMetaG_3_FD_69197 | JGI IMG/M metagenome (GOLD analysis project Ga0079992, IMG submission 69197) | Freshwater microbial communities from Yellowstone National Park, Wyoming, USA - Fairy Falls B (FF_Mn_B) MetaG (SPADES assembly) (version 2) | ecosystem: Environmental > Aquatic > Freshwater... | reverse complement strand
AGGAAGGTGGCGGTTTTTCCGGTGGGGTGGGAGAGGGGGTAGCGGGTGCGGAGGGGTTCGGTGAGGCGCAGGGCTTCGGCGGCCTTGTTTTGTTGGAGGAGGGTCCAGCTAAGGTAGAGGGTAGCTAAATCTTTTTGGGGGTGTTTTTCGGCGGCGGGGTGGCGTAGGAAGGCGCGATAGGCCTCCTCGGCCCGAGGGAAGTTATTTTGACGGTAATAGGTTTCAGCCAGCCAGAGGAGAGCCGTGGGGGTATGCGGGCCAGGCAAGGCCGCCGCCGCAGAAAAAGCCTCCGAGGCTGCGGCAAGGTCCCCCTTCTGCCAGTGCGAAAGCCCCCATAATATCCATGCGCGCTGCTGCGCCTCTATGAAGCGATTATCGGTCTCTTTCCCTAAGGTCCGCAAGGCCTCTGCATAGTCTCCTTTCAAGATTTGGAAGTTGGCCAGCATCAGCTGGGCTTCTTGTTTTTTTTCGGGGGGGAGTGGGAGTTTGAGGTAGGTGGTGAGGGCGGTGATGCCGGCATCGGTATCTTGTAGGTGCCAGGCGGTTTGGGCTAAAAGCCAGAGGACTTCGTCGCGGGGGGGACCAGGGCGGGAAGCGGCGGTCTTTGCCCAGAGGAGGGCTTCCTCCCAGCGCTGCTGCTGAGCGTATGCATAAGATAGTCCGTAGGCTACCCATCCCCCTAAGCTATCCTCCCGGTCAGTCAGAGGTTCCCATGCGGCCAGGGCTTTGTTCCAGGCTTTTTGGCGGGCGGCACATACCCCTATCCACCATTGCACTAAGGGCTTACCTTGGGCGGGCGTGATTTGGGCGGCTTTTTCGCAGAGGCCGCCCTGCGCCAGCGTTATCGCTACATACGGCCAGAGCGTATCCCCATACCAAGGCCCCGGCTCCATAGTCATCCATCGTTCTACCATCTCTGCCAGTCGTTCATACGCTTTGAGCTGACCCAAACTATACGCCAGCCACAAGGGCGCCGCCAACCGATACGGAGCCCGCGTCTGAACCGCCTCAAAAAAGGCCGCCGCCCGCCCAAAATCCCCCTGCTCATATGCTATCACACCCAAATAAAAGTTAGCCGCATCGTGGTAAGGCCCCACTCGCTCCGTCAAAGGATACAAATGCTGAATCGCTAATGCCTTATCGCCTTCCCTGTAAGCGGCATATCCAATCAGAAACCGCGCCTCCTCTTGGAGGGCCCGAGGAAGGGCCGGCACCTCCAGCTCCCGCCTTAGCCGCAAAACCTCCTCATATCGCCCCCGCAAAAAAGCATACTTGACCGCATGATAACGGGCTAAGTCGCTCTTGTACGAAGGGTCATGAGTCCGCGCATAGTCTTCCAAAAATCCTTCACTGCCCTCTCGCAAAAGGTCATAGCGGCTGTAGTTTTCCCACCACTGGGGTAGGTCAGAGGGAGGTAAAGTCGGCGTGAAACTGGGATAATGGTCTAAATAGCTCCTGGCAAAAGCCCCAGCGGCGCTGAAAGCCCCATGGTCCATGGCTTCAGCCGCCTGGTAAAAAGCGTTTTCGCTCCACCAACGCAGGGGCAGGTTCTGGGCACTAAGCCAAATCCCCCAAATCAGTAAAAACCGCCTTGTCATTCTATCTGGGCCCTTTCCCAAGGCTATGTCTGAACATCCGAGCTGCCGGAGGCAAGGGGATTTTCGCCGAGCTCTTTACTAAGGGCCTGAACCGCCCGTATGAAAGCTTCTCCCCGCTCCTGGTAGCTATTATACCAGTCAAAGCTGGCACAGGCAGGCGAAAGAAGAACTATATCTCCGGGTTTGGCAACTCTATGCGCTATGCGCACCGCCTCCTCCATGGAATAAGCCCGATACATCTGCGGCACAATATCCTTAAAGGCCTCCTCCAACCGATAAACCTCGTCTCCAATCAGGATGATGGCTTTTACATGGGCTTCCACCAATCCTCGCAAAGGTCCGTAGTCGTTTCCCTTGTCTTTCCCCCCTGCAATCCACACAATAGGCGCCTGGAAGCTGTCCAATGCATACCAAGCGGATTCCACGCTCGTGCTCTTGGAGTCGTTGATGTAAAACACCCCTCCAATCGTAGCTACGGGCTCTAAGCGGTGAGGGAGCTTCTGCAAGGTCTGAAGGCCCCGCTGAAGGTCTTTGCGCCGCAGATTAAGAAGATTGGCCCCAATAGCGGCTGCTAAGCTGTTTTTGCGCTCTGGCGTCGCATCTAACGGCGTCCCTTCATAGGACACCTCGTACCGATGATAATCCTCTGGCTTTTTCATATCGCAAATGAGTTTGTTGTTTTCAATCCAGGCGTGGCAAGGCGGCCGATAAGTCAGCCGATAAATCCACTTTTGAGCTTTTATGACTCGCTCACTTAGAGCTTTTTCCAGAAGCCAGCTATCCCCATCGTAAATGAGGTGGTCTTCTGGGCCCATTCGCTCTACAAACTGGAGCTTGGCGGATAGGTAGTTTTCCAGCGAGCCGTGCCAGTCCAGGTGGTTGGGGGAGAGATTAGTGAGGATGGCGATGGAGGGCTTTATAGTGGGGGCATCCCAGAGCTGAAAGGAGCTGGCTTCTACTACGAAGTGGGTGGCCTCGGGATGTTCTAAGAGAGCTAAGCAGAAACTGTAACCGATGTTGCCGGCGGCTATGGCGGCATAACCCCCCGTGCGCAAAATATGGGTCAGGAAAGCCGTGGTGCTACTTTTTCCTACGGTCCCTGTGATGAGAATGAGCGTCTTTTCGGCGGGGAAGTGCCGCCATCCCCACTCCAAATCTGAAATCACTTCTTTGCCGGCTTCTAAGAGGGCTTGCAGGGTGGGATTGGCGGGCGGAATGCCAGGGCTACGCACGATGACGTCACATGTCCGTAGATGCGGTAAAGGGTCAGAAGTAACCTCCCAGGAGAGGCCAGCCTCAGAGAGCATGCGGGCATAATCGCGCGGCGGGGGCATCCCCAAAGCTTCCAGAAAGGAGGAAGAGACTCTGGGGCCTCCTCCGGGGGGGAGGCTGGCTGGGGGCTTATCGCTTACCAAGACCACTTCATAGCCTTTGGCTGCACTCAGGAGAGCCGCTCCCACGCCGCTTTCACCCAATCCCCATATACCCACTCGCATACTCATCGCAGTTTTAGGGTGATAAAGGCTAAGGCATTCAGAAGCATAGCTACAATCCAAAAGCGAATGACTACTTTGACCTCATGCCACCCCAAAAGCTCATAATGGTGGTGCAGGGGCGCCATGCGAAAAACCCGCCGCCCCTCGCCATACCGGCGCTTCGTATAGCGGAAATACGCCACTTGAATCATGACCGACAGCGTCTCCGCAAACGAAATCCCCGCAATCAAGGGTAGGAGCAGTTCTTTCTTGATGAGGAGGCTGACGGCGCCCATGAGCCCCCCTACCATGAGGCTCCCCGTATCGCCCATGAAGATTTGAGCAGGGTAAGCGTTGTACCAGAGAAAAGCTAGCAAAGCTCCCACTATGGCTCCACAAACAATGGTTACTTCGCTGGCATGGGGTAAGTACAATATCTCAAAGTAGTCGGCCCAGCGCTTATTGCTGGAAAAGTAGGCAAAGGCCCCTAAGCTCACAAAGCTAATAGCCCCTACCCCCGCCGCCAAGCCATCTAATCCGTCAGTGAGATTATAGGCATTGCTAGTAGCGGTGATGATGAAGAGAATCACCATCCCGTACAAGAGGGTTTGGAGCCAGAGGGGACTATCATCGCTTCCTATGCGGGCATACTCCAAAAGCTGGCGTTTGAGGAAAGGAAGGTTAGTTTGAGTGAGGGTTTGGGGGCGGCTTTCGCCAAAGAGGGCTTGGGCCACGGCCAGCCGCTCCGAAGGAGAAACATACAACCTTACCACATCCTCTCCCCGCAAAACCTTATAATAAGCTGGAGCCGTGGCCTCTGTGTAAGAACGATACTTAAAGGCTCGCAACGTAAAAGGCGTCTCCTCAACAGAAAGTAGCCGGTCACCCCGCCGAAAGCCCGCTTCCTTCAAAGGCGCACTAAGCCGAATCCGACCATCTTCTTGTACCCGAGGGGCAGTGCTATAAAACTCAGGCCGCGTAATCATGATAAGCCATAGTAGGAAGGCCCCTCCTATCTGCCCGTATAACTTCACCCGAGCAGGAAGGCCGCTTTTGGAGCGCCGCAGCTTTAGATAGTCATCTACCCAGCCAATAAGCCCCAGCCACAACGCCAAAATGACCAGCGCTACAAGATACGCATTGCTCCATTCGCCCCACAGAAGAAGGCCCCCAAGAAAAGCAAACAAGATGAGAAGCCCTCCCATGGTGGGGGTTCCTTTTTTGGAGGCGTGGGAGCTGGGCCCTTCTACCCGAATCACCTCCCCAAAAGCCTTTCGCCGTAAAAACTGAATGAGCTTCGGTCCTATGAGCCATCCCAAAAAACCTGCTGTTAGCGCTGCCGCTATGCTCCTAAAGCTCAAATAATACGCCAGCCCCGCCCCAGGAAAGTTATAAACCGCATCCAAATACTTCAAAAGCTCGGTAATCATGAGGGGAGTTCGGCCATTTGAAGAAGGATTTCCTGGTCGCTGTGGGGATAACGGACTCCTTGTATTTCCTGGTAGTTTTCGTGGCCTTTGCCGAGGACGGCAATGATGCTGTGAGGGGGAGAGGCTTGCACTGCGCGGAAAATCGCTTCCCGGCGGTCTAATTCTTTGAAGATTTTTTCTCGCAGGTGGGCGGGAAGGGGGCGGTACATTTCGTCCAGAATGGTATTGGGGTCTTCGTAGCGGGGGTTATCGGTGGTTAGCCAGACGAGGTCGGCGTGGAGGGCGGCGGCATGAGCCATGAGGGGGCGTTTAGCGGTATCGCGGTTGCCCCCAGCCCCTAAAACCGCTACCAGCTGGCCTCCAGGCGGAACTAAACCCCTCAGGACCCGCAGGACTTTCTCCACAGCATCGGGCGTGTGCGCATAATCCACGATTCCCGTGCGGCCTTCGGGGAGGGGAATAGCTTCCATGCGGCCAGGAACACACCGCAGCTCCGACAGCCCCTGCGCATAAAACCGCCCTAACTCCACCCACTGACTGGCTGATTCCCCCGGCTTCTCGGCTAAGATGGCTCCACCCCACGCCGCTAAAAGGTTCTCTAACTGAAAATCCCCCAAAATCCCCACATGAATGGGAGGAAATTCCTCCGCTATGGGCATCCCCTGCATGGGTGAGAGCCGCAACCGAAAGTTCATCCCCCACACCCCCGCCTCTATGAGCGTGCCCTGAAAGTCCGCCGGCTGCCGCCGACTATAGCCATATCGCCGAGCACGGGTATTTTGGAGCATGAAGAGCCCATGCCGATCGTCTAAGTTTGTCAAAGCGAAACTGCGTTCAGAAAGTCCATCAAAGAGGCGCTTTTTCGCATCGCGGTAGGCTGTGAAAGTGCCATGATAGTCTAAGTGGTCATGCGTGAGGTTAGTGAAGATGGCCCCTATGAAGGGCACTGCTGCGGTTCGGTGCTGGTCCAAAGCGATGGAACTTACTTCCATGGCTACATGCGTGATGCCCTTAGCTACGAACTGAGCAAAAAGCTGATGGAGGGTGTAGCTATCGGGAGTGGTGAGGGTGGCGGGGAGGGTTTCGCCATCGGCCTTGCAAAAGACTGTGCCGATAAGCCCCGCTTTATAGCCGGCTTTCTGCCAAAGCTGATAGAGGTAATAGGTAGTGGAGCTTTTGCCGTTAGTGCCTGTTACGCCGATGATGTTGAGCTGCCGAGCGGGATGGCCAAACCACGCACTACAGAGGTGGCTATAGGCCAAACGGGCATTAGGAACAACGATAACGGGCACAGAGGAAGGAGGAGAAACGGGTTTTTCAACGAGGAGCGCGGCGGCCCCCCGCTCTATCGCCTCTGCAATAAACTCATGCCCGTCCGCCGATTTCCCCTGCCAGGCAATAAAGAGAAACCCCGGCTGAACCGCCCGACTATCCGCCGTCAAACCCGTAATCTGTACATCTTCGGATGGAAGGTGCTCGGGGTTTATTCCCGGCACCTCCAAAAGCAAACTACGAAGGGAGCGCATACCCCAAACGAAGTCGGATTTGCCTTCGGTCAATGGGAACGTAGCTTACCACCATGGGGCCGTGGCCTTCCCAGGTGGCGGTGTAACCTTTTTCGGCGAGGTGGCTAAGAGCCATGCGCAGGGGCATTCCTATAATTGCTTGGAGCGAAGTGTCGGCATAGGGGAGAAGCTCTACGTAGTAGGCGGTGGGTTTGGTTTTGGCGAGGGGTGTGGAGGGCCGAGTGGGGGTGGAGATGCTGAGGGCGTTGTAGAGGGGAATAGCGTCTTGTAGGCGGAGGACGGGGAGGGCAGGCTGTAAACGTTCTGCCAAAAGGGGTGGCTCCTTAGGGGCAATGCGGGCATCCCGAAATACCACCGCATCCGCCACCTCCCGAAAGGCAGGCGCCGCTACTTCCCCCCCATAAATACCCCCCTGCCGTGGATCATCAATCACCACTATGCAGCTATATAAGGGCTTCTCCGCAGGGAAAAACCCCACAAAGCTCGCCCGATACCGATTGACGTAAATGCCTTTCTCTACTTTTTTGGCGGTGCCTGTTTTGCCGGCTATGGTGTAGAGGGGGGTGGCAATACTTCGGGCTGTGCCTTCCCGAACAACCAGAGTCATCATTTGGCGCAGGGTCAGGGCGGTTTCGGAGCTCATGATGCGCTGGGGGCGGGGGAGAGGCGGCTCCTCCTCTTCGCCATTCGGATGACGGATTTTATCCACGATGCGGGGAGGTACCCATATTCCCTCATTTGCAATGGCGTTGTAGAAGGTCAGCAGTTGGAGCGGGGTCAGCTGGATGTTGTATCCTATAGCGAGCCAGGGGAGGGTGGTGGGGTTGAAGGTGCGGCTTCCGGGCGGAATGTATCGGGGTTGGGGCTCTCCGGGGAGGGTGATGCCCGTGGGTTCCAGCAGCCGAAACTGCCGTAGGTAGGCATAAAACACCTGGGGTTGATGTCCAAAGTGCTGGTGGGCTAGGCTCGCAAAGGCGATATTATTAGAGCGGGTCAGGGCTTCTGTGAGGGTGGTTTGGATGCCGCCGCCGGGTCCTCCTAAGGTTCGGTCGGCCACCCGCAGTTCCACGGGCACCCAAAAGCGCGTATGAGGCCCCAGCCGCCGACTCTCCAAAAGCACAGCCGCCGTGGCTACCTTGAAGGTAGAACCCGGCTCCCACAACGTTTTCACGGCGTCGTTATAGGTCTCCCCGTAGTTGGCCACTGCTAAGAGGCGACCCGTGCGCACCTCCATTAGAATGATCACGCCACCTTGGGCCTGATGGGCTTCCACGGCTCGCTGGAGGGCTTGATAGGCGATGTCTTGGAGGTGAGGGTCCAAAGAAATGACCAAATCGGCCCCCGGTGCTGGCTCAAAATCCGAGAGGTTTTCCAGAGGCACTTCTATGCCGCCGGTGAGGCGCCTCACGAGGATGGTTCGGGCTTCGCCTTGAAGCTGCTCGTGAAAAGCACTCTCAAGGCCCCGCCAAGCCACAGAGTCATTGACCAGGTAGCCTAAGGTGATTCGGGCTAAATTCCCATAAGGGTAGGAGCGCTTATGAGTGATCTTTTCTACAATCAGCGGATGGCCAGCCGCTCGGGGTCGTAAAAGCGGGAGCGTATCTAAGGATTTCTTTTCGGAGTAGGTCAAAAGCACCTTATAGGGGAAAAGGTACACATGGCGGTCGCCGGCTTGACGGCGCTCGCGCAGAAACCGAGAGAAAGCAAGGGGGTCCTTATGGTACTCTGGAAAGAGCTTATGAAGTGCCTTGGCCAGCAGAAAGAGAGAATCGGCTACCTCCTGGTCGCTCCAGAGGGTGGGGTCCACGGCCACCCGAAAGAGAGGCAAACTGGTGGCCCATACCGTTCCGTCGGCCGCTAAAATGCTGCCTCTCTCTCCCCGCACAACTTTGAGGTAAGGGCGCACATCCTGGGCCTCATAGGGGGAAGTGCCGCGATAGCGAAGAATCAAATAGCTCAGCCGCCCCGCCATAAAAAGCCAAAAGGCTCCTCCCATGAGGAGCACGAGGTAAAGCCGCTTGAGCACCTTATCGGGCTTCTTCTCGGATGGGGAGGACATAAGGCGGATTTTTAGGAAGGTGAAGTCCTAAGCTGTCTAAAACGGGCTTCAAGGTAGAGTAGCGGCGCCGCTCACTCACGGTGGCATTGAGCTCTAAGTAGGTAGCGCGTTTTTCCGATAAGGCTCGCTTAAGCTGGTAAAAACGCCGGATTTTCATTTCTGCTCGGTACTGCGTCGCTACATAGATCAAAAGCCAGAACGCAATGTAGGCCAGTAGGGCTATTTGCCGGGGGAGCCAGTAAAAGGGATTGAGTTTGTACAGGAAACGTTTCATAGGGGTAGTTTTTCTAGGACCCACAGGGTGGCGCTACGGCTGCGGGGGTTTTCTTGGATTTCTTCTGGGCTGGGGCGCTGTTTGTGGAGGAGCTTCCAGGCGTAATGCCGATGGCCATAGAGGGGTTCTATGCGAAGGGGGGTTTGATAAAGGGCTTTGATGCGTCGGGCTTCGCCTGAGTGGTAGGTAAGTCCGACGAGCCGCCCGTAGGGGAGAATAACTTCGGTGGTGGCCCGCAGAAGTTCCTCTAAGGCGCTCATTTCATCGTTGAGGGCGATACGCAGCGCCTGAAAGGTCTGGGCCATATAGGTCAGAGCTTTGTGCCCGTAGATAGCTTCTACGACTGCCCGAAGCTCTAAGGTCGTCTGCGGGGCCCTTTGAAGGAGAGCCTGCGCTAAGCGGTGAGCCCTCGGAAGGTCGCCATACTCTCGCAAAATACGCGTCAGGCTTTCCTCCGATTGCCGTCGGAGCCACTCATAGGCAGGGAGCCCCTTCGTAGGGTCCATGCGTAAATCCAGTGGCCCTTCCGCCCGATAACTAAATCCCCGCTCTGGCGTATCTAACTGATGCGAAGACACCCCCAAATCCACTAAAAGCCCCTGAATAGCCTTCACTCCCAGACTCTCCAAAAGGGCCCTTAGGTGACGAAAGTTGGCCCGCACAGCCGTAAAGCGCGCATCCTCAATGTCAGAAAACGGCGCTTCAGGGTCCTGGTCAATCGCAATCAGACGTCCCTTCTCTCCCAGCCGACTCAGGATGAGCCGACTATGCCCTCCGCCCCCATAGGTTGCATCCACATACACGCCATTCGGGTCTGTGATAAGAGCTTCCACGGCCTCCCGAGCCAGCACAGGCCGATGGTAGGTCATTGCCCCAAAAACGCCTGCAACCATTCGGTGCGCTTAGTTTCGTGCGTAGCAATCCATTTCTCATAAGTAGCGCTGTCCCAAATCTCTATCCGGTCCTTCATGCCAATCAGCGTAAGATCAGCTGTCAAATGCGCATATTCACAGAGGGATTTTGGGAGGAGAAGGCGGTTAGCGGAGTCTAAGGAAAGAGGCTGGGCTCCACTCTGAAAGAGCCTTATAAAGTTTCGGCCTTCAGGCGTAAAAAGATTCACTTTCTCGTGGAGTTTTTGAAGTTCTTCTTTCCAGACGGAGAGGGGGTATAGCCAGAGGCAGGGGTCAGGGGCCTTTTGCAGCACAAAGGAGGTGCGCTGCTCCTCAGGGAGCATAGAAAGAAGGGGATTCGGAATGACGAGACGCCGCTTCGGATCCAGCCGGGCGCTGTACTCCCCAAATAGAAACACCGCCTGACAAAAGTAGGGAAGTTTTCCCACCTGCTACCACTGGGTGGGAAAGCGCGGGTACCCCCTATGCTGCCAAACTCTTTGTACCTTAGGCCCATGACGAACATCCTGATTACGACAACGCCTACCGTAGAGAACCGTCCGGTTCGGGAGTACCTTGGGATTGTGAGCGGGGAGGCATTTACGTTCCGGTGGAGTCTGCCATACTACGAGCATTTACGTGACACCGAGAAACTTGATTCTGTTTTCGCTGATACTGCTGAGGGCAGATTATGGAGTGAGTTCAAGGTGCATCTTCATAAGGCACAGGATTGGGCGATTCACCAGATGGCAAAAGCAGCAGAGAAATTAGGGGCAAATGCCGTGATTGGGGTGAAAATTGATTACAAAACTGTAAGTGACCAGAACGGAGGAGAGAGAGCGATGTTGGTGATTACGACTGGGACGGCAGTGCGGTTGTAGTTAGGGCTGGTGGTGGCGGTCCGTGTCTTGCGGCGGCGGTCCACCGCCATTCCCCTTCTCCTGAAGGGACAGGGGATTTGGAGATGAGGGTTACGCCGTAACTACTATTTTCACAGGGGCCGCCTGCCTCTTGAGGTTTTCAGTCTAATACCATTTCCCATTATAAACTTTCCCTTTGGGCGCTGGCCGCCGCCCATCCCCTCTCCACATTAGCCTTGGCCTCAAAATGGTATTATGTTCACTTTATGTCCCGGATTGCCAAAGTCAAGGTAGAGCGGAATGAATAAAGGTGCTTTCGTAGTTGCTCTTGTTTGCCTGCTGCTTAGTAGTCCATTTGTCATAAAGGGGCCTCGGGAGGCGGAGTATCTCTCCTATTCTCAGCAAGCGCTGGCAGGAGCCCCCCCTACGAGGGGGAGGGGACCAGAGGGATAGGGATAACCAGTTAGCAGTCTCACAACTTCTATTTAGTTAGACTACTGTCATGGAGATTCCTTCTCTCCAAGATCAATAAGCCTGCTTCGTCATGAATTTTATGCCATTCGGGAACTTTGAGCACGGAGTCTACCCAAGATAAATATTCAGCGGGGGAAAGTGGATAAGTGCAAGCATCTTTACCTTGTAAAAGTGCAATATATTTAGCATCGCCTATGGCAGGGAAGTGATAAAGTTTTTCGCGAGAGGGGATATGTGGAATGAGGCAGGAAACGGCACTAACAGGAGTATCAGGTGGAATTTTTTCTAGGCCTCCATGAATAGCCGAATAAGAATAGCTACTTTCGTAATGTTGTTTCTGGTACCAGCGATGACGGACGGGGTCGTACCATTTGGAAAGACGAGAGTCCAGTAGAGAGAGCTGCGTGATGTGGGCTGAAATAGCAGCCAACGGCACCCCCCATCGACGCCAAGCATGATTGCGAAATATCCATGCAATCAATATAGGTACTATCAGAGCCAGCTCTAAACTGTAATGATGAAGCGTGCCCCACATAAAGTAGTTCGTAGAGAGCATTTTGTAGAGAAATATGGGCAAAAGTATCCAGATAAACACAGGAGCAGCAAAAACTGCCCATCCCCCAGAAACTAAGAAACTCCAATAAAGCTCACTTTTGATGCCCATGTAGGTAGGGTTGGGGCTCTCCCAGAGAAGCGCCCAGATTATCTTCGGTTTGAGAAGAAGCTTTATTAGAGATAGGAAGGAATATTCACGAGGCAAACAGGTCCATAGCTGTTCTATCTGACAGGCGTAAGCGGCAAAGGGATCAGGTTGGGAAAGGTAAGCATAATAAAGCCATGTGCGCGAAACGGCACCCACTGACCTTTCAGCCCATAGGGTCCCTACCAGTGTCAGAAGAAGCCCATAAACTCCACTCAGGAGAGCCAAATACAAAGCCGTGCGTGTAAGAGCAAAGTTAGTCTTTCGGAATAAGAAAGCCCATCCTGTCCACAAAAAAACGCCCCAAAAGCCAAAGATTTCCTTACTTCCAAGCGCTAGAAGCCAAGCAGCCAAGGCAAAAAGCATCCTCCCTCGCAGATGAAAAAGAAGGGCCCATGGGATGGCCGCCACGGCAATCGCTACTTCATGAAAATCAAATGCCGCCGCACTCCATATTCCCCACATGCCATAATAGTGTACCAGACTCCACAAAGCCAGACCCCTTTCCCCAAATAGATGCTGCGCTATGCGATAAATGCCCCAGCCCCCCACTACAAAGAGTAAAGCCTGAAATACAAGAAGACCCCATGCCTGACCCGCTACATAAAAAGGTACCGCCAGTAAAACACTCCAATTCACATATACAGAAGGTGGAGCTATCCCCTTATCCGCCCAAGGAAGGGCCGTAGTAAGCCATCCCACAAAAAACTTTCCTCGTAAGTAAAACTCACACATCTGCATATAATACCCCAGATCCAGCGCATAAGTGCGAAAATTATAGTGATTAGGCAGGCTAACCAGAAGTAAAAGCCCCAAGAAAAAGATACTAACTCCAAGGGCAGGCACATCCCCACCACTTAATGACCTCCGGGAAAATACAGGCAGAGTCATACTTCCACATGCACTATGGTTCGCAAATTTGCATACAAGTCCGCAAAGCCCGATGGATATAAAGATAACCTGTAAGAGAGCGGTTGGGATCTCGCAGTATCTTCAATCCAGAAAGGGCCAAAAGAACTTTGAGATGGGCTTTATCCAAGGGATGTCTGATGCGGTGCAGTAAGTCTGCTTTTGGTTTGCTATATGGATGGTTTTAGGCATATGTAAAGAAAAATCGTAGAGAGATTGAGAACGAGAGGGGGTAATACCATTTGCAATCAAAAATCTTCTGAATGGAGAGATGTTTTGGGCGGCGGCCAGCCCTGCGGGCTGGCCGCCGACTTAGCACGGGGCCGCCGCCCGCAGGGCGGGCGGCGGGCCCACCAAATAACA
>Ga0079992_133802_pt1 | contig 12566 bp, 9 predicted proteins | sample FaiFalFF_MnMetaG_3_FD_69197 | JGI IMG/M metagenome (GOLD analysis project Ga0079992, IMG submission 69197) | Freshwater microbial communities from Yellowstone National Park, Wyoming, USA - Fairy Falls B (FF_Mn_B) MetaG (SPADES assembly) (version 2) | ecosystem: Environmental > Aquatic > Freshwater... | reverse complement strand
AGGCATGGTTGCCAACAACGCGTCAGGCCTCAGGGCGGTGAAGTACGGGGTCACGAGGGATTACGTCCTCTCGCTGAAGGTGGCCCTGCCCGACGGGCGGTTGATGAGGTTCGGCTCCAACGTCTTCAAGAGCTCAGTGGGTTACGACCTGGTCAGGCTGATCGTCGGTTCAGAGGGGACGCTCGGCGTCGTGACCGAGGTGACGCTCAGGCTCCGGCGCCTGCCGAGGGCGAGGTACACGTTCGCAGCCTATTTCGACTCGATTGAGGCCGGCGTCTCTGCGATCAACGCGGTGAGGCAGGAGGGCCTCGAGCCTGCGGCGATAGAGTTCCTCGACAGGGTCCACATCGACCTGATATCGCGTTGGTCGGGCATCGTCCTACCGGGACACGAGTGCATGCTGATCGTCGAGTTCCACGGCTACTCGAAGGCGGGCGTTATGGAGGAGTCGGAGGCAGCCGTATCGGTCGTGAAGGAGATGGGAGCGTCTCGCCTGGAGGTCCCCAAGAGCGATGAGGAGGTCCAGAGGATATGGGAGGCGAGGAAGGCCCTCTATCCGTCCGTCACTAGGGCTACGCCGGCACCGATCACCGGCGACGTCATCGTGCCCCTCTCGAGGCTGCTCGACGTCGTCAGGAAGTCTTACGAGCTCGGCGAAAAGTATGGCGTAAGGGTAGGGGTGGCCGGTCACTTGGGCGACGGCAACGTCCACACCAACTGGCTGCCTGACGGTAGGGACACCGAGTCTTGGAGGAGGGCGATGAAGGCGAACAGGGAGCTGGTCGAGTACGCGATAAGCCTCGGCGGTGCTGCGTCGGCTGAGCACGGCATCGGTCTCGAGAAGAAGGAGTTCATGGAGCTCCAACACGGAGAGGCCCTGGAGCTGATGAGGAGGATCAAGTCGCTGTTCGACCCGAACTGGATCCTGAACCCTGGCATCATGCTCTGACCAGCCGGTTGCGCAACTGGTAAGCCTGACAAACTAGAAAAATAGTATTGAGCCCATAGAGGCGGTGAAGTGATAAGTATACAATTCTGTACGGCCGGGTGCCTGAGGCCCGGACTAGGTTCGGACCCTACCACAATTCCCTGTCACAATGACTTCCTAAGAGGAGGATCAAACATTATGAACCCTTTCCTTCGAGAGGACCGGCTCCAAATCCTAGATCTCCCCCTTTGGGATTTAAAGCATGACAAGGACTCCGAAGTTGTAGTCTTCATGCTGTTGTTATTATGATGCCATGTGAAGAGTCGACATTGCAGTCGCCTAGGCCCCTCCGAAGACATATATAATGTATACGCAAATCCTTAATAAAATAGTGTCAGCTCTGAATCTTGCACATATATTACTTAATACTATCTATAAACAGGCTTGTGTTTTATTTCACCTCACTAATTAGTGGCGACGGTACTGACAAGTTTTCTTAAGACTTTATGATTGAGGGTCTTTGGCTCCTCCATCTACCTCAGCCCATGCACGTCATCGATGCGGTGCTGGACTCATTCACTAGGCTCTTCAGACATCACAGCTACTCTCCTTTAGAGAAACTCTATTCTATGGGTATTGGAGAGAGTGGGAATAACTTACTTCCATTAAGACCTTCAGAAATAGAAACAAAAGAGACGTGTTTTTCCACACAACGTCAACAACTCGAAGACTCTGAAGAGCATAGAGGAGATAGCAATAGTGGTAGCAATTGTGCATAACCTCGTAAGGATAGGAAGAAGGGAGGTAATACCAATTTGACAGTACCGTGGCGACTAGAGAATAAGTTAATTAGTTGCGGCAACACATAAACAGCTGAAGCGCCTATGCGATTCGGAATAAGCTTTGGTGCTTTTTATGCTGATCCCCACGAATATCTGAAATGCATTGTGGAGGCTGAGAGGCTAGGTTATGATTACGCATTTTTGCCGGATTCGCAGATGATATATCGCGATCCATTCCCGATTCTAGGCGCAGCTTCTATACAAACGGAGAGAATAACACTGGGGATCATGGTTTCTTCAGTAGTTACGAGGCACACGTCTGTTTTGGCTAGCGCATTCCATACCGTTTATGAGCTTAGCCGCGGAAGAAGTGTCTTTATCTTAGGTAGGGGAGATAGTTCCGTCAGACGTATTGGTCTTAGACCTGTTAAAATAGACGAATTCATTCATAAAGTTAATGAAATCAAGCAGTATTTGAGGGGTGTTAAGTCGTCAAACGGCTTCCACATAAGGTATGTAACTCATGACGTGCCAGTACTTGTAATGGCAACTGGGGAGAAGATGCTAAGAATTGCGGGCTGGTTGGGAGATGGGGCCGCTGTACTTCTCGGGCCGGCCCTAGCTAGCTACGCCTACTCGCAGATTCAGATTGGGGCTAAGGAAGCTAATGTCGATACTAGTAAACGGATGTATATATTTACTGCTTTCTGCTCTATTTCAGACGACAGGAAAGAGGCAATAGCTAATGTAAAGCCTGCAGTAACATGGTTTTTCATCAACTCACCACACATTGTTAAAGTTTTAAATAACGTTTTAAATATAAGCTTGCCAAATGACTTCTGGAGCAACATTGAAAGGTTTCGTAGAGATTATGCTAGACATGATTATGTACATGAACAGCGGTGGGACGAAGCAGTCAAGGAATGTGCGTTTATTCCTGATGAGATAGCCTCAGCACTATCTTTAGCAGGTACGTCAGAAGATGTTGTCCAAACGCTGAGAAGTTTGAAGACATTCTTCAACGAAGTAGTAATCAGACCCGTTAGCACAGACGAATGGTACACGGTATTTAAGAGATTTGGGGAGGAGGTTATTCCCAGACTAAAACATTTATAAGTAGGCCCTAAAACATATTATGTACGCATATGGTGATGGATGCATGTCAGCGAAGGTTGGAAAGGTCTTGACTTTAGATGACGTGAAGAAGGTTGCTCATCCAGCATATCCATATATGTTGCCTGAAATGCGGCCAGTTAGCGAAAGAGAGGCCTATCGTCATCTTCAAGGCGCTGTAGACATGCATTTACATGGGGCGCCGACCGGTTGGATGCCCAATAGGCCGTCGATGTTGGAGACGTCAAAGGAAGCTTCGATGGCAGGCATGAAGGCCCTCGTCTTTAAAGATCATTACTATATGACCAGTCCTGTGGCTAGAATTATCCAAGAGGCTTTAGAGGAGTGGTGTTGTGATAAAGGTTTAACTCCCGTCGAGGTTTACGGCGGAGTCACCTTAAATTACCCGGTTGGGGGACTGAATCCTGCAGTCGTAAGGGCGGCTTTAAGAGGCGATTTCAAGGAAAGGACAAAGGTAATCTGGATGCCGAGCATAGATTCTGATCTGACGAGGAGGGCTGCTGGCCTAGGCGAGGGAATCACTATCTTAGAGAATAGTAGGCTGAAGCCAGAGGTTAAGGAGATAGTGGGACTAGTGGCTGCCGCTGAGAACAAGGTGGTTATAGAGACATCTCACCTGAGTTATCCAGAGATACTCGCTCTTGCTGAAGAATGTGAAAAGCAGGGAGTGGATTTGGTAGTAACTCACGCTAACCAAGAGTTGACACTGCTCACCGTTGAGGAGGCTTTAAGCCTTGTTGAGAGAAAAGCATGGATACAGCTGGCTGTTATCTCGATGCTGGGAACACCGTTAGCAGCTCCTGGATGGTTAGTTAATTACCATCATACTATTGAGTTACTCAAATCCATTGGACCTGACAGAGTAATTCTTTGCACTGACGCGGGTCAGACGGGTGCGAAACCCGTCGAGTACTTTAAGTTGGGTGTTTGGAGCCTCCTAACACGTGATATTAGTGAAGACGTGGTAGCTGAGATTGCTCGGGATAATCCAAGGAGAGTCCTTGGTCTTAAGTAATGGAGGGTTTGGAGGGTTTAAAGCCTGCCTTTACCGCGTCAAAGGCATTGCCAACACCTCGCTCCTTCAGAATATACCTCTGAATGCGCTGAGTAGGAGTTTTTGGAAGTTCGTCAACGATTTCAATGTAACGCGGAACCATGTAATAAGGCAAGCGCTTATCACACCATTCTAGAAACTCCATATAGTCCAGCTGCATGCCGGGTTTTAGCACAATATAAAGCTTGACATCCTCATCGCCCAGCTCTGAGGGAACCCCTACAGCAGCCGACTCGAGCACCGCCGGATGCTCGTTTACAACACTTTCTATTTCGTATGGGGATATGTTTTCTCCCCTTCTCCTTATTGATTCTTTGAGTCTACCAACAAAGTAGAAAAACCCTTCTTCGTCCCTGTAGAATAGATCTCCTGTATGGAACCATAAGTTTCGCCACGCTTCGACGGTCTCACGCGGTTTATTATAATACTCAAGCATCATGACATAGGGTTTTTTAGGTCTTATAAGTAGCTGGCCTACTTTGTACGGAGGGAGTTCGCGGTCCTGTTCGTCAGCGATGATCATATCAAAGTAGGGTAACGGTTTTCCTACCGAGCCTACTTTAACGTCGTTCCCTCGGTTGAATATGGCTATGGCGCATGTCTCAGTCATGCCGTAACCTTCTAACACTCTCACCCCAAACCTCTTCTCAAAGGCAATCCATACATCCTTAGTTGCACCACCGGTCATGGCTACTCTGACGTTGTGTCTTCTATCGTAGTAACTCTCAGGAGTCTTTAACAAAATATTTATCATGGAGCTAATCAGGAAAATAACTGTTGCACGATATTTAGCTGCCCATTCCCAGAATTTCGAGGCATGGAACCATGGCTCAAAAGCCGCAGTTAAGTCGTTTATGAGTGCCGGCAATATTATTTGAAGCTGACCGCTTGTGTGGAAGAAAGGTACTGTACTAAAGAATATGTCTCCCTCACGAGCCTCCGCTATTTCTGCATTCATTAGCGCGGTATTAATATAGGCATTATGGGGGAGTACAACCCCTTTGGGCGGCCCTGTAGTGCCTGATGTATACATTATCGTTGCTGGATCGGAGGGCGCGACTTCTTCAAATCCTTTTAGAGGCTTTGAATTAAAGAGCTCCTTCAAATTTATAAAATCGGGTACGTCTGCGTCTGTTACGTGATACACAACATTCTTGAGTTTGTCTTTAACTTCAAGATATTGCTGTAATAAATGTTTGCTTACTAGAACGACTTTTGCTTCAGAATCATTAATTTGATAGGTTAGCAGCGGGCCTTTCAAGGCTATGTTTAGGGGGACAGCTACAGCACCTAATTTCATTGCACCAAACCATATGTACAAAAACTCTACTGAGTTTGGAAACAGTATTACTATTTTATCACCCTTACGTACATCCAGACTCCTTAAACCATTGGCAACCCGTGCTGCCATCTCATCTAACTGCTTATAAGTTACAATGATCTCTCCATTGCCTGTTAAAACAGCTATTTTATCACCATTTTTTGCTGCTTTAACTTCAGTTAACGCAGCCAAGTTAAATATATTTTCAGAACTTTCGTACATCAGACATCACCTCTATTGCTCAAAAATTTTAAGACGGCTTCTGCAAATTTATCAGGGAATTGTTCCACTAAAGCAACTGTGCCATTATCTATTTCAACTACATCAACAACATTTAAAATATTTTGTCGCAACTTACTTAAATAGGGATAAGAGAAGGGGTCGGCTTTGCCAGCTATAAGCAATGTAGGACACTTTATTCTCGGTAATTTTTCCTCCATCTTGTACTTAGCTACCGCTTTATGTCCCTCTGCAGCGTTACGGCCAGCTTTTAACGCATCAATAATGAACCGGTCGAGTAAGTCAGGTCTGTTTTGCGGGTAATAGGGAAGTCTCCCCCTCCACAATTGTATTAAATGCGAACCATCAACCTTCGATTCGTAGCTGTCAATAACTTCCTTATTTCGCCGTTTTTGTCTTTCCTCTTCATCAATGAATGGACAGCCAGATAGAACTAATTTTTCAACTTTTGAGGGAAATGATGCGGCAACTTCTATTGCAACTACTGCACCTGTATGGTGGCCAATTAAGGAAAATTTCTCTATGTTGAGTGCAGAAGCAAATTGGATTACACCCATTGCTAAACGTTCAATGGTCATTTCGCCTTCAAACCTATATGAGTCGCCGAACCCTATCATATCCATTGCTATTGCCCAAAACTTCGAGCCAATTATTGGTAAGACTTCTAAAAACTCATCCGATGAACGTGGTGTTTGGTGAAGCATTATTACGGGTTTACCTACGCCGCAACTTCTATAATGTATCTGTCCATCAGGTGTGTCCACAAAGCCTCTTTTAATAACGGTGCTACCACTCATCGCCGTTATTATTAATATAAATTTGGTGGCTTTTAACTTTTATCATGTAATTGATAAGTTATAAAATGATAAGTTTTTATTTAGGACCACGATGGTAATTACTGAGGTGGGTGTGATTGGCAGGAAAAACGACTAGACGTAACTTCCTCACTATGCTAGGGGTTGGAGCGGCTTCGGCGGTAATTTTCGGTACTGCGGGATATTTGCTCGGTTCTAGAGGACGTGAAATAATTGAACGCACAGTAACTCAGATACTCACAGTTACGCAGGCTACAGAAGCAAAACCTAGCCGTCTTGTTATCGCTTGGCCATTTGAAATTGTGACCTTGAATCCCTACAGATACAGCAGAAACATTCCCTCCGAATCACCTATGGCTGCAATCTTCGACCGATTCCTGTCACAGGATCGTGACCTCATCCAGCGTCCTGGCGTCATTGAAAGCTGGGAATGGGGGCCTGAAAAAACCTCTCTAGATCTGCGGGTTAGACAAGGTATTAAGTTTCATGACGGGACAACATTAACTGCCGAAGACGTTGCCTTCAGTTTTCAGACTATGAAAACGCCACCCAACGCATACGCTGGTGTGTGGCGTGTGATTAGCGACATAGAAGTGAAAGGTCCGTATCTGGTAAGGCTTACACTAAGTCGATATGACCCGTCGATTATTCCATGGATGGCTTTCCTTGACGCTTTCGTAGTCCCCAAGCATGTCTGGGAAAGGCTTGGACCTGACGAGTTTGGTAAAAAGCCAGTAGGCAGCGGCCCTTATAAGGTTAAGTCGTTTAAACCGGGCTTGCTGGAGCTTGAAAGATTTGACGACTATTGGCGAGGACCTGCTCCGATAAAAGAAGTTGTGTTCAAGGAAGTGCTTGATCCAAGGTCGCGAGCTGTGGAGGTTGAGGCTGGAACGTCCGACTACACATTGGAGGTAGATATAGATGACTTTGAGCGTTTGTCAAAAACTCCAGGACTGAAGGGAGTTGCCCAGCCTGTTACCGATGTAGCAATACTAATGATACCAACATATTATCCAGAGACAGGAAACATTAACGTTAGACTGGCAATGCATTATGCAATAGATAAAGAAGCTATAGTGAAACGCATCTTAAAAGGTTACGGTAGAGTTGTACACACCACGGAGGCGCCAGGGTATCGAGCATATGTGCCCGATTTCTCCTTCCCCTATGACCCGAAGAAAGCATCGGAATTATTAGCTGCTGCCGGTTACTCTAAAACCAATCCTGTTAGAATTACAGCTGCAACCTTCAAAGGCAACTTCCCACGAGACTACGAGGTCATGCAAGCTATAGTCGCAATGTGGAGGGAAGTGGGTATTGAGGCTGAACTCGAAGTAATCACTTTAGCACAGCACTTTGAGATGCGAAACACAGGCAAAATGAAACATGTTCATTTCTATGTATGGTCTAATGCCACTGGCGACCCAATTAATTCGTTAGGCCACTCTCAGTGGCCGGATTCGCCCTTCTCAACTTGGAGGGGGCTCAGAGAAGCGAAATTGACCGACTATTCAGGTCTAATGGAAGAGGCAAGGCAGGTGATTAATCCGGTCTTTTTTGAAAAGGATGAGGAGAAAAGAATTGCCGCGGCTAAGTACGCAGCTAAGTGGGTCGTCGAGAAAGGGTTAGTTATACCGCTCTACCAGGCTGTGCAATTACATGTGATGAAGAGCGACATAAAGTATGACCCGTGGCCGCAAGGCTGGGTTCTACCATATTACATGTCTAGGTGATATACCTAAAAATGCCTATAACAAGCTACTATCTTTTTAAAAGATTCATGCAATCGGTCATTGCTTTCCTTGGAGCTACATTCATCTCTTTCGTAATCTTTAGAGTACTTCCAGGCGATCCTGTCTCACTAATGGTTGGCCCTGGTGTAACTGAGCAGTACATCGCTGAGCTTCGCGCCTATTATCGTCTCGACCAACCTTTGATTTCGCAGTATATTTACTGGTTAACAGACTTGTTCACCCTAAACCTTGGGAAATCGTTCAGATACGGTGCTGACGTTGCGACCCTAATCCTTGAAAGACTTCCAGCAACTTTAGAGCTCGTCTTCGCGTCATTAATTATTGCCTCATTACTAGGTATTTTCACTGGTGTTGTAGCAGCTGTTAAACGCCGAATAGATACTTTCTTGCAAACTGTTTCTCTAGCAGGGTTAGCCATCCCACATTTTTTGTGGGCACTAATACTAGTGGTGTTGTTCGCTGCCATACTTCGCATAGCGCCCGCATCAGGACGTTTAGATTTAGGGCTAGTAATACCGCGTATAACAGGTTTTTACCTCATAGACTCAATTATTACAGGAAATGCTGAAGCGTTCTTCAGTGCCCTGAAACACATCATTCTTCCAGCGTTTTCACTTGCCATAGGTATGATGACTTTAATTCAGAGAACGTTGAGGTCACGCATGATAGACGTGCTTAATGAAGATTATATTCTCACTGAGCGGATGAAAGGTCATAGTGAAACTTACATTCTCTTCGTTCGAGCCCTGAAAAATGCTTTGATGCCAGTCATAACTATTATTGGCATTCAATTCGTATTCCTGTTAGGTGGCAGTACAGTTGTAGAAAAAATCTTCGGATGGCCCGGGATAGGAAACTTACTTTTCACAGCTGTCCAATACAGAGACTACACACTCATTCAAGGAATAATAATGGTCTACGCAATAATAGCAATCGTTGTAAATTTCTTAATAGATATCTTGTACACTTATATTAACCCCAGGGTGGAGTTTAAATGATAGTAACTGAAAAATCGTTAAGAAGAACATCATTAATGGACTTTCTATCCAGTAAGAAAATATCAGTAAGTTTAGTGGTTATAACGTTTTTTGTAGTCGCCGGATTAACAGCGCCTTATATTGCTCCTCATGATCCTACTAAACAGTCATTGGACAAAGCAAACCTGCCACCTATATGGGTTGAAGGAGGCGACCCCAAATACTTGTTAGGAACAGACAGTTTGGGACGCGACATCCTCAGCCGCCTTCTACACGGAGCTTCCGTTGCCTTTTATGTTTCTATAACAGCCACGTGCATAGTAAGTTCAGTAGGAACCTTGCTGGGCTTACTCGCAGGATACATTAGAGGGAAGTTTGATGAACTGTTGATGCGGATAATTGATATTTGGATGTCTTTTCCACCAGTAATACTGGCAATTGCTTTTATTAGCGTACTAGGTACAGGAATAAATAACGTGGTGTTGGCCATTGCGATCGTTGACTGGACAAGGTTTACTCGAGTGGTTCGGTCAGAAGTACTCGCAACGAGAGAGAAAGACTTTGTGGCTACGGCCGTTACCGCCGGCTTTTCAACGAACTACATTATATGGCGTGAAATATTCCCAAATATCCTTCCTTTAATCATTGTATTATCAACACTCGAAATGGGTATAGCTGTGGCGGTCGAGGTATTATTGAGCTTTGTAGGGCTGGGTGTTAAACCAACAACCCCTTCATGGGGAACTATGCTATCAGATGGACTCTTGACTTTTAGAACGAATCCCTACGCATTCGTGTTCCCGCTACTAGCGACGGTGGTAGTTGTCTTAAGTTTAAACCTTTTAGGCGAGGGAATCAGAGAGAAATTAGATCCTAAATTGGAGGTGATAGGTAAATGACAAAACTTCTTCAAGTACAGGAATTAACAATAAGTTTTCATCAAGTCGAAGTAGTTAAAAATGTATCCTTTGAGGTTGAACATGGAGAAATCTTTGGATTAGTGGGCCAGTCGGGAGCGGGCAAATCGTTGACAGGACGGGCCATAATTAGATTGCTACCTTCGTCAGCTAAAGTAACGGGCAGGATACTTTTTAAAGGACGGGACTTGCTGAGTTTAACAGAAAAGGAGATGAGGAGAATACGTGGAAAAGAAATAACATTGATACAGCAAGACCCTGTGGCTTCCTTAAATCCATCATTTAAAATCCAAGACCAAATTACTGATATTTTAAAACTGCATCTGAAGCTCGATAACAAAGAGGCGATAAACAGAGCTAAAAAACTTCTTAGCGAAGTGGGTGTTGCTAACCCTGAGAAGGTTTTGCTGAAATATCCTCATCAACTGAGCGGGGGGTTATGCCAACGAGTAGCTATAGCGATAGCGTTTGCATGCGAACCATCGTTGGTCATAGCAGACGAGCCCACAACAGCATTAGACGTAATCACCCAAGGCATGGTTATAAACTTAATGAAACGAATGCAGCAACGATATAATACATCTATAATTTTCATCACACATGATTTGGCTCTCGCTTCAAATATCTGCTCACGGATAGCCGTAATGAAGGACGGGCGCATATTGGAGGTTATAACATCATCTAAGAACATTTTATCGGAAGCCAACCACCCCTACACACGAACTCTTCTGTCGTCGATTCTAACACTTAAGAGGTGATGAAAACTTGAACGTATTAAGAGTAATCAACCTAACTAAAAAATTTGCTGAACCAAAAAGGACGTTTTTACGTAAAGATAGAAGTTTTCTGACAGCGGTAGAACGTGTATCATTTGAGATAGGGGAAAATGAAGTAATAGGTATCGTCGGTGAGTCAGGTAGCGGGAAGACGACCTTAGCCAAGACGATTGTGAGGCTCTACGAACCCGACGATGGTCGAATAGAATTTATGGGCGTCGATATTACACATTTAAACCAAAAACAATTGCGTCCATTAAGAAAGGATATGCAAATCGTCTTCCAGAATCCTTACTTATCACTTAACCCAAGAAGAAAAATAAAAGACATTATAGGAGACGTAATCAAACTTCATAAACTCGACAAACTCGTGTCCGTTGACGAAGCTTTAGAGATTGTTGGTTTACCAAAAAGCTATTTAAATAGATATCCTCATCAGCTTAGTGGAGGAGAAAGGCAACGAGTAGCTTTAGCAAGGGCATTAATTCTTAGACCAAAACTATTAATTCTTGATGAAGTGACTTCTTCATTGGACGTCATAACAAAACGGGCAATTCTAAATTTATTAAAAGACATTAGAAAAAGTTGGAATATTTCCATGCTCTTTGTATCACATGATCTTGCTGTTGTTAACCACATAAGCGATAGAGTGCTAGTAATGTATGCAGGCAGAGTAGTTGAAGAGGGTAATATTGAGGAAGTCATCAACAATCCGCTCCATCCATATACTCGCGCATTAATAGATTCTGTTCCTGACATATCAGGAAATTGGAATCCGAAATACGTCTACCCGGAAATTGATAGTCTTCCGGTACGTGGCTGTAAGTTTTCTCATCGATGTCCCTTCGCTTTTCAAAAATGTTACATTAGCGAACCTACTCTTATCCAATTGGAAAGTAATCGAAAAGTTGCCTGCTATCTTTACAACGAAAAATAAATAGAAATAGGAGATTAGACAAGAAAAAAGAAATAATGAAATAAATTTATTACACGGTACGCTGTAGTTATAGCTTTAGCAACTCTGAGACTTTTAAATTTAAATGAACTTTAATAAATAATGAGGTGGGATATCGACATTAAAGAATAAAAAGAATAAATTGGTGAAAAAAATCCGGCATAATATATACTGCCTTTGCTTCCTTTAAGTTGATGAACAGATATAACCCAGAACTTTAAAGAGGATATGTCACTATGAGACGGCTTTCATTAAGTCTAAAGCTACTTATAAAGGGGGCTTAGCCGAAGAAGATCAAGGAGTCGGATCATAGTTCGGATTATAGTAATGATTGAAGTGGCTTTGGGATACCTTTCTACTAGACCTAGGTTACAACGTCAGGAGAGTGGCAGCACACACACGAGACAACGAATAATGAATGATTGTATATTATATTCCCAGTCTCTCCAATGCCCATAGAATAGAGTTTCTCTAAAGGAGAATAGCTGTGATGTCTGAAGAGCCTAGTGAATGAGTCCAGCACCGCGTCGATGAAATGCATGGGCTGAGGTAGATGGAGGAGCCAAAGACCCTCAATCATAAAGTCTTAAGAAAACTTGTCAGTATCCTTCTGAACGGTCTGAAGAGAGGGGAACCTGCGACTCGCATCCTTACCGATTCCCTCGGTACACCGGTGAGACAGGCCTTTCAGAGAAATCCCTTAAGTTAAGACCTGTCATGAAGAAAAACGACGGAATAAAGCTTCTCGGCAGAATTTTTCACAATCTTTAAATACGTTTTTCCTTGTCTGTAACTTGAGACACATGCTCACGGTCCTCGGTAAGAGAAGGCCCCCGGACCCGGAGGAGCTCGGACTCGACAGGGAGGTCTTGCTGAGGATGTACAGGCTGATGGTGCTGACGAGGGTTCTAGA
>Ga0079992_133782_pt1 | contig 12568 bp, 14 predicted proteins | sample FaiFalFF_MnMetaG_3_FD_69197 | JGI IMG/M metagenome (GOLD analysis project Ga0079992, IMG submission 69197) | Freshwater microbial communities from Yellowstone National Park, Wyoming, USA - Fairy Falls B (FF_Mn_B) MetaG (SPADES assembly) (version 2) | ecosystem: Environmental > Aquatic >... | reverse complement strand
ACCGGGAAGCCTCTGGAGGTGGCCTACGCCGCGCTCTTTCTGGTCTCCGACGAGTCCAGCTTCATCACCGGCCAGGTCCTCTTCGTGGACGGGGGGCGGACCATCGGCGCGGCCCCGGCCTGAGGGGTAGGATGGGGGAGGAGGTGAAAAGGCACCCCGAGGTGATCCAAAGCTTGCAGGAGCGGCTTTCCGAGGAGCTGGCCGCCATTTTGCAGCACATGGTCCACGCCGAGATGGCGGAGAACTGGGGCTTCAAGGCCCTGGCCAAGCACCTGAAGGCCCACGCCATCACCGAGATGCGCCACGCCGAGAAGCACATGGAAAGGATCCTCTTCCTGGAGGGCTTTCCCGAGGTGAGCCGCATCGGGGAGATCAAGATCGGGAAGAACGTGCAGGAGATCCTCTTCAAGGACTACGAGGGGGAACTGCAGGCGGTGAAGGGCTACAACGAGACCATGAACCTGGCCCAGAGCCTAGGGGACAACGGCACCCGGGATAGGGTGGCGGCCATCCTCGAGGACGAGGAGGCCCACGTGGACTGGCTGGAGACCCAGCGGGAGCTTCTGGACCAGATGGGCCTCAGCAACTACCTGCAGTACCTGGCCGGGGGCCTGGACTGAACCCTTTAGGACACCGGGGCCTTCAGGTGCTTGCGGGCCCAGCGGTCCACGGCCTGGATGACCGCCTCCAGCTCCTCGCCCGAGGGGGTGAGGCGGTAGCGGGTGCGGGGGGGCATGTAGGACTCCACGGTCTTCTCCACGAGCCAAAGCCGCACCAGGTGGTCCAGGCGCTGGGAGAGCGTGGCCGGGTTCACCCCGCCGATGGCTCGGGAGAGCTCGTTGAACCCCTTGGGGCCCTCGAGGAGGGCCCGGATGATGTGCAGGGTCCACTTCTCCTGCAGGAGGTTGAGGGCGGCGTACACGGGGCAGAAGGCGCCTTCTTCCCGCGCCGGGGCATCGGCCATAGCCCTATGGTAGCCCTAAAGGTCGGGGAGCCGGGAGGCCGCCTCCTTAAGCCTTTCCCGGGAGGCGTGGAGGTAGATCTGGGTGGTGGCGATGGACTCGTGGCCCAAGAGGTCCTTGACGGCGTCCAGCTGGACGCCCCTTTCCACCAGGAGCGTGGCGTAGGCGTGGCGGAGCTTGTGGGGGGTGAAGCGCCTGGGGTCTAGGCCCGCCCTAAGGGCGGCCTCCCGGAACTTGGCCTCCACGTACCGGGCCGAGGGCACCCGGCCCCGGTACCGCCCCTGGGCAAAAGTGAATACATTCACATTGCCCTGGGGCGGGCCCAGCTCCAAGAGCGCGCTCTGGGCGGTCCGGGAAAGGGGCACCAGCCGTTCCTTGTTGCCCTTACCCACCACCCGCACGGCCACGGGGCGCCCGCCTTCCTGGACGATGTTCTTGCCCTTCAGGGAAAGGGCCTCGGAGATGCGGAGGCCCGTGCCGTAGAGGAAGCGGGCCAAAGCGGTGAGGAGCCGGGCCTCCTTTTCCTGGGCCAGGGCCTCGAGGAAGCGCAAGAGCTCCTCGGGGGCCGGGTGCAGGGGAAGCCGCCTCCCGGCCTTGGGCCGGCCGATGCCCTCGGTGGGGTCCGCCACGGCCTCGCCCCGCACCTGGGCCAGGTAGCGGTAGTAGCTCCTCAAGGCCGCCAGGAAGCCCTGGACCCGCCTGGGGGCCCAGCGCTCCTCCAGGAGGATGGCCCGCACCGCCTCGGGGCCTGGCGGGAGGGCGCGGGCCTCGAGGAAGCGGAACCAGAGGGCCAGGTCCTGGAGGTAGCGGCGCACCCCCCGGGGCGAGTAGCCCCGCTCCAAAAGGAGGTATTCGGCATAAGGGGCCAGGGGCAGAAGGGCCTTCTCGGGCTTTTTAACGCCGATGGTTTTCCAGATAACGCCCTGGGTGGTCGGCTCGGCCATGGGGGCATTATACATGCGCGAAATGTACCTTTCGCGAAGATGGGAGATTTGCGCCCTCAAGACTTCCAGCGCTCACCCCACGCGCGCGGGGCCTACGCCAGATGACCTCCCAGGCCATGGCGCTTTTCCCCGACCCCGACTTGCCCACGATGAGGAGCCGGAAGGCCTATCTACCGCCCATAGTCCCGCCAGTTTGCTACCTTTACCCAGGTGAAGGCGGCGAAGTCGCCGATGTTTTCGGTAAGCAACGTGCGGTTGTGCGCCCAAGCGGTCGCCGCGATCATCAGGTCAAACAGCTTCTTGTGGGGGTTGGGAAGCTTTGGCAGGTTCAGCTTCGCCGCTTCCCGCATGGCCTTCCTAGCCGCCTTGCCCTCAAAGGGCAAGACGGCAAACCGCGCGAACATGGCCTCCACACTTCTTTCCCGCCTTGGGTCAACAACAAACTCTCCGGTGGCGTACTCAACCTGAACGATGGCCGAAGTTACCAGTTGCTCCTCGCTTAGCCTAGCAAGAAAACGATAAGCCTCCGGCTCGCCGCGCCGGAGGGCAATGAAGAAGTTGGTGTCAAGAAGAGGGCGCTTCGGCGGCCTCATTCTTGCGCCCAACCTTGCGCAAAGGGTGGCGGCGTCCGGTTACTCGCTCTATGGCTTCCACCATCTTCCTGGCATCCTCATCCGTAAGGGGAGGCATAGACTGGACGATCCTGAAGACTTCCGCCGCCTTCTTGGACTTGAAGACCAGGCCCTTAGCCATCGTGCCCTCATCTTACCTCAAGCTTGGTAGGCCCGCCATAGCTCCCACCCGGCCCAGGCGGCCAGGGCGAGGGCCACCACAGCCGGGCGGTCTCGCACCTCGGGCACACTTGGGCCGCCGGTCCATCCCCACGTGTGTGGGGACTACGGCAGCGTAGCCTGGTCCAACCAGATCGCCGACGGTCCATCCCCACGTGCGTGGGGACTACGGGTCAAGAGCTACCGGGAGGAGCTGGAGAAACGGTCCATCCCCACGTGTGTGGGGACTACTTGGCCACTTTAGGCGGGCGGTGGCTTCCCCCCGGTCCATCCCCACGTGCGTGGGGACTACCACTTGACCAGGACGGCAAAAATGCCGCTTCACCCCCCGTTATGTGTCTTTTAGGGAGTGATTACGGCTTTTGGTTTTCAAGATCCCCTTCGGAAGCCTTGGCGAGGCGCTTTTTGTACCTCTCAACTTGCCTGGACAGCTTCTCCGCCTTCCGCGCCGCCTCGGCGTTCCGAACGCCCACCAACACTATACCATCAAAGTCCCGCAGGAAGCGATCCGGGTAGCCGTGAAGCCGCAAGGCGAAGCCCTGCTCGTTGTTGGTACGGTAGGCGAGGGCCACCCTGCCGCCCTCGGCCTTCTCCACGGCCCGCTCCCAGAGGAGTTCCCGCACCGTGGCGCTAACCCGACCCACGAAGACCCCGGTGTCCACCTCCACCAGGAAGCGGGTAAGGTCCCCCCTAAGGCTCTTCGGAACCTTCTCCAGGATCATCACCACCATAGGCCACCCCGCCCTCCACCTCCCCTTCGAGGTCCCAAAGGCCTCCAGGACGGGTTGGGTCCTCTTCCACCGGGTCCTCGTCCTCGGGAAGGCCCAAGCCCCGGAAAAGCTCCAGGAGATCCTCGGCCATACGCTCCAAAAGCCTTCCCTCCTGAATGGCCTCCCGCAGCACCCGGCGCACCCTACGCTCCACCCCCTCCTCGGACTCCGCCACGGTGCGGAAAGCGGCCGGCACGAGGTAATCCGCCTTGTAGAGATCGGCGATATCGTAGACAAAGGAGAGGAGCTTCCCGGTGTGGATGAAGCCCAGGGCAGGGCTAAAGCCCATGGAGACGATGGCGGCGTGGGCGAGGCCGTAGAGGTAAGCGGCCCCGGCGGAGAGGGCCCGGTTCACGGGGTCCGCCGCCCGCCAGTTGCCTCGGTCGTAGCTCCGGCCGTGCCAGGGCACGCCCGTCTCCCGGCTCCAGCGGGCGTACGTCTCCCGCACCCGCACCCCCTCGAGGCCCCGCACCTGCTCCAGGGTCAGGCCCTCGGGTAGGGGCTCGGGGAAGCGCATGCGGTAAAGCCGCATCACCACCTGGAGGTGCAGGGCCGGTTCGGCCCAGGCCCGGGCCTGCCGGTAGAGCCGGGCGGCGCTCCGGGTGTCTCCCAGGCCCTGGGCGTAGAAGCGGGCCATGCCCTCCCCCACCCAGGCCACGGTGCAGCCGTTTTCCGCGAGGAGGCGGATGGCGGCGTGGGTGATGCGGGTGCCGGGGCCCAGGAAGAGGACCCCTAGGCCCGCCACCGGGGCCAGGGTGAGGCCTTCTTGGTCGTAGATGCCGATGCCCCCCGCCTCCCGCTCCACCACGGCGTGCTCCACGTAGAGGTAGGAGAGGCCATCCCGGAACTTGGGAAGCTCCTTGAGGTTCCTGGCGCTGGGCACGGGGGGCATGGGCCCTCCTAGGGAGCGAGGGAGAGGAGGCCGAGGCCGAGGGCCTTGCCGGGGCCTATGCCCTGCTTCAAGGTGGCCTGCGCCTTCCCCGGGTCCACCACCTCGAGGCGCCCCTCAAAGAGCACCGCTTGGACCTGGAGAAGCCTCCCCTCGTCCCCTTCCCCTTTGCCGCGGCGGGCTTCTAGAAAGGTGTCCTGGAGGATGCGGACCAGGGGTCCCTGCTCCCCCTCAAGAAGGCGGAAACCTCCCTCCAGAAGCCGCCTCTCCAGCCAGGCGACCTTCTCCGCCGGGGTCTTCAAGGCCACCCGCTTCCCCGTGGCCGCGAGGCGCTTGGCGGGGTTGGCCCGCAGGCGGAAGCGGAGGCGCTGTCCAGGGTGGAGGGCTGGCTCAAAGGGCTTCGGGGGGAAGACCTCGGCGTACCCCTCCTCCAGCACGCTCCAGTCGGGCTCGGTGAGGGTCTGCACCAGGACCACGGGGGGTTCCAGGCCCCGGGTGGGCTCCAGGCGCCAAAGAAGCCGCTCCCTTCCTTCCTTAAGGGCCTCGGACACCGCCTTGGAGAGGGTGCGGTGCATCTCGTAGGGGTTGGCCAGGTCCCGTCGGGCCGCCTTGGAGGCCGGGTTTAGCACCAGCTTGCTAACCCACATGGGCCACCTCCCACCTTGGGGGGCCTTCCGGAACCGCTTCTTGGGGAAGCACCTCCTCCCGCACATACCGGGCGGCGAAGCGGCGCTCGCTAAAGGGCCCCGCGGGCTGGTCGTAGACCAGGCGGCCCTCCCCGGCTTCCAGGACCAGGAGAAGTTCCCCCTGAGGCCTTCCCTTCCCCAAGTAGGGGTAGGTCTTCAGGGCCTCCGCCAAGGGGGCCTCGAGGAAGCCGTCGGGCAGGTAGGGCGGGGGGCTTGGCACGTAGCCCTTACGGCCCAGGTAAAGGGGGAAGCGGGGGCGCTTCAGGGCGCTATGGAGCTCGCGAAGGAACCCCCCGTCCCCCTCGAGGCCCACCAGGAAGGCGGCGTCGGAGAGGAAGTACCGCCAGCTCTGCACGTCCCGCTTGGCCTCCAGGTCGGCGGCGAGGACGTTCTGGGCGGTCTGGTAGTCCACCCGGAGCACCCCCTTCCGGTCCACCCGCACCCCCATGCGGAGGGCGGCCAGGTCGGAGATGTCCTCCCTCCGGTCCCGGCCCAAGGCGGCGGCCAGAAGGCCCACCACCCCGCTTTTCGTGGGGTAGGGCCAGGTGTCCCGGTGGTCAAAGCGGCTCCGGGTGCCCCAGGACTGCAGGGGGCCTTGGAGCCTAAGAAGGAGGGTGGCCACGCTTCACCTCCAGAAGCGCCCTCACGGCCTCCGCCACCTTCTCCTTGAGGGCCTTCAGGTCCCCTAACCGGGGAAGTCCGTCCCCCTGCGCTTCCGTGAGGTCCAGAGCCCCCTTCCACTCGGGGCTCAAGGGCCCATACACCCGGTCAAACCTGGCCCACTCCTCCATCAGGGCCTCCGCCGAAAGGCGGGAAAGGGGCACGTCTTCCCTGGGCCGGATGGGCCGCTCAAAGGCCGTGGCCAGGTTCCGGGGCATCCCCTCCCCGGCCCGGAAGGCCACGAAGAGGGGCGGGTTGTGGGCGGCGAAGCTGTTCTGCTTGCCCGAGGGCAGGGTGAGGGCGAAGGCCTCGAGGAAGGCCAGGGCCCCCTTAATGGCCAGATCCTTGTCCCTCTGGAGGTTTTCTAGGAGCTTTTCCAGGTCCACCACGGCGTAGCGGTAGAGGGTGGCGGAGTAAAACTCCACGTACCCCATCATCTCCGCCCCGGTCTCCTCCTTGGGGTTCAGGTCGTCCACGGCGGTGTAAAAGTCAAACTCCCGGTCCACCTTGTGGGTGGAGAGGGCGTGGGCTACCTGGACCGCGGCGTCTACTCCGAGCCCGGGCCGGTCCGCCAGCATCCGGCCAAAAAGGGCCAGGTCCACGGCCTTACCCCCGTCCAGGACCCGCTCCAGGGCCTTTTTGAGCTCGTCAGGGACCTCCGCCTTCTTCTTGCCCTTCACCTCCCCGGAGAGGGCCTCGAGGTTCTCCCGGATGCCCTGGGCCAAAGCGTCCAGCTCACGGTTGCCTAGGAAAAACAGGTACTCCGTCCGCCCCTCCTTCACCCCAAAGCCCAGGGCGTTCAAGGCGTTTTCCACGGCTCGGCGGGCAAGCTCCTCCTTCACGTCCTCAAGCCTCCGGAGAAGCTCCTCCACAAGCCGCTTGGTCCGCACCGCCCGCTCCTCCTCGGAAAGGAGGGGCCAGTCCTTGAAGGCCACCCGCACCGCCCGCTTCTGGGCCTGGCTGGAGATCCTGGCCCGGCGGAAGCCCCCAAAGAGGGCGTCCTTGGGGCTTCCCGTGTCGTCCCGGTTCAGGTTGCTGGGGGCCACCGTCTGCAGGATGTGCACTTCCAAAAGCTTCATGCCTCCACCTCCTTCTCCTTCTCTTCCTCCGAAGCCTCGGTTCCGTAAAACTCCCTGGCCCAGCGAGCCTGGACCCGCCGCTCTGGGGAAAACCAACCGAGGAGGTCATCCAAAAGCCGGGCGAAGTCCAGCCCCCCTTCCACCAGGGCCACCGCCTGGCGCAGGCGGAAGGCGATCTGGTCCCGGTCAGCGTCCAAAAGCGCCAGGAAACGCTTCTCCACGCTATCGGACTCCTGGGCTTTCTCCCTTAAGGCCCGGGCCAGGGTGCGCCCCTCCTGGTGGGCACCGTCTTTAAGGGCGTAGAGGGCCGCCACCAGGTAGTGGGCCTCCCGCTTCCAGCCCTTCTCCCTGACAAAGGGCTCCACGTAGGGCATGGCCTTGGGGTAGGCCCCCGGGGGAAAGGCCAGGCTCCGCCTCAGGGCCGCCCGCGCCGGTGTCCAGGCCTTTTTTCCCTTCAAGGCCTCCAGCCACTCCAGAAACCGCTCTCCTCGGCTCACTTCACCACCTCCTTCAGCTCACCCAGAAGGCGCCCAAGAACCCGCTCCCCCTCGGCCACGGCCTTGAGGTGCCTGGCCTCGGTGCCCAGGAAAAGGCGGGTGGCAGCCCAGGCTTCCAGAGTGGCCCTCTTAAGGGCCTCCTGCCATAGCCCAAGCGCCTCCCTTTCCCCCACCCGGGCGAGAAAGCCAGGGAAGGCGCCGTCCAGAGCGTGCCAGTAAAGGCGCTCCAGGGGGAGGGAGCGGGCGAAGTCGGTGAGCTCCTTGCGGTCCCGCTCGCCCACCACTGCCCGGGCCACTAGGAGGGCTAAGCCCTGTAAACGCTGCCCTAGCTCCTCGGCAGCCTTCAGGGCCTTCTCCAGCTTCCCCTCCGCCTCCGGGCATAGAAGACCGGGCGGCAGGGGGTAGACCTCCCGGCGCACGTCCAGGACCTTGGCCTGGTCCGAGACCTGGCCCAACACCCTCAAGGCCACCCTCGCCTCTTCGTCCTCATCCTCGAGCTCTCCCTGTAGGTTCTCGGCGTGCTCCACGGTGGCGGCCACGTAGCCTCCCTGCCTGGGAAGCATGGCGGAGAAGTCCCGCCAGAAACTCCTGTCCTCGGAAAGGCGAAGGGCCGCCGGGTTGCCTCTGCTGTCTAGGCGCTGGGCCACCATGGGGTCCCGGTAAGGGGCCTCTAGGGGCTCCACTCCGGGGCCGTACCCCATGAAGCGCACCCCGTCCCCCTCGTCCAAGAGGCGCACTCCCCGGGCGGGCCAGGTGTAGACCCGGGTCCGGCCGGCAATGGGCCATTTGGTCCTGCCGCCCTCGAGTTCGGCGAGCCTTAAAGGAGGCACCTCCCAGATGGGGGCGTCCTCCTCCGGGGTGTAGGGCACAAGGTTGAGGAGCAGGGTTTCTAGGAGGTTCCCCCCGGTGGGCAGGAAAAGGGCGGGGCGGGCCACAGGGGCGTCCTTGGCCGAGGCCACCCCAAAGCGGCGGAGACGCTCACCGAGGGCAAAGGTCTGGTGCACGAGGAGCGCCCGGGCGGCCTGGGCGTAGGCGACTTTGGGGACGTTTTCCTCGGTGGTGTGGTCAAAGAGGGTGGGGTTATTGCCGCTTGCGAGCTCGGGTAGAAGCTTGCTCCAGGGCTTGGGATTGCTGTCGGGCAGATCCGCCACCTGAAAGAAGGGGGCCTTGGGGTGGAAGAGGAAGAAGCGGTCCCGGAAGCGGTTCAAGTAGTCCCGGATGGGCCTCTCGGGAAAGCGCCCCGCCCGCCACCAGTCCAGGACGTCCTCCAGGCGGCGGGGGCCCATAAGGGCCCGGTGGAGCACGGCCAGGGGAAGGCGGTGCAGGGCCGCTTCCTCTAGAGGCGAAGGGGTTTCTATGCGGGTAATGGTGTGGGCCTGGAGGAGGGCCTCTCTAAGCCCCACCTCCTCCACCCTCCCTTCCCTGAGCACGGGGATCCAGGGTTCCTCCACTAGGTTGAACTTCGCTTTCAAGCTCTCCACCTCCTTACCCTAAGCTAAGCCCGGTTCCCGACATCCACTGACGGATTCAAACGGGCCGGTAGACCACCCCGAGCTCCAGGTCCAGCTCCACCCGGAAGGCCCCTGCGCCGGACCCGAAGACCCGCCCCATCTCTAAGGGGCGGAGGCCCCGCAGGAGGCCGCTTTTTTTCCAGGCGCTGGGCGGGTCCTCCCGGAGAAGGGTCTCGGATATGGGATGGCGGGAAAGCCGCACCGCCCGTCGGAAGAGGGCCTCGGCCTCCTCTGGGGAAATCTCCCCCTTCAGGGGCGCACTCCGCCGCCCCTCCCGGTCCAGGAAAAGCTCCTCCCCCACCCGGAAGAGGGGGACCACGGCCACGCTGGGGTCGCCCAGGCGGGTGAGGAGGCGCTGAGTCTTCTCATTCTCTTCATCGTCCTTGAGGCGCTCCTTAGCCACCAAATCGGCTACTTTCGAGTAGTCGAAGAGGTCGTCTGGGCTGCTCAGGGAGAACTTTTGTGCCATTGCCTTTAACAACTCCCGCCGGGCCCGAAGGCGCCCTAGACTCTTCCTAGCCCGCTCCCGCAGGCCCTCGGAGAAGCTCTCGGGATCTTCCCTCTCATAGACCTCTTCCAAGAGGACTTCGAGGTCCTGGGGAATACAGAGAGAGGCTTTGCCTTCGAGGGCCCTCCAAGTGGCGAGGAGAACGAAATCCTCGTAGACGGCGTTCCAGTAAAGGGGTTTGCCGAAGTCCAGGCTCTCCGGCACGCCCAAGAGGAGGCGGGGGAAGGCGTGTTTTTCGGGCCGGGACCGCTCGTGGCGGTGAAGCCTGCCGGCCCGCTGGAAGACCAGGTCCACCGGGGCCAGGTCGGTGTAGAGGAGGTCAAAGTCCAGGTCCAGGCTCTGCTCCGCCACCTGCGTGGCCACCAGGATGGCCCGTTCGGGCCTGGGCCCCTCCTTGCCGAAGAGGGCCACGATGACCCCTTCCCTGAGGGCCCGCTCCTCGGCGGGGAAGCGGGCGTGGAGGAGGAAGACCAGGGCGCCATCGTCCAGGACCTTCCCCACCACCTCGCCCCCACGCTCGGGCAAGGTCCCAAGCACCTCCTCCCAGGCCTTCCCGCCCGAAACCCCTTCCAGGCGGCGCGCCAGCCCTTCCAGGGTGAGCGCTTCCCCCTTCCCCAGGGCCTGGTAGAGGGCCTGGGCCCGGTCCACGGTGTTCACAATGGCCCCAAGGGCACCGGGGAGGGCTTCCTTCAGGGCCTCTGACAGCTCCTCTACTCCAACAGGAACCCGCTTTAGGGCCACCTCCACCTGGCGGTGGGGCGGAAGCGAAGCAAAGCGCACCCCGCCCCCTTCCACCACGGCCACCCGGGGGTAGGCCCCCAGGTCCTGGGCCACCTCCCCACCCGCCCAGGCCGAAAGGAGCTCCCGCCGCCTCGAGGGGGGCAGGGTGGCGGTCATGACGATGGCGCTGGAACCTAGGGCCTTGAGCCACCTGAGGAGCGATAGGAGGAGCCCCGAGGTGTAAACGTCGTAGGCGTGGACCTCGTCCAGGACCACCACCCGGTTCATGAGGCCCCAAAGGCGGATGAAGTGGTGCTTGACCGGCAGGACCCCCAACAGGGCCTGGTCCAGGGTGCCCACCCCGTTAGGGGCCAGCATGGCCCGCTTGCGGGCGGAAAACCAGGCCGAGGCCACGGCACCCCCTTCTTCCCCCTCGTCCCACACTTGGGCGGGGCTGGCCCGCTCCAGGAGCTCGGCGTAGCGGGGGTTGAGGAGGGCGGTGCCGTGCTGGAGCTGGACCTCGGGCCTATTTAGCACGCGCTCCAGGAAGGCCTGCACCCTTGGGAAGAGGCCGTTGGCCGTAGCCTGGGTGGGTAGGCCCAGGTAGAGGCCCCGATGGTGAAGGACCCCCTGAAGGAGGTGGTGGGCGTAGAGGGCGGCCTCCGTCTTGCCCATGCCCATGGGGGCCTCTACCAGGACCAAAACAGGCTCCTTGGGGCTTCCCAGGACCTGGGGAAGCGTAGTCTGGAGGGGGTTGGGCCGAAAAGGGAAAAGCTCCTTGAAGTCCAGCCTCTCGGGAAGGCAGAAGTGTCTCCAGCCCAGTTGGTCCAAGGCCCTTTTGGCCAGTTCCATGGCCTCCTCCAGGTAGTCCGGGGCCATGGGGTCCCGGCCATAGGAGAAAAAGTTGGGGTCCGAGGCCACCCAGTCGGCGAAGGAGGCCAGGGCCATGACCCGAAGCACGGCCTCGGGCCTGGCCTCCCCGCCTTCCAGCTCGGGGAGCCGGGCCCTAAGCTTTTGGAACAGCTTCTCCAGAAGCCACCTTCGGACCTCCCACCAAAGGGGGTCTTCCTGTTTGAGCTGGCGACGGGCGGCTTCCTCCTCCTCGGAGCTTGCCAAAAAGCCGTGGTGGGCCCCGAGGGCGGCGGCGAGATCGTTGGCCGCGCGCTCGGGGAGACCCTTCTCCTTAAGGAGCCGCTTCAGGAGGAGCTCCGTGAAGACCCCGTGGGCCACCCAATCCAGGCCCTCCTTCAGGGGTAGACCCGCCGCCTGCACCCGCCTCGCCCCCTCCTCCCAGGCCGCCTGGAAGACGGGGCTCGCCTTGCCCAGGTCGTGGAGGCCCACGAGGAGGGCCACCCAAGCCACAGCCTCCTCCTCGGAAAGCCCCCAGTCCTCCGCGTAGAGAGCCCGGGTCCGGGAAGGCTCGCGGAAGAGCACCGCCTGGGCCACCGCCGCCGTGTCCAGCATGTGGGCGAGGAGGGGGTGGAAGGGATCGCCGCTTTTAGCCCACAGGGCTAGGGCCGCCTTTTCTGCGCTCATGCGCCCACCTTAAGCGGGGTTCCCGACACCTCATGTCGGGTTCCGTAGAGCTCCAAGAGCCGCTTTGCTTCCTCTAGCCAGAGGTGCCGGAGCTCCGGGGGGCTCAGCACCTCCACCCGGGGACCGAAGCTTTGGATCCAGGCCAGCACCTCGTAGGGCACCCCGTCCTTGAAGGGGGCGGCCTCGAGGCGGGCGAGGAGGCTCCCGTCGGGAAGCTCCGCCTCGAGGTGGAGGCCCGGGTAGTCCCCCTCCAGAACCCGCCAGGCCGCTTCGGGGGCGAAGCGGAGGCGCACTTCCACCCCCTTCTCCCGCACCCCCACCACCCCCCAGGCCTGGCGTAGGTAGGCCCTGGGGTCAAAGTCCTGGGGGATCTCGTAGGTCTCGTCCAGGAGGCGGGCGTTGCGCATCCGGGAGAGCTTAAAGGTGTGGACCGCCTTATGGAAGGAGCGCTCGTAGCCGATGGCGTAGAGGCCGAGGTTGGTGCGGTTCGCTTCCAGGAAGTAGACCAGAAGCTCCTTGGGCCGCCAGTTTTTGGAGCCGCCCGAGCGGTACTCAAAGGCCAACACCCTTCGCTCCAGAAGGGCCCGGGCCACGAGCTCCAGGGTGCGGCTATCCCCGTTTCGGGCCTCCAGACCCTCTGCGCTCTTCAGAAGGAGTTCCCGAAGCGGTTGGGGCAGGGCGCGGGCGAGCTTCTCCAGGGCGCTGCGGTACTGGCGGGTCGGGGCCTGATGGTAGATGAGCCTCCCGGCGGCGAAGAGGGCCAGGGCCTCTATGGGGTGGAGGGGAGGGGGAAGGTCCCGGATAACGTAGACTCCCCGGCGGAGGCGCTCCACAGGCTGGCCGAGGGCTTTGAGGGCCTCGAGGTCCCGCTCCACGGTGCGCTCGCTCACGCCGAAGCGCCGCGCGAGCTCCGTCACCCGGTAGGGCCCGAGCTTCAGGAGGTCGGCCAGCGCAAGCAGTCGGGCGCTCTTGGCCTCCTGTCCCATGGAAAGAGCTTAAGTGCACTCCCCTCAGA
>Ga0079992_121880_pt1 | contig 12594 bp, 7 predicted proteins | sample FaiFalFF_MnMetaG_3_FD_69197 | JGI IMG/M metagenome (GOLD analysis project Ga0079992, IMG submission 69197) | Freshwater microbial communities from Yellowstone National Park, Wyoming, USA - Fairy Falls B (FF_Mn_B) MetaG (SPADES assembly) (version 2) | ecosystem: Environmental > Aquatic > Freshwater... | reverse complement strand
AATCGTCGGAAAATCGACCCGTGTCACAGCCATCATGCCGTTAGTAGCACGCTCCATCACGGTCTAAGTGTACCCGATTATCGGCTCTGCATAATGCCCAGAAGCTATCCTCGCGCACACAGAACGCCCTCGCGTCTCTCCCATCCAATGCAAAAAGACGCAGCTCACGAGACATTTCGATCCACTGAACTCAACTCAGGAGAACAAAGCAACGCGGAGACCTGATCACCTCGCCTTTGATGCTCGCGAGGGGGTAGGTCGCGGCGAAGATGCAGCCCACAGAACCATCCAAAGAGGGAAACACCCGCAGGCAGCCCTGATGACACTGCCTGCGGGTCAAGCGAACGGAATAGGTTCACGCTTATTTAGGAAGTCGTGTTCCTCTGAGGATTAACGAACACGACTTCGCTCCGCTATCGCTTCTCGTCGGTTTGCTCGCGGGAGCGAAGCTGGGCAATATAGTTCTCCAGTTCTCTGGCAGCCACTTCGCGCCCACCCAAACCGAACGCTAAGGCTGCAGCCAGTGCGATAGCCCCTGTCAACATGGCAAATGCCAGAATCACAATCTCGTTCGCAAGTCCCATCTGGCGCAACGCCATCGCGCCAGCAAATACAAGAATTAGGGCACGCACCAGACCGGCTAATAAGCTCGCTTGTCCAACACCACTGGATTGAATCACGCTCGCAGCTAAGCGAGCCAGATACAAGCCCAGCGCAAAAATGAGGAGACCCAGCCCGATGTGTCCTGCAAATGAGAGGAAATTACGCAGGATACCCGCTACCATGTTCAATTCCAATATCTGAGCCGCCTGTAGAAAAGTGATGTAAAGCACTGCGAGCAACACAATCTGCCCCGCCCACTCAGCTGGGCGACGCGCTCCTTCTGGAACACGAATCCCAATTTGCTCAACAAGGCGATCGAAACCCAACCCAGAAAGAATTTGGGTCGTGAAACTACTGGCGAGACGCGCAATCACATACCCGATGACTAACGCCAAAACCGCTCCAAAGAAGACGGGTAAAGCGCCTATCAGGCGATCCAGCATATTCGTAATAGGGTCAGTAATCGCCTTAAATGCCAAGGCTTGCATGGCAGCAGTGAACATGGGCACGATGACCAGCGCGTACGCAATACCACCCAGCACTTGAGCCAAGCTATAGCGACCAAGCAAAGATGTTAGACCTATCTTGTCGCTAAGTTGATTAGCACCAAGTGCAGTACTCATGTTCACCGTGAACCGCTGAGCGAGGCGTGCCAAGAAGAATCCTGCCAACAGAATAACCGCTGCCGTCAATATATTAGGGAGAGCATCTAAGGCTTTGTTCACCATCCGTTGGACTGGCTCCATTAAGCCGGTCAGTCCTAATGCCCCCAAGATGGCAGGTAAAAAGATTACCAATACAATCCAGTATATTGTATTGGCTGCCACCTGACTGGTAGGTAGCACCGCTTCCCCTGTCTCCGCTCTTACTCGCTCATCTAATCGAATGTTCGACAATACACGGCGCACTACTAAGCGCGCTATATTGGCAACCAAAATAGCAATCCCTAACAAGGCAGCTGCCCCCAACAAACGGGGTGCATAGACAAAGATCTGCTCCAAAAAGCGGTTCAAAGGGACAGTTATCAAAGTCAATCCCAATACCTGAAAGAACGCCACTAACACAAACAGAAGAACAATGTAGTATACGACTCGGCTAATCCAGTTCGATGGAGAGACGCGCGGTGTCACGCCTTCATCGCCAAGCCAGTTCTGAACATAGGTGTCAATATTCAGGCGGCGCAAAACCATGCGCGTCGTTGAGGCGATAAGGAGTGCCAAAATGTATCCACCGACCAGGATTAATACAGCTGCCAGCATTTGAGGTAGCTTCGCAATCATCGATTGCCAGACATCCTGAAAGGTCATTGTCTGTCCATTCATTTGTTGGTCACCTCCTGTGTAGAACATTTTACCTTATCCATGACAAAGAAGTCAAGGGGTTGCAGGAAGGTGTTCGAAAATAGGCGAAACTTCTCACCCCCTCCTTTAGGTTCCCCCTGCAGGCAGGGGGAACCGAGCCTTTCTGGTTCCCCTCACGCAGTAGGGGAAACCTGCAGGCAGGGAAACCGCACCTCTGCGCGGTTCCCCTCGCGAAGCGGGGGGAACCTGTAGGAGGGGGGCAAAAGCTGCCTCACTTCCAGTTCGCCCAAAAACTGTCGTGTTGTGAGCCGTGTACGGGGGAGGTTAGGAGGAGGGCAGGTCGAAAAACCAACGCAAACGCACTTATTATACCTCGCACCTCATTCCAAGCGGCTAAAGGGACTGCCTTCGCTGGCGCAAGGGTTGGAGGCAGACCACAGGCTCACGAGCAAGCCTTTCGCGCAGTGGGGTCAGGTCGGGCAGCCCCAGCGCGTCGGCTATCGCTGCATCGATCTGCGCCCGCACAGCGTCGCTCGCCATCTGCGGCAACGGCAATAACGCCTGCTGACTCAACATATCGAACGCTTGCGCCATCCGCACTAAAACCCCTTGCGGGAGCGCGTTCACATTGAGGATGGGGCACTTCGCAATCGCACGCCGCAAAAACGCCACCCACGCGCCATGAGTCTCTACGCGGTAGGCAAGCATAATCAGGATATGAAGCGAACCGTTCCACCATAGGCAGAGCGACTTGAGGGCGTTTTCGTCCTCGTTCAGCAATTTCAGCGGCAGCCAAACATTTGAAAGCACTGGTTGTGGAAAGAGAGCCGCCATCGTTCGGAGGGTGTTTAGCCGAACGCGCTCAGCGATTAGGAGTCGGCTGGCGCGCGCAGCAAGCGAATCGGCGTCGCGCAAGATACGCCCCGGACGGCGTGGTTGACGCAGCTTAATCAGGTAGCGGTTTGGCGCAAGGCTCATCGTCTGGGTGGTCTCAGATTCGCGCCCCCAGAAAGCAGGGACGCCTGGCGGATTGTTCACGGGATCGAAAGCGTCCCACAGGTCGTTGCGGCTGGGTCCGAGCGCGCCTACGGTATCAAGCGGCGCAAGGGGCAGTTTTACATTCGCGTAGCGATGCTCGGTTAGCAACTGGAGGAGCGCGTGGTTCAGGTCGCTCTGGGCATAGGCGCAGGGCAGCATCCAGTGGGGCAGGCTTTTGAACTGCGCGTCGGGCAGGTAGAGCGCCTCGCCCCATTTGGAGTCGCCCAGCCACAGGTCGAAGGTCTGCATCTGATTGCCCGCAGGGGCGAGTTTGCGCACCTCTTCGGCGAGCAGCAGCGCGTCGATGGGGTTGTCGGGATTGCGCCAGAGGTTGAGGCAGAGCATGCCCCCACCGTCGGACGCTTTGCGGGCAACGAACAGTGTCTCGCTCAGGTCGGTGTTCTCACTGAAGTTCCAGCGTTGGGGGTCATGGCTCACGATGAGGTACTCCAGCGTGTAGTTTTTGCTGAGCAGCTCGCGCGAGGGGCGCCACTCTACGCCTGAGAGCAACGCCTTCGGCAGCACGAAGGCGAGCCGTCCGCTCGGTTTCAGGTAGCGGTCGGCGAGGGCGATAAAGACGGCGCCCAGCCCCGCCGTGATGGACGCCTCCGCGCCGTTTCGCTTGCACCAGTCTTGGAATGCTTTTTGCATGCGGGTGCGTTCGGGTTTGGGCAGCGAGCCGAACAGCAGGTTGTCGCCGCAGGTGCGCGTGAAGGGCGGGTTCATGCAGACCAGATCGAGTGCGGGCAGCTGCAGCGGTTCGGGCTGGCGGTGGGCGTCAGTGGCGCGTTCGGCGGTCTGCCCGAACTCAGGGTAGAGGGAGAGTTGGGGGGCAACGGGCGCGCCACCCAGCAGGTCAAGGCTCCCAAAGCGCGGAATCTCGCGCCCGTTCTCGCGCACGAAGCCCAGCGGCATCGTGTAGAGGCGCATCCCGCGTACCATCACTTCGGGGATGGGCAACGCGAGCGTCGACGCCGTCAGATGCACCGCCGACTGCAACACATCGAGACCATACACGCCCTCCTCCAGAAGATTCCTCAGCAGCTGCTTGCGCTGTTCAGGGCTTGGCTGAGTCGCCATGCGCAGGTAGTTGTCCACAATCGCCTGCAACGCCGCTATCAGCAGCGTGCCGGTGCCACATGCCAAATCTGCCAAGCGTAGTCGCCCTACCGCTTCGGGGTCGCTCCAATCCCGCTGCCAGCGATGCGGATCGAGCGCGAGGCGCAGCAGCAGTGTCGCCGACGCCACGGAAGTGTAGAAGGTGCCCAGCGGCTTGGCTATATCGCCCAGCAGGAGGTGGTAGATACGCCCTGCCAAATCGTGGCGCAGCATCACGCGCTGGCGAATTAGTTCCCGCACGATGGGTACACATTGTGCCAAAGCCCAATCAAGCGTGCGATCAGGCGTCAGGTTCAGCAGCAGGTGGCGTGCCAGTGCGAACACCGCGTGATAGTTGAGTTGCTCAAGAATCAGCGCCCACTGCTGAAGCAGTTCCTCATGCAGGGAACGCCTTTCGAGGCAAGCTTGGAGTGTGCGCACGCGCGAATCGGCATGGGTCAACTCCTCGTGGAACAGCATCGCGTTCAGCAGCACCAGCGCGGCGATTTGTCGGACGGCGGTCGTCTGCTCCACCTGATTGGGGTCGATGGCGCGGGCATCGATGCCGAGCGGTTCAGCCAGGCGGGCATCGGGCACTTGCAACGCGTAGAGCGTTTGGGCAAGCGTGTTGATGCCCTGTTTAATCCGTTCGACGGCTTTGCGCACCTCATCTTCGGAGACGAGCGTTTGATAGGCGTGCTGGAGCGCGGCGGTGAGCGCGTTCAGGTCACCCGTGCGCCAATCGGGTTCATCGGGGATAGGGGGTGTGCAGAGGCTGAAGCGCAAGGTGGTCTGGCGCAGCGCGTCCGTGAGTTGGGCAGGCGTCAGTGAGCGCAAGCGAGCCGGATACACCAGCGCGAGCGCGACATGCGCCAGCCCCTGCTGCACGCGCTCCACCGCTTTCCGCCACGCCCGTCTATCTGCCTGCCGTTGGTCGTCCACCTCGCCTTCGATCATCAGATACAGCCCGCGGAAGGGCAGCAGCAGGTCGGGCATCGCGCCCTGCTTGAGCCGCTGTTCGGGCAATGCCACCAGCCCCTGCTGATTGAGCAGGCGTGCCAGCTCCGCGTTCAGCACCTCCTGTCGTGTCCCCATCAAGCCATAGTATACTGTCCACCCCTCAGGTTTCTCACCTGACCCGTCGTTGCACCCTTATCAGCCGTGCGGAGGGGTATACTCCCACGCGGATGGCAAATCGGCTTGTGTTTCTGGGTGCAGCAGGCACCGTAACGGGCAGCAAGTACCTGCTGGAGGTGGAAGGGGCGCGCTACCTCATCGATTGCGGATTGTTTCAGGGCGGGTCGGAATGGAAGGAACGCAACTGGGAGCCGTTTCCCATCGAGGCGACCTCGCTCGATGCGGTGCTGCTTACGCATGCGCATCTGGATCATGCAGGCTACCTGCCCCGCTTGGTGCAGCAGGGCTTTCGCGGCACGATCTATGCCACCGAAGCCACCTGCGCCCTGCTCAAGATTCTGTTGCTGGACGCGGCGCACCTGCAGGAGCAGGATGCCGACTATGCGAACCGCAAGGGCTACAGCCGCCATCGTCCTGCTCTCCCGCTCTATACTGTCGAAGAGGCGGAGCGAACCCTGCAGCTGCTTAAGCCAGTGGCGTTCCACACCATGCTGGAGCTGGATGGTATCCGCGCCTTCTGGTTCCCGATGGGGCATATTCTCGGCTCCGGTGCCATCGAGATTCAGTTGGCGCGTTCTGGTAAGCGTATCCTCTTCTCTGGCGACATCGGACGCTATGAAGACCCTATCATGCGCCCACCGACCGAGTATCCGGGCGGCGCCGACATCATCTTGATGGAATCCACCTACGGTGACCGACTCCACAGCACCACGCCCCCGGAGCAGACCTTGCTGGAAGCGGTGGAGCATATTGTGTCGAATCGGGGTGTGCTGCTCATCCCGGCGTTTGCTGTGGGGCGCACCCAGCAGGTGCTTTACTATCTGCGCAGGCTACAGGAGCAGGGGCAGCTGCCCGCGTTGCCCGTGTTTGTGGACAGCCCGATGGCGCAGGATGTAACATCCCTCTACTGCCGCTTTCGTGATGACCTGAATCTGGAGACAAGCCCTGGAGGCGATTGCGAAGGTGTTCTGCCACTCTACTGCTATCATACTCACTTTGTTCAGTCGGTGGCGCAATCGAAATCGCTGAACACCCGCACGGGACCGATGATTATCGTGGCGGGGAGCGGGATGTGTACAGGCGGACGCATCTTGCACCATCTCAAATGGCGGTTGCCCGATCCGGCGAACGCCGTGCTGTTCGTGGGGTTTCAGGCGGTGGGCACGCGTGGGCGCATGCTGCTGGATGGGGCAACCGAAATCACCATTCACGGTGAGCCTGTCCCGGTGAGAGCGCGTATCGGGGAAACAAGTGCCCTCTCCGCCCATTCCGACCAGCATGATTTGTTGCGCTGGGTGCAGGCGATTCGTGAAGCACCAACCGCTGTCTACCTGGTGCATGGCGAAGACGAGGCGCGCAGCATTTTACGCGACGCCATGGTGCGCCTGCGCGGTTGGCAGGTCGAACTGCCTGCGTATCACCAGTCGATCCCCTTATAAGTTGCCCCCCGCCTTTAGGTTCCCCCGCTAACGCGAGGAGAACCGAGCCACGCCCCCACGCGGTTCCCCCTGCGGGCAGGGGGAACCGAACGGAGGAATCAGCTGCACCCCGAACGGGAGAGCTTTACCGCGTGTTGATGTGGAGTTGGTGGGTGGTAGCATCGAAAGCCAGCTCGGCGTTCAGCAGGGTTCCCAGCAGGGAAGCGGGCACCATCACGCGCCCGTTCGCAATCTGCAGGGGGATTTCGGTCGGCACGGGCTTCCCTTCCAGCATCGCGCGATTGGTGCGCACATCGAGCGTGAGCGTGCGCCCCGATAGCTCGATGGTCGCCACTTTCCGCTGGTTGTCCCAGCGCAGCGTGCCACCCACCTGCTCCACAACATGGCGGATGGCTACCATGGGGATGCCGTCCTGCAGGCGGGGCGCCACATCGAACGCGATGGGACGGGCATCGAGCAGCACCTCATAGCGTGCGATATGGGCAGGCAGGCGCGTGCCGAAGGTGATGGGCAGCCAGCTTGCCCGCGTGGTGGCACGCGGGGCTGGCGTGGAGGTGGCAGGCGCAAGCGCAATTTGGGGGGTGCTGAGTTTTTGCCCGCGCATCTGGGGCGCCGTGCCCGACACCCGCATGTGCTTCGCTCCCAGCGTCGGGACAGTGGAGAGGACTGTCTCGGCGGGGGGCGTCGATTCGGCAGGTGGCGGAGTGAGCCGTTCGGCACGGCTCGGCTGTGCCACTGCCTGGGTAGCGCGATAAGCGGGCACAGGCGTTTGCACGGGCATCGTCGCGCGATGCGCTTCAGCAGGCGGTGTGGGGAGCGATTCAGGTGCAGGTCGGGATGCTGCAGGGGCGGGTGCCGACTCCTGCGGCGGCAGACTCAATCGTCCGCTTGTCATCATCTGCCCCTCGATGGCTTCCGTTTTGCGCCAATTCAGTTCAGGTTGCGCTGTTGGCGTAGGCGGTGCTGCCAAAGTCGGCTCGTTCAGCCCAACCTGCTCATCCGATTGAGGCGGAACCTCGCGCTCGGTTCGTCCGCCGGGGTTATTCACGAAGACGCGTGTGGCGGGCGACTTGAAGGTCTGGTTGCCATCGAAGCTCCAGGCTTCGAGGGTGTGCCAGCCGTTGCGCTCGCGGCTGGTGTCCCAATAATAGACATAGGGCGGGTAGTTGCGCAGGGTACGCACCTGCCCATCCACAAAGAAACTCACATACGGTCGCTCCTGACCGCTCACGCGCACCTCGATAGGCACTACACCCGACACGCTGGTGCCGTGCCGCGGGATGATAATGGTGATGGGGGCGGTGGGGTCGGGCGAGAGTTCGACAGGTCCGCGCAAGGTGGTGAGCAGTCTGCCACGCGCATCGTAGAGGCGCACGGTCGCCTCGTGGATGCCGGGGGGCAATCCCGCACCGCTGAGCTGAATTTGGAGCGGGCTTGCCTTGCCCGAAAGCTGGCGTTGGGCAACCGACACCCCGCCAATCTCCACCTCCACCAAGGCAGGTGCCAATCCGCGCAGCTCCAGCGTCAACCGATCCGGTGCGCTCGGCAGCAGACGCGCCGTGCCCTGCCACGATTCATGCGCCGCTACAAGCGCCGGCACGCTGGTCAGCGCCGCAATGTTCCAAAACCATTTGCCACGATTCAAACCCATCCTTAGCCTCCTCCAATCTGGTCGCTTGTGATGCCTCCCCATTCCACTTTTGGGAAGGGTGAGGTATACTCCCATTCGCTGGGAATGGCTTAATTCCCTGCTTTTGGGGCGATTCCTGCCGGGAATCGGGTAGAATCTGCCCGATTTGATGCCCTACCCCTTGACTTTAAGGGGTAGGAATCGTCTAAACTACTATTGTCCGCAGGGGAGCGAATATGAGGACGATGCGGCAAGGGCGATGGACGGTTAGGCGAGGCTCCATGTCGCCAGAGGCGACGGGGGTATGTCGGCGTCTGGCTCCCCGCACGGGCAAATCGACGCGTGACGCAGGCGATGGAGGGCACCAATATGGAATATCCCATGACCCCAGATGAGCTTATCTACTTCGACGAGACAGGGCTGTGCTTCAATCAGATGCAGGACGAGGAACTTGTCCAGTATGCCAAGCAGGGCTGTCAACGCGCAACCGAAATCCTAATCCGCCGCTATCGTTCCCTTGTAGAGAGCAAGGCGCGTGCTTACTTCCTTATCGGGGCAGACCACGAAGATGTGGTGCAAGAGGGGCTGATCGGGCTTTACAAGGCGATTCGCGACTTCCGTTTCGACCGCATTCCCACCTTCCGTCCTTTCGCCGAACTCTGCATCACCCGCCAGATTATCAGCGCTGTCAAAACGGCGACTCGCCAGAAACATCAACCCCTCAACGATTACATCTCACTCTATAATCCCTTGCAAAACAACGGCGAGGAATCGGACAGCTGCTTGGTGGAAATCCTGCCCGACCCGAACGCGCTGAACCCGGAGCAATGGATTCTGGAGCGGCGCATCCCTCAAACGGTGCTGCGGCTGGTGCGCGAACTGCTCAGCCCGCTGGAGCTGCAAGTCCTCGACTGCTATCTGGATGGACTCTCGTATCGGGAGATGTCGGAGCGGCTCAATCGCCATACCAAATGCATCGATAATGCGCTACAACGCATTAAAAAGAAGCTGAGGCAAGTTTACGAAGAGAACTACGGGGAGCAATCGGGACAGGCACGGCGTAAGGGTCATGTGCGGATTGCTCCCGAGCTGGACGACACCACTCTATGAGCCGCGCCCTCTCTATCGATGCGGATGTGCTGGCGGTCGCCCGGGAGGTGCTGCAAGTGGAGGCGAGCGCCATCCTGCGCCTTCGCGACCGTCTGGATGAGGCGTTCGAGCGCGCGGTGCAGCTCATTTTGCGCTGCGAGGGTCGGCTGGTGATGAGTGGGGTCGGCAAGTCGGGCGCGATTGCCCGCAAATTGACAGGCACCTTCAGCAGCACCGGCACTCCCGCCTTCTTCCTGCATCCCACCGAAGCGGCGCATGGCGATTTGGGCGCGGTGATGCCCAACGATGTTGCCCTCCTCTTGTCCTACAGTGGCGAAACCGATGAGCTGGTCGCGCTCTGCCCTGCCCTCAAGCGGTTGCCGGTGCCAGTGATGGTGATGACAGGTCGTCCCGACTCGACGCTGGGTCGCATGGCGGACTTGGTGCTGGATGTGGCGGTGGAGCGTGAGGCGTGCCCGCACAATTTAGCCCCCACCGCCAGCACGACGGCGATGCTGGCACTGGGCGACGCGCTGGCGCTTGCCGTGATGGTGGCGCGTGGGTTCACACCCGAGGAGTTCGCGCTCAATCATCCGGCGGGCACACTGGGACGACGCCTGCTGCTGCGTGCGCACGATGTGATGCGCACGGGCGATGCCCTCGCCATTGTCCATCAGGATGCCCCCCTGCGCGATGCTCTGTTCGCCATCACGAAAGCGGGCGCGGGCGCCGCATGTATCGTGAACGACGAAGGCGTGATGGTGGGGCTGATAACCGATGGCGATATTCGGCGTCGCCTGCTGCAAGATGAGCATGCCCTGCATGAGCCGGTGCATCAGGCGATGACGCGCACACCTTATGTGCTGCACGGCAATCCGCTGGCGATTGAGGTGCTGGAGCGGTTCCAGAGCCTGCCCGTCAAAATCGGCGACATGCCCGTGCTGGATGACGCCGGTCGCCCCATCGGCATGGTGGTGCTGAAAGACCTGTTGCGTGCCCTCTGAAGCCGCCCCGCGGAGGCGTTGCCGCTATCGCCGTTTGAAACGCCGCTCCAGCTCCTCCCAGGTGAGTGTGAGCGTGATGGGGCGTCCATGCGGGCAGAGATAGGGGTTCTGCGTGCGGGCAAGGTCCTCGAGAAGCTTCTGCATCTCGGGCAAGTTGAGCGGGTCGCCCGCCTTGACCGCCAGCTTGCAAGCCGTGGTAATCCAAATCTGCTCCCGTGCCACAGGCAATCGCCGACTGACCGATAGCTCGACCAGCTCCTCGATGATGTCGCGCAACACCTCCAGCGGGCTGCGCCCCACCAGCGCGACGGGGATGGCACGCACCAGATAGGTGTCCTGCCCGAACGGCTCCAGCTCGAACCCCAGTCGGTTCAGCTCCTCCAGTCGCTCCTGCAGCAGCAGCGCGCTGCGCCGATCGAGCATCAGCGGCTCCGGGTTCAGCAAGGGCTGGCGCGGGATGGGCGTGCCACCGCGCTGCTCGCAAAACTGTTCGTACAGCACGCGCTCGTGCGCCACATGCTGGTCGATAATCACCAGCCCTTTGCGCGTGGAGGCGATAATAAAGGTGTTCTGCACCTGTCCCAGAATCTGGAGGTCGTCCAGCAGGTGTGCGAAGGGCAGGTGGGTCGTCGCCAACGGCTCCGTTTCGGCTTGCATCGCTGGCAGCGACTGCTGGACGGCGGTCTCCTCTGCCTGCTCCTCGCGCGGTGCCAGCCCTGCCCGCTGGAGTAGTAGCCGATGCACCGTCTGCACATCGGGCACATAGCGTGGAGGCGTTGTTCCTGCCGTAGGCTCATCCGTCGCGGGGACGGCTCGGTGAGGCGCCTCCGCATCCCCCTCTGGGGCAAAAGCGGGTGTGCGACCGCTCTCCTGATCGCCGAGGGGAGAGGCGGGGATAGCACGCGCACCTTCCTGCCGTGGTGGTGCAGGACGCGGGTGTAGGGTCGGCATCGCCGCTGCCCCCACAGCGGATGGAATCATGCCATGCTCCAGCAGCGCGGCGCGAATCGCCTGCACCACCGCCTCGAACACCTCCCCCTCGCGCTGGAACTTCACCTCGATCTTGGCGGGATGCACATTCACATCCACCAGGCGCGGGTTCATATCGACCAGCAGCACGCAAGCGGGGTAGCGTTTTTCGGGCGTGAGGCTGCGATAGGCTTCGTCCAGCGCGGCGGTCAGCGTCTTGTTGCGCACAGGGCGTCGATTCACATAGAAATATTGATGCTGGCGGGTGGGGCGCGTCTGATGAGGGGGGGCTATCAAGCCATACACATGGATGCCATCCCGCTCATAGTCCACTTCGACCATACTGCGCACCGTCTCCCGTCCCCAGACCGCTGCGACGGCGGCGAGCCGATCCCCTGTGCCCGGTGTAAAGAGCAGCTCCTGCCGCTCATGCACCAGTCGGAACGACACATCGGGGTAGGCGAAGGCGTAGCGGGTCACCGTCTCCAGGATATGTCCCAGCTCGGTGGGCACCGTTTTGAGAAACTTGAGTCGGGCGGGCACATTATAGAAAAGGTCGCGCACCGTGACGGTGGTGCCGATGGGCGCGCCGACCTCCTCCACGCTCTGAATCTCGCCGCCGGTAGCGACCACGCGCGTGCCAATCTCCTCTTCGAAGGCGCGGGTAATCAGCTCCAGCCGACTGACCGCCGCGATGCTGGGCAGTGCCTCGCCACGAAAGCCCATCGTCTGAATGCGCAGCAGGTCGGCATCGGTCTGAATCTTGGAGGTGGCATGGCGTTGGAGGGCAAGCAGGGCATCCGCACGGGTCATGCCGATACCGTCGTCCCGCACGCGAATCAGCCGCCTGCCCCCCATCTCCACTTCCACTTCGATACGGCGCGCACCCGCATCGAGGCTGTTCTCTATCAGCTCTTTCACGGCGGAAGCCGGTCGCTCCACCACCTCCCCCGCCGCAATACGATTGACCACCTGCTCATCCAGCACATGGATGGGGCGCCGCTCTGGGCGTGTTCGCATAGACAAAAGTATACCCTGTCCTTTGAAGTTAGCCGCGAATCGAAGCAACAAGTTGCTTCACAGAAGACACGCAAGCAGGAATTATCCCCCACTGCCCGAACCAAAAAGCGGAGGACAGCGATGTCAGCACCGTTGCTGACCAAGGAAGCGGCACAAAGACCTGCCGCAGCCGTCTGGGTAGAACAGCCGGGCGACTACGCGGCGAGCTTACTTGCGCGGGGGGGGGGCACCATGAACACCCATCCTCTCCCAACCGCTTCACTGCA
>Ga0079992_156117_pt1 | contig 12602 bp, 9 predicted proteins | sample FaiFalFF_MnMetaG_3_FD_69197 | JGI IMG/M metagenome (GOLD analysis project Ga0079992, IMG submission 69197) | Freshwater microbial communities from Yellowstone National Park, Wyoming, USA - Fairy Falls B (FF_Mn_B) MetaG (SPADES assembly) (version 2) | ecosystem: Environmental > Aquatic > Freshwater... | reverse complement strand
CATGGGCTTCCCCCCTCGCCCATTCCCCCTGACGATGACTCACCACCCGATGTTCCTTCACCTTCTCTATCTCCTTAGCAATCCCCCGATAGATCCCGTATTCATCGGTGTTCAACACCACCTCCCCTCCGATCCACTCCTTCAACTTCCTCTTGACCCCCCTCAAATTTTTCATCACACAGAACCGAACTTTCGGCTCCTCCCCCTTTTGACCAGCGTCAGAACCGGGGGCTTATCCCCTTCCCAGGTCCCCCTCCCCCTCTTCCTCAACCCTCGCCTTCGGCCCCTCCCCGCCCGCCTCTCCCCTTTCTTCCCCGCGTGCACATACACCTCGTCCACTTCCACCACCCCTTCCAGCGAAATCCCCCGGGCATACCCCGAAGCCCGCTCGTGAACTTCCCGCACAAAACGAAGAACCGATTCCTCATCCCGACCCAATTCTCGAGAAATCTGGAGGGTCGACTTCGCCTCCATCTCCTCAAAATGTAAAACATCTCCTCAATCGGGAAATGATGATGCTCAAAAATCGTCCCGGTCGGATCGTTCAAATACCTCCCACACTCCCGACACTCCTACTTCCGAGCCCCCTTCCGAGTGTAACCATCCGCCCAGATCTTCAAAGAACCGCAATAAGGGCACTTCACCCCCTCCTTCCACCAGATCTTCCTCAAGGATTCCAGGCAATCTTCCCGACGTGGGAGAAAAACCTCCCGGACGGCTTCACGGTCCATACCTCTCCCTCCCCCTCGGATCTCCTCTCCCCGCATTATCCCCCAAATCTCCGATCATTGGAAGGAATGAGCCTTCGCTTCTTATGCCCGTCGATCCCTACCCCTTCCCCCCTTTTTTCGCCTCCACCCGCGTGGAATCGACGACCACCGCCTCCACCTTCACCTTCCCCATCGTATACCCCCAGTCCAGAGCGGCAGGAAGGGCTGAATGAAGGCCCACTGTTCATCGGTCAGCTCCTGAAACCCCATCGGCCTTCCCCTCCCAGGCAGGTTGTCCGGAGACAGAGTATACTACAATCGGACACCCGGGTTTTGAGATAAGTTCAATGTACAGCACAAACAACAAATTAACTCCTAACGTGATAGCATTAACAAGCACGCTCATCTTTTTTACTTTTATCTGTGCGTATTCTTCTTGTAATATTTCTTTTAAAAACCACAGAATTATTTTTTAACCTTGTTTTTGAAATCATATAGCCTCACGCGTATTCCTTGGAATTGTTGATCAACAATTAATTGGCTATGTTGGTCTAGCCAGGTAGCTAAAAAGCCGCCTGGGTCCCAAAAATGGGGATTAAACTCAATCAACCAAACCCTCTTATATTGAGCTGAAAAGCCACTCATAATCTTATGAGCCATTTCAGGAGTAACAGGATTCCCTTCCCACCCTCCTTTCACAACATCATATCCTGGAGGGTACCCATCAATAGGAAATGGTCCCTTGGCATAAACTTTAAACACCAACGCACCAGCAGCCGGATTGAAGTATAGCAAATCACCCGGTTGCCAGCTTTGTTCAATATAAATAGCCGCTTCACGCCACTCATGCTTGGTGTTTAAAGTGTAAAGATTGGCTAGTGAGATGAGGATGAAAACGCTCATCATGCCCAGCGTGATCCATTGCTGCACCACAGGCAACTCTACAAGAGCACCGGCGATCAACATAAGCAAAGGGAGGACGAGGAACAGCACCTGCTTGGGCTGAAAAATTGGATATTTTTGAGAAATAATAGCAATAGTCGAGAGCGGAATAGTAAACCAAAGACCGACGAAAAGGAAGGGAAAATATTGTTTTTTGGTGTTTAGGGCTCGCCACAATCCCCGAATTATCCCCACTATGAATAATACCTCTCCGATGATGAACGCCAAAGGGGGGACCTGTCTATATGAGTCTCCGCAGACCATTAAGACCAATGTGCTCAAGACTGTCTCTATTGTTAGGGGGGGGATCCACTTCATTTGATGGTAAAGAGCCTGATATAGAGCAATTGGCAACCAAGGTGCAAACGCAACGAATATCATGCCTTGGATGCTTGCCCACTTTCCTAGAAAATTCCTCTTGCTTTTCAACGCCCAGCACAGTACTATCAAATTTTCAAATATTATTACAAAACCGGCAAAATAATGGGTATACAAAGCCCCTAACGTGCTCAAAAGATATATATAAAAATAGAAGCGATTGCTGCTGTTGATTAAGCGCCAGAGGCTGTAGACTGAAAATGTTAGCTCCACGGAGAGAAGAATGTACATACGCGCTTCTTGAGAGTACCATATATGCATCGGAGAGCAAGCAAGGAGGAATCCAGTTAGGAGCCCAATTTTTCGGTTTAGCAAAGAGCATCCAACCAAGATAGCACCAGCTACTCCTAGAACACCTATTAGTACAGAGAAATAGCGCAAAAAGAACACGGATTGGTTCGGAAGTAGCCAGAAATGTAGTAGAATATAGTACAATGGAGGGTGTTGATCTGCTGCTGTTCCTTGCACTATTTCTTTAATGCCATGAGTAGCAAGAGCAAGAGAATATCCCTCATCAATCCAGAGGCTTTCTGATGTAAGGCCACTGACTCTTAAGCCATAGGATAGGAGCAGTATACTCGCTACCAGAAACCAGTATGTGTTAATGATATAACCATTTAATTTCATAAATAGTTATCCTAAGATAAGCTGTGTAAAACTGATATTTGTTCAAAGTAAAAGGAGGTTTAATATAGGGCGCAATCTCAAATGTAATCAAAGGGTGTAACTGTATCTTTGCCGCTTGATCCTTCTTGTAAAAGCCCAATCTTGATTTTAGGTCTGCTTGACCTGAATACGGTTCTGGCATAACCAAGTACCTTACTCTATTCTCGTGAAGATAATCCACCACTCGACCGGGATATAAATAATTATGGACAAAGTCAGGATCTATCAGACCCCCTAGATCCAAAACTTGACGATTGCTAAAATACTTGATTGCACCGATATCAAAGGCTGCTACCACTGCATTTTCTGGTAAATGCTTGGAAATCCACTTACCCGCATTTACATGAACTTGATTGATATGGGTTACATTCCAAACAAATACTTGCCGGTAGGCAATTGTTCCTGGGAGAAACGAAAAAATTATTGTTGTCCCTGTTCCTAGAACTAACCATCTACGGAGACATGGTCGCACAATCTGAGCTAACCATAACCAACCAGACATTAACAGTACTGGTATCAAAATTAAGTTGGGCGATTGATATCGCAGATAAGCTACTGGTGCTAGAAAGATATAAGCTAAGTTATGTATAAGCACCCAACCAACTAGCAAAGTGATTTCGGTAGAATGAATAAACTTTCTCATCAGAGCAATCACGCCTATCATTCCTGATATTCCGACAAACAACGTGCGGCCCCAGCCTCCATCAGCGAGGACGAAAGCTCGGATCAAATTTATCCAGTCAAGGAAAAAACGCTGAGTACGATGAAGATCAAACGCCCATAGATTTTCCGATAATCCCCACAGCCATTTACGGCCAAGCATTGTCGTAGGTAGATAAGACCCTGTAATGATCCGGTTAAAGAGGAGATAAAAGGCAAGTGCGACTATGACAGGGGCAGTAATATTAACGAAATACCGCCATTTACAATTATACCATGCCCTGATTCCCGTCACCAAGCATAATAAAGATGCGAGCCCCAGGCCTTCTATGCGGGTGAGTATTAACGCTGCTAAAAGCCAACCACTCAGAAGATATTTTTTATGCACTAAAGAGACCAAACTCCCTAAAGACAGGCCTAGAAATAGCAGTGTATCCATTCCTGATAAAGCTAAATATGGAATATACCCTGTAATAGCAAAACAAATAGCAACCATTAAAGATGCTTCATATCCTCCTTCTAAACCATCAAAGATCTTGTCTAAAAACAAGAAAAGGCAAAAAGATGTTAATAAATAGCAAAAACTACCCAAAATATAAGCAATTGCTAACATATGCCCGCTCAAACGATACCCTATAGCGAGCAAAAAATCCCATAGTGGGCTAGTTGAGCCACCGCTCCAGCAACATGAGTTAAACCCCATTCGTCCTTGCTCGGCCAGATTGCGTGCAAAAACAAGGTGAATCCAAGCATCATCAAAAGGCAGGCCTCCTTCTGGTAGCGCACTTAAAAAGAAAGCAAGTATTGCGAGCTGTATAATGGCTAATGCTAGCATGCAGATAACTCTTAAGCTCTTCACTTGCTTTACCCTCAGCTCTTTTGGGCCACTATTGTGATGATCGGACCATGTTGAAGTAAATAGCTTAACTGCTTATATGGCCAAAGGACTACTGGGAATACTGCCTCAAGTGGCTTTAAAAGTTTATACAGTAACCTTGGCTTATCGCTTAACCAGAATTGGTAACTGAGCCTGAAAGACCCTTGTACACCTAAAATGCACCTTTTTGCTATGATTCTGAATCCCGTCTGGTTTAGCAATCGGTTTAAAGTGGCTGGAGGGAAAAGATAAAGATGACGTGGTGCGTCCCATCCTATCCACCATTTGCCAAACAAATACGCATCAAAGCTCATTATATTTGGCGTGGAGAAAATCAGAATCCCATCATCACGTAGCCAATAATAGACTCGCCGCATAATGCTGGATGGCGAAGAAAGATGCTCCAATACATCCCACATAGTAATAACGTCGTATGTACTTTGCGGGCTTTCAAATTTCTCTACAGGACCCACAAATACCCTTAGGTAATAATATTTCTTTGCTATGGCGGATGCGTAGTTGTTTGGTTCTATACCTTCCACTTCCCAACCTAATTTTTGCATTTCATGCAAAAACTCTCCAGTTCCACAACCGATATCTAAAAGCCTACCATTTGCCCGATAATGGCATACAAATCGCGCCAAAGTTTGAACTGCACGCAACCTCTTCCAGCGTTCTGCTCTTGGTAGAGTTTGCAACGGCTGATAAGCTTCGTAGTGGGTTGGGTAATAGGATAAGAGAGAGTCAGAATCGGGGCGCGGATTCAAATAGATTAATCCACATCCTTGGCAAACCACATATTGAAACACGTGAGTTGAAAAACGGTCGCCACGCTCGAGGTACAAAGCTGCATCATCCCGACCACACAGATCACAATACACGTATTCCATAGGTTATCCTCTTATGGGGGTTCTGAATCCGTCACATATGCCATCTATAAAAGGCTTGAGGAAAGACGTGTTACCTCTAATCATTTCCCGCAGCCCAACCCACCCCAAGAAACACATGAGAGAAAGAAGGGAAAAGTTTTTTCTATAAAAAATCACAGTGCTTTTGGCCCATAGATACCACTTCATATATGAGTTTTCTCCCAATCCTTGGGAGCCCTTGTGCCATACTCTTGATTGGGGGACATAAACTATCCGGTATCCAGCTTTACGTACACGGTGGCAAAAATCGTAATCTTCCTGATACATAAAATATATAGGATCAAATGTGCCAACAGATTTAAACAGTTGACAACGAATCAATAGAGCACACCCTGTAGCATAGTCAAGGTCACGAGACTTATTGTATAGTGGATTATCTGGCTTGCCATATCCTATCATTTTTACCCGAGGAGGAATATTAGTCCACTTAGCTCCGGCGGCATAAATAAACCAAGGAGGGGCAAAAAAGTATATCTTTGGGACGCTGATCCCAATCTTTGGATCCTCATCCATGGCCTCCACAAGCGGCTCTAGAAAATTTGGTGCCACAACCGTATCATTATTGAGGAGTAAAACATACTCCGCGCCCATATGGATGGCCCGGTCAATACCTATATTGACCCCAGAAGCAAAACCTAAGTTTTGGGAAAGCGGCAGAACCGTAGCATGCGGGGCCGCAGCTCGAATTTGTTCCAGCGAGTTATCCGTGGAACCGTTGTCAATGACAACAATGAAGTAATCCCTATAAGTGATATATTCTAAACTTTTTAAGCACATTATGGTATCTATAGGTCTATTCCAATTTAATATAACTATTCCGACCAAACGGTAAGCCATTTTTCTAGCCTTTTTATCTTACTAATTCATAAACGCGTATGAAATCCTTAACCAGAACATCCCAATAGTACTGAGCGCCAATTGACTCGGCCGCCTGCCGCAGTTGTAAAGCCAAAGACGGATTCTCTATAATCTCCAATATTCCAGAAGCCAAAGCATAGGCATCACCTGGTTTTACCAATTTACCAGCGCATCCCCCACCCAAGAGCTCATATCTATCACCAACATCGCCAGTAACAACAGGCACCCCAGCGGCCAAACTCTCTACTATCTTTAAAGGACAACGAGCTCTGGCTACTAAGTCATCATATACAGGGTCTACCGAAACATCAGCAAGACGGTAGTAAAGAGGCACTTGAACCGCAGGCACCCTGCCTACAAATAATATGTGAGAACTAAATCCTAGTGACGCGACCTTCAATCTCAATAAATCGTAATCTTCCCCGCCTCCTACTAACATCAAAAGCGCTTTCTTTGCTGTTTGACGCACAAGTCTAAAGGCCTCTATAAGCAAATCAACAGGGTGGTTGGTTAGGCTCATAGTTCCTACATAAAGAATCACTTTGCGATCATAAAGATTAAATCGTTCGCGTAAAACTTTCACTTCTGCCTCATTAATATTTGAAAAACGATCTCTGTCAACCCCATTTGGTACATAAACGATTCGATCCGGCGAGCACCCCAAGTTTTCCAACCTTTTTAACATAAAACGTGTATTTGTAGTGATACCAACGACAAGCTTAGGAAGATGATCTTCAAACCACGCAATAACTTGCTGCTGCCAGCGCCGAACAAAGCGGTTGGAAAAGGCTTCGTAGTCATCACAATCCAGAAAGACCTTTTTTCTCCTTAACGCTTTAGCCAATAAGCCAGCCAGACCGTTCATTGGATGAGGCTTCCAAATATGGTAAACATCAGTCGGTATCTGGATTGCATATTTCATCAAATTCCATGTTGCAAGTGCTGTAATCCATATTAAGCGGGGAGTACTGAAGTAGAACTTGCTATTATCTTTCTTAAGGACGTGCATCTGCCCAACATAGTATATTTTGATCCCATTCCTAATGATAAATCGTTGCTTCAACGACTTTAAATCGTGATGGAGCGCTAAGATCGTTACGTCATGCCCAAGACGTGCTAATTCTTTAGCCACCGGCCAGCAGCGCCCTAATCCAGATGGGCTTTCTAAGCTTTGTGTCAGCAAGAAAGTGATCTTCAAACGTTCCCTCCTACAATTTGGCTTGCCAGATAACCCCAAGACACCTGTTCAGCGTCAACATGGTGATCTACATTTAGTACTCGGTCTCCCTTCAATAAACGAATCATCTCGTTTGTAATGCTCTCAACAGCGCTCCCTCCTCGCATTCTAATTACTGGTAACCCAAACCCTGTTGCCATCTGCATTGCGCCACTTCCTGTCACTTGCCGGTGTGGTGCCACAAGTACATCAGCCGCCGAAAAATAAAGCCCCACTTCTTCGTTTGGGATGTAGCGGTCCTCAATGATCACCAAGTCTCCAATACCCAGTCGCTTGATCATCTCCAGATAAGGTCGTTTGTCTTCCCAGAATTCCCCCACTACCAGGAGCACGACCTTCCCCAACCGTGCTTGGATTTCCGGCATCGCAGCCAGTACATCTTTCAATCCTTTATACTCTCTGACAATCCCGAAGAAGAGCAAAACCGGAACATTTAGCGGCAACCCAAGACGTCTGCGTGCTTCCTCTTTTGGAATTCTCTGATCAGCAAACATATCGTAAACTGGATGAGGGACAATGACTACCTGTGCCCTCGGCATCAATAGTGAAAGCCGTTCCCACTCTTCCTCCGATTGCACGATAAAGCGTGTACCCCAGCGCAACACTATTCGTGTCAGCCACGGATCCCACCATCGCACTTCGTGAGGCAACAAGTTATGGCAAATAAAGACCAACGGACATCGCAAAAAAAGATGATTCAATATTCCTAATGTAAACCACACTGGCGACCAGAATGTTGTCCACCATTGCAAAACAAGCACATCTGGCCTGTAGCCCCGAATATACCAGAAAGAGGTCAGCCAAGTGATAGGATTGAGAGAATCAATCCAGTATTTTGCATCCTTAACGATGAGCGGCTTCTTACTTGGGTCCTTATCACTCCGGCCGGGATAAAGCCAGCGCGGGTATTGCCGTTTGAAAGAGACCATCAGCACATCGTGGCCCTGCTCCCGCAAAGCGCGATATAGCATTGTTGTGTAATGTGCAATTCCACCCCGATACGGGTACACCGGCCCGACGAGAGCCACCTTCATTGTTGCGTCACCTCCGCAAGCGGGGCCAGAATCACCCGCCCCTCCCGCGCTATCCGTATACCTTCCTCCTCCATCCCAACCTCTGCCCCCACCCACAGCCCGTACAGAAATACCGTGGCAGCGCGGAAATGTGATATGCCGGAATACACCATATCCAGGCCGGACGAGCTCCCCGCCCGCTCCAGAGCATCTACCCGGCTATCATTATCCAGAGGGAGCAGAATGACCTCCGCCGAACCACCGCTCCCACCCAGGTGGTAACGGTGCGCTTCCACCTCTTCTCCGCCAACCAAGTGCCAAATGAGCGCCCCCCTGGCTCCCGCTGGCCCCCGGGCCTCATCCACCACCACAACCGGCCCGCCGTTGTGGTAGAAATAAATCCACCGGTCATGCTGCCAGCCCCGCCAGCCGGTCAGCCGGATGTGGGCCCAGTCCATCTTCTCACCCGTCTCAAAGGCCACCACTTCAGCATAGTAAGGCGGGTCCTGCGCCCACGAGCCACCGATACCAGTTAGGGTGTACAGAACGGCCGCTACCCCAGTCTTCGCGACCACCAGACCGTTTAAATTCTCCCGCGGGATACGCTTGTCCCGGAACAGACTCCGACCCTTCGGTAGCCAGGAGAACGACCGACCATCCAATACGTCAGCCGCCAAGATCTCGCCCCGGTAGACCAGCGTCACCGTGCCCGTTGCCTTATAGCGGTGCCAGCCGGTGAAACGCAGGTTGACCAGGAGATACATCGCCTCCGGGCCCCAGCCGTCTCGAAAGACGATCTTATCCGGCCCCAGCGGGCCCTTCTGGTTGGGCAGCCCCGAATTGCCGTAGATCAGACAAGATCCCTCAGTAGGAGAACGGCCCTCCAGCGAGACCGGTTCCTCCACTCCTGGCTGGGCGAAGAGATAGCCTCCTCTTTGCTCCAACACCTCCACCGCCCGGCCGGCCAGCCAGATATACTGGGGGTCGCTGAAGAGTCTCGCGCCCAGATAGAAGATCCCGGCCAGAGAATTTCCTCCTGGATGATTATATCCAAAAGGTGCCCCATCGGGCAAGGCCTGAAGAAGCAGCCACTCAAACGAAAGCCGAGCGTTCGTGCCCAGGGGTTCGCCGGTGTAGAAGGACTGGAAATAAGCATTGTCTATCCACTCCGGCTGATACACCAGCGCATCATCGGTGACCCGGAAGCGCGCAGTCCAGCCACGCCGGTTGCGGGCGAGGTAGGCCCGGTTCGCCGGCGAGAGCGCTGGATCGGCCAGCCCCTCGACCTCCAGCAGGGCCAGCAGCCCTGCGCCGTTCTCCTGGTTCTCATAGGGCCCCTCCGGCCACTTGGAGAACGCCAGCGCATACATCAGGTCCACCCACTCCACCGTCAGCGCCCGGCGGTTGATCGCCGCAAACCAGGCCCGGACCGCCCTGTCCTCTTCCTCCGAGAACAGGCCGGGGAAGCGATCCCGCACACGGGGGTAATAGTAGGCCCTGAGCGCCGCCTCAAACTGGACCGACTTGACGCTGTGAGCCGGGCCGGTGTAGCGCCGCTCTTCCACCTCCCTCAGAAGCGACTCCCGGAACAACTCCGCCCAACGGCGCTCGCCCGTCCCCAGCGCCAGCATCCCATACTCCGGCGGCCCCTTGCGGGGATTCGCCTCCACCCGCGCCAGGATGCGGCGAAACACATCCCGGCCATCGTAGACCTGAGGGTCCGGCGGAACCCGGCCACAGAGGAAAGGGGACTGCTCCGAAATCCCCGGGTACGTAGGGGCAACGGGCGGGTAGAAACTGTGGCGGTAGGCCCAGACCACGCCGTTCAACCCGCCGAAGTCCAGCAGGCAGAATGCCAGACTGACCAGACGCCGGTCCACCTGCACTCCCCATAGCAGAGCCGTCGTCCTATGAACCAAGAGGCGGTACATCCCCAGGAGTATAAGCCAGAAGACGACCAGAGCCAGCGCCTCCAGGGCAACGAAGAACTCTTCGTCCGCAAAATGGGATTCCAGTTGTGAAAGGGCTACCGGGAACGTGCCGGCCGTCAGAGCCAGCAGGCCCCGCCAGGCCCAGCGACGCAGCCGGGACCGACCGCCGGCCAGCACGGTCTCCATGCCGAGGAGCAGGACGTACACCGTTCCGACTAAGAGCCAAGCAGCCCAGGTAACCCCGATCCGGGCGTAAACCAGCCCGGCTACCACACCCGGTCCCAGCCAGAGAAGCCCCGGCCAATGCCAACGTGTCCTCCCTGCAGAGTGCGGACGGGTCAGAACAGCGGCAGCCAGCACCCCGGTGACGAACCCCCACCGGGCTGCCCACCCGCCCCACGTGAAGGGAGCACCCATCATCAAGCGGATGCCTTCCAGAAAGAGAAGCGGGATGAGTCCCAGGAGCAGAAATTTTGCCCACGCCCCTCTCATGGACCCCGCTCCTCACAGGCCTCAGGCTTCAGCGCGAAAATCCAGACGCGGTCCTGGTGATAGAGCAATTGAAAGGCTGGGGAGTTAGCGAGAACTTCGGGGGGAAAAAGTTGAGCTGCTTCGGCAAAAATTACTTTACCTATTTTACCTTGACCCTGTCCTATATAAACGTGAGTAATTCCCCATTCGCATAACTGCGCCAAACCCTCAGGCGAAGCTGGCGAATGCTCCTCAAGATAAGCCACCAGATCTACTACACGCTGGGAATATCCAGGCACAGCAGGTGCTTCATTCAAAAGAGCGTACTGTGGTGGCATTGTATTTTTCCGTCGAGCTAGAAGCGGGATCCACCATCCAGCATCATCACCGACAGCAGAGCGGCCATTGTATATGCGGAATCCTTCTACCAAAAAGAGAGCATTAGTTGGGGTATTCTCGCGGATCCAAGCCATCGCTCGCATATCCGGTCTGGTGACCAGAACAAACCGGGTATTAACAATAGTCACTTGCCAACGAATAGACCACATTGCTAAAATCAAAAGAATAGCTATCGCACCCCACCGGCCTATCCGCCCTACAATCTCACCAACCAACCAGCCTGCCATTAGCCCAACCGGGATATACAGAGCGATCAGGATGGCGAAGTTCTGCATCATATTGGCCCCGGGTAACCGTATTAACCGCCCCGCGACCAGCCCCGCCAGTCCGACCACCCAGAGGGCACAAATAGCAATGGTCCACCGTCTCCGGACCAGAGCGTAGATCAATGCGAGTAAAGCAATCCCCAAAAGGGGCCGAGGCACGTAATAGAACACGTTCCGCCAGATCTGGTAATCAGCCAGTACCCGTTCCCATTCCGAAGCGGTCGGGGCAGAGATCCCAGCCTCCAGTGCACTGGCAAGCCGTCCCCCAGCTATGTAAGAAGTCCACGGGAGCACCAGCAGTAAAGCAGTCCCGCCGATTAAGGTCATCCGGCCCAGCGCGCCCAGCCAGCGGCGCCCCTCAACCTTCCATTCCGGCAATCCCCACCCGACCAGCCATGCCAGGACGAAGGTGGTGTAGTAGAAGGGCATCCGGTAGTAATGCAAAACCATCCCACCCAGCGCCAGTCCGGCCAGAAATAGCGGCCCCCAGGCGACCCGTTCCTGATCTACGCTGTCCCACAAAAGCCAGAGGGCCACCGGTAACACTGCTTGCCCGGCCAGTTGGGCAAAGCGCCCCCAGTTGACGTAGTAGGCCGGCATTGGGGAGAGCATTCCGGCGATTAGCACCGCCACAACACCGGCCCAGCGATTGCCCCGCGCCAGACGCATGGCCAGCGGATAGAGGGTAAAGATAGCTAACCCATTGACCAGTTGGCCAGTCAACAGGGTAGCGCGGGGAATTTCTAGGCCGGTCATCCAAGAAAGAAGGGCAACTGCGGCGGGAAAACCGAAGTGGACCGTCAGGCCCCGGTAGGGGGTATATGGCTCCCACGAATCAAACAGTCCACCATTATCAACCAACAACTGGGCAATGACTGCGTGTTGATAAGAATCATGCCACATTGGGGCGTCCAGCGTGCGCACGACCAGGAGCCGCACGCCGAAGACCAAGGCCAGGATGATTACCAGGGCCAGGTCGGACCAGAGGGCATCGGAGCAGGCCCAGGCCCGCAGCGCCTCCCAGCCCTGACAAGGTCGCCAGCGCCGGTAGCGCCAAGCCAACGCGACTAGCCCCAGAACCACCGGCCCCCACGCATACAGGGGCCCCAAATGCAAGCCGACCAAGTCTGTCCAGAGGAAGAGCAGAGGATAGAGGGCCAAACTGAGACCAGCCGCCAGAGCCATCCGGACAGGCCAAGGAAGCGGGTCACCCCGCCAGAGCCATGTCAGCAACGCGCATCCCGGGATCAGATAGAGAACTGCCG
>Ga0079992_141061_pt1 | contig 12608 bp, 12 predicted proteins | sample FaiFalFF_MnMetaG_3_FD_69197 | JGI IMG/M metagenome (GOLD analysis project Ga0079992, IMG submission 69197) | Freshwater microbial communities from Yellowstone National Park, Wyoming, USA - Fairy Falls B (FF_Mn_B) MetaG (SPADES assembly) (version 2) | ecosystem: Environmental > Aquatic >... | reverse complement strand
CACGGCGTCAAACTCCTGAGCCAGCGACCGGATGAGCTCCCCGAACCGGCGGGAGGCCACCAGGTCCCCCGGATTCGGCGCCGGCGTCCCGGCCGGCAGCACCCAGAGGCTTCCGTCCACCGGCCGGACCGCCCAGCCGGGCTCAAGCTGGGGGTTTACCAGCCAGTCCGAAAGCCCCGGCGATTGCCCAACACCCACAAGGCCATCCAGGGTCGGCCGGCGCAGGTCGGCGTCCACTACCAGGACCCGCTCGCCCAGGGCCGCCAAAGCCCGGGCCAGCCCCAGGGCCACCGTCGTCTTGCCCGAGCCGGGCTCGGCCGAACCGACCGCCACCACCTTTAAGGGCCGGTCCACGGCCGCAAAGCGGATATTCGTGCGCAAGACCCGGAACGCCTCGGCAATTACCCCCCCTCAGTGGCCGGCTCGCCCCGGTAGACCGATGCCAGGACGGGAAGGCCGAGGGCGGCCTCGACCTCCCGGAGGGTCCGGAACCGCCGGTCCAAAAAGGCCACAGCCGCACCGTAAGCCACCCCGAGAAGCAGGCCGAGGGAGCCGCCTACGGCCGAGTTCAGGGTCAGGCTCGGCCGCACCGGCCGGTCGGGGACCGCCGGCGGCTCCAGGACGACGATGAGGTCGCCGCTCTGGGCCTGGGCAAGTTTGAGGTTACCGTAGCTGGCCTGAAGCTGGCCGAGGGCCGCCTGGAGCCGGGTCAGCTGGTCCTGAAAGTTTGACCGCTCGGCCTCAGAACGGGCTTGGGCCAGGGCCGCCCGGACGCGCCCCAGCTCGGCCGCAAGGTCATTGATCTGGCTTTCCAGGCGCTGCTCGGCGGCCGCAAACCGCTCGGCCTGCCGCTGCCGGACCACCTCCTGCAGAACGGAGAGGGTGGCCGAGGCCGCCTGGGCGGCAATCTTGGGGTCGGCGCTTTCGGCCTCAAGGACGACCATCTGGGTGCCCCGCACCGAGCGGGCCGCAAGCTCGAAGGGCAGCCGGTCGGAGGCCCCGAGGCCGAGCTTTTGGGCGACCTCCCGCTTAAGCCATTCGCCCCGGACCAGCTCCACGTAAGTGTCGGCCGCCAGGGGGATGGTACCGGCCGGCGTTAGGGCGGGCGGTTGGCCCGACTCGATAATGACCCGGGCCGTGGACCGGTAGACCCGCTGCATGAAAAACTTCGTGATGGCGAGGGCTGAAAGGACCCCTGCGGCCGCCAAAAGCAGGATAAGGGCCCACCGGCGGCGAAGGGAATCAAAAACCGGCTTCAGGTCAAGCTCTTCCGTGTCCACCGAACTTCCCCCATTGCTCGGCTGCCGTCATATTTTACCTGGTTACTGCACCTTTTGTGTGCAAGCGGCATTTCTCGACGGCGAGGCCGCCCGAAGCAGGTATAAGCTGCAGGCAGGCTGACAGCTCGGTCCGGTCCCAGGAGCCAGAGAAGATCGGGGTGTTGTGGCCTCTGGGCTAGCAGGGCCCAACTTGTTGGGGGTGGGCAAGGCGGGACTCGAACCCGCACGGGTTGCCCCACCGGCTCCTAAGGCCGGCGCGTCTGCCAGTTCCGCCACTTGCCCGCGGGAAACCAGCGGCTTTGCGGGCTCCCGCCATCATTATAAGATAAGCCGCGCGGCTTCGGGGTGCCAGGCTTGGCCGAAGTTCACCGGCCATTAACCGCCGGTTAACCGGCCTTTAAACGCCCCCGCCTATAACACTAACCGGTAAGAGGCCAAAATAGCTTCAGCTCGGGAAAGGGGTGTTCTGTGATGGATAATCTGCCCGCCACCAACGCCGTTCCGGGCGGCCGGCCCGGGGGTCTGCGCCCGCGGGAAATCGCCCGTCGCCTGCTCTGGTTCGGACTGGTGCTGCTTGTCGGGGTAGTCCTGGGCACTGTCGGCTACGGCGTCTACGGGGCCTATTCCCGCCCCGGTGCTGCCCGGGCCCTCCCGGCGGCGGCCACCACCTCTGCGCTTCAGGCTGACCTTATTGCGGCCGTTCAGCGAGTGAGCCCCGCCGTCGTCAGCATTCGCACCGGGGGCGGCCTCGGGTCTGGGGTGATTTACGACCCATCAGGCCTGGTCCTCACGAACGCCCACGTGGTCAGCGGGGCGCGGACTGTCAGCGTTGAACTGGCTGACGGCCGCCGTTTTCAAGCCCGTGTTCTGGGTGCCGACCCCGGCTTTGACCTGGCGGTTCTGAAAATTGACGCTGCGGACCTGCCGGTCGCCCCCCTGGGCGACTCGTCCCAGCTTCAGGTCGGGCAGTTTGTGGCGGCAATCGGCAATCCCTACGGCCTCGACCACACCGTCACGGTCGGCGTTATCTCCGCCCTCAATCGGCCGATTGCCGGTTCTGAAACCGGCTACACCCAGCCGATGATTCAAACCGACGCCGCCATCAATCCCGGCAATTCCGGCGGCCCCCTCATCGACCTGGCGGGCAACGTAATCGGAATCAACACCCTTGTCGCCGCCCCGGCCGGTGTGCCGGCCCAGGGACTCGGGTTTGCCGTGCCCGTGAATACGGCCAAGCGGATTGCCGGGCAGCTGGCCAGTCAGGGTCGGGTGACCCAGAGCGGCCTGCCATACCTGGGCGTGCGGATAATGGATGCCGGCGGCCGCTCAACACCCGGGGTTGACTACGGTGCCCTCATCGTTCAGGTTGAACCCAATGGCCCGGCTGCCCAGGCCGGCCTGCGGGCCGGGGATGTGGTCACCGCGGTCGACGGCCAGGAGGTTTACTCCGTCGACCACCTGCTCCAGCAGCTTCTCCAGCACAAGCCCGGCGACCGGGTGACAGTTCAGGCCGTCCGGAGCGGCCAGACCATCACCGTAACCGTCACCCTCGGCGAGGCCCCCAGCCGCTCAGGTTAAGACTGCGGGGAGCGGTTCGAAAGGTTGGGGCGGGAATGTTCCGGGTTCCCGCCCTGTTTTCTTCCGGCTTCCGCGGCCCGGGTGCGGGGCCACCACGGGGAACCGAAAAGATTCGCCCGGCCTCCGGCACCTGACCGGGGCAGGCCGGTCAGTCGTCGTGCGACGCGGGGGTTGGCACCGGTCTGGCGCGTCCGGCGCGACGGCGTTCCCGGGCCGAATCCGGGATCAGAAACACCAGGGGCAGAACCAGGCCCATTAGGAGAGCTGCCGCTCCAGCGAAGATGGCCCGCAGTCCGGCCGCCCGGTCAGGCACCAGTTCCATGATCAGCACGACTACGGCCGTCCCAAGGATACCCCCGGTGGACCGGAACATCCTCCGCAGGCCGGTTATCGCCCCGGCCCGCTCCGGCATCAGGTCGAGGACGGCGTTGTTAGCGGCCGGGGCCGCCAGACCCATGCCAAGTCCGGCCAGGCCCATCTGCAGGGCCAGCAGTCCAAAGGCCCCAAGCCGCAGGCCGTCGACGGGAACTTCGGACCAGCCCTGCCCGACCAGGAAGAGGGAAAGGCTGATCAGGCCGATGCCCAGGGCCATGGGCAGGCGGTAACCGAGGCGGAGGAGAAAAAGGCTCACCAGGGTCGCCGTAACGGACATGACCAGCGACCGGGGTGTCAGAATCGTCCCGCTCTCCACCGGACTCGTCCCGAACTGGACCACCGCGTAGTAGGGCACAAACGAGAAAAAGCTGAAAACGCAGGCCCCAAACATGAGGTTGTAAACGTTGACGGTTAAAAATGGCGGCCGGCCGACGAGAGCCGGGTCGACCAGGGGGATCTTCGACCCGGTGCTCATGGACCCAGAAGATGCCGAGTAGTACGGCCGCCAGCCCCACTGGTACCCGGAAAACCGGGGACGCCACGAGCCTGGGGTTGTCTCCGACGGCGGTCAGAGCCGCCAGAAGGCAAAAGATTGCGCCGGCGAAGGTTAGGGCGCCGGCAACGTCAATTGGCTTCATTTGCTGGCGGGATTCGGGAAACTGGCGCGAAACGATCGCGGCTGAAAGCGGCAAAAATCCCCCGGCCGCCAAGTGCCTGGACCACCCGGGCGATAATCAGTAAATAGATGTTCGGCGCGAGCGCGCACAGCATTGACCCCACGGTGAAGAGCACAACTGACAGGAAAAAGAATCGAAGTAAGCCGAAACTTTCCCCCAGCCGACCGGCCACCGGCATCACGATGTTCTGGACCAGGGAGTAGGCGGTCAGAATCCAACCCACCCAAACCAGGGAGGGCTCCAGGTCGCGGGTAATGGCCGGGATCGCGACTGCTACGTCAAATAGAAAACATCAGGAGACTGAGGGCCGCGGCCGCAAAGAAGAGATACTGGCTGCCCCTGTTGCGCTGGCTCCTGGTCACTGGTGCTCCGGACCCGTGCCGGTCAAACTGCCCAGATTATCGCGCCGGCCCATCCCAACGGTCCGGGGAGTCAGAGCCGCCGCCAACCTGCCTTGGGTGCCGCCTCCGGGGCCGGCTCACGATTAAATGCCGGCCCCAGAGGCGGCCCTCGCAGCCAGTCTGCCCGCTCAAACCTTAATCACCCCGGGGCATCAACGTTTGGGCCTCCGGGGCGAAATTCCAGACCGGCCAGAACCAGCCGGGCGGTGTCGACCAGCCCGGCTGGGACCTGCACCCGGACCCCGGTCGACGTAAGTCCGAGGGCGGGGAAAAGGGGCATATCCTCAGGGTCGATGCGGGCGGGGATGCCCGCCTCGCTCAGGAGCTGGCACCACAGTTCGGCGACGAGCTGATTCGGGGCCGTTGTCAAGTAGACCCAGTCGGTGTCTTCGGCGGCCACCGGTCAGCGTGTCTCCCGCGCCCGGGCCCGGAATATGAGGCGGATGGGGTTGCCCACGAAACCGTAGGCACTGCGCAGCTGGTTTTCGATGTAACGCTGGTAGGAGAAGTGGACAAGTTCCGGGTCATTGCAGAAAAACACGAAGGTTGGCGGGTCGGTCTCGGCCTGGGTGGCGTAGTAAATTTTGAGTTGCCGGCGGCCCCGGCGAGGGGGCGGGTGGCGGAAGAGGATATCTCCCAGCAGTTCGTTGAGCTCAGCCGTGGGGATTCGCTTCCGGCGCTCGGTGCGAACCAGAATCACCTGGTCCATGAGTTCTTCGGTCCCCTGCCTCAACTTGGCCGATGTGAAGACAACCGGCGCGTAGTCAAGAAACTTGAGCTCCGACCGAACGTAGGCCTCGTATGCCCGGGTATCCTTGTTGGGGACCAGGTCCCACTTGTTGACGGCGATAACGACCCCCTTGTAGGCGTCGACGATGAGGCCGCCGATGTGGGCGTCCTGGGCCGTAACCCCTTCCGCGCCGTCAGTCATCAGAACCGCCACATCGCACCGTTCGATAGCCTGGACGGCCCGGAGTACGCTGAACCGCTCGACACCCGGCTGAACCCGGCCCCGCCGCCGAATCCCGGCCGTATCGATTAAGAGGATCGGGTGCCCTCTGTACTCAATGAGCGTGTCCACAACGTCCCGGGTTGTGCCCGGGATTTCACTCACAGCGGTGCGCTCGTAGCCAGCGATGGCATTAAGCAGCATTGATTTCCCCACGTTGGGCCGCCCGACGATGGCCACCCGGGCAAAGGCCTCCGGTTCAGCGACCGGTTCGGCCGGCGGAAGGGCCTCAAGGATCCGGTCGAGCAGGGCATCGATTCCGATACCGTGAAGGGCACTGACCAATACCGGCTCCCCAAGGCCCAGCCGGTAGAAATCGGCAAGCTCGAGGCGGTCAAGCCGGCCCTCCGCCTTGTTGACGGCAAGAATCACCGGTTTGCCCGAGGCCCGGAGCAGGTCGGCGGCCTCCCAGTCGGCCGCGGTCAGACCCGTCTGGGCGTCACCGACGAACACCACCGCGCTTGCCTCCTGGATGGCCCGGCGAACCTGGGCCTGGACGGCCGCCTCCAGTTCAGACCCCGCGGCCGGGTCGAGTCCGGCCGTATCCACCAGGTAGAAGGGCCGACCCTGCCACTCGGTCCGGGCGTAGATCCGGTCACGGGTGGTGCCCGGCTCGCCGTGAACGATGGCCAGCCGCTGCCGGAGAATCCGGTTAAAGAGGGTCGATTTGCCGACGTTTGGCCGGCCAACGATGGCAACGACGGGTGCGGTCACGAGGCTCCTTAACGGCTGATGGTAAGGGTCCGGCGGTCAGGCTGAACCCGGACGAGGCCCAGGCCGTCGGGCAGGGTCACCCTCGGGGTGACGTCGTAAGTGCCGGGTCCCAGTCCGGCCGCATCCACCGTGACGGCGATGGCTTGCGGGTCGGTGGCATTCAAAAGGGGAAGCGGGCCGGAGACCGTCACGTTAAACGGGTCAACCTGGGCGCGGAGCCCGGGAGCCAGGTTAAGCACCAGCGGCGCAATCTGAAACGTCCGGGTACCGGAGGTCGGGGCGATGGTAAGCCGGACGTTGACTGCAGGCTGACCGAGCACCGTTACCCCGTCTGGCAAGATCAGTCGCACGTTCCGGACCTGAGTCGAGGTGAGGCCGTCGATGGAGATGGGTTCGGTCCGGAGGTTATTGATGTTCTCGACCGCTTCGCTTGCCCCTACGATGGTGACAATGGCCGGGTCCACATTTATCGATTGAAGCCAGTAGCCGGGAGCCGGGTCGCCGGTCACTGCCACGATAACCGAGACCTGACGCTGAACGAGAACCTGGTCAACCGGCACCCGAACCGTGACCAGCTCTGGGTCGACGGTCAGGCCGCTGACCGGGTTGCCCTGGGCATCTATCGGGCGGACCGGGACGTTCTGGACAATGGTCGACCGGGCGGACTCGAGCCGGACGACGGCAACGGCCGAGCGCACCTGCCGGACAACCGGGTCGGCCCCCCGGATCGTAACCGTTTCCGGGGAAACCGACGGGGTCCGGTTAATGTACCCCACCGGTGGACTGCCTTCCAGCTCCACCCGGACGGTGAGCGTTTCCGCGCGGATCGGCTCCAGTCGGACGGTGACCGCCGGCGGGCTCACCTGCAGAATTCTGACATCGGGGTCCGAAGAGGTGACCTGGACTGGAACCTGCTGGACCCCTTCCTTTGAGTTGCGCAGGTCGGCCACGGCCCGGAAGCTGGTCGGCCGCAGACGCGACCAGGAATCCTCGGGGGCGCTGATCCTGACGGTGACCGGTTCGACGCTCCCGGGCGGGTAAATTTCCAGGTAGGCCGGTTTGTTCACCAGCTCGACGGGGATCTGAACGGGGAAGGTGCCCTGGCGAGAGAGGGTCTGGTCGGTTCCGACAAAGAACCATAGGGCAACCGCGAGGGCCAGGGAGATAATGGCCAGGCGGTAGTTTTCCCGGACCGACCGGAGGGTTTCGACTGCCAGAAACCCCACCACCCACAGGAGGGCGCCGAGACGTTCCGTCGTCCTCTGAAGCATTGGTTCAGGCTTGCAGGAACCGTCTGGTCGGCTTCCAGATGGGAGGCCGGAACTCCTCCCGGCCGAAGAGCTTCACAAGCCAGCCCCGGAGCTGGTCGGGACTGAGATTCCGGTGGATCTGGCCGTTGTGGGCCATGGAAACCTGCCGGGTCTCCTCGGAGACGACGATGGCGACCGCGTCGGTCTGCTCGGTGATGCCGATGGCGGCTCGGTGCCTGGTGCCCAGGTCGGGCGGCGCCGACTCGGCAATGGGAAGCACGCAGCCGGCCGCGATCACGCGGTCCTCACGCATGATGACCGCCCCGTCGTGGAGGGGCGACCCCGGCTGGAAAATGCTCAGGAGAAGCTCCACGGAGGGGGTTGCGTCAAGGCGGACGCCGGTTTCGGCGTGGTCCTCAAGGCCGGTCTCCCGTTCGATGACGATGATGGCTCCGACCCGGCGGCTTGAAAGCCGCTGACAGGTCGAGACCAGGATGTCGATGATGTGAGGCCGGGCGGTGTGGGCCCGCAGGAGCTCAGGCACATTTGTCCGGCCGATTCGCTCCAGAGCGCGGCGAAGCTCGGGCTGAAAGAGGACGGGAACGGCGACCAGGAGTGCCGGTAGAGAGTTCCGGAGAAGCCAGTTGAGGGTCGTCAGCTGAAGCAGGCTTCCAAGAATGTGGGCGGCAACCAGGAGGACCAGTGCGCCCCGCAGGACGGCCATCGCGGTGGTGCCCCGAACGAGCAAAAGAAGCCAGTAAAAGATGAAAGCAATGATTAAAATGTCCAGCAGGTTGCCCGGCCTGAGACTGCCGAGCGCCCAGACCAGCGTGTCCCGGACCTGCTCAACAACCGGTGGCATCAGAGTCGGTCAAAGACCCACAACAGAATCGCCTTCTGCCCGTGGAGCCTGTTCTCCGCCTGGTCAAACACGACCGACTTGGGCCCATCGATCACTTCGGGGTCGACCTCCTCGCCCCGGTGGGCCGGCAGGTCGTGCATGAATACCGCGTCAGGTGCCGCCTCGGCCATGAGCTTGGGAGTCACCCGGTAGGCGGCAAAAGCCTGCCGGCGCACGTCGGCCTCGGCCTCTTGGCCCATACTGGTCCAGACGTCGGTGTAGACCACGTTCGCACCCTGGACCGCCTCCCAGGGGTCGTTCAGGAATCGGATGTTGGCCCCGCTGACCCTGGCCCGTTCCAGTGCGGCCTGCTTGACGGCGTCCGGGACCTCATAGCCGGGTGGGGAGGCCAGCCGGATGTTGAGCCCTACACTGGCGGCGGCCAGGACCAGGCTATTGGCCACATTGTTACCGTCGCCGATGAAGGCGACGGTTATCCCCCGGAAGGTCCCGAACCGCTCGTAAACGGTGAGGAGGTCGCCGATGGCCTGGCAGGGATGCTCGAAGTCCGAGAGGGCGTTTATCACCGGGATGCCGGCCCAGGCCGCCAGCTCCCGAACCGTTTCGTGGCGGAAGGTACGGGCGGCGATGGCGTCGACATAGCGGGCGAGGACCCGGGCGACATCGGCGACGGGCTCCCGCTGGCCGAGACCGACCTCGTGCGGTGAAAGATAGATTGCCCGTCCGCCCAGCTGGGCCATCCCGACGTCGAAGCTCACCCGGGTTCGGAGGGAAGGCTTTTCAAAGAGCAGGGCCAAAGTTCTGCCGGCAAGGGGGCTATTTGCGGGGCTCTTCTTGAGGGCAGCCGCCCTTTCGACAAGGAAACCCGGAAGGTCGGCCGGGGTGTCAAGTATACCGATAAAATGGCGGGCCATCACTAGCATTATATGGCCCGTCTCATGCGCCGAACAAGGCTTTAGCTGACGTTGACCCGGCTGGCTCCAGGCCGGCATAATACGACTGGTACTGGGGAGTGGTGTAGCTGGTAACACGCCTGACTCTGGATCAGGAGATCCCAGGTTCGAATCCTGGCTCCCCAGCCAAACCACAATATATTGGGCCTTAAACCCATAAGGGCCACAATATACAGCTGCCGGACAAGCCAAACGGCTTGTCCGGCAGCCGCTTTTGGGATAATCTTTTACCGGCCGAAGAGGGCCCGGCTCAGCTTCTCCGCCGCCTCCCTTTGCAGGTCCGGCAGCACGTGGGAGTACACCTGCAGGGTCAGGCTCACCGTCGAGTGGCCCAGCCGCTCCTGGACCACCCGCGGGTTCACCCCCTCCTTAAGCAGAAGGGTCGCATGGCTGTGCCTTAAATCGTGAAACCGAAGCTGGGGCAGCCCCGCCCGCCGGAGGACCGCTTCCAGGGCCCGGTTCACGTTCCGGGGCAGGATCGGCTTTCCCGTCCGGCTCGTGAAAACCAGGTCCTCCAGTCCGGGCTCAGGGGCCCAGCCGGCCCCGGCCTTGAGCCGGGCCTCAAGCTGGGCCACCCGGTGCTCCTTAAGGACGGCGGCGGCCCCGGGCGGCAGGACTACCTTGCGCTTCCCGGCCGCGGTCTTCGGCTTGCCCTCAACCCAGCGGCCCCCGACCCGGTAGAGGGCCCGGGTCACCCGGACGGTCCCCCCGGCCAGGTCCACGTCCGACCAGCGCAGGGCCAGCAGCTCCCCCTTCCGCATCCCCGTGGCCAGGGCCAGGACAAACAGCGGATAGTACTCCGAACGCCGGGCCGCCTCCAGGAAGCGGGCGGCCTCTTCCGGTGAGAGGGTCCGGGCCTTGGGCGCATTCCACCTGGGCGGCTCGACCCGGGCGGCCGGGCTGCGGTCGATAAGGCCCAGGCGCTCGGCGTGGCCTAAGGCCCGGCGCAGGACGGCGTGGAGAAAGGCCACGGACCGGCGGGAAAGGCCGGCCTGAAGCTTGCGGCTGTAGAGGGCTTCCAGGGCGGCCGCCTTGAGGGCCTGGAGCCGGATGTGCCCCAGCTCCGGAATGATGTGGACCCGGGCCTTGGACTCGTAGCTTGCGTAGGTCCAGGGCCGGACGGCGTGGCGGGCGACGTTCTCAAGCCAGTGCTGAAGATATTCGCCCAGGGTGAGCCTTGAGGGCTCGGGCAAAAACCCCCGGGCAGCCCGGACCCGGATTTCGGCCAGCCACAGCCGGGCCTCCTTCTCGGTGGCAAGGTAGGCCCGGTGCAGCACGCCCCCGACCATCACCTGAGCCCGGTACCGGCTGCCGACCCTGTAGACCGTCCCCTCGCCGTGACTGCGCTCTTTAGCCACTGCTTCCCCGCTTAGCGATTCTGGCCCGGCCGGTCGCAAAGAGCTGCCGGAGAAGCTCGCTACGGCGCGGGTTCTCCGGACCCAGGGCCGCCGCGCGTCCGGGCCATGTACCCGATGACGTCTGTCCCGGATCGTCTTCGTTCGGGGTCGGTAATCGGCCCCGGCCGGCCCCCGGACCCGGACGGCCTCAACCTCGCCGGTCCAGGCCGAAGTTACCTTCTCGACAACCCACACTTCCGACCCGCACCGGATGGTAACACTCTCGATGTGCTTGGTGGCGATAATAGCCCCTTCCCCGCGTTTTTCCACCGTGAGCTCCCAGACGGTTTCCATTAGCTTACCTCCATCCCTCCGCACCCACGGTGTAATTGGCCATCGTCGACAGATGCGGGCCGTAAAACAGCGTGCTGAAGGACGCCGTCTGGCCGGGCATAAGCTTCGTCAGCGTAACGTAGCCCCCAATTCACATCGATAACCCAACCGGAAGTGTCGTAGATGGTCACCACCGCCTTCACAAAATTCCAGGTGTAAGGTGTGTCGTTGCGTACTTCCCCAACCACGTAGTAGAGGCTCCCGCTCCAGTAGGCATTCGTGTTGATGATGGCGAAGTCGTGACTGTAAGTGACAAAGCTGGATGTGTCCCAGCTGACACTAATCTGGCAGCGGGACCAGCTGGCCTGGGGGCTTGCGAAAACCTTAAAGGGAGCCTTGCTGCCGCTGGGTACCCAGTCGCAGGGAACGTAGCCCGAGCCGCTGCCGGCCACGGTTCCATCCGGGTTATAAAAAGTGAGCCCCAGCCGGGCAAAGTACATATCGGACCCCGTATTGTTCTGCAGCTCGCCTGTTACGTATACGTAGCTGTAAGATGCGGACGCATCAAGAGGCCGTCCGCTGGGTGAGCACGGCCTTAACCGCCTCCAGCCGCTCGGCCGGGACCCCGTCCTGATTTTCCAGCCTGACGATTCCAGTTGTCACGCTCACGCCTCCCGTACATCGTAAGGAATAGGTGCCGGGGAGAACCCCGGCTCCCAGCATCTATCACCCGAACAAAAGGTTTTCCAGGTTGGCCGCCCGGTAGTAGGCGGAGTCGGGCTCGGCCTGGGCGGCTTCGGCCTGCCACGTCTCGCAGGTGGCGGAAAGGCCCGCCGGCTGCACAGCATGCAGCGCGGCTCGCCCTTGTAGGCCAGTACACAGGGGATGTGCTTGCATACCCCGAGCCGCTCGCCCCGCTTCTGAAAGTCCGGGCAGCCGCAGGTCCACCGGCCGCCGGCCAGCTCGACGATGTACATCTGGCCGGAGTCCCCGATCACCCCAAACAGGCTCTTGCCGACCTTAAGCCCGTCGCCCCGCTGCCGGTAGGGGAACCTGATCCGGCCGCGCAGGTACAAATCAACGCCCCTGGAAAGCCGCTCTTCCTGAAGGACCGCCAGCCGATTGCCGTTAACCTTGACTGCCATCGGTCTAACCTGCCGCTGCAAGTTTCACTATTGGTCTATAATAGGGGCGGGATCGTTACCCCGAGCGAGGCGGCCCGGCTTCTGGCCAGTCTGCGCAAGCCGAAGCTTCTTGTCTGCCCCCAATGCGGCAAGCAGTTTGAGGGTCGGGGTCGGCGCCAGTAATGTTCACCCGTTTGCAGGCGGCGTCACCGCTCACGGGAGTACCACCGCCGCAACCGGGAACGCCTTAAGGCGAAGCATACCCGCCAGGGCTACTGGAAAGAGTACTACCGGCGCAACCGGGAAAAGAATTTAGCCCGCCTTGGGTAAAATCGTCGGGTGCCGTGGAATAAGAAGGCCGGCCTTGCCGCCGACCTCTGACTGCAAGTTTCACCCCGGCCCCCGACCCTTTTTTGAGCCGGGGACATCGCTGATGCCGGCTGCCCCGGCGTTGCTGACTTCCGTGGCTGGTTTCCGCCCGCGGCCCCTGAGGCGCATTATGTGAATTCTTGACAGCAGGGGGCCTCTGCGGTCAGAAATAGGGTTGTGCTCAACCCAAAACCACCGCGGAGGCCCGACCTGTTTGTCCATGTCTGGTCGACGACGCTATAAAGGCGAAAAGGCCGGGACCAAAGCCTGCCTGCACCGACGCCGGTCCGGCACATCCTGGCTCGGCCCGGCGAAGCCGCTTTCCTGGAGGAAGTCCGCCAAAACT
>Ga0079992_131736_pt1 | contig 12623 bp, 13 predicted proteins | sample FaiFalFF_MnMetaG_3_FD_69197 | JGI IMG/M metagenome (GOLD analysis project Ga0079992, IMG submission 69197) | Freshwater microbial communities from Yellowstone National Park, Wyoming, USA - Fairy Falls B (FF_Mn_B) MetaG (SPADES assembly) (version 2) | ecosystem: Environmental > Aquatic >... | reverse complement strand
CTAAACTCCGCATTTCTCAGGACCATGTAGCTAGCGCCAGTGTCTGCCAGAAACCTATACTCCCTCGAAACCCCTTCCAAAGGGTTCTCGACCCTCGCAGTAACGTATACGTGTCCCATACCACTACATATATTGAGTCGTGCTGGATATAATTTTTCCCTCAAATGTCTCGAGTATCATTGTTGATGTTATCTTCTCAAGAGGCCCCTGTTTGTCTTGGCATTGGCTCTTAAGCTGGGTTTGACGCTATGGGATGGGCTAATTTGATGATTCGGCGAGGCGTCTGCAGTTGTTTATGAGCTGGCTGAGTGCGTCAAAGGCCCTACCGCCATCCTCTACAGCTACAACTATGGTGGTGTCGGTGTGGCAGCTTAACACCTCCTCCACATTTATACCTCTCCTTGAGAGTTGCTGGAGTATAGCTGTGACGCATCCCGGGGTTGTGGTTATCTCTTCTGGGCTTTTGATAAAGAGTGCTGCAAGATCTAGTTTATCTGCAACAACATACTTTCGTGGGAATAGCTGTTTAAGCTTGTCGTGGATTGTTCTCTCGTGTATTATGACGATTACTGAGACCCCTTCAAGCACCTGTAATAGCCTTCTCTTATATTTGGCCATGGTAGTTCTCGTCAGGATTTTAGTTGATGAAGTACGTTTGAGAGAGAGCTTTGATATGTCTGTCCTCACGGTTATCATGCTCTTCGCAAGTACGCTGGCGACGGGTTTAGGTGTTGATGTGATCTTTTCTCTCATTCTCTTCAGAGCGGTCGTGATTGTCTCAACGTCAACCTTCTTTCCCAGCGCATTTTCAACCGTTGGTTTTACGATTCTTGCGAGGGCTGAGAGGTTCGCATATCCCTCTGCAAGGCTATCCTGATAGGAACTGTCCAACTCTATAACCTGCCTCACTATGGACGCAATTGACCAATTTCGGTACATTGGAGACCAATTCCGACCTAAAGCGGGCGTAATATATAAGATTTACCGAAAAAGGAAACCCCGCCGATGGCGGTACGGAGTACGGCATCTATCGTGCGGGCGGCAGAGGAAGGAGTTGTAGGTGTTATTGCGCTGGAAGATGGTAGCGTATTCTACGGAGTTGGGTTCGGCGCCTATGGTAGGAGGGCTGGTGAACTTGTTTTCTCAACAGCGATGACCGGCTATACGGAGGCCTTAACCGACCCATCGTATAGGGGACAGATACTAATACTTACAAATCCGCTCATCGGAAACTACGGTGTTCCAGAGGACTTCGAGTCAAGACATATACAGGTGGAGGCTCTGGTAGTAGCTAGAGCGACTCAGCCGAGCCATCCACGTTCTAAGATGTCTCTCAGCGAGTGGCTTGCCAGCGAAGGTGTGCCGGGTGTAATGGGGGTTGACACACGCCTGCTGGTGAGGAAGATACGGGAGAAGGGGGTTATGGGATGTGCCTTGGAGGTCTCAAACGATGTATCGGAGGACACTGTTTATGAGTTGAAGAAGAGGGCAGAAAACGTCAGCTACGATGTTAGAAGGTTTCGCTATTCGTCGTATAAGGAGCCCACGGTATTCGGCTCAGGTAAGCCGACGGTAGCGCTGATAGACTTCGGCGTCAAAGATGGTGTGATAAGGGCGCTTACATCCAAGGCATTTAAGGTAACTGTCTACCCATCATGGTACCCCCTCGACAAAATCATGAAGTCGGAGCCCCGCGGCCTCGTCCTGAGTAATGGCCCAGGTAACCCAGCAAGAATGACCGAAGAGATAAAACTGTGTGCTGAGATACTAGAATACGGTATACCTACACTAGGCATCTGCCTCGGACACCAGCTGGTCGCACTCGCATCCGGGCTGGAAACATATAAGATGAGATATGGGCATAGAGGAATAAATAAACCCTGCAGAGACTTGCTTACTGGGAAACGTATCATCACATCCCAAAACCACGGCTACGCGGTTAACCCAAAGGGTATCGAGGGCACAGGGTTTAGGCCATGGTTTGTCGACTGCGACGATGGGACGGTTGAGGGGCTTATACACTTGAAAAAACCAATTCTTTCCACTCAGTTCCATCCCGAGGGTTCCCCTGGTCCATGTGACGGTGAATATGTTTTCGACCTCTTCAAGAGATATGTCGAAAAGAATTATTGACGTTAATAGTGTTTTAGTCCTCGGGTCTGGTGGTATTAAGATAACTGAGGCCGCTGAGTTCGACTACAGCGGGAGTCAGGCTCTCAAAGCATTGAAGGATGAGGGCGTAAAGACAATACTGTTGAACCCCAATATAGCGACAGTTCAAACCTCATACCGTTTAGCCGACAAGGTCTACCTGCTACCGCTGGATGATAATTTTGTGGCACAGGTCATAGGTGTTGAGAAGCCTGACGGCATACTCATTGGGTTTGGTGGGCAGACAGCCCTCACCGCAGGGGTATCCTTAGCCAAGAAAGGTGTTTTAAATGAATACGGTGTCAAAGTATTGGGGACGTCGATAAAGGGTGTGGAAACCGCGTTGGATAGGCAGCTTTTTAGAAAAAAGATGCTTGAGGTGGGCCTGCCAGTGCCCCCGTCTAGACCTGTTACAGAGGTTGATGAGGCGGTTGAGGCGGCTGAGGAGCTGGGTTACCCAGTTATAGTGCGTGTGAGCTTCAACCTAGGCGGTAGGGGCAGCATTATAGCCTGGAATAGAGACGAGCTCATGAGATGGCTTACAAGAGCGTTGGCTCACAGCCCTGTCAAGGGCCTGATCGTGGAGAAGTATCTACTTGGTTGGAAAGAGGTGGAGTTCGAGGTGGTAAGGGACAGGGCTGGAAACAGCGTCGCCATAGCATGTTTAGAGAATGTTGAGCCGATGGGGGTCCATACCGGTGATTCGATAGTTGTAGCGCCCAGCCAAACACTCACCGATAAAGAGTACCAAGAACTTAGAATGGCCTCTATCCGTGTAGCTGAAGCCATTGGCCTCGTCGGCGAGTGTAATGTCCAGCTGGCCTTAAACCAATCCACGGGCGAGTACTATATCATAGAAACCAATCCACGGATGTCTCGGAGCAGTGCTTTGGCTAGCAAGGCTACCGGCTACCCGCTGGCATATATAGCCACCAAGCTGGCCCTTGGCTACCTACTGGATGAACTTGTCAATAGGGTGACCGGCTCTACCACAGCCTTCTTCGAACCGAGCTTGGACTATGTCATCGTAAAAGTCCCTAGGTGGGACTTCCGTAAATTCTCTAATGTGGATGATACACTGTGCTCAGAGATGCGAAGCGTGGGCGAGGTCATGGCTATAGGGAGGAATCTGGAGGAGGCTATGCAGAAAGCTTTCAGGATGTTAGATATCGGTGAACTTGGTCTCATCGGGCCTGTTCAGGGTGGAGAAAGCCTCAAAAACCTGCTTGGTAGACTGGAGAAATTAAGGCCATACTGGCCCCTCGTAGCCGCGAAGGCCTTCAGACTCGGCGCCTCCATAGAGGAAGTTGCGAAAAGAACCCTAATTGACCCCTTCTACCTGCGAGTCATTAAGAATGTTGCGGACTATTCTCGCCTTCTCGAGTCGATAAAATGTATGCCCACCGAGAAAGCAGTCAAGACTTTAGCAGAGGCCGCTAAGTTAGGATTCAGTGTAGAACAGATTGCAACTCTCTCCGGAATGAATACAGAGGATGTTGCCAAGTTACTCTTGGACTCCCAAGTTTTTCCTGTTGTTAAGAATATCGATACACTCGCTGGAGAGTATCCGTCAAAGACGAACTATCTGTACTTAACATATAACGGGTTTGAAGACGATATAAGCCCTGACAACGGGCCCAAAGTAATCATATTGGGTGCAGGTGTTTTTAGAATTGGGGTTTCGGTGGAGTTCGACTGGGCGGTTGTAAGCATAGCAGAGGCTTTGAAAGCCAGGGGGTACAAACCGATAGTAATCAATTACAACCCCGAAACCGTCTCGACGGACTGGGATATGGTTGACCGCCTATATTTCGAGGAGCTTACACCGTCTGTCGTTGAGGTGGTGGCCGCGAAGGAAGGCGTTGACTCTGTCATCGTTTTTGCTGGTGGACAGATTGGAAACAACATCTCCTCCGAGGTTTATAGGAGGGGCCTTAAACTGGTTGGCACATCCCCTGAAAATATAAACAAAGCCGAGGACAGGAATTCATTTAGTAGGATAGTAGAGGAGCTAGGGCTCAAACAGCCTCCGTGGACCGAAGCATCCCAGCTAGATGAAGTCAAGAGGTTTGCTCACTCTGTTGGCTATCCCATCATCATAAGGCCTAGCTATGTTTTAAGCGGGACATCCGTAACCGTTGCTTATAACGACGATGAGCTTGAAGACGCTATAAAACACTCGGGAAGCATGGTTAGGGGGTCTCTGGTTGTGAGTAAATTTTTCGATGACGCAATCGAGGCTGAAATTGACGGTGTTTCGGACGGCAATGAAATATACGCGGTCCCACTCGAGCATATTGAAACTGCCGGAGTCCACAGTGGAGATGCTACAATACATACGCCGGTTAGGAAAATAGATGACAAGGTTTTTAGAGAGATGGTGGAATCATGTCTTAGAATTTGCCGTAAGCTGGATGTAAAAGGCCCATTCAATGTACAGTTTCTTGTCAGAGACGGACAGGCCTACGTACTCGAGCTTAACCTGAGGTGCAGCCGCTCCATGCCGATGAGCAGCAAGGCCTACGGGATCGACCTAATGGATCTAGCAGCCAACGTTATCCTCGCAGGGTATCTTCCAGACATTGAGGGTGTTGAGGAGTATGTTCCCGGTGTATACATACCTAGGGCAGCGGCGTGGATGGTGAAATCACCTCAGTTTTCATGGGCGCAGTTAAAAGGGGCGTATCCATGCCTAGGACCTGAGATGCGCAGCACAGGTGAGGTGGCGTCGCAGGGCTACACTCTCCATGAGGCCTTGATCAAGAGTTGGCTCGCCGCCCAGCCCAACAGGATACCGGGGAAGGCGCAGGCAATACTCGTTTACCCCGTCACACAGAGAGATGCTGAAATGTTGAGGAGGGCGGCGTATAACTTGTCTGAGATAGGCTACGACGTTTACACATTTGCTGCATCACCATTAGATGGGTTTGACACATTAACAGCTGAGAAGGCCGTCGAGTACTCTAAAAAAGGTGGTTTAGGGCTGGTTATTACCGGCGGTGCAAACCCCCGTCTCGACTATGATGTCAGACGAGCGGCCGCGGACCACAACATCCCACTAATATTAGACGCCCGGTTAGGTATGGAGATCACGGAGGCCATAAAGATGTTAGCAGACTCTGAGATTGTGATCACATGCAAGGAGATGCGGCACTACTGGACTGGTGGAAATCGGGCAGGTCTCTTCAAGCTCAGTGATGTCTGATAACACCTATATGTTCGTGGATTTATAAATAGCTGGCGACCCATTAGTTCACGATTGTGCAGCGACCAAACACCCTATAGCTATTTACGTAATGTGGCTTCTCCTAGCTATAGCACCCTTCATCTAAACTGATAGTTTCCTATATAGAGTAGGCCTTGGAGCTTATCCCACCTTTATACCGCAGAGTGTATGAGGATGGAAAATCAAAAAACAACAAAACCCCAACAAAGAGCAAAGAAGGCCGACAAATATGTTTACCCCATAGTGAACGTTCAATAATGGATATTTACACCAATAATGTATCAGTTTCGGGTTTGAATGAAGCTGGTTGATGCGTACCTAGTTCTGGAAAAGCTCCGCGACCTTATTTACGAATTGCTGGAATACAGCGATCTCCACGGTCTCCGTCGGAACAAAACATCCATTGAGACCGCTGGCCCAATGGTCAAGTACGGGTTTATCTCAATGCTTAAAGGAGGGGTTATAATGGATGTAACCAACGAGAAGCAGGCTGCGATAGCTGAGGATGCTGGCGCGGTTGGGGTTATGGTGTTGGATAAACTACCCTACGATGTAAGGGTTGCGGGAGGTGTAGCCAGAACAGCGGACCTCAACGTTATAGCAAGCGTCATGAACACAATAACAATACCTGTTTCAGCAAAATGCAGAATAGGACACGAAACTGAGGCAAGGCTTCTGGAAGCTATAGGTGTAGACCTTATCGATGAAAGCGAGGTCTTAACACCCGTTGACGAGAAATCACACATAGATAAGTGGAAGTTTAAGACACCCTTCGTAAACGGTGCCAGAAACCTGCCCGAAGCTCTGAGGAGAATATTTGAAGGGGCATCCATGATAAGAACTAAAGGTGAGCCTGGAACAGGGAATGTAGCGGAGGCTGTAAAGCACATGAAACTCGTGAACCGAGAGGTCGCAGCATTAAGCGGATACCATTCCAGAAACGACCTAGAAGCAATATGGCTTTACTCTAAGGAGAACAAGGTACCCTACGAGCTAGCCCTGTTAACAGCGAAGCTGGGCAGACTTCCCGTTGTGAATTTCGCAGCAGGAGGGATCGCTACACCGGCTGATGCAGCATTAATGATGTGGCTGGGGGCGGATGGTGTGTTCGTGGGCTCGGGTATATTCAAAAGCTCAGATCCTGAAACGAGGGCTAAGGCCATAGTGCTGGCATCCTCCCACTACGACGATCCCGAGACTGTAACCGAGGCTCAGAAAATGGTGTCCGAGAGTGTTGCGATGACGGGCATCGACATCAGGGCCTTGAAGCCGGAGCAACTGATGCAGGTTAGGGGTGAGTAACAGGTGAAAATAGGGGTTTTGGCCTTACAGGGCGATTTCCATGAACATATAGAGATGTTAAATGAGATTGGTGGCGTTGAGCCTGTGCGTGTAAAGAGGACAAACGACTTACGTAACATTGATGCATTGATCTTGCCCGGCGGTGAGTCAACTACGGTGGGAAGGCTCATGCACACACTAGGGTTAAGTGAGGAGCTGGCTAGACTTGGACTTCCCATCATGGGTACCTGTGCCGGCTTAATACTGTTAGCCAGTAGGGTTACAGACAGGGTTGTTGGCGAAACCGGCCAGTATACGCTTGGATTAATGAACATAGAGGTCGTGAGAAACGTGTTCGGAAGACAATCCGACTCCTTTATAACAGAGATCCAAGTAGAAGGTATTGGTAAGGTTAAAGGTGCATTCATAAGGGCTCCCGGAATTAAAAATTCTTGGCCACCTGCTCGGGTAATAGCGTATCTCGACCACCCTTCCACAGGTGCGGTCGGGGTGATTGCTGAGCAGGACAACCTACTAGCCCTATCCTTTCATCCTGAGATTACCGGTGAAAAAAGAATTTACGAGTACTTTATTGAAAAAGCTAAGAAGTGAAGAGGTTGGGACGTGTTAAAGGGCTTTGTCCGGTAATGTTACTCATCTAGAGTGTGTGTTCTGCGGTAAGCGTATAGACCGTTTTGTCGATAAATGCATGTTTTGCGGAGGGGTTGTCGTGGTTAAACAAGATAACCCAATCTTCAAGCCCGACAGAACCTCCCCAGGCATATGGAGATATTCAACACTACTGCCCCGCTTTAACAAAGTATCGTATGGGGAAGGCCTAACTCCTATTAACAGGGTCGGCGGTGTGTTGGTTAAGAATGAGAAATATAATCCAACGGGTTCATATTTGGATAGGGCAGCAGCCATCCTAGCTTCCTATGTTAAGAGCAACGGATTCAAGGAGGTTGAGACCAGCTACCTAGAGGGTTTCTCATCGTCCCTAACATACTACCTTTCTAAATTGGCCAAAGTCAGGATCGTGGTAGATGATGTTCTTAACATTGAAGTAGATGGGTTGACGAGCCTCATGAACTCGGGGGCTGAGCTAGTGTTATCTTCAACCCCATATCCTAGAGATAGGGGTTGCTGTTTTATAGAATATCGAAATCCATTAACAATTGAAGGAATCAAAACAATTGTCTTTGAACTCTTTGAGAGGGGGGTGAAAGCGGAACATATAGTTGTACCAGTGGAGACGGGGTTGCTGGCCTATTCCATAAGCAAAGGCATCCAAGACTTGCATGAGGCAGGATTGAGCATTGACTACCAAGTCGTTGGAGTCTTACTAAAAAACCGTGAAATACCTGAGATAATCAACAAAGCTAAGAATATAAAAACTGTCGCTATAGGTGGGCAGGAGCTCCTCGACTCCCTCAAAAAGCTAAACTCAAAAGGCTTTAGGACTAAACCATTATCAGCGATGAGCTATGCTGTTGCGGAAAACTTGGGCAGCTCAGTAGCCGTTATTACAATGGGTTTCAAACCCTATAAAACATCGGTAAGAAGAAGCGAGCTGAGAGACACTATAGTCAAAACGCTAAAAGAGAAGGGTCCTCTGACGGCGTATGGAATATGGCTAGAGAACCCATCATACACTCTAAGGGGCATCTACAAAACATTATATGGAGTTAAAAGGCGAACTACGCATCGAAGTCAAAACAAAAGGAAACAGAAAAATAAAGTTCTTTAAATTATAGAAGAGCGCTGTTCCACATTCTTAATAGCGGTTTTGCCGACGATCTTGGTCAACAACACCATTTCATCACTTGAGGTTGATGGATGTATCTTCAAGTATGTGGGTTTCCGCTTAGCCGCGTAAAGGGATGCCGCTGAGTCCTTGAAGAGTTCTCGCTGAAAGTACTTCCTGAGCTCGGGCGTGTTAGGGGAACTTATGTTCACCTCAACCGCCGAAGCATGTTCCTGAACGGTTGCATAGCATTCGTCGAGTCTCTCCGGGTCCTCATCGGCTATACTGGCTACAACCGGACAACTAACCGTTGTCGGATAGTTAATATTTTATTACTATCCGTTCCACCTCAGCCTTAAAGGCCTCATTGATGGCTTTCGCCGCCAACGGTGGTGGACGGCACATGGGGTGTTTTGCGGCTATGTTCCAGGCGGCTACCAGATGTCTGTCCGCTTGGATGCCGCATCTACTACACTTAAACACATGCCCATTCGGCTTAGCTCGCCACATATCGAGCATGTTTTGGAGGTGTTTTTAGCTTCAACGGTTTCTGGTTTGTAGCCTCTTTCAACTGATTTGTAGGGGATGGTGGACTGGGTCTTCCTGAAGGGTATGCTGTGAAGCCTACTAGTCATCCTTATGTCCTTCAACTCCTCCATTACGGGCTTAACATTCTCTTCAGCCACTATCATAGCCATTGTTTTAGATACCAAACCTAACCTTACCGGGCTTAATTACCGCTAAATCTATACTCTTCTCATTAACATCTATCCCCTGCCTACCCCACTTCCTAAGCGTATTAGGATGAACCCCCAACCTTCGACAGGTCTCTCGGAGAGTCAACAGCCTTTACAGACATTTATTCAGAAACTGCTGAACACCCAAGCCTAGACAAAGGCTCCAAATATAAGGCCCCTTTGTCGTAGCCAGCCGCAAGATCTATCGGGTTATCTAACACACTAAACCTTGTCTTAACTCTGAAAACTTCACCACCGGAGTTTATTCGTAAAGGGAAAACCCTTAAGAGCCTTAACCCCATGCTAGGAGCCGTTTCGGGGGGTAGCACACGTAGCAACCAGTTTACAAACGACAACATAACTTGATAACACCGGGCAGAAGGTTCTACTTTAGATTTTAAATGTGATCGACAGACGGCAACATCCAAGTAACATCTACCGAGGTTCCGTCCTATTATTGTTAACGTTAACTAAATAACATCCCGATAGGGCTTTAGAGGTGTATTGTCTCCTGCGAGACCCTGTCATAACTTACTTATTACTATCCTTATGTAGCAGTTGGTGGACCCAGGCATTGGACGTTATAAAACATGATAGTGATTGTTGGCGGCGGAATAATAGGGCTTTCGATAGGCTGGTATTTGTCCGCACGCGGTGAAAAAACAATCGTGTTTGATAGGACTGAAGCAGGGAGGGGTGCAACATGGGCCTCGGCTGGGATGCTCGCACCTAACCTTGAAGCCGAGCCCGGTGAGGAGAAGCTCCTACCTCTTCTCCTAGAGGGTATGCGCATGTGGGAGGGGTTTGCGAAGAGGTTGGGGGAGGCCTCCTCGATGGCCGTGAACTACAGGAGGGAGGGCACCCTATTGCTAGCCCTGACATGGGACGATGTCGAGAGGCTAAGGTTCCAACTCAATTTTCAGAAGAGCTTAGGACTTGATGTAAAGATGATCGATGGTGATACAGTTTTAGAGTTAGAGCCAAATGTCAATAGGAATGTTTTGGCTGCTTTATACAGCGGTAGCGACCATCAAGTTGATAATCGGAGAGTAGTCCAGGCCCTTAAAATAGCATACATAAGGTCTGGAGGGGTTTTGAGGGAGTGGACTGCGGTTGATAGGGTTGTCATAGAGGATGGACAGGTGAGAGGGGTTTCTGTAAACAGTAGGTTCGAACCCGCTGACCATGTTATTGTAGCCGCAGGTGCATGGTCTAGGGAGCTGGACGGCATTCCTGATAGGTTAAAGCCCCCGGTCAGACCCGTTAAAGGTCAGATGCTCTCGCTGAGGATGAATACTGCAAACCCGCTCATCAACCACGTCATATGGGGGCCGATGAGGAATTGGGGGCCTGTCTATATGGTCCCAAGGCTTGATGGCCGCCTAATACTGGGGACGACCGTGGAGGAGATGGGCTTTGACACCACCGTGACCGCTGGGGGGTTGATTAACATTCTCAGGGGGTGCTGGGAGATATTACCTTCTATCGTGGACCTCCCGCTGGATGAGGTATGGGCCGGTCTCAGACCAGGCAGTAGGGATGACGCTCCAATCCTAGGGCCAACACCTATCGAAGGGCTTATAATGGCTACTGGACATTTCCGGAATGGAATACTGCTTGCACCAATAACAGCTGAGGTGATAACAGAATATATACTCTCCGGGAAGTTGCATGAGATTGCAAAACCTTTCACTATTGAAAGATTCATCGAGGGGGGATGAATTGCAGGAGCCATATATTATTGTGAATGGGGTCAAACATAAGTTTCGTGGAGAAACTCTCCACGACTTAATAGTTGCTCTTGGACTGGATCCAAACAGGCAGGGTATAGCGGTAGCGGTGAATGGTGAGGTTGTAAGTAGGTCGGAGTGGCGTGAACTACGTCTAAAGCCAAACGACGTTATTGATATTGTAACTGCAGTGGCGGGTGGATAGTAATGAACGATGAATTGGTGATTGCTGGAAGAAGGTTTAGGTCAAGGCTATTCGTCGGAACCGCTAGGTATCCCAACCAGCAGGTTATGTTGAAGGCTCTTGAAGCCAGCGGTGCAGAGGTTGTGACCGTGGCCATTAGACGGGTAAACCTTCAACAGCGGGGTGAGAGTATATTGGATTTGTTAGCTGGGAAGTATTTCATACTACCCAACACCGCCGGCTGCTATACCGTAAGGGAGGCTGTTACGACCGCTAGGCTAGCCAGGGAGGCTTTGGGGATTAATTGGATAAAGCTGGAGGTCATAGGTGACGATGAAACCCTTTACCCAAATATCCCACAGCTGATAGAGGCGGCAAAGCAGCTGGTTGATGAGGGCTTTATCGTACTCCCCTACTGTAACGACGACCCCGTAACATGTGTGACGCTCGAGAAGGTGGGTTGTGCAGCGGTTATGCCGCTGGGGGCACCTATAGGCTCCGGCATGGGTATACTCAACCCTTACAACATTAGGCTTATCAGGGAAAAGGTTACGGTTCCAGTAATAGTTGACGCCGGTGTAGGAACCGCCTCGGATGTCGCCATCGCTATGGAGCTCGGCTGCGACGGTGTCTTGGTCAACACCGCTATCGCTCAGGCAAGGGATCCGGTGAGAATGGCTGCAGCCATGAGGTTGGCAGTTGAGGCCGGACGCCAAGCCTATCTCGCTGGGAGGATACCAAAGCGTCTCTATGCCCAGCCCTCATCACCCGTTGAGGGTAGGGTCTGGTTTGGAGGTCCCTAACCCACCGCTGTTGTTGGTGGCCGATATAGGTTTGGCTGGCGATAGACTGAAAGCCATCTTAGAGGCTTCGCTTGAGGCTGGCTGTAGATGGATCATGGTTAGAGGTAAGACGGCATCCGCCTCGATCATCGAGGAGACCACGGCCATGGCTCTAAGACTATCTAAAAAATACGACGCATACGTATATGTCAACAGCCATCCAGAAATAGTATCTAAAATGGAGGCGCATGGACTCCATCTCCCATGGGGCTGGAGCGTGTCTAAAGCTAGGGAGATAGTAGGTGTTGATGTGCCGATAGGTGTATCAACACATTCATTAGAAGAGGCAGTGAAATCATATCTCGACGGGGCCGACTACATCACCCTTAGCCCGATATACGAGTCAATAAGCAAGCCAGGCTATAGACAAGGCCTTGGACTCCATGAACTCAAGAAAGTAGTCGAAAAGGTTAGCATCCCCGTGATAGCTTTAGGCGGTGTATGTCCAGGAAGAGCACGGCCATGCATCTGCCACGGGGCCAGAGGTGTGGCCGTGATGGGAGCCGTGATACAGTCCACCGACCCATATAGGGTTGTGAAAACGTTGGTTGAGGAAATAAGCTGTGCGAGGGCATAACCGTGAGGGCATATAGTCCAATTGGTGGCGTTTATGTCACTTGCATGGTTATATACGGTTCACGGCTAGCTTTTTTGGTTTGCAGAAAGGTGTAGAGCTGCGGAAAGATGAAAGCGGTGCTGTGGTGGAGATTATAGAGTATACCGAC
>Ga0079992_126285_pt1 | contig 12638 bp, 21 predicted proteins | sample FaiFalFF_MnMetaG_3_FD_69197 | JGI IMG/M metagenome (GOLD analysis project Ga0079992, IMG submission 69197) | Freshwater microbial communities from Yellowstone National Park, Wyoming, USA - Fairy Falls B (FF_Mn_B) MetaG (SPADES assembly) (version 2) | ecosystem: Environmental > Aquatic >... | reverse complement strand
ATTTCTCCACGTTTATCCTCAACCTGAAGGACCGTGGCGCGGCCCCTAACACCATTCGGCTCTATGCCACAGGCGTGAGACGTTTCTTCGAGGCTGTGAAAAGACCGCTCAACCCCTTCGACGTCAAGCTCGCCGTCCCCAAACGCCGTCAAATTCGTGAGACGAACGCCATACCCGCGGAGCTAGTGCGTGACATCATTCTCGCGGCCCCGCCAGCCAAACGCCTGCTTCTCCACTTTCTCTGGGCCACGGGCCTCCGCATAGGTGAAGCCCTCTCACTCAGGAAAAAAGACTTCAGCCTAGACACCTACCCTGCGAAGTTCACGGTCATAACTGAGAAGACGAACAAGCCCCGCGTCGTCTTCATACCAGAAGACTTATCGAAAAAACTAAGCGAGCATCTAAGTAAGCTAAGCGATGACGACTATGTTTTCCACGTCGAAGACGACATACGAAAGCCCCTGAACCGGGACAAGGTTGGGGAAATGTTTCGAGGGGTTCTGGCGCGGCTGGAGATGTTGAAGCGTGACGCATCAGGCCGCGGCTACACATACACGCTGCACTCATTCCGCCGTTCATATGAAACCATCTTGGCTAGCTGCGGCGTCCACCCCATGACAATCAAGTTTCTTCTCGGCCATACACAAGGTGTTGAGGACTCTTATCTCCGCCTCTCAGAGAAAGAGCTGGCAGCCGAGTGGAGAAAAGCAGAAAACGCGTTAAGACTAGACCTCAAACAACCCATAAGTTATGATTACGTAAAACAGTTAGAGGAAAGGTTGACACAAGCGATGGAAAGAATTATGAAACTGGAAACTTTGCTGCTGCGAAGCCGTGACTTAGAAATAAACAAACTAACTGAGGAACTCAGGGCAGGTGATGAGGTCTTCAAACAAGAACCATCATATCAGAAGCTGAGGCGAAGAACAATGTAAAAGGCCCGAGGCCCCCGCCCATTTATGTGATGGCTTTCATTCATGGCTTGGAGCGGTAGACCTTACGAGCCTCACTAGATAATCAACATACTTTGTAAAAAATATTGCTTTCATGGCTTCATGCTTGATGACTGAAGAACAAAAAATTAAAGAGGTCTTGAGTAAGCTGATAGAAATTCTTCAGAAGTATGTGGCCCAGCTTGATGAGCTCGACCCATCAACACGAGAAGGTGCTCGGGTAGCCGATGCTGTCACCAAGCTGCTGGGCCGTATCAAAGACTTCGAGGACAGGCTTACAGATGAGGAGGCTGACATTGTTCAGGCCCTCGGCTCGAAAGCCAGGAAAACAACAGTCAAACAGGAAGGCTCTAACGTCGAGGCCGCGGTCGAGTATATCCGCCTAGCGCTTGCCGAGCTGGGGGTGGTCACATGAACTATGAGGAGTTTCAGAAGCTGGGGATAAAGGAAGGCAGCCGAATTCTAGTCACATGGTTTGACGCGGCAGAGAACCATAACAAGAGCTACAGGCCGCTGAAAGAGGAAGAGGCGATAACTATTGTCCAAAGCGAAGGTGTTTTCTTCCAGCTCTACACATCAGCTTTCTATCCCGACTTCCCGCATCTCGTCCTTTATGAGGGTGAGCGGGATGTCTACGTCCCGAAAAACAGGCGTGTTGAGCGGCGCCACGTCTTTCTCAGCATCCCCCTTGTCTTGGTGAAGGACATTGAGGTGTTGAAGAGGGCCCGCCGCGCGGTCAAGGCCCCCGCGGTCTACTATGTTGTTGAGGTCGGTGAGTCTGTGAAGAAGGTGATACGGGTGAAAGAGGGTGTCAGTCGATGAGCTGCTTGACCCAGCGGTCTTCGCGGAGAAAATCCTGAAGTTCAGGCCCTTCCCCTATCAGGTTCAGCTTCTCAGAGACAACGCTAAAAGAATCATTGTCTGCGCGGGCCGTCAGGTCGGTAAAAGCACCACCATCGCCGCAAAGGCCCTACACTTCGCGGCCACAAACCCGAGGACGACGACGCTCATAGTCTCCGCAACACTCCGCCAGTCAATGCTGATGTTCGATAAAATCTTGGACTTCATTGAGGGCGGGCCCTTGAGGCGGAGCGTAAAATATCGGACGCGGACGCGGGTGAAGTTCAGTAACGGGAGCTGGATTATCGCGCTACCCTCAGGCCGTTACGGCCACACGCTCCGAGGGCATACCGCGCACCTAATCATCCTCGACGAAGCCGCCTTCATCCCAATCGAGGTCATAGAGAACGTCGTCTTCCCGATGCTGGCTACCACGAATGGTGATTGCTGGATGCTCTCAACCCCTTGGGGGACAGACCACACGTTCTACCGCGCGTGGAACTCACCTGACTGGAGTAAGCATCATTGGCCGACATCTGTGAACCCTTTGGTCAGCCCTCAATTCCTTGAGGAGCAGAAAAACCTCATAGGAGAGGAGCGGTTCAGAATCGAGTATCTAGCAGAGTTTGTAAGCGAAGAGGACAGCTTCTTCCCAATTTCGCTTCTCCGCTCCTGCGTTGAAGATTACACACCTACCCTTGAGCCGGGCCTTGTCTGGGGCTATGACCCGGGAGGGAAAGATAGTATGGCGGCAATTGTGGCTGTGAAATGGGTTGGTGAGAAAGCATACGTCATGTATCATAAGGCGATAAAGAGTGACAGCTATGTAACGGTTGACTTAATGCTTGCCGACCTACATAAACAATATCCATTCTCACGGCTTGTCTTCGACCGGACGGGGATAGGCGGGCCCCTCGAAGAACATCTCCGAGAGCTGGGCCTACCCATCGAGCCCGTCGTCATAACAGCCGACCGTGCACAAGAAATGATGTTCAATATGAAAGCATTGATGGAGAATAAGAAACTAGCGCTACCTAACTCATTCGACCTCTTGAACCACCTGAACGCGGTGACGGCTGAGAAAAGCTGGTCAGGCCGCCACCTTTTCAGAAAAAGAAGCGGGACATATGATGACTTAGCTTATGCGTTAGCATTAGCTCTGAAAGAAGAGAAGCGTGGGGTTATTTATGTGATTCAACCATAAGTATCATGGGTGATACATAGTATCAGGGGTGATTTTTCTCAGCTATTGAGAAAAAATCCATGAATTTTATCTCTATATGTGAGAAAATTTTGGTAATACCCAACTATTTAACCCCCCGCCCCCTACCTTGATGGTGTTTGTGTTTGTTAGGTGTAGCTACTCACTATTGTTTATAAACTATCAAACATTATTTAAACTCTTGGCAGTCTGGTTGCAAACAATTTAAAAACACATCGGTAGTATGAATGCATATTACCCGCCACAGCTCTCACAATACCCGCAGACATGGCAGTGCCTGAAGTAGGTTTCCGGCATAGGACTGCCACAAGCCGGGCATATTTTTCTCCGTTCTGACATGGCTCTAACTCACCTGAGAGGCGGTATTTGAGGCGTGGCAGGGGCAGGTGCATGGTATTTCGAGAGGGCTGGCGGTCTTATTGACTCGGTCTATCTGGAATGAGTTGAACTTACCGGGGCAGCCATTATGTTGGCCGTAGGTGCAGGCTAAGCTGACCTCGGGGTTGGAACGTTGGAACACACCTGGAACAGGGTTGGAACACTCGGCTTTTTCCGGGTTCTGAGGCGTGGGGCCCTGAAATTCTGGGTTTTCAGGGGGGGTTGGACACGCGGCCACCCCCTCACTCACATAGTTCTCAGTATTACCGTAATACTCAACCCTTAAGCTTTCATCCTTATTTTTAACCTTTTCTTCACTTTCACTCTCCTCTCCCTCTCCCATAATTGATGATGCGTCTGTATGGGGTTTCTGGTGTCCAACCCCCTGCGATTCCTCAAAGTTTCCGGCTTCCACGGCTTCCTGAGCCAAAACAGGCTGGTGTTCCAACCCTGTTCCAACCTGTTCCAGCTGTTCCAACCCCTTAGCCTGCTCTAATACCGGTATAATATCGAGGAGACGGCTGAAATCAACTTCCTTATACCCGCCCACCTTCTCATAGATGTTCTCCTTGCCGGGGTTCCGGGTGACGACCACATATCCCAGCTCCTCCAACTCCTCTAAGATGCGCCTAACCCGCTTGCTTGACATCCTGCGGCCCTTGGCGTTCACGGCCTTGGTCAGCTCTGATGTCGTCCACGTCAGGTTTGAATCCATGATGTCCAAAATAAGCCTCTGGGTTTCGGTCACATTCTGCAAAGTCTGCTTAAAGGCGGGCATCACGCTTAACACGTTTTCAAAGTCCCGCCTATCGGCCACGACAAACCGCTTACCGTCCTTTTCAAAGGTCTGGCGTTCATGCTGGAAGAGGAGCGCGGACGCCTGAATAAGCGCGATAAACTTCCGCCAGTCCCGCCTCAGCTTCACCGATGAAAACGTCACGGCCTCCCGTAGCTTCTCAGCCCATGGGACGGCTACGTAGGCGGGCTTCAGGGATTTGAACCATGCGGCTATGGCCTCAGCGCCCTCGGCCTGCTTCTGCTTCAGCTCAGCCGCCAGCTCCGCGTCAGCCGCCAGCCTCGTCTGAAACTCGATGATGCGGTTTGTCTGCTCATCTGATTCATCCACGCTTGTGACTATGAGGCGGTTGCGGAGGTCGGGCCTCAAGCCCTCTAGCGGCGTCGTGCTGAAAAGAAAGGGCTGCCCCTCAAACTCATACTCCACCGGCTCACCAGTCTCCCTGTCCACAATACCTACCCGCAGACGGCCCTCGGAAAGGGTTAGATGTAGCTGCTGAGGCGTGTTCTCGAAAAGCTCGTAGATAGTCAGGATGCATTCATCCATGTTACGGCCCCTAAACTTCCGCTCGAGAAAGGCACCCGTGAACCGCGTGAACTCTTCAACTCTCTTCAATAGCCTGAAGGGCTGGAGAACGTTGTCGACAAAATAGCTCTTACCCGCGCTCGACTCCCCCTGCACCACAATACCCATCACCCAGAAGTCGCGGTTCAAATTGAGTCGGCTGGCGAGCGCTAGGAGAGCCAGCTTCACGTTCACGTCCTCGCCTACAAGCATGGGGTAGAGGGCCCGCAGGTCGTTAAGGTTATGAGGCGTTATCAAGGCCCTCGGCTCAGGCGGCTTCTCAAAGCTAAGAACCTCGAGGAGCGGGATGACTTTCTTCTTCCATATATCCATCGTTGGGTAGACAACCAGCTTCAAACGGCCCGTCGGAAGCTTCGTGAATGAGATGTAGCGGAAGCGGTCTGAATTGACTTCAAGTATCCCCGTATAGTATGCCTTCGGGTATTCAAGAACACTGCGGGCCGTTATAACACGCTTACAGGAGATGATATTAGCTGACACCGGGATATAGTGGAGAAAGTGGTCGGGCTGTATCTCATCCACAACCTGCACACCGTCAAACTTCACCGCCGTCAAACGCTTCTTACATTTAGTTTGTATGAATGAAAGCAGGTCGGCAACTTTTAGAAAACCCATCGATTTACTGAAAAATTTGGCACCGTCCAAGACACCGTTTTCGTCGAGGGCTTCATTGATTAAGTCAAGGTCGGGCATCTTCTCCAAAATCGGGTTAGATGTCTTCTCCGACACAGCATTCCTTGAAACACACTCATTTTTTTGTTAAAGATAGCTAAACCCCACACTTTAGCTAGCTATCGCAAATAAACGTGTCCACTCCCTATTTTCACATGGTTCCGGTGGCGGAATTACGGGAATGGATTGAAGCCGTGAAAGACTTCGTCGAAGAGCCGACGCTTGTGAGGACTGATGAGGGGCTGAGGATTGTTGGCATGGACCCGAGTCATGTTGTGTTGGTTGACGCGGTCTGGAAAACGTCGGAGATAGACATCCAGCAGCCGGTTACTGTAAACGCGAATAATGTCGTGAAGCTATTGAAAGGCCTTGAAGGTGATGTGGATGTTAAGGTCGAGGACAAGCGGTTAAAAATAGTGAACGATGTCTTCAGGCTTGAGCTACCTTTGCTTGACGGCGGAGGCGGCAACGTTCCGAAGCCGAAGCTCAGCTTCAAGGCCCGGCTCGAGGTCTCCGCAGCCGAGCTCGCCAAAGCCGTCGCAAAGGCCGCCGAGGTCTCAGACCACTGCAGGCTGACGGCGAAGGATGGAGAGCTGGTTCTCAGCGCGAAAAACGACCTATACGTCTTCGAGCAAACACTCAAACCTGAAAAATTCGAGGCTGAGAAAGAGGTTAGGGCCTCATTCAGCCTGACATATCTAGGGAACATCGTGAAAGCATTGAAGCGGGTTGCTGAGAAAACAGAGCTGAAGTATGCAAGCGATAAACCACTTCAATTCGTGGCCGAGAATGATAAGCTGAGAGTTGAGGTCTGGTGCGCACCAAGGGTGGAATGATGCTTGGGGTATGGTTTGGTCAGGTGTGGCGGGGTGAGGCTTGGTAGGGTGAGGTAGGGTATGGTTAAGGAATTTTCTGTAAAACTTGTCGGCGTCTCTCCTCTTCTTCTACATAGAAACAGCCCCGAGCTTGAGGAAATGTTGAAGAAATGCAGGAATAATCAGGCAAAGCAAGAAATAGAGGAAAAGAACTATGAACTCTATCTCTACCGCGATGAGAACGGGAAACCCTTCATCCCCAACATAATGCTGACGCGTTCCTTTGTTGAGGCTGCGAAAAATTTCTACGAGGAAGGCCGTGGAAAGAAAACATATAAAAACATTTTCGGCGGCGGCCTTGTTTGGATAAAAGACGACAAAATCCCACTTTTAACAAAGACAGGTTGGAAGCCTTTCAAAACCTATGTCCGCGTCCAGAAAAACCGCGTGCTACGTGTCAGGCCGCAGATAGACGACTGGTCTCTCAGGTTTACGTTATATATCGATGATTCAATCAGCCCTCAAGTGGTTCGGCAGGTCATTGAGTATGCGGGCGTCCACTGCGGCATAGGTGATTTCAGGCCACAGTGCAGCGGGCCCTATGGACGGTTCAAAGTCGAGGAGTTCAAAGCCGTCAGTAGAGGTGATGCTTAGGTGTGGCTAGGTAGGGTGGGGTGGGGTATGGTTTGGTGAGGTGTGGTCGGGCGAGGTTTGGTATGGTGAGGTAGGGCAATGACGCGGATTCTTTTTCTAGGTGATGTGCATGTCGGCAGCTCCTACGCCGTCTTCCCCGAATACTACCAAAACCCGGAGACAGGTGTTGAGGTTTCGGCTAACAAAGTTCAGAAACAGCTTCTCCGCTTCTGGTATAAGCTGGCTGAAAAACATGCCTCGAAGGACAGCCCGCCGGACTACCTTATCCTAATGGGCGACTTAATCGACGGGCCGCAACGGCGTGAAAACTACCACACATTAGTTCTCCCAAACATCGAGGAGCAGATAACCGTCTTCCTCAAACTAATAGAGGCATGGCATGCGAAGAACACCATAGTTGTCCGCGGAACACCATATCATGCAACCGTTGAAGGCCTTCACTGCGAAGAATACATTGCGCGGCATCTTCCTAACGTCAAACATCTGAGCCGGTGGAGTTCGGAGAGGGCTTCACAAGTTGATGTCCGGCTACATTTCAAAGAGAGTAAAGTGAAGCTACATGCCAAACACCATATCGGCGTGAGCCAGATACCACACTATCAATTTACGCCGCTGGCCCGCGATGTTTGGAAGCTTTTCGTTGAGGACGTGAACTTCCACATGAATAAGGGCTGGAACCTCGTCGTGAGGGCTCACGCGCATTACTACCGCCTGCTTCAGATTGGTTTGAGGGCCCGCGCGTTCATCACACCATGCTGGCAGCTACCAACCGAGTATGCGAAAAACAAGGGACATGACACAGCATCGATAGGCTTGGTTGGAGTGGAACTACAAAAGAATGGCGAGATGGAAATGATAGAAGAGTTGGATGAGTTCACCTTCGCGCCACATTGGGTGGCTGTTGATGGTTAGTTGGGTAGGGTTAGGTTCGGTTCGGTAGGGTCGGGTATGGTCCGGTGTGGTTGGGTATGGTAAGGTGTGGTTTGGTGAGGTGAGGTATGGTTACAGTAATCATTAAAACACACAGGCTGGGGTTGCGGATAAGCCGGAAAGACTGGGAAAACATAAAACATCACATGGAGAAAATTCATGAAAAACTAGCGGAGAAACAGCGTTCGAAGTATGCCGAGCTAGCCGACCTCTTCAGGGAGAAATGGTTGAGGGAACATGCTGATTCGCGAGGGCCGCGCTAATTATGAGAAAGGTGAGAAGATGTGTCGGAGATGCCGCCTTGTCTACACAGAGGATGAAAAGCGTTGCCATAGCTGCGGCTGCATGCTTGCATACACGCCGCGTGTGGGGGTGAGATGGGTTAAGTGTAGTAAGTGCGGCCACGCCTCCGTATACAGGCCGCGTCGAGGGGTGAGGTGGATTGAGTGCAATAAATGCGGCCATCCTTCGCTTCTGGGCCGTTCCGGGGGTGGTGTGGTTGAGCTTGCGGCAAAAGCTTAAGCTCACACTGCTGACCCTTGAGTCGACCGCGCTCTACTTCGGCGCAGGCTTCTTCATCGCGTTAGCCATGGACTGGCGCAGCTTTCTCTCATTCCTACTTCCGTTGGCGCTCGCCACAGCCGTCTTCGAAACCTTGTTCTGGAAAAATTTCGTCTTCATGTTTGACGGGGAGGATGTGGGTGATCTGGCGCGGTTCAACGTCTTCATCCAGACGTTAGTGAACGCGGTTCTCTGGCTTCTCACGGGCTACGGGTTTGGACGCGTCTACCTGCTTGAGGTGGTTAAGGCATGAAAGAAAAGGCTGTCAGGAAAATCGACGACAACCACATCCTTATCAAGCTCGACGAAGACAGGACTGCGGCCCTCATCAGAATCAACCCTGCGAAAACATGGCCTGCTGACGGTGATGCTTTGAGGAAACGCCTGAAGTATGCGAAGGCTGGGGGCTGCTAGATGTTCAGAAAGCTCTACAAACTCTATGACTTTCTGTCATGTTTAGTCAGGTGGCGGGGCGCGGTCTATGTCTGGCGGCCCAAACAAAACTACCTTTACATCTTTAACAAAAAACTGTTCCACATCTTCTACGATGAAAGAACAAAATGGTTCATCGAAAGTCAGGAGAAACATGGAGAGCATGGGGCGGAGGAGATTTTCAGAATTGAGGCTGGGGACGTAACTATGCGGTTCAAAAAGATATGGATGGGAGACAGGAATGGTGTGAAGAAAGTTGTTCTCATAAAGTTAGGGGGTTAGGCTTTATGAATAGGAAGAATCCACCTCTGAGGTTTCAGAAGGCGTGGTCGTGGCCTGAGGGCCTTGAAGCATTCCTGAGAATGCTTCTCATAAGCCCGTCTCTCCATGTCTGCTGTGGGGAGAGCGAGCTGGGCGATGTCAAAGTCGACCTCTATGTTGTGAGGCGTGATGTATTGCAGGCTGACATGTTTGTTCTACCGTTTAAGAATGCGGTCTTCGCCTCAGTTCTCATAGACCCGCCTTGGCATCTTCCCTACGATAAGCGGCCTCAGATGGCGAAGGAGCTTGCCCGGGTTCTCAGGCCCGGCGGCATACTCATATTCAACTGTCCATGGCGCATAAACCTACGCATCTTGAGGCTTGAGGAAGTGTATTGGGCTGACACGAAGGCGTGGCGTAACATACCGCTCGTCCAAATATATCGGAAACAGCCAACCATGGTGGACTATGATGAAGTGCCGGTTCTGCAGCAAACACAACCCCAGCCTCAAACACAGACTTAGGTGCGCGGCCGTCTACATCCTCATAGTCTATCCCTATCTCTACCTCTGGCGCCTCACAGTAGAGGAGTTGTTTGTCCGGCTGTGGAGAAGGGCTAGAAAACGGTTTTGTCAATAATATGAGATTTTCATGGCTTCAATAGGATGGTTAGAGCCGTTTTCCGATTCCCCGGCGGAAAATTTTTTCTCATCAAAAAGCTACTTCCACTTATCCCACCTCACGAGGTTTACGTCGAGGTGTTTGGTGGGGCCGCGAACCTGCTTTTCAACAAGCCGCCGTCAAAAGTTGAGGTCTACAATGATATTAACTCCGAGCTGGTCAATTTCTTCCGCGTCCTCCGTGATGATGTGAAGTGGAAGATTCTTCAGGAAAAACTTCTTCTAACACCTTATTCACGTGAGGAGTTTGAGCTGGCGTGTAGGGAAGAAAGCGGGTTGGATGATATAGAGAGAGCTCGGCGGTTTTACGTGAGAATACAGCAGAGCTTTAGTGGAAAAGGAGAAACTTTCGGCTATGGGTTATCAACGAGTAAAGCATCTACGTATTTTCATAAACTATATGGTTTTGCAGAATTCCATGCGAGAATAAAGAATATGATTATAGAGAATGATGACTTTGAGAAGATAATCAAGCGTTATGACTCGCTTGTTACATTCTTTTTCCTCGACCCACCATATTTGGGGAATTTGGTGAAGGGGGAGTTTCTGAATATGAGTGAGGATGACCATAGGAGGTTAGTTGAGGTCTTACTGCAAATCGAGGGGAAAGCCCTTCTCTGTGGATATAGGAATGAGATATATGAAAAACTTGAGAAGGCTGGATGGTTTGTGAAAAGATTTAGACTACCCACATTTATGCCAAGGCCAGACCAAACTAGTGGAAAAAGACGTTATAGGTTTGAGTATGTTTGGATGAATTATAAACCGCCTAGAAAACGTCTTTGAGCTGTAGGGTTCTGTGGTCGTATGTGAAGGCTACTGTCCACCATATCCCGCAGTCCACGCACCAGACCTTGACGGGGATAACAAAGTCGTCGTTGCTGTCGACTAGGACGCATCCGTAAACATCCACAGGCTCACCGTTCACGTAGACGGGTTTCTCGGCTAGGATGTTGCAGCCCCCACACTTCCAGCACTTCATCCGCCTGACATGTTCCTCGACATCGCGGCAGACGCAAATCATTTCTTCAGAATCTGTTTAGCTGTTTTCCGTCTTCTAACGGCTTTCATGGCGTCGGCTATCTTCTGCTCCTGAAGGCTGTCCTTCCTGACCGTGAGTGTGACCTTATGCCCCGCAGCCCTCAGCATTAGGTAAAGGACGAAAGCGGAGACCATCAGGGCCGAGGCAACAGGGGCTAGTATCGGGGCCGCCGCGCGGAAGTCTTTACGCATAAACATTAGAGCCGTCATACCCGCGCCGTAGAGGCCCGCAACAACCGCTATCGCCTTCTTCGTCGGCATGTCCTCAATCCTTGACGCAAAATAGGCCACGGCAACCATGGAGAGAACGCCAGCAATCAGAATGATGTAGGCGAAAGCAGGTTCATGGACAACTATCTTCGCCACATATCGTGGAATATAGAAGTGGAATTTGATTGCGCCATCCGGGGTTGTTCTATACATGCAGTCAGTTATGCTACAGGTCAGGTTCCGTGAAGCTAGAGGCATGTCTTCAGGGAACGGCACCCACTCACCTCTATCCTCAAGGATGACATGGGGCTGGGCGTAGATGGTGAAAAGCAAGAAGGCGATGACGGCCACAGAGCCTACCGCGAAAAGTTTGAAGACGCTCACTTCCCCCCACCTTTCGTGATGATGATTTGGAGAAGTGTTTGGATGAAGAAGATGAGGCCGCCGGTTGTAGCGATTTTCTCAAAGTCGAAGCTGGCTAGGTCGAGGCCGAAGAACGGCGCGATAACCCCGACAAGGGCCCCGACGCCAACCGTCCTCAGAAACTTTCTCAGCTCAAAGTCTTCAGCCCCACGGTTCTTCAGGTAGCCGAGCGACGCGTAAATTATCCCCACAACTATCGTGTATGCTATGAGGTTGAGGTCGAGCATCATTTCCTCCTCCCCTTCCTGAACGCGGTATTTTTGACAATGATGTGGCGGACACCTTCTGTGACCCCCATACCTGTGAGAAAGCTGAACGCGATAGTGGCCGCATCCATCTTACCCTGTAAGAGTAGAATCGAGAACGTGATTGAAGCAACAAGCGCGATACCCCCGATTATCCATGTGTAGAAGTCTTCAGGGGTTACGGTTATCTCTGTCTCGCCTTTCTTGATTGTGACTTTCCGCTGCTTCATCAAATATACCGCGGCCTTCGCTATATTTTTGATGAGTCTAACGCGGTTTAATCAGGTCGAGCAAGCCCTCGTAAACCTAATCAACACAATACCCGATTTAACGAACAAAGTCTACATCGGCCTTTACACCTCTCCCCTGACTTTTCCACGGGCCGAGGTCTACGCTGAGAGAGTGTTCACAGTTGAGCAGAGTATTGCGGGCCGGAAGCTCACACACTTCTGGCAGTTCTCAGTCGTCTTAAGCCACGTCGTCGGGAATGCGAAAGAGGGCTATGAGAAGATGAAAGAGTTGTTTTGGGCTGTCTATGATAAAATCATGGCTGACAGGACGTTAGGGCTTGGCGGGGATGTGTTCGCAACCCCCTCAACCGATTCAAGGCTTGAGACCGGGCTGACAGAGGACAATAAGTATGGGTTCAGGTGGTGGATGCAGGTTACGGTCAGGGTAGCCGAATTGTAAAAAATACTGCTTGGTTTGCTTATGGGTTGTGAGAGTTAGATACGCTGGCGAGATTAAAGTAATCTGCTGTGAGCTGGAGTGGGAGCCGGGTGATGAGAGAGACCTACCTGACGAGCTGGGGCATCTGCTTGTTATCACGAACCCGAACTTCGTGCAGGTAAATGACTATTATACCGGTTCTGAGAGAGGTGAGTAGAGATGTCAAGGTATCTCGGCGTAGGTAAGCAGACAGCTTTCGGGACTGGGGTAG
>Ga0079992_138880_pt1 | contig 12641 bp, 9 predicted proteins | sample FaiFalFF_MnMetaG_3_FD_69197 | JGI IMG/M metagenome (GOLD analysis project Ga0079992, IMG submission 69197) | Freshwater microbial communities from Yellowstone National Park, Wyoming, USA - Fairy Falls B (FF_Mn_B) MetaG (SPADES assembly) (version 2) | ecosystem: Environmental > Aquatic > Freshwater... | reverse complement strand
TACGCTATGTCGTGACGGCGCATGCGCATGCCTGCTCCTCATACGACCGAAAGCTCCACTCCGAATCCACTCGACCAGTGTACGCTCCTCGGCTGGCCGGGCAAGCAGCGACAGCACAGTGAGGATCAGGTCCGCCCTTTCACTGGACAAGCAGTCTGGCTCCACGTCCCACTCCTCCCCACAGCCATGCCATCTGAGCGATACATCGCCCACCAGCCACCTGCAGCGCTTCCCATCCAGTCGTGGGGCCAGGAAAATCCAGCTTTTGACGGCCAGCAACTCCACGTTCATCGCAATCCCGCGGGCCACGATGGGAGTGCCCGCTATCTCTGCCACACGGCCGATGCGCACCCGCATACCCAACTCCCTTACTCACCCCTCTGTCCTGATCCTTCTTGGGAAATAGATATCACACCACGCTGCTATCCAACCACTATCGTACAAACGTAGTTTCATGCCCCGCCCTCTGTTAGGACTACTCAAGAGATCGCTATAGCCTCTTTATCTAAATCGTCTAGGTCGAATCCACGTAATCCCTGTGTGTTCACCATCTCTCCCGATCAACAATCCTAATTCCGCAGCAATGAATGCCTCCTGGTAGAACTTACGGTTCATGCGTACTTCCACTGCGTCCCTGCCTGCACGTCTATAATAAGTGATGTACGCTAACGGTAAGTTATGACTATGGTATAGATAAGTAAGCAGATTCTCCACGGGACGTAGGAACTCTACTTTCAATGCAGTCGCTACGTCCGAGCCCGGTTGCCCAAAAGAGACTTCACCGGAGATTGCCGTGGCTTCTGTGATTCCTATCTCAAAGCTCACCCGCATGTCATGCCCTCCACAGACCCACCTCCCTACCTGCCCCGCAACCGCAGCCCCCGTCTGGAGCCACTCAATCCCAGTGCTTTCCTCTACAGGTTGAGTGCTCAGCAGGAGCATCATGGTAAACAGATCCGTCTTGTTCCATCCCCAGTTCCCTTCTATGTTCCATCCATCCCCATACCACCTGAACGACACATATCCGCCCATCCAACCGCGGAGAATACTACCCTCCAGGCGGGCCAGCAGTTTCCCCTTGCCGTAGCTGTACAGCTCCACGGCCAGCGCGGGGGGTCGGCCCGACGGCCTCGGAGAGACCCGGCCGGTTATTCCTCCTGCATAACTGAAGTACATGCGCATACCCGCCTCCACTCTACGCAGACCGGATCCACCGAATACTGCTGTCCTCACGGTTCATCTGGCTAACCAGTGAGAGTTCCGCAGCGAAGAGATCCTCCTCGATGGACCTGCGGAACACATTTATGATCCAGTCGTCCCCACTTCTGCCGTACTCGACGCTCCCTACCAGCCAGTCGCGGCCACGGCTCAGCCAGGCAAATAGCTTCCCCAGCCCTATCCCCCTACTGGCGTGCAGATCAACGCTCAATATGTGGGTCCCCCCATCCGGCCCTGGCCGCCTGAAGGAGGTCTCGCCGATTACCCCTACTTCAAAGCGCACACGCATGATCAACCCCCAAGCTGTGGGCCCTCAAAACCCCTTGAAAATACGTCACCCTCGGTTCTACAAAATGCCTGTTTTGTAGAATTTGCATAAGTTCCTGGACTGCCTATACTTGGTGTCAGGGCATACATATGAAGGAGGAAGACATGATAGATGTTTGTGAACTTCTAGCAGAAGTGGGCGTCCTCTCCGCAGGGCAGGACTCGGACCTGCCCGAAATGCACCTGGTTACAGGCTCGTCCCGCAAAGTCCCGGAGCCTGTGGCCTATCTTCATGTGTCTTGTTCCCGGCCGATTCCCCTGTATCGGCACGACGTGGTAGTCATCTTGGGGGAGCCGGGCACCGGCAAGAGCACCTTCGTCTTGCACGGCCTCCCCGAAGGGTCGCTTCTCTTCTCCAGTGACTACGGTAAGGAGGCTCTGGAGTGGCTCCGGGCGGGATGGCGTCTGACCCAGGCGCTTTACTTTGTCGAAGCCTCATCGCCGGGACATATAACGGGCCATCTCTGCAGGGCCCTACAACAGGGTACGCTCCCGCCCGTCGTATGCATCGATACGATTCAGGGAGTCGAGTCGGACCCGGAAAGGCTGGACGGGCTGGTCAGGTTTTTGGTTCGATTCGCCCGCCGGACGGGCGTGCCCGTCATCGTTGTATCCCACGAGAATCGGCGCGAGAGGGTGTCGCGCATCCAGCGCATCCAGGGAGCACCCTGCCTGGGGGAACAGGCGACGCTGATTTTGCATATCTCCCGAGGGCGCCGTGGTGAACGCTGGATTCAGGTCCTCAAAGACCGCTTCAACCTCTTCCGCTGGCCGGGCGGGTCGAGGCTCCCCTGCTTTAAGTGGACCCCGCGATGTGCCGGTAGCCGCACGGATGGACGGGTCCGGTCCCTCTCGGAGCGGGAACGAAGGGTCCTTCGCCTGCTTCAAGAGAACGGCCCGATGGCGGCTTTGGAGGTGGCCCGGCATCTGGATATATCCGAGACCCATGCCCGACGCCTCTTACAGGGCTTGGCCCGAAGGGGCTATGTCGTTATCCATCCGGCTCCTCCGGGCGGGGGGAGGGGACATAAGACCCGATACAGCCTGAAAACCCGCCAGGATAGCCCTGAAGCCGCTTCAGGAGGAGGGAAACGGCGAAAGGCCGCTCCTGATGGGGTAGGAGGCCACGTGGCGGGTTTTTCGGACTGCGGAGGAGCGGATTCTCAGGTCAAGCCGTCCAAACCCGCCATAGGGGGCGCGGCGGGTTTATCGCTTACAGAGAAGCGGATTCGCCAAACCCACCCTCCCCCCATACCCCCCTCTATGGGAAACCAAGAAGGGGAAGATCCGAACGTATGGGCGACTTATAAGGGAGTGGACAGTCTGTCCATGAGCGGCGTCTACATGTGGTCCTGCCCCCTTAACATCACCCACAGGCTCCGCGTCGAAATCTGCCAGGGCCGCCTCCGCGGATGCGCGCCCACGGCCGTCTGGGCGGCCCTGGAAGGCCAGCCCCGCCCCTTGACTCACCTGAGATGCGACCTCTGCCAGGACCTGCTCCCCTGTGGATGCGGGTCGCCATGGCATGGGTGCTTTGTCCCCCGGGATGGACGACGCCTCTGCAGGACCTGTGCGTCCCCACCCCGGGACCCGAGCCAAAGCTGGAGTGCCGCCCATTGAAGGACCGCCCAGGGCGACGGCCCTCCAGAGTGGACTCTGGAGCCTCGAAAGAACAGCGGGCCCTGCCCGAGACCCTAACAGCTGCGCCCGGGCTCCTCCAAGTGCCATCGGGCCAAGTAGGCCCGTAGCAGGGCCTGGAACAGGCGGCCGTGGCGCGGGATCTTCAGGTGCAGGAGCTCGTGGACGATGACCTCGGCCCGGAAAGCGGCCGACTGGTACAGCAGCTCGGTGTTGAAGGTGATCCGCCCCCGGCCGGAGCAGCTCGCCCACTTGCGCTTCATCGGCTGCAACCGCACCTCCCGCGGCTGCACCCCGAGGCGTCGGGCCCACGCCTCCACCTCGGCCCGGAAGAGCGCCTCCGGCACCGTCTGCTCCAGGGGCTGCCATTCCCGCCGCTCTGGTTTCTTCATGGCCCCGCCCTCCGCAAGGTGTCCAGCAGCCTCTCCACCCAGTCTACTGGATCTCGGATCCCGGAGCCCACCAGAGCCAGGTAGAGGGCCCGCCGCAGCTCCCGCTCATGGGCTTCCGACTTGCGCCAGTGGGGGAATTTCCCAAAGGCCTCCTCGATCTTCCGCGCGACCCCTTCGGCGTCCTGGACCCCTGCCCGTTTCAGTAGCCAGAAGGCGGTGAAGCCTTCCCGGGAGAGCTGGCTCCGGGCTCGCTCGGCCTCGGCCTCCCGATACTCATCCACCAGCGTCCGTAATGACTTCAGGGCCTCCTCAGCCGACCGGATACGCGTCTCGTAGTCCCGGAGGATCTGGGCGGCCCGTTCCCCGATGGACAGAAGATATGGGGCTTGAGCGCCCTCCGCTTCCATCAGGCGGTAGAAGGCTTTGATCAGGTTGAAGATGCGCACGGGCTCCGGCCCCTCCTCCGCCAGCCGCGCCAGGGCCGCCGCGTCCAGCCGGTGGATCTCCCGGGGCTCCAGGAAGGCCGCCAGCCGGGTGTGCTTCCGCACGATCTCCTCCGTCTTGCGCAGGAAGCTCTTGTCCACCGAGACGTGCGGCTCGTAGGCGGAGCGCACCGCCCGATACAGGTCGGCCAGGGTTTGGTAGTCTTCTAAGAAGGAACGCAAAGACGGATCCGGGGAGAGAATCTCATATAGCTCCTCCAGCTCCCGGAAGAAGCGGTAAAATGTCTCCCGCTCCTCGGAATCCCGGAAGCGTTCCAGGGCCGCCTCCAGGGCCTTGTCCTCCGTCTTGCCCTGCACCAACGGGAGATACTTCTCCCGCCCCGTGGCCATCAGGGCGGCGAACCGCTCCCTGAGCACCCCCAGCTCCTGCACCACCCCCACCACGTCGGCGGAGTCGAAGGCCAGGGCCCGCTCCAGGTTGCCGAAGATCCCCACAAAGTCGACGATGAGGCCGGCCGTCTTGCGCCGCCCCGCCTCGTCCTCATAGGGGCGGTTCACCCGGGCGATGGCCTGCAGTAGCACATGGTCCCGCATCGGCTTGTCCAGATACATGCAGTAGAGGATGGGGGCGTCGTAGCCGGTGAGCAGCTTCTCGGTGACGATCAGGATCTTGGGGAGCTCGTCGGGCCGGCGGAAGGCCTGGCGGACCGCCCGCTCCTCGTCCTCCGACAGATGATAACGGGCCAGATGGGGCGGGTCGTTATAGCCCGGGCTGATCACCACCCGGGAATATTCGGGCGGAAGATACCGGTCCAGGGCCTCCTTGTAAAGGGCGCAGGCCTCCCGGTCCACGGCCACCAGGAAGGCCTTGTAGCCCATGGGCTCCACGAACTGCCGGAAATGCTCGGCCACGAAGGCGGCCACCCGATCCACCCGCTGCGGGCTCTTCAGCATCGCCTTGAGGTTCACCGCCCGATCCAGCACCCGGTTGAGCTCCTCGATGTCGCTCACCCCCTCCAGGGCCGCCTCCCGCCAGAACTCCCGCTCCATCGCCTCCTGGTCGGCCTGCAGCTCGTTGGGGGCCAGGGCGTAATGGAGGGGGACCGTAGTCCCATCCTCGATGGACTCCCGGATGGAATACTTGTCCAGGTATCCCTGCGGGTCGTCCCGCCCGAAGGTCTGAAAGGTGCTCCGGCCGTGGGCTGTCCGGTCGATGGGGGTGCCGGTGAAGCCGATGAAGGTGGCGTTGGGCAGGGCGCCCATCAGGTAGTTGCCCAGGTCTCCCCCCGTGCTGCGGTGGGCCTCGTCCACCAGGACGAAGATGTTCTCCCGCAGGTTCAGGTTGGCCGGCATGTCGTCGAACTTGTGGATCATGGAGACGATGAGCCCCCGGGTGTCCCGCTCCAGGAGCTCCCGCAGATGGCGCTTGCTGTTGGCCACCTCGACATGCCGGAGGCCCACCTCCTGGAGGTTCTGAAAGAGCTGCTGCTCCAGCTCGTTGCGGTCCACGATCATCAGCACGGTGGGGTTGCGGAAGTCGGGGTCCTCCAGGAGCATCCGGGCCACCGTCAGCATGGTGTAGGTCTTGCCCGCCCCCTGGGTGTGCCAGACCAGCCCCCGCCGCTTCTCCGGATCCCGACAGCGGCCCAGGACCCGCTCCACCGCCCGCATCTGATGGGGGCGCAGCACCACCTTGCTCAGCTCGTTGTCCCGCCGCACGAAGATGATGTATTCCGTGAGGATCCGCAGCACCCGCTGGGGCGCGATGAAGGCCTTGACCAGGGTCTCGAAATCCTGCCCGGCCGTCTCCTCCCGCCAGTTGAGGAGGGCCCGCCGGGAGAGGTTCCAGGTGGGGCCGTAGAAGAAGCGGACCAGCTGGATGAGGGCATGCAGCTGCAGGAGGGCCATCAGCTCGGGCCCCTCCCGGTGATAGCGCCGGATCTGATCGAGGGCCTCCGCGATGCCCTCCGCCTTGATGGGGGACTTGGCCTCCACCACGATCACCGGGATCCCGTTGACCAGGAAGACCACATCCGGCCGGATGGTGTAGCGCCCGTTGGAGAACTTGAACTCCTCGGTGACGTGGAAGGCGTTGGCCTCGACGGAGTCCGGATCCAGGAGGCGGATGTTCCGCTCCCGCTTCTCCGAGGGGACGAAGACCGTCTTAAGGCCCCGCAGATATTCCCAGGCCTCCAGGTTGCCCTCGATGGAGGGGCGGACTCGGATCAGCTGGTGCGCCACCTCCTCGGCCCGGGCGGGGCTGTCGATGACCCCGGGGTTGAGGCGCTGCAGCTGCCCGATGAGGACCTCCCAGAGGATGGGACTATCCACCCCCCGGCGCAGCCGCTCCGCCTCCTCCCGAGGCAGATAGGTCCAGCCGACCTCCATCGCGTAGCGGATCAGGGGATTTTGCACCGTCCGGCGCTCGCTGCGCAGGCTCATGGCGTCTCACCTGCCTCAGTCCTCAGTTCTTCAAATTTTCAAAGCCTTCGCGAATAATCGCGGCGATGCGTTTCCTGCGCTCTTTCAGAAAGAGATCGTATGGCAGCTCATACCATTTTTCGGGCAGGGCGTGGTAGTGATACATGGCGCGCAGGGTCTGAGGATCAAAGCGAGCCTCCAGGATGGGAACGTATTCCGCCGGCGCCTTATGCCCGATGGCGATATTGTCATGCCATTCCACCAGGGCGAAGTTCGCTACCTGATTGATGTCGCGCTGGTCGGAGATGCCTTGGCGCTCCAGGTACTCGCGAGGGAACAGGTGATGCCGCTCCAAGGCTTGCTTGTTGGCCTGGGCGGTCGGATCCAGCAGATCCCGCACTTTCATTGAAGAGTAGAGCGCAGGGGCGTCCAGGATGCACAGGGCCGCAAAGTAGGCCGATTGGCCGGTGTTGCGGGCCGAGGCGGTGGCCAGTTCGTTCGGCAGGGTCACCGTCCAATAGTCAGAGGTGAGCACTGCGGCCATTTCCTGCTCCAGGACCCGCGCGAACTCCTCGGGCTGCGAGAGGCCGCGCAGCAGGGCCAGGTCCTGCTCCATGCGGGTTTCGGGGGAACTGGTGTACCGCCCGGTGAGGGAACTCATGAAGAACCAGCGGGCCATCAGGTTGCGCAGGATATGCTGGTCCAGGCCGAAATCTCGTTTGCCGATGAGCCACAGGGCATAGGTGTACACCAGCGCGGTTTGGGAGGTGATCAGGCTGGGGTGCAGGTATCCGGCCCGGCGGATGACCTTCAAAAAGTCGTGCCAGTGCTGGAGGTTGAGCACGTTGGCCTGAGCCTTTTGCAACAGGGCGAACTGGTCGTCCCGCCGTTCCAGGGAGAATGCCCCGGTTTGCAGATCCTTGCCCCGCAGGATGGAGTAGACATGCTCCAACCGCGCCCGTCGGAAGGCCAGGGCCACATCCACCCGCAGGAGTTGGTCGGGCTGGGGCTGGAAGTAGGGATTGTAAGGCGAAGGGCAGTGGTCGTCAGGTGGGTGTTGCGCCTCACGGCAGAAGGTTTCCAGCTCCTTGCGCCCCTCATCCCAGAAGACGGACATCAGGGTGAGGATGAAGTCGGCCTGGTTCAGGGTGCGGCCGCGGCTGTTGATGCGGACGAAGATTTCGGAAACCTGTTCCTCGGTGGCCTGGGCCGAGATTTCCAGTGCGGTCAAAGGGTAGTGGACGAGGTTCGCCAGGCGCTGGATGGCCTGGGGAATGCGCTTGCGGGCTTCGACGCTCAGGTCCTGCTGGCGGGCAAGGCGTTCCAGGTACTCGGAGACGAAGTTGTACTGATCGAAGTCGGGTTGCCAGAGCAGGCTGATGTCCGCAATCCATTCCGGGGCGCGCTCAATGGCCGTGTTGGTGACCTCAAACTTCTCTTCCAGGGGGTTGAACGCGATGCGCAGCCGACGCCGCTGGAAGTTCTTGTCCACGATGGACACGCCTTTCATCACCGCGTACAGCGCGGTGAGCCGCTGCTGGCCGTCCACGATGAGCAGCCGCGGGACCTTCTGCTTGGCGTTCACGCCGATGGCGCGGTGCTCGCCGGGGTAGCCGTTTTCCCAGAAGAGCAAGGTGCCGATGGGGTAGCCCCGGTACATGGAATCAAACAGGTCCCGGACCCGCGCGGTGTCCCAGACAAAAGGCCGCTGGATATCGGGCAGCCCAATTTCGCCCAGGGCAATGTCCTCCAGGAGTTTTCCGACGGTGTAGTCCACCTTCTTGAAGAGCAAATCACTCATGGTCGGTTTCCTCCGCAAATCGGGAGATGAACTCCGCCGGCAGGCGCCGCCGGGCGGTCATCAGATCGTGCAGGAGCGTGCGGAACAGCGCCTCCAGCGCCCGCTGGCGAGCTTCCTCCGCCTCAATCTTGCGATCCACCGCGCGCAGGATCTCCGCGATGGCTCGTTGCTCGGAAAGAGGGGGGAGGGGAACGGAGAGTCGCTTAAGCCGTTCCAAGCTCACACTGGCCTGATTTACATGCCGACGGCACATCTTCCTGAACAATCCCTGGCGCCACAATTGATGAAGATATCTAGCTAGATAATAGGTCTCGATGATTCCTGTGCGCACCACTCTTATAATGGTCATGTGATTGGAGATAACAAAATTGCCATGCAAATCGAAATAAGCTGTCTTTCCAACAAGCTCTTCACTGTTTGTATTGTTGAAAATCACATCGCCAGGAAGAACCCAGTACTGACTCTTCTGAGGAGGATCCACAAACTTCTTTTGCGATATATCAATATCACCATCTTCATTAATGTTGAAAGGACGCAAATGAATAATCCCTTTCCCGCTTTGATTGTGTTTTCCTTGGGGGAAACCATTTTTCATCCAAAGAATTCCCTGATTGACTAGATCTCCCAGCCTCACCACCTCCCATTCCTCTGGCACGGGCCCGATTTCAGTTTCCCTGAGGGCCATCTGGTCGGCCTGATCCACAGGCACGGGGCCATAGGTGAAGAGATAGCGCATGAGGCTCTTTTTCAATTCCCGGAGCGCGGCGATGACCCGCTCCGTCGCCTCCTTGGCCCGTTGCACCGTCCGCAGCACATCAGCGATAGCCCGCTGCTCGGGGAGAGGGGGGAGGGGGGCGAGAAGGTTGCGAAAAAGATCCTTGTTGACATGGGGAATGGTTGATCCGGTTGTTTGGGTGTTGAGTGTGTCAAACTGTGTCGTGAGGAAGAAGAAGAGATAATCCCGCCTCAACTCTTTTTCAGGGTCTACCCGGACCATAGTGGACGCGAGAACCCCCTCAAGGCCTGTAAATACTTGGCCTGCTTTTGAGCCATCCCAAATAAGCACTACGTCTTCCGGCGAACAGAGTGGTAGATGAGGCAGATGCTCCTTAGGAACCCATTCTTTAGTAATTCGGGTGCGAAAATAGTCGGCTGTTAGGTACGGTAGAGAACCCGAGATGTAAGTTTTCAGCAACTCGGGGGGTTTTTGTCCTTTAGTCAACTTCGTCACCTCTCCCAGCCTCACCACCTGCCACTCCTCTGGCAGGGGGCCAAGCTCAGTCATTTTGTAGCCAGGCGGGAGCTCCTCAGATAGAGGGCTCGCCTGCAGCCTTGCATGGTTTTCAAGCGCCTGAGTCAATTTACGACCGGCCATGGGCCTTTTCCTCTTATCCAGCGTTGAATCAAGACCTTAAACTTTGCTGGAGATATGTCCGCAGAAGCTCTAGAGGAGGCCAGAGAATCAATCCATCACCCCAAAATGAGGGTGCTCCATATCCGTGCCGGCTGCGAAAGCGCTGACCCAGCGCCTTCATCTGTTCTACCAACCAGGCCTCAGATTTCCTCTCCTCAACGCTGACCACCCAATCGCGCGTGATACCTACCACTACGTCAGCGATCTGCAGCATATCGTGGAAAGTTGCATCAGAAACCAAGACCGAGGGATGAAACCCAATCTCCTTTAGCGCTCCGTGGTGATGGCGCCCTCCCGGGCCGACTTCAACGCCTTCCACATACCACTTCGCATATGCTTCCTCCAGCGCCTTAGGGCCCCGTCGGATCGAACCGGATACAAACCTATCCTTGCCCAATCCGGGTGTGTCACAGACAACTACACATCCGCTTGCTTGGCGTTCTACAACCTCCTCTGCGGCCCGCTGCAGGACATAACGAAGGCCTTCGCAGTAGAAATCACGGACCGACGCCTTAGACCAGACCCTCTTCCACCAGACAAGTTGCCGCAAATCAAACATCACTGCAACGATGCAGGACATTCCTGTCGATACAATTGTTTGTATCGCCTTTTCAGCGAGATCCCGAGTTGTTCTGGCTTGGTTCTCCAACCTCTTCCGCGTAGGATGGTCCTGCGGCAGGTTCCACTTCACCTCGGCGTCCGGGTCGAGACCCAGGCCAACTTTCATTTGATGCCATTGTTGGATGATTCCTAGAACGGCATCCCATTCGACTAGGACTCCCCCGACAGCCAGGAGGGAGCCCTTTTCCGATTCGTCAACCCATAAGCTCAGCATGCCCATAGATTCGATTCCTCTCGGTCAACCCTCCGGGCGGAAATCCCCCAGCCCCAACATGTGGAGGATCCGCGCCAGATCCCGGTCCGCCTGCGCGCGCTCCTCTTCGGCCTCCCGCAGGAGCACCAGGGCCTCCTCCGGCGGCAGGACCTCCTCCTTGTGGTTGCTGGCGACGTAGCGGCTCGGAGAGAGGTTGTAGTCGTTCCGCGCCGCCTCCTCCTTCGGGATGATGGCCGAAAGGCCCTCCGCCGCACGCCACTCGTGGTAAACCTCCGCGATCCGCTCGATGTGCTCCTCCGCCAGGTAGTTCTTGGGCCGCCCTTTGGCGAAGAGCGAGCTGGCGTTGATAAGGAGGATCTCCCCGGGGTGTCGCTTGGCGCGGTTGATCACCATGATGATGCCGGGGGCCGTGGTGTTGTAGAAGAGGTTCTCCGGCAGCAGGATCACCGCCTCGATAAGATCCCGCTCCACGAAGGCCTTCCGGATGTCCCGCTCCCGGCTGGAGCCGCGGCTCCCTGAGCCCCGAGAGACGGCCCCGGTGTCCAGCACCACGGCCATCCGCCCGCCCTCCTTCAGGGAGGCATACATGTGCTGGATCCAGGCCCAGTCCGCGCTGGAGGCAGGCGGAGCTCCGAAGACGAAGCGGCGATATGGGTCGTTCTCGTAGATCGCGGGCCCTCCGAAGGCGTCCGCCTTCTGATTCCACATCGGGTTGGCGACCACCAGATCAAACCGCCGCAGGCTGCCATCCGGGGCCAGGAAGACGGGATGGGTCATGGTGTTGCCGGGCCGGATGTCGGCCTCCATGTCGTGGATCACCGTGTTCATCCGGGCGATGGCGAAGGTGGCCGGGTTGATCTCCTGCCCGTAGAGCCGAAGGGGAGGCACCTCCGGCGGTAGCACCCGCCTCCCGTTCTCCGTCCTTCCGTGGGTCTCCAGCAAGCGCAGATGGCATTTGATGAGCAGCCCCCCGGATCCGCAGCACGGATCGTAGACCTCCATGCCGGGCTCCGGCTCCAGCAGCCGGGCCATCAGGATCCCCACCTCCCGGGGGGTGTAGAACTCCCCTGCGCTCTGGCCCTGGCCCTCAGCGAACTTGCGCAGGAGATACTCATATGCCCGGCCCAGGATGTCCGGCTCCACGTCCCTCAAGCCCAGGCGGTGGCGGGAGAGGACCTCGATCAGCCGGGCCAGGGTCCCATCCTCCAGGATGCGCTGCCCAGCCGCCGTGGCATTGAAGTCCACGTGATCGATCGCCCCCTGGAGCCGGGGGTTCTCCCGGGCCACGGCCCGCATCACATCCGTGAGATGCTCGCCCAGGCGCTCCCGCCGCTCGCGGAGGTTAGGCCAGCGGGCCTCCGGTGGGAGATAAAAGCGCACCAGCTTGTGGTCACGCTCCACCAGGTGCTCCGCCACCTGGCGGCCTCCGAACTCCTGCGCCAAGCGATCCAGCTCATCCTCAAACACATCGGAGAGGCGCTTGAGGAAGATCAGAGGCAGGATGTAGTCCTTAAACTTCGGGGCGTCCACCGGCCCGCGAATGACACAGGCCGCCTCCCAGAGCCAGTTCTCTAAAGTAGGAAAATCCAGTCGGCACGGTGGCGAAGACGAAGCCATGCGCACCTCCTGATGGAAAACTAAACCATCCTGTATCTTGCATACCCCATGTGTGTGTTTTTCGAAGTATGAGCCGGGCATCCGCCTGGGTCCCAGGCTCCCATTCAGGCATCCGGATACCGAGCACCGAGGACCGAGCCTGTGGGCCGGGTACCGGAAAACGCATACAGGGGTTTGCATCCATATCATAATGCCTCGTTTGATGGGGTACCCGTGTGGCACAACGTTGGTGGCCCCGCTGGATTGTTCGAACAGCTGCAGGTTATCGAAGTGGACTAACATGATCCCACTTCGGGATCGGGGTGGGTGATGATGTGCTATCTGGGCAAGTGCCGCAGGCGGCGGGAGCCGGTCACGGGCCAGCCCGAAGGACCTTCATGCGTTCCACAAACGGCCGGACGTCGGACCCCAGGAGATGGTAGTAGACCATCGTGACGGTCGGGGAGGAGTGTCCCAGCAGGCGGGCCAGACCGGGCTCCCGCCGAAGTCCGGAGGACTTCTGCGGGGTCCCCAGATGGGGGGCATCCCGGCCCGA
>Ga0079992_132721_pt1 | contig 12693 bp, 14 predicted proteins | sample FaiFalFF_MnMetaG_3_FD_69197 | JGI IMG/M metagenome (GOLD analysis project Ga0079992, IMG submission 69197) | Freshwater microbial communities from Yellowstone National Park, Wyoming, USA - Fairy Falls B (FF_Mn_B) MetaG (SPADES assembly) (version 2) | ecosystem: Environmental > Aquatic >... | reverse complement strand
CGCGTCGGATTGGTCGGCAGCGGGTTCGTCGCCCGCTTCCATGCCCAAGCCTTCGTCGGTGTTCGCGACGCCGACATCACTGCCATTTGCAGCCGCAACGAAAAGACGGCGGGAGAAGTGGCGGCGTTGTGTGACTCGCTGGGTGTCGGTAGCCCGAAGGTTTATCGTGATGTCCGAGAAATGGTGCGTGACCCCGAAGTGGACGCCGTTTGGTTGTTGGCGCCCAATTATGTCCGTGTGGAGTTGGTGGAAGCCATTGCCGACGAAGTGAAAAGCGGTCGGGCGCAACTGAAAGGTCTCGCCATAGAAAAGCCCCTCGCCCGCAACCTTTCGGAAGCCCGTCGCATCGTGGAAGTTGTCCATGACGCAGGCATCCCACATGGCTACTTGGAAAACCAACTTTACGCCCCTGCCGTGACGAAAGGCAAGGAACTTTTGTGGCGGCGGGGCGCCGCCATCGCTGGCGAACCTTACCTTGCCCGTTGCGCCGAAGAACACAGCGGTCCGCATCGGGCATGGTTTTGGCGGGGCGATTTGCAAGGTGGGGGCGTGCTCAACGATATGCTTTGCCACAGCGTCGCTGCGGGTTGGTTTTTGCTGACGCCTCCCAACGAACGCCTGACCGCCTTGACACCCAAAACGGTCACAGCCCAAATCGCCTCGCTGAAATGGACGCGCCCTGAATATGCCGAACGATTGCGCAAGATGTGGGCGCACGAACTGGAAGTGGACTACACCCGCCATCCCGCCGAAGATTACGCCGCCGCCCGCATCACTTTTGAGACGCCCAACGGCAACCTCGTTTTGGTGGAAGCGACGACTTCGTGGAGTTTCGTCGGTCCTGGCTTGCGTTTGACTTTTGAAGTCCTCGGTCCCGAATACTTGCTGCAAATCAACACCTTAGCGGGCGAAGGGGCAATTTTCTTCAGCCGCAATGTGACGGGACCAGCGGGCGAAGATTTGGTGGAGAAGCAGAACGCCGAGCAGGGCTTGATGCCTTTCGTCGCCGACGAAGCCCACACCTACGGCTACATCGCCGAGAACCGCCATATGGTTCGCTGCTTTTTGAAAGGCGAAACGCCCTTCAGCACCTTAGAAGATGGGCTGCGGGTGACGGAGTTGTTGATGGCTGCCTACCGCAGCGCCGAAGAGGGGCGCACGATTGCCTTGCCCTCGCCCGATTTGGAACGCTTCATCCCTGCCGTCGCCCAAGGCACTTGGAACCCTCGCACTTTACTCGGCTAACTCGTGGCTATTCGCTACTCGCCGAAAGGGGGAGATTGTCATGTGCCCTCGTGAAGTGACGGAACGGTGGGAGATGGAATGGCTGTCGCCTCATGCCCAAAAGAGTGCGTTGAGCAAGGGTCGGAAAGTGCCCGAACCTAAATGCCCCATCCGCACCGAATTCCAGCGCGACCGCGACCGCATCCTGCACAGCAAAGCCTTCCGCCGCCTGATGCACAAGACGCAAGTCTTCATCGCCCCGCGAGGCGACCACTACCGCACCCGCCTGACGCACACTTTGGAAGTCGCCCAAATCGCCCGCACCATCTGCCGAGCCCTGCGCCTCAACGAAGATTTGGCGGAAGCGATTGCCTTAGGGCACGACTTAGGTCACCCACCTTTCGGGCACGAAGGCGAAGAAGCGTTGGACATCGCCTATCGCAAATACGACCCTGATGCCCGTTTCCGCCATTACGAGCAGAGCCTTCGGGTCGTGGAAGTTTTGGAGAACGATGGTCGGGGGCTGAACCTGACTTACGAAGTTTTGGACGGCATCGGCTATCACTCCAAAGGGCAAAAAGATTTGGCATTGGAAGCCGACGACGATGAACATCTGCCGTCCACTTTAGAAGGGCAGGTCGTCCGCATCGCCGACCGCATCGCATATGTCAATCACGACTTGGACGACGCCATCCGTGCGGGCATCTTGGAACTGGACGATGTGCCCCCGTCCATTTTGCAAGTCTTGGGGCGAACCCATTCCCAACGCATCACGACCCTCGTCTGGGACATCATTGAGCAGGGCGTTGACGATGGGCGGCTGAAGATGAGCCCTCGCATCCTGAAGGCACTCAACGACTTGAAGGACTTCCTCTTTGAGCGGGTCTACTTGGACGAAAAACGGGTGAAGGCGGAAGCCCAAAAGTGTCGCCTCGTCCTTGAGCGCCTCTTTGACCACTACATGCAGCATCCCGACGAACTGCCCCTCGGTCCGCCTGACAAAAAATCCCTCTCGCAGAAAGAGTTGGCTCGGCTCGTCTGCGACTACATCGCAGGCATGACCGACCGATACGCCATTGACCAGTTCACCCGCCTCTTCGTCCCGCAAGGATGGCAGGTCGCCTAAGCAGGGGCAAATAGGCAGTCCGCCATTCGCTCCGCATCCAGAGACCTTTGTCCCATGCCCCTTGTCCCGTGTCCCTTTTTACACTGCTTCTGCGATGGCTTGCATTTTCTCCAGACCGATTTTGGCGACCTCGTAGGGGTTCATTTGCCAGTAAGCCCGATTGAACAACTCCAGAGACAAAGCGCCCTGATAGCCCCGCCGCTTGACCTCGGCAAGGAACTCTCGTAACGGCAAAGACCCGTCGCCGGGCATCACCCGCACCTCATCGCCCGCCAACTCCCGCGCAATGCCCGCAGGCACATCGTTGAAGTGGACGATGCCGATGCGCTCTCCCGTCAAATCGGGCACATCCGCCAATGACGAATTGCCCCGCCAAAGGTGGAACGGGTCAAGGACGACAGTCGCATCGGGATCGCCCGTCCGCTTGACAATTTCCCATGCCTGATCCACGCGGGAAACTTTCGGCGAGAAGCCGAGAAACTCCATCATCGGCAACGCCCCGATTTCGTGCCCGATCTTCAGCAATTCGCTGAATCGTTTTGCCGTCTCGTCCACATCCAACGGTGCCGCCTCAAAGCGCATGGACGGCGAAGCGACGACCCGCTTGCAGCCCAACTTGGCGGCGATGGAGAGCAACTCGCGACACTCCCGCATCGCCTGCACATAAGCGTCGCTGTGGGCGTCCATCCAACCACGCAGGGCAATCATGCTGGGCACTTGCAACCCGTTGTCTTGTAGCATCTTGGCGATGTCGTCCAGCGAGCCACCCGTGTTTTGGTAGTTGCGGATGTCGGCGAACCAAAGTTCAATCGCTTGATAGCCCGCTTGAGCGGCGACCTTGATTTTTTCGGGCAGTGACGCAGGCTGAATGGTGCTGGTGTTCAGGCAGTAAAGCCAAGCCATCGTGACCACCTCCGCTGGGCATTTTCCGTTGACTTTCGCCCATCAACTTCGTTCGGCATCAACTCTGCCACGCTTCGCATCGGGCGCTACAATCTGCGTCGGTGAAGGCGCATGCCCAACTTCTCGCCACAACACCTTTCCCGACTGGTGAAGCAGCGGGGCAAAGAGTTGGGGTTTGACCTCGTTGGCATCACGACGCCCAAGACGCCGCCCACCTACCCGCATTTTTTGCGCTGGTTGGAAAAAGGTTTTCATGGTGCGATGGCTTACATGGAACGGGGCAAAGAGAAGCGGGGCGATTTGCGCCTCATCCTGCCCGATGTGAAATCGGTCATCGTCGCTGGCATCAGTTACTTCGTGCCCGATGAGCAACTGCCGTCCGCCACGACACTGACGGGCAAAGTCGCCCGATATGCGTGGGGCATGGACTACCACGAAGTCCTTTTGCGCAAGTTGGAAGCGTTGCTGGATTACTTGCGGTCGTTGCTGGGCGATGGGGTGAAAGGCAAGGCATATGTGGACACGGGTCCGATTTTGGAGCGGGATGCTGCCGTGCAAGCGGGTTTGGGCTGGATTGGCAAAAACACTTGCCTGATCAACCCGCAACTCGGCTCCTACCTTTTCCTCGGCGAACTGTTAGTCAATGTCGCCCTTGCGCCCGACGAACCTTTTAAGCGCAACCATTGTGGCAAATGCCAACGCTGTTTGCTGGCGTGCCCGACGGGGGCATTCGTCGCACCTTATCAACTGGACGCCCGCAAGTGCATCTCTTACCTGACGATTGAGTTGCGGGGGAGCATCCCGCGAGAATTACGCCCCCTCATCGGCACTTGGGTCTTTGGCTGCGACATCTGTCAAGAAGTCTGCCCTTGGAACCGAAAGGCGAAACCGACCGAAGAGGAGGCTTTCAAACCTCACCCTTGGTCAGCGCCCGAACTGCTGGAATTGCTCACCTTGACGGAAGACGAATTTCGGCAGCGGTTCAAGGGCAGTCCCCTCAAGCGGGCGAAACGGTCGGGATTGGTGCGTAACGCCTGCGTGGCGGTCGGCAATTTGCGGGAGGAAAAAGCCGTGCCCTTGCTCATTCGTTTGCTTTGCGACGACCCCGACCCGATTGTGCGGGAACATGCGGCGTGGGCGTTGGGACGCATCGGCACGCCCGATGCCTTGAAAGCGCTGCGAGATGCCCTTTGGTCGGAAAACGACGAACGAGTCCGTCAGGAAATCCTTGTGAGCCTTCGGGAACGGGACGCTTCGGATGCCGCCCAAGAGGCTTCCTTTAACACCGAAGTGACGGCGACGATTGCATAATGATGCTGGCGCAAAACGCCACAACAAGCCACGCCGACGAAACAAAAGGAGGGCGGGATGCTATGACGATGACGGCGGAGCAGCAAAAGAAGGCGACGGTGAAGGTGGGCGAGGGACTTCCCGAACTTCCGCCCGCACCCGAAACGGTGGAAGAGACGGGCTTGAGTTTGGACTTCCTCGCCGACTTGGTGTTGAAGACGCTTTATGTGCGGGGAACGCTGTTAGGCAGCGAACTCGCCGATGCTTTGAAGTTGCCCTTCTTCGGCGTCGTGGACCAAGTCCTGAAGTTCCTGCGGGAAGAAGAGTTGCTGGAAGTGCGGCGGGGTTTGAGCCAATTTGCGACCCAGTGGATTTACGCCTTGACAGGCAAAGGCATCGCCCGCGCCAAAGAGGTCATGGAACAGAGCGCCTATGTCGGTCCCGCCCCCGTCCCCATCACCGTCTATACCGACTACTTGGATCGCTACCAAGTGCCCTGGGAAGGAATCACGGAGCAACTGTTGCGGGAGACGCTAAAAGACCTCGTCGTCAACGAGCGGCTCATCCGCAAACTCGGACCCGCCTTCAACTCAGGCAAGTCCATGTTCCTGTATGGCAACGCTGGCAACGGAAAGACTTCCATCGCCGAGCGGTTTGCGCGGGCGTTGCGGGGTGGCATTTTGGCGCCTTACGCGTTGGAAGTGCGGGGGCAAATCATTCGCTTCTTTGACCCCGCCTACCACGAACCGATCCCCGTTGATGAGTCCCTTCAAGCCCGTGCCGACCGTCGCTGGGTTTTGTGCAAACGCCCCTTCATCGTCGTCGGGGGCGAATTGCGCATGGAGCATCTGGAACTTTCCTACGACCCCATCGTCAAGTTCTACAACGCCCCCTTCCAGTTGAAAGCCAACGGGGGCGTCTTCATGATTGACGACTTCGGGCGCCAACGCGTCCATCCCAAAGACTTGCTCAACCGCTGGATCGTCCCGCTGGAAAAGGGCATTGACTTCTACACCCTGCAGACAGGCGAACAGATTGTCGTCCCCTTCAAAGTCCTCATCATCTTCTCCACCAACTTGGCGCCCCGTGACCTCGTGGAGGAAGCCTTCCTGCGCCGCATCCGCTACAAGATTGAAGTCGGCGACCCCAACGAAGAAGAGTTCCGCGAGATTTTCCGTCGCGTCGCCGAAAAGATGGGCTTCACTTACGAACCCGAAATCCTTGACTACCTCATTGACCGTCACTACAAGCAAGCGGGACGGGGCTTCCGCGCCGTCCATCCCCGCGACTTGCTCATGCAAGCCCGCGATTACTGCAACTACATGGGCTGGCAGTATCACCTCACCCGCGAGTTGATTGACTTGGCAGTGGAAACCTACTTCGTGGAGTTGTAACCCTGCTGTTGGGGTGGCTATCAGCCACGACAGGCAGACCCGCTGAAGCGGCTATTCGCCACGACTTGCGTCGGTAAGGCTGCGTGGCAAAATTTTTGCGGCGCTGAAAAGAGCGCCGGTGAAGGAGACGATGAACCAACTGAAGACGCTGCTTTTGCTGGGCACGCTGACGGTATTGTTCGTGATGTTTGGCAGAATGGTCGGCGGGCAGCAAGGGATGCTCATCGCTTTGTTGTTGGCAGGCATGATGAACTTCGTCGCCTACTTCTTCAGCGATCGCATCGTGTTGATGATGCACGGCGCCCGTGAACTTTCGGAATGGGAAGCGCCAGAGTTGCATGACATCGTGGCGCGATTGGCGCAACGGGCGGGTATCCCCAAGCCTCGCGTTTACCTCATCCCGACCGAAACGCCCAATGCCTTTGCGACGGGGCGTAGCCCCAACCACGCCGCCGTCGCCGTCACGGAAGGCATTTTGCGGATGCTCAACCGCGACGAATTGGAAGGTGTCCTCGCCCACGAACTTGCCCACATCAAGCACCGCGACACCCTCATTATGGTCGTCGCCGCCACTTTGGCGGGTGCAATCGCCGTGCTGGCGGATTTCGCCCGTTTCTTCCTTTGGTTCGGTGCGTGGGGCAGCGATGACCGCGAGCGGGGGAGCAACCCGCTGGCGTTGATCGGCATCTTGGTCGGCATCATCGTTTTGCCCCTCGCCGCTTTGCTCATTCAGTTGGCAATTTCCCGTGCCCGCGAGTTTTTAGCGGATGAAGGTGGGGCAGTCATCAGCGGGAAGCCGTTGGCGCTGGCATCGGCGTTGGCGAAGTTGGAGCGAGGCGTCGCTCTTGCCCCGATGGAAACGAACCCAGCGACGGCTCACCTGTTCATCGTCAATCCCTTCGGCGATGCGGGTGGGTCAGGAAATTGGTTTGTCAACCTCTTTCGCACCCACCCGCCGACGGAAGAGCGCATCGCCCGCTTGCAAGCCCTTGCGCAGCAAATGATGACGACGCCATAATTGCCCTCGGATGGCAGGAGCGGTCGGCGTCACTGCCGAGCCCCGGCTATGCGCCCAAGAGCGCATTCGGTCCCAAAGGGGACCCGACGAGATAGGCATGACCCGACGCTCCTGCCTCCCTTTTTATCGCCGCTCCTCGCCTCTTTTCGCCCACCATTCGCCCAACGCCTCCGCCATCACTTCCGCCGCTTGCGCCCGAAAAGCAGGGTCGCTGAGTCGTTGCGCTTCTTTCGGGTTGGACAAGAAACCCAACTCCACCAACACCGATGGCATCGTCGCTGTCACCAAAACGGTGAAGGTTGCCCGCTCAATCCCCCGATCCCGCAACCGCAACCGCTGGCTCAATCGCCGTTGCAACAATGCCGCCAACGGCTCACTTTCGGGATGCCAGTAAAACACGCTGACGCCCTGCGGGGAAGGCGACGGAGAACTGTTCAGGTGCAACGAGACGAAGACATCCGCCCCAACTTGCTGCGCCAACGCCGTCCGTTGGGCGAGGGTCAAGGGTGTGGCGGCGCTGTCGCGGGTCGGGATGGCAACCCAACCCCGTCGCTCCAATGCCCGTCGCAATCGCTCGGCTAAATCCATCACCAAATCGGCTTCCCGCAAACCAAACCGCGTTGCCCCTGTGTCTAAAATCCCTTCCGCCAGCATTGTCCCGTGTCCCGCATCTATGACGGCGACGGGGCGGTTCTCCAGTGGCAAGTTTTGGGGACGGAGATGGGTGACGATGCGCCAGAGAAAAACGACGAACCCTCCCAGCACCAACGCCGTGAGAAGGTGTGCCCTTCGCCATCTTTTCCGTCGCCTTACTTTCTGGGCGCTTCTGATTGGGATTGGTGGGAGCATCGGTTGCATCGCCACTTCGCCGTCCCTTCGTTCCGCCCGTCAAGCCCAACGGTGGCAGCAAGCCGCCCAACAATTGAAAACCCAACCGCCCCATCAATTTGCCGTTGCCCTCGCTCACCTGCCAGCCGATGGGCAAGCCCCACTCATGATGCTCTGGCAAAGTCCCACCGATGAACGCCTTAACCGAAGGGCGCAAATTGTTGGGCGCGCCCTTTTGTGGGCAGCGGCGCATTATTTGGACGCCGCCCGCTTGTCGCTGGACGAGGGAAACCTTGACCGCACCGCACAATTCTGCCAAGCAGCGGAACGATGCCTGAAAGACGCCGCCTCCTTCCTGCCCGCTTGGGAGCGTGCCAATGCTTTGAGATGGGCGAGGCAATTGACGGCACTGCGACAGCGACTAAGTGACCGCTTCTATGCCCGCACGCACCTTTTGGCGTTGTGCGTTAAAGTGAAAGCGCAAGCCGCTTTCGTTCCCAAAGCGAAATCATCGCCGTCGCAAAGGAGGTCATCCCGATGAGCGAGCAAGGGCATCGCCTCCCGCCTCGCCAGCGGGTCGTCCGCTCCTTTCCCGTCATGCTCTCTATGGGCGTGCCGAAGGTGGACTTGACACAATGGCGCCTGCGCATCTTCGGCTTGGTGGAAAACGAAGTGAGCCTGACCTACGAGCAAATTCGCTCGCTGCCCGTCGTCCGTCGCCGTTGTGATTTCCATTGCGTCACGGGATGGAGCCGTTTGGATGACGAATGGGAAGGCGTTTGGGCAAGGGAAGTGTTGGCGCTGGCGAAACCCAAACCTAACGCCCGCTTCGTCATGGCGCATTCCTGCGACGGCTACACGACCAACTTGGACTTGGAAGTCGTGCTTAACGATGGGATGCTTGTCTGGGCGGTCAACGGTCAACCCCTCACCCCTGAACACGGCTACCCGCTTCGTTTACTCGTCCCCAGCCGTTACGGATGGAAAAGCGCCAAGTGGCTTTGCGGGTTGGAACTGATGGCGGACGACAAGCCCGGCTATTGGGAGCAACGAGGCTATCACATGCGAGGCGATGTCTGGAAAGAAGAGCGCTACGCCGAAAAATGACCAATGGCGCAATGTCCAATGACCAATGGCTCAATGACCAATGGGGCAAATGACCAATGAACCAATGAACCAATGTTGGAGCGGCTATTAGCCGCGACTAACTTGTAGCCGCGATGGAAAACGGCAGCGAGTGGCGAATGGCGAGTAGCGAATAACTTGCCACGACCTGCCGACTTTCCGATTTGCCGACCTGACGATTTGTTGGAGTGGCTATCAGCCACGACCAAATTCGCCCAACACCAACTCCCGCACCAAAGGCATGGGCAATCCGCCTGCTTGCAGCAATCGGTCGTGGAAGCGGCGCAGCGAAAATTGATTGCCTTCCCGTCGTTGCACTTCCTCGCGCAACCGCAAGATGGCTTGCTTGCCAGTCAAGTAGGACAAAGGCTGCGTCGGGGAAGCGGTGTAGCGGCGGACTTCCGCTTCGGCGTTGGCGCGTTCTAAGTGGGCTTCCTGAACGAGCCATTGGACAGCCTCCACGAAACTCATCCCTTTGCAATGAAGCCCGACATCCACGATGACCCGCACCGCCCGCCAGACCAAATCCTTCAACTGGAACAGCCGAACCCGCAAATCATCGGTGTAGCCCTGCTCCCACATCAACTCCTCACAGTAAAGCGCCCATCCCTCCACGAACAAATTGTTGCCGAACACTTTGCGCACTTTGGATGGCAACCGAGCGGCGACGGAAAGTTGCAGGTGATGCCCTGGGTAGGCTTCGTGGATGACAGTGATGGGAAAAGCAAAGGAGCAATGCCCGCGCAAGCGGTCTTCCTGCACTTCAGGCGGCTCTTTCGGGTCAACGGGCGTGACATAAAACAAGCCTTCGCTTTGCGCATCAAAGGGCGCAGGGGGCATGTAGGCAGCGTAGGGCGTCGTCGCCCGCTCAAAGGGTGGCGTTTCCACGACCCGCAACTGTTCGCCTTCAGGGATGGTCGCAAGGTTTTTGTCCACGACAAATTGACGCGCCTTCGCCACCTCTTCGGCGTAAACTTCCACGAGCCGATCGCGGGGCGGATGATGCGCCTTCAACCGCTCCACCAACTCAAACCAGGGCACTTCGGGCTCAATGGCTTTGGCGACCTTTTCCAATTCCGCCTTCGTTTGCTCCAACACCTCCCGCCCCATCGCTTCCAACTCGTCAGGCGTTTCCGAGAGCAAATGCTCCTCCCGCAACTTGGCGGTAAAGAAGTCTGTGCCGATGGCGTAATCGCCCCGCGCTTGAGGGGCGACGCGTTCTTGCAGGAAGCGCTCAAAGTCCGTCAGCGCCAAGCCCGCTTCATCCACCGCCCGCAACACTTCCCGACGCAACGCCTCGTCGGAAAGTTGTTCGGCAGCCTGTGGGACGGCAAGGCTCAAAAAACTTTTCGCCCCGTCCAAAGTCTCCAGCGCCGTCTCCAAGTAAACCGCTGGCACCGCCGATGGGACGATGTTCACTTTCCCTTCGTCCAGCACCCGCCGAAACTCCCGCAACCGCTTGGCAAGACACTCCATCCGCTGCGAAAGGGGAGCAAAGTCGCGGGCAAGCAAAAGGAAAGCGCCGTAAAGGGCATGGTCAAGGTAAAGGGCGGGTTCTTTGGTGTGCCAGCGGATGGCTTCCCAATCCAGCACGGCATCTTTCAACTTCGCCAGCAACGCTTTTCGGTCGGCATCGTCGTCAGCCGACAAGCCACCATCAAGCCGTTCCAGTTCGCCGATGAAACCCTTGATCGTGGCGATGTGTTGTTGAATGGCTTCAGGGCTCATTCGTCCCAATCGGTCATCGTAGTCGTGGATGCCGCACGCCGTCGCAAACACGGGGTCATCTTCCCATAACGCCTTCAACACTTCGTCCACGAGCCCTTGAAAGCGTCCGACTTCCATCGCCTTGCCCTCCTTTCACACGGCATTCGGCATTCGGCAAATTGGTAGTCGTGGCAAGTTATTCGCTACTCACCATTCGCCACTCGCTACCTTTTCCGTCATGGCTTGTAGCCACCCCAACATTGCTGCCATTTTCATTCGCCACTCACTGCCGTTTTCTGTCGCGGCTAATAGCCGCTCCAACATCGCCCCATTGGTCATTGGTTCATTGCTCCATTGGTCATCGGTCCATTGGTCATTTGCCCCATTGGTCATTGGTCATTGAGCCATTGGTCATTGGACATTGCGCCATCGGTCATTTCACTCGGCTGCGCCAATAGTCCAGCATGTCGCGCAGGGTTTGTTCGTAAGGGATTTTAGGTTGCCAACCCGTGCGTTGGCGGAACTTGGTGCTGTCGCCGATGAGCACGGGCACATCGGACGGGCGCATTCGGGCGGGGTCTTGACGGATTTCCACTTGCACCTTCGTCATGCCGAGCAGCATGTTCAAAACTTCCTGAACGCTCCATGCCTTGCCGCTGGCGATGTTGTAAACTTCGCCCGGTTCCCCCTTCTCCAGCGCAAGCCAGTAAGCCTGAACGATGTCGCGGACATCGGTGAAGTCTCGCTTTGCTTCCAAGTTGCCGACATAGATGACAGGCTCTTGCAACCCCGCTTCAATGCGAGCAATTTGCCACGCAAAACCAGAATCCACGAACACTTCTCCTCTACGAGGGCCACTGTGGTTGAAAGCGCGGGTGCGGACGATGAACATGCCGTAACTGCGATGGTATTGCCAACCGAGCAAATCTTGTGCGACTTTGCTGACGGCGTAGGGTGAGAGTGGGCGCAATGGGTTCGTCTCTTTGATGGGCAATTCGTGTTCAAATTGCAAGCCATATTCTTCCGACGAACCTGCCACTTGCACACGGCAGTCTAAATCCAGTTGCCGAAGAGCCTCAAAAAGGTTGACGGTGCCGATGATGTTGATGTGCATCGTGTCGGCGGGAGCGCTCCAACTCGTCGGGACATAACTTTGGGCTGCCAAGTGAAAAATCCAGTCGGGCTTGGCTTCCTTGAGGGCGTTGCGGACGGAGATGGCGTCCCGCAAGTCGCACTCAATCAACCGAATTTGGCTCAACAGGTGTTGAATGTTGTCCATGCGCGACCGCCAACGATAAGTCCCAAAGACCTCCGCACCTTTTGCCAACGCCAACTCCGCCATGTGCGACCCGACAAACCCCGTGATGCCTGTGATCAACACCCGCATTCAAAACTCCTCCCCTCGTGGTTTCGGTGACTTTCGCCGCCGACAATTGTGCGCCGTCTTCCGCTTTCTGTCATTGCCGTTCGTCGTCTGCCGATGTGGCTTTTACCGCAGGCGCCGCCTGCGGTGGACGCTTCGTCCCTCAGCGAGGGCATAAATCTTCAGGGCGGTCGGCATAGCGGCGCAGTGTCCGATCCGACCCGCCATAAATTTCACCGTAGCCCACGATGGTCAGGATGACGCCATCAAAGGTTTCAGGAAACCGCCCCATCGCCCGTGAGGGTGAGAAACCTTGCCCGACAAGGTTTCGGACGACGCGCAGCGTATAAGCCAACCCCAAGTCACTGACCGCCTGCTCCGCTATTGCCAAGCAGTCTACGAACGAGCGCTGCCCTGCTGACGCTTCTAACGCTTCAGCAAGAGCCCCTGCCCAGCGCCGCAATTCCTCAGGAGGCGCCATCGCCCGTCACCTCACCCTTTCATTTGAAACTTTTTCGCCCTTGCGATGATCCCTGATGCAACTCTATCAGCGGTCTTTCCCCACAAATTATGCGGTCAGGTAGGTGACTGAAAGCCCTCACCACGCCATTGACACTACCCTGCTACCGTCATCCCATTCCCTTGACTCTTGCCGTCGCCATCACTCATGTCGTCTCCCTCTCTGCTAACCTCTCGCCCCAAAACCTTCCTATCC
>Ga0079992_133965_pt1 | contig 12713 bp, 6 predicted proteins | sample FaiFalFF_MnMetaG_3_FD_69197 | JGI IMG/M metagenome (GOLD analysis project Ga0079992, IMG submission 69197) | Freshwater microbial communities from Yellowstone National Park, Wyoming, USA - Fairy Falls B (FF_Mn_B) MetaG (SPADES assembly) (version 2) | ecosystem: Environmental > Aquatic > Freshwater... | reverse complement strand
GGGACACCATAGGCTGGCGGGTAACCGTAAGCGGGCGGGTAGCCATAGGCAGTCCCGTTGCTGCAGGTCGCTGTCGCTTTTCCTTCTGTCTGCTTGCCGTCATCTGCAGACTGAACTTCCTCGGTCTCTGTTGCTTGAGCGAGAAGTTTCGCCAACTTCCCGAAAACTCGCTTAATGAGAGGGTCATGGTGCTCTTGTTCATCAGGCACAACTTGTGCCTTAGCGATCGTCGCCGCAACTTCGTCAGGCAAAGTAGCCATCCCAGAGTTACCTCCTTACCGTTGCACCAGAGATCCCGTTCCGAATGCGAATATACTTCATTCGCGAATATTATAGCAACAGTTGCTCAGTGCCGTCAATATCGCTCCAGTTCCTGCCACTCGTCAAGCGTTTCTAAGCGCTCCTGAACCTTGCGCTTGCTTTCAGCAAGTTCAGAAATGTGTTCGAACTGCTCGAGAACGATTGGGACGACATCCAAGTTGAGGATGACATACTGATATTTCCGTCCTTTCCACTCACGCTTCGCCTGCGCTGGTGTGTGCGTCAGAACATACGGAAGCTGCCCATCGCCTTCAGGATACCAGAACTGCCAGTATGGTCCTTCTCCGCCAATTTTCGGTCCTTGACCTTCAAGCAACCTAACAACCCATTTCCCGTCCCTCGGCTCAACATCATCGTCCCACTCTTCAAACCTCATCCAGAACTCATGGTAATCAGGTCTTTGAACTCCAAACCAAACAACACCGTTAGCTTTCCACTCGAACATTGACCATGTCGCCTTCGTTGAACCCGCAGCACCAGGCGGAGCCCAAAGCAATGGCTCTTTCTCAGTTACAACCGTCAACCAGACATAGGGTTGGCGGGCTTTCTTGGTGCAAACTATCCGATCGCCATCTTCATAGTTGATGAACTTATCCCGAAGAACTGGTACGATGGTGCCATCAAGGAATTGAAGCGCAACGGCAGGAGTGAATAGCGTCCATCCAATCAGTTGTCTGGAAGGAGCTGCAGGATTGACGATTCGCAAATCGCCATGGACACTTGCGATATTGACAATCCAGTCTTCAAGTTCATCGATGATCCTGTCAGGTGGCAAGTCTTGACTGAGGTTGTCTGATAGAACCTTCGAGACATCCTTGCGTTCGTCAGATGCTTTCTGGGCGAGTTTGACGAGTCTGTCGAAGTCAATGGTCAGCCAATAGACTCCGAATGTCTTGACCAATTCCTGCCAGATTTGTTCACGCTCATCGGCGTCAGCGTTTTTGAATTTCTTCAACATCGAAGCAATCTCTTTGCGTTCACTGTCACTCCATAAGCCTCTGTAGTGGCGCATGTAGACGAACTCGTAACCTTGTTCGAACTTTTTGACATCATGGATGACCTTCATTGGGTCTCCAAGCCTCTTCTCTTCCTCGAGTCGCTGCTCTTCGTGGGTCAATTCTTCTTCTTCGCTAATCTCGGAAGAAGACAAGAGCCTCATGGCTTCTTCCCTAATTGGCTTTGGAATCTCTGGCAGTTCGTAGTTGCCGATCAGGAAAATTCGCAGTTTGTGCAATGGTAGATCGCTGCCTTCCTTGTAGATGTCCTTTCTTGTCATGACAAGCCAAGGAATTGACTGAATTACATAGTCGAGTTGACGGTAGTGCCATCTATCGGACATCGCCTTGAATTTGCGAGCATAGCTTTCGTTGAGCAAAAGAATGCGCCCGGTAAGTTCATTGCACGCTTCCATGAACCGTTCGAAGTCCTCTATCGTCCAGCTGAATTGATAGAGAGCTTTGCCTTTCTCTGTTTCCTCCGAAACCCACGGTGGGTCTGCGAAGAAGAATGTCCTCTTGCTATCGAACTTCTGCATGGCATCGAGAGCGTCCATGCAGTAGAGTGCGACGCCTTTAAGACGCTGCTCCCAAAGAGCACACCTGTCCCAGAATCTCTCCAGTTCCCTGCGCCAGTAATAACGCATCTCTTTTGTTGAATTGTATTTCGGCAAGTAACCATAACCTGCACCACAGTAGAATGTCGTGTAGCCGAAAACATAGGCTTTCTTGATGCTGTCTGCGTCATCGAAATCGCCATTGATCAATCCCTCACGAAGGTCAGACCACCGTTCCTTGCTCGGATTCCACCTGTATCTGCGCAGTTTCACCCAGTCACCGCTCTTTATGACCCTCAGGAAGTTCACAACATATGGGTCAATATCGACCAGAATCTCTTTCTCTCCCGGTCTTCGCTCTTTCAGCCTAAGCAGACCGCAGTTAACGCCGGAGAAAAGATCGACATAGGTGTCATAGTCGTCTGGAAGGAGCGCAACGCACGCACGAACGATCACTTTCGCGAAACCAAGTCCAAAGATTTTTAAGAGCCTCGGAAGCATTTTCCTTTGCCAGACAGGCACATTCTCGTCACTGTCACTACCATCTGATTCGACTGCGGCGTTCTCCTCTTTGCGTGCAATAACTGAGATTGAACTTTCAACCGTATTGCCAGCCAACTTTAACTTTCCGTCAACCACTGTGACACTTGGAACTTCCTGACCCGATGCCAAAATGAGTTCGGTGACTCTATCCCAATCCGCGACTTCTGACTGGTCATCGACGCCAGCGCGCAACGCCCTCGGGTGCATCCATGTCAGGTGCACGAAACCATCTTCATCGGTAAACCAGTTAAGGCTTATCGGAGCGACTTCAACGACATCGCCAAGTTGAGGTTCTTGCTCAAGTTTGATCGCGTAAGTCTGACCATAAGCGAGTTCTCCGACATCTCTATTGGGAAACCGTTCGTCCATCGTCCAAAGCCTGTGGTCATCCCTTCCACGCCACTCGCTCTTGGACGCCACCTTGCCAGTAACTGGGTCTTCCTCGCCTGCACGAACATACCGAAGTTCAAGGTCACTTGGTGTAAGTGTCCGCTTGGACTCGATTGGAATGAATGTCTTTCCGTCAGGTCCAAGCACTGCACAGCGGAAAATGTAGGTTTGTGATTCTTTGAAAGCTTGCTTCCAATTGTCAGGGTCAGTATTAGGTGGGAAGACTTTACTTATGCCAATGATGAGGCACTTAAGTGACTTCCAACGCTTGTATTTCGCCCAATTCGTTGAACGACCATCGAGTTCGTAGACTGAATTGGCATCTTTGATCATCGCTCCTTCTGAGCCAATGAAGGACGCCGCCCACTCAATCGCTTCCCTCGCCTCCTCTATCGTTCGCACGATTTTCTGTGGCGTCAGGATTATCGTTTCTGGCGGATTTGAAAGGAGTTGCTCGAGTTTCTCCCGTCGCTCGCGCAGCGGAAGGTCTGTCAGGTCTTCTCCATCAAGGTAAAGCAGGTCGAAAGCACAGAACCGTATCGGTTCAGTAATCGGTTCTTTTCCAACAACGACCTTCATCATGTCAGGTCTCATGACTGGCTTGAACTTTCCATCAACTATCCGACCAAGCAACAGTTCACCATCAATGATCGCTGTTCGTTCGCCGAGCAGTTTCATAACTGCCTGTTCTAACTCTGGGAGAATTTCAGCGCGGTCACGCTGTCTGTCCTCCGTAAATGCGTGGAAATTCTCGCCATCATAGTGCAGAACGAGACGAACTCCATCCCACTTAGGTTCAATGACGACATAACTGCCTTCGTCAAAAATTGGTTTAATGAATTCCTCTATGACCTGTTCGAGGTCATCGAACTCATAACGACCATAGCCCTCCGCAGGCTTCAGAGGCTTCACTGGTTTGCCGACTTTCACTGACATATTTCATCACTCATGACCGATTACCGATGCTACCGCAGCGACAAGGTCTTCTTTTCGAGATACGGGATAATCGGTGAATGCAGCCATCACTGGATTTGAACAAACTGCAATGACATATTTTCCTTTTGACGACGCAAGAGCAGCAATTGCTGCATGAAGGTGCGGAAGCAGTTCATCGAGAACCACGTAGTCTGGAAGATCAATGCTTGCAAGTATGGACCTTCGAAGTTCAAGTTCTAGCTGCCGCTTCTGGATTATTGTCGCAGCGAATGCGTGCTTGAGCCACGGAGTTTCAATCTCCTTGTCATCGAGAACTTCGACCATCACAGAAAGCCGCTCTTTGACCGAATGCTCAACAAACGGAGCAAGCACCTTTGGACGCCAGTTGACTACCCTGAGCTTTTCGTCTCCAACAATTTTTAACTCTCTGACGTTTGTGTCAGGCAGAACAACAGCATTCCCGACTTCGGCACTCACTTCACCAACAATGACCGATGCATTCTGGATTGAATCTACCTCATTGGTCAGACCATAGCGCCACGACAGGAAGGTTTTGATCACCTTGAGCCTGTCAGGGTTATCCCTAACAGATGGCGCAAAGTAAACCGCATTCTCTCTTCGCGACCGAGCCTTCTCTGTCTTTGCAGGAACCGCTTCCATCACTGCACAACCTCCTTTGCTTTGGATGCTTTATTCGAGAGCATAACAATTCTGCCAGCATCGTAAACGGCTTGCGAGTCTTGAAGAATGAACGGCGGTTTCGGCGCTTCCTTCGGTGACCAGATCACACGCCATTTTACTAACGGTATGACAAGCGCATCAGAAATTTTCTGAGCGAAACTCAATCTCCACGGGAACGGCAGTTCTGCAACCTTAGTCGCGTTCCACCACAGACAATCTGCAACCATCCATGTCCCATCAATCCACCAGACTTCTGCGGTCAAAGTCAGACACGATGGGTGTCTTTCAGAAATGTCCGAAGCGAATGTAATAACTTCGTCCTCGTCTGTGATGATCTCGACTGAATTCCCGTCTGCTTTCAACAATCCGCGCCGTTGTGGGATCATGTCAGTGCAGTAAACACATGCAGGGTAGACATCAAGGTCTCCAAGCGACCGCATGCGCGCAGATAGAAACGAGTTCAAATCATCATCAACTCTGACAGTCGAATGCGGCGCAAGTTTCTCCGGTTCGTTTATCGGGATAATTGGACGACGAGGGCGCTTCACGAGGACGAGGTCGTAGACTGGAAAGGACAGACCTGCAGGTTTGTCGGTTATGGTGATGTGAACTTCCTTGTCCGCGCTGACTTCACGGGCAACTCTTTCCAATTTGCCATTATCGCAGATGAGTAAGTCCAAATCTTGGCTGAAAGAAGTAAGCAGCGAAGAACCAGTGACAGCAATGTAACCCGGCACGACTATGACATCTGGAAGCGAACTCAAAACTTCGTTAGCGAGAGTGAACTTTGATTTAGCCTCAGACGCAAGTGACGCCGGAAGTGGCTCTGAGAAAACCTTCGGAACTGAAAGCAAGATTGAATCTCCAACTCTTGCAACTGCAACAATGGCAACTATTTGGTCTTTGCATTGCAAAGCAACAGGAAGTCCTTCTGGAACCTTTCTTGGCAACGCATCCAACTCAATGGGCTTGTGTTTCTCTGCGCTCTTGATCCACGACTTAACTTCCTCCTCGTCATCATTCACCCAGACATCAACGAAACTGTTGATAACTTCGTCAGTAAAGAACTTGAAAGCTTGCTTTGGAAGGCTCTCCTCGTTCAAAGCTTTCGCATAACCTTCTCCTCGCCTATGCTGGACATGCCTTGCAAGCATTTCATCTGCAATCCTTGCGTGCATCTGGACAACTTCAGCGACAGTCCAATTGCTTATCGTTCCACCTCGCATGAGCGTCGCGTAGTAAGCGTGCATGATTCTGTGGTCATCGAGCAAAACCTTAAGCTCAACCTTTCTCGGATCGTAGGTTCGTTTGTCTGCGATCGCTGCAAGCGCAGGCATAAGGTCTCGGTAAGCAGCAAACTGTGCCCTGAGAAGCGCCCAACCTGTCGGTTGGAAACCCAAGATGCGGTAATGGTCTCCTTCATCTTGCAAGACCACATCGGTCATTTCCCACGAAACTGCAAGTTCTCCGTTGGCAGCTGCCTGCCTGACATTCTCAACCAAGTCAGCAAAATCAATGTCCCAAAGATAACCGCTTCCGATGATCATCCCGTCCTTCTTGAGGACCGAAGTTATCGTTCCAATCGAGTAAACCTTCTTTTCGCCTCGTTCATCAGTCTCCCAGTGCGCTGTTAAATCCTCTGTTGCGTGCAAAGGCAGTCCAATCAACCTGTCGAGGTCGATGGCATCGATTGCCCTACGATCAATAACGACTGGTCTGTCAGCGCCTGATGGCGGAGCAATCGACCTGACATTCGCCCTGAAAAGAACTGCCTTCACTGGACGCCTGTTAGGAAATGCTCTCTCAGAGATCTCGAGTTGGATCGGAAACGCTGCACGGGCTATAACGATGTCCATCATCATTCACCTCTTTCTGGCAACGAAACCGAAACAGACGCACCTTCTGGCAGCAAGCGCTCCAGTTCAGATGACAACTGCGAGAAGAACGAAACTAACGCGTGAGGGACAGTTCCAGATTCGTCAACGCAGCCACAAATCCTTCTCAGAATCGCAACCTGAGTGTCATAAAGCCGTTGTGCGAGATCAACTGCCGCTCGTTCGGACTTTGACAGGTCTTCAATTATCGGCTTCTCTTCAGCACCGTGTGAGTAGATGATGAAACTGTCGTAGTCGTCTTCAGCTTGTTCGATTATTTGCCGACGCCTCTGGAGTAATTCGTCAGTCGACAGCGTCTCCTGCGTAATTATCATTAGGTCTGGTTTCTTGAACGGCGAAAGTTCATAGTGAACGCGCCCATAGAACGAAAGAAAGAACAGGAAGGTCTGCGGGATGACTTCTGGAACGCTAACGCCATAGAGGATTGGATTGGGACAGAACGGAACGCACCCTACCCTTTCAGTCACATCTTCATCGTTCGGAAGCAGAATCTTCGGCGAGCCATCATCTCTGAGTGAAATTGTGAACTGGGTCGGATCAGAATAGAGAACCGATGCATCTACGACCTCGAATGTAGCGAATCCGAACACTAACATGTCAAGGTAAAGCATTTGAAGTAAAGTCTGATCTAAAGCGAAAGTATCGTTTGGAAGCGAAACGATGACCTTAGCTTGCGATGCAAATGATGCAGCATCAAACGCTGCGACAGCGAACTCAGGAATCAGCGTGAAAAGGGAACGCTTCACGGACGGTCTCGGTATCAACCGCCCAGTCACTGCCGTATGGACAAGGCTGCGCATTATCGAGTTGAGCGCTCGCCTGAATCCACGAGAGCCAGGAACTGGCTGTCTGCGCGCATCCGCTATCTGGTCTGTAAGCAGCACTGCATCATCACCGCCTTCCAGATGGCTTACTTGATTTCCTGTCCTCTTGAGTTTCGGGCTTCACATACCTAACTAGATTGCAATTGCGCGGGAGGGTCAGGACTGGGTAACCTGCAGCCAATGCGTTGTAAAGCAAAAACGCTCCGGGACGAGCCCTGACGAGAATCGACCCGAACCACCACTCATGATAGCCGACAGAACGAGGAACATCTTCCCTGACAGCAATGCAGTCCATCTGTAACCGACCGAGCTCAACGATAACTGGAGCAACAAGTGGCATAAGTATCGCATCAGCGACCAGAATCCTCGGTTGCTTGTAACGCCCAATAATCGCATAGGATTCAAACCACTGGAGAAGCGAACCGCTCGCTCCGATAAACCACTCCTTTGGAATAGCATAAGGCGCTAATATGAGAATCGGCTTGCCAATTGTCCTCTCAAGAAGCGTATCGTAGGCAGCACCGTAGGACGAATTAGAAACTGGGACGAATTCAACGGCGGCATCCTGCATCAAATTGCTGAAATCCGAAGGTTGAAAACGGCTCTGGTAATAGCCGACAATGATCTGTGAAGATGGCGCTAACTTTCTCCACTCTGGTAATGCCTGCGATAACGCTTCCGCGTGCTCTTTTGTGTAAAGGTGAGTCACGATCATCAGGTCAGACAAGCCAGACATGGCATCACCACGCTCCATCGGTTTGATGTCTTCATGAAAGTATAGCACGAAAATTCAAATGTCCGAATTCCAACTCGTTCCTGCAATGCGGGAGATAAGGTAGTCGAGAAACTCCTCTTCAGTCTCGAAAACACGCTTCGAGCCTTCTTTCTCGTCTGAGTCGAACCTGCTGTAACTGGATGGTTGGATGTCAACGATTGTCTTTGCAAGCCAAGCCATCTTAAGTGCGTCAAGGAAGTGTGCAGTTTCTCCGATGACCCATGTGTGATACATCCGCCCTCTCAAAGACGCAAACGCCTTTCTGGCTCGAAGTATGTGCCCAAAGAGCTCCTCCAATCGCCTGCTTCTGAGAAAACGAATTCCGTTGTTTTGAATTGCTCCGAACAACTGGTTGAAAGCTTGGACATTGTTGTAAACTACCCTGCGCTTATCGACTTGAATGTCGCCAGTGACATTGTGAGGTGCACGAGCTAATGCGAGCCTCGCTTCTGCGCCTCTCACTACAAGTTCGTCGCGAAGCATGTAGTTATCGCCCGGCGGAAGTTCATCGATAAGGGTAAGCTTCGGCTTGAAAATCATGAGTTCGTCCAAAGCGGACTGCCAGTCAGATTGAACCGAAAGACGAACGACTTGCGGTGGATCGGTAAGAGCGATGTATGCGATGTGGAAGACTTTGCCGTAATCGACTCCAGCGACTACAGGAACTGACTTCGGCTCTTGCCATTCGTTTTCTGGCAAGACCATTCGAACTAAGTCTGAGAATTGGATGCGGATTGAGACGACATAAGGAATCCCGATGACACCCGGATAGAACCTGCTTGCGTCTCGTTTCTGCTCCATCTGTTTGAACCATTCCGCAGACCGCTCGCTGTCGTAGATCGTCGAGATTATGAACCCGTCTCTGTCCGCTGACGGGTTGAGTGCGACATAGAAGCCAGATCGTCGAACTGCAACTGCATCTGGGTCATTAGGATCGAGCGGTCCGCTGCAGACCAAACACCTAAAAGTCCATCGTTTGCCAGTGTCGTCAAGGGTTATGATGCGCTCATACTCGCGAGGATCGAGCGGAACTGTCCTGCCGCAGGAACGACACTTGACATGCCAGATGAACATTTTCGTTGCTGCGACGACGGACTCTATCCCACTTTCTGTGCCTGACGGGATTGAAAGCTGCAAGATCATTCCTTCTTCCGACGCGAGCAGTCGGTCTTCAAAAGTATCTCGTGTTGTCGGGTCGAGGAAAGAGAACTCGTCGAGGATCAGGAAGTCAGCGGTGATTGAAATTGCCTGAGTGACTTTCTGACCGCCGGTGAAGTGAATTATCCCGTTGACGATGCCTTTCGTGTCGATACTATCTGGGCGAGGTTGGATGCCCATTGCAGTCAAGATTGGATCAACTTTGCTGAGCACGAATTTCTTGACCACTGGCCACGAAGATAGGACATACATGACATCGAGTTTCCTGTGCATGCACTCGTAGATCGCTCTTGCGATTGCGTAGGTAGAAATTCCAAGTTGTGACGCTTTCTGGATTGCGACGAACTTTCTTTGCCGCAGCGGATAGGCATAAAGGGCAAGAAGATGTGGCTTGAATACAAACGGTCTTCCCTTCGGTAGTTTGAAGCTCTTCAAGAATTCAAGGAACTCCAAATCAGGCTGCCATGACATCGCTGTCTCACTCCTTCGCTTCAATCTATTCCGAGGTCTAAACTCACTTGCGTGATGGAAATTGACAACTCAACGGCTTTGAGAAGATCAACCGACACTGGGATCATTAATCGCTGGATGAGACCGACGAACGGCGCAGTTTCTGCTTCAATTTGCGTGACAGACTCAACCGCACTGAACTGAACCTGAGTGGTAGGCTGCTCGGAAGTTGAGACCCTAATGATCTCGCTTATCAGACCTGCGATTTGAGCAGAACTTGATTCAGACGCGAGAACTTGCCCTGTCTCGGAGGCAGCAAGCTGAACTGACGGCGACACAGACTCTGTTGTCCTAACTTGTGCTGTGGTCGCTGCAGAAACCTGCACCGCTACAGAAGGCTGTTCTGAGGCGCTGATGCGCATAGTCTCAGATACTTGAGGAATGATTGTTTGCGATGCAATCTCACTTGCCACTGCTGTCGCTTGGTCGGCAATTGCGATTCCGATCTGAGTCAATGGCGTTTCTGAAGCCCTTACAGATTCTTGCTGTGTGAAGTTGATTGCAATACCGACAGACTGAGACTCAGACGCAGCGACTTGAGCGGTTTCTGAGACATGTGGTTGCAGTGCAGGAATAATGGACTCAGCCGATGAAATGCCTGCGGAATCTACTACAGAAACGCCAAGCTGAGTTGTCTGTGCTTCGGAAGTTTGAATCACTTCTTGTTGGGCGATCTGAGCAGCGATGTTCGTGCTCTGCGATTCTGATGTAGTCACTTGCATTGAATCGCTGACGAGCAGTTGGAAGCCTGTAAAGACATTGACGCCTTCGCTTGCGAGAACTTGTTGGCTTTCAGTTAATGCGAACGAGATAACCGAAGTTGCTTGATCAGCTGCTGAGATTATCAGGCTTTCCGAAACGCCAACGCCAACTTGCACGGTTTGTGATTCGTCAGCCAGAACTTGTGTTATGTCAGAAGCTTCAACAGCAACGCTCGAAAGGACAGATTCGACGGTCAAAACCCTGACGGTTTCCGATGGCGATGCAAGTAACTGCGGAAGAACACTATCTTGCACTGAAGCCTGCATGACTTCCGAGACCGAAGCTTGCAATGACGATTGAATTGCCTCGCTTGCGATGATTTGCACCAACTCTGACGGCATCAGGCTGAACTGTGAAATTACAGAATCGACTGACTGCAACACCGATGTGTCATCAACAGTCGTAGTTATGATCGGACTGACCTGCTCAGAACTTGAAATTGAAGCATTGATGGCTTGTTGAATCGCAAGCTGAGCTTGAATTGCTTCTCCAGCCAAGACGCCAATCTGGTCACTGACTTGAATGTTCACAATGTCGCCGCCGCCGCCACCACCGCCTCCACTTCCACCGAGGCTCATAACTTGCAGACCTGTGATAGTAATCGGGTTTGTCGTCTGCCAGAGCCTCGCGAGAATCCTTGCCACCCAAATGCCTGCATCTGGAGGTGTCCAAGTGATTTCGAAACTTCCAACCTGAGTGAACTCTTGCCGAAATTCTGGCGTGTCATAGAGAAGCGGTTCTTTCCCGTAGCGATAGATTTCGACAGCAACTGTCTCGTTCATTCCGATCTGCGTAATTGTTCCTGCCATAAAGATCGGACTGAGACCTTGAAAGACCCACCAAGCAATTATCGGACCCATGCTGACAGTCCCGTAATAACCGACAACAGTCGGGTTCATGTAGAAATCGAAAGTTTGGTAATCAGGTTGCGCAGCATCCCAACGATTTTTAGCCCAACCATGAAAGCCAATGAATTCAAGGGCATTTGGATACTGCACAGTTCCGACAGTAATTCCAGAAATCTTGACCGAACTAACCAAGCGAACTAAAGAGCCAAAGCGAACGTCCCACTGTGTGTGGTGAACGGCAGCACGATTATACATCGAACTGATTGTAAGTTGCTCGATATTCCAATAACCTGCGGGATGATGAACGATGCCACCAGCTGGATAGCCACTATAGGAGCTTGATAAAACTGGCACAGACAAATTGCGGAATCCGCCAAGCATCTGCATTCCTTGAGAAGCATTGTAAATACTTGATGCGTCTCCAGTCAGCCTTACATGGCAAGTTCCTATCACTGACAGTCCTTCAATGATATTGTCAGCCCAAACATCGTTACTGATTGAAAGTAACGGCGCGTTAACATAACTGTAAATCGTGACATTGTAAACACGGCACTGTCGTGCACCACCAAGTAGGGTGTTCCCATGTGTGCTGTTAAGGTGAATTTCGATATTGCGGAAAAGGTTCCTAGCTCCGCTTAAGTATGTCCTGTTGTTGTTGTCGTTGTAAAACATGATATTTTCGTAGATATTGTAAGACCCACTCAGACCGCTGGCATTGATTAATTTACAGTTGCGTGCAATAATGTAGTTGAAAGAATTTCCGCCTGAGTCCATGAACACGCAACCGTCCCAAGTTGAACCCGGCTGTGGTGTCACAAAGCCAAAACCATTCTGACCTCCTTGCTGATAACAACGAAGCCATGTATTATAGCCACCAAAAGACATCCCCCACCGAGGGTTGTGTATGCAACAATCTTCAATCGTTGAACTTGATGATGAAGACCATCCATTGCCAGCCCACCCCCACGCATTGGTTCCAGACTCGAGAGAGCACCACTGCCAATAAGCAGTGCCACCACCACCCTTAAGCCAGTGACCGTCGTAATCGTTAGCCGTCATTCTGTAGTTACCACAATATTTGAAAGTCGGATTTGTTAGGTTGCCACCTCCGCCGCTTGCCGTTGGCATGAAAAGAGGTAATCGTGTGAAAAATGTCCCAACAAAAACGAAGTTAGTTCCAGAAGCGTAATAAACATTGTTTCCACCATACTTAAAAATATCGATGCAATAGGTCATTAACAACAGTGTTATTCTCGGAAAACCTACCCGCTCACCAGTTCTGTTCCATGACGAGCGTGGCACTACGACTGTCCGCGTTGATAGGTCATAATCCAAAACTGGCACTGGATCATTGTTGTAGACGATTAAGACATCTCCCTTGCGCAACGGGATTCCATTTTTGAGGTAAAGTCTAGGCGGATTGACTGTCGCATCAAATTCGAACCAATCCCAAGTTCGGCGAGTTTCGCCATAAGTCCTGAAGTAAGCAGGTTGGATAGTTCCATTGACGAAAATCTG
>Ga0079992_133741_pt1 | contig 12713 bp, 10 predicted proteins | sample FaiFalFF_MnMetaG_3_FD_69197 | JGI IMG/M metagenome (GOLD analysis project Ga0079992, IMG submission 69197) | Freshwater microbial communities from Yellowstone National Park, Wyoming, USA - Fairy Falls B (FF_Mn_B) MetaG (SPADES assembly) (version 2) | ecosystem: Environmental > Aquatic >... | reverse complement strand
GGGTCAGCTAAACCCGCATCAGGTCCTTCCTGAATATACTCTCGCAACGGCACATACATCGACATCGGACTGCCCAAGCGCACCGCTAAACCCACATGCACCCACATCGACGCCGAACCCCGACGCCCCTCATCGTCTTCAACCTCTACACGCACCAGATAACGATATAACTGCTGATAGAAATAGTGAACCGTGTCCGACTCACCCCGATTACGACGCTCTACCACCTTGTTCGGGTCATCTCCAAAGCGCTAGCGGTAGGTAAAGGGCCGTGTGCCCCTACATCCCTCCAAATCCACTTTTGCCGTCATCTTAATCGTTTGCCACACACCAGCGGGCTCTGGCTCCGCCTCCAGCGATACTGCCAGCTCGTTCTCTCGCCTCACTCGGGCAAAGGCATAGACGGTGGTCTCTCCACAAGAGATCTCCGTGCCATCTGGCAGCCGCCCATACGCCTTGACCGTGCAGCTTATCCGAAAGCGCTTGCCTGCGTGCGCTTCCGTGAAGAGAAAGCCACCTTCCGACCAGCGTGCCCCACCCTCTTCAGGACCGCGCTCTATCACCCAGCGACCATTCTCCTGTCGCTCGATTTTCCAAGTATAGGTTAGACGACTGACAGCAGGTGGGTTTTCACAGCCCGGTTCGGGATCTCCAGGGGGATACCCTGGCGGCCATGGCTTGCCTGGATAGCCAGGTGGTGAAGGGGGTCGGGGAGGAGTTGGTGGATATGGATAGGGCGGATCGTTGGGGTCCTCGGGAGGCGGATCACCCGGAGCGGGTGGCTTAGGCGGAACAGGGGGAGGAGCCACTTCGCCTGCACCCCCCAGTCCTTCCCCTGGTTTGGGAGCGATGGCTACTAACAATCATCCAATCATCGAAGGATTTCCGACGCCGTGATGATGCTCTGGGCGATCTCTTTCATGGTTTTGTTTTGATTGCGTGCCATAAAGTGGATGCGTCGGAACGCTTCCGATTCGCTTAGTCCCAGCCGATCCATGAGGATGCCTTTGGCGCGTTCGATGAGTTTGCGTGCTTCTAAGGCTTCTTGTAGCTCGCGCACCTCTTTGTCTTTGGCTTGCATCTCCCGGAATCGGGTTAGGGCGACATTGATAGCAGGCGCGAGTTCCTGCTTACGGAAGGGCTTGAGCAGGTAGGCGTACGCGCCTGCGGCAGTTGCTTGGTTGACCAGCTCTTCTTCGGCGTAGGCAGTGAGGAACACGATAGCGCAGGGATGCTGGGCGATGATTTGTCGCGCCGCTTCGATGCCGTCCATTATCGGCATTCGGATATCCATTACAATCACATCGGGTCGTGTTTGGAGCGCGACGCGCACGGCGTCTTCGCCCGTTTCTGCCTCACCGACAACTTCGTAGCCCATCTGTTCGAGTTGCGTGCGCACCATCAGACGGGTTAGCTCCTCGTCCTCCGCAACCATCACACGGATTGTCGATTTGTGCGTTTCCATGGTTCCCTCCATCTCTCGCTTAGCTTCGCTTCGCTCGGCTCGCGGTGTAGCGTCGTGCCATCTCCAGTTTGCCCGCAGTGGTGTAGCAAGGGCTGTCTGTTGTGAGAGGCAGCTGCACCACTTCGTGGGTGAACGCTGACTGGTAGATGGCGGTAATCAGTTCCAAGGCGCGTCGACCTTCTATTGCCGACACGCGCGGTTCGCGGTTCTCCAACACGCTATACACGAAGTCGTGGATCTCGGCGGTGTGTCCGGGTATCTCCTGTTCGGGGATAGCGCGGCACGCCTCGCCAATTTGCAGATGCCGTTCCTCGTGGCGCGAGTGGGGTCGGAAGGGAAACATCTGCAGCGAACCATGCGCACCCAAGATGAGCAAGCGGCTGGAGTCGGTCTCCAGCTCCGCGCAGGTGGATGCGCAAAAACTCGCTTTGAGTCCCTCCCAGTAAAGTGTCGCCAAGCACCAGTCTTCCACCTCGATTTGGTGCACGATGGTGTCTATTTCGGCGTAGACCCGCTGAGGCATGCCAAGTAGGTAGATGAGCAGATCGAGGTGGTGGATAGCTTGGTTGATGACTGCGCCACCGCCTTCGGTTGCCCATTTGCCGCGCCAAGTGTTCTCGTAATACATTGGGCGTCGCCACCAAAGGCAGCTGGCTTCCGCGTAGAACGGCTTCCCAATTAGCCCGCGCTCCAAAATCAAGCGTGCGCGTTGCACATCGCTTTCGAATCGCAATTGGAAGATGACGCTAAGTCGCCGCTTAGCTTTTTGCGCGGCGCGAATCATCGCGTCCGCCTCTTCCAGGCTGATTGCCAAGGGCTTTTCGACCAGCACATGCTTGCCTGCCTCCAGTGCGGCGATGGCGACTGGTGCGTGCAGGTGATGCGGTAGGCATAGGCTCACGATGTGGATATCGTCACGCTTGAGGATATCCTCGCTTTCGGTGCTCCAGATGGGGATTTCGTAGCGGCGTGCGAACGCGCGAGCGCGGTCTTCGTCAATGTCCGCGACGCCAATCAGGTGCGCTTTTGCGCTCAGCATCTGATAGGCTTTCGCGTGCGCCGCCGCAATTCCGCCTGCTCCGATTATCCCGACACCTACCGTCTCCATGCACTTGCTCCCAGTCAAGCCCAACCCTCTGGAGCGCGAATCCGCGCTATGTATTGTACCCGCTGAAGTAGCGCGAAACGGTAGGAGTTGGTGTGGGGTGGGCGAATTACATCTACGATGGCGGTTGAGTTGAAGCAGGTGAGCGTGGTATATGGTGAGCAGTGTGCGCTTCGGCGCGTGAGTTTGCGTGTGGAGCGCGGCGAGTTCGTGTTTTTGGTGGGCGCGACAGGCGCAGGTAAGTCGACGCTGTTCAAGTTGCTCTATGGCGAGGTGCGCCCCACAGAAGGCGAGGTGTGGGTGCTGGGGCAGCCTGTGCATCGGCTCAAGCCGCGCGAGTTGCCGTTTTTGCGCCGACAGATGGGCATCGTGCCGCAGGATTACCCCCTCCTGCCGCGCAAGACAGTCTGGGAAAACATTGCCTACGGCTTGCGCGCGATTGGCTACAACGAAAGGGCGGTGCGCCAGCGCGTAGCGCAGGTGCTCGCGTTGGTTGGGCTGAGCGAACAGGCACGCCAGTTACCCAGCCAACTCTCAGGTGGCGAGGCGCAACGCGCAGCGATTGCCCGCGCCATCGCTAACAACCCGCCCCTGCTGATCGCCGACGAGCCGACCGCCAATCTCGACCCCGATACTTCGTGGGAGATTATCGAACTGCTGCTGCGCATCAACCTGCGCGGGGCGACCGTAATCGTCTCGACGCACAACCGCATGATTGTTGACCGCGCTTGTCAACGGGTAGTGGCGATGGACCGCGGGCAGATTCTCAGCGATGTGCCTCGCGGGGGCTACCCCGTGGAGCTTGACCGTCTGTACGCTTCGGTGCTGCTATGATCGACCGTATTCGTTTCGTGCTGCATGAGACTTGGGAGAGCCTACTGCGCAACGCGACGATGCAGGCAGCAGCAATCAGCACCGCGTGTATCGCCCTGATTCTACTGGGCGGGGCGGGCATGGTGCTGTACAAACTGGACGCTGCTGCCAGGTCACTACCCAGCCAGTTCGAAGCGGAGGTGTTCCTCACGATGAGCGCGACACGCGAGCAGGCGCTGCAGCTGAAAGCCGAGCTGGAGTCGTGGCAAGAGGTTGAGCGCGTCGTGCTGACCCCGCGCGAGGTTGCCTGGGAAGAGCAGAAGCAGAAGCTCGCGGCAGATGTGAACCTCGCGGACATCCCGAACCCCCTGCCCGACAAGCTCACCGTGCGTGTACACGACCCTGAACAGTTGCCTGCTGTTGCTGAGCGTATCCAGCAGTCGCCGCTGGTAGATGAGGTTATTGACAGCCGTGCGGAGTTGCAGACGGTGTTGAGCCTCTCGCGTCTGGTGCGCTGGGTAGGGCTGGGCGCGGGTGGATTGCTGCTACTGGCGGCGCTGATTCTGATTTACAACACCGTGCGCCTAACGATTTTCTCGCGTCAGCGCGAGGTGCGGGTGATGGCGCTGGTTGGGGCGACGCTGCGCTCGATACGGTTGCCATTCATCTTGGAGGGGATGACGCAGGGGCTGGTGGGCGGTGTGCTGGCAGCAACGCTGACCTTGCTCGCGGCGGCACTTCTGTCGGAGTATATGACCCAGCAGTGGGCGTTTCTGCACGACCTGCCCCCAGGAATGCCTCCGTCCGTGGTGTTGGTTGGGCTGCCGACCCTGGGCGCGCTGATGGGTGGGCTGTGTGCTTGGTGGGCGACGCTGCGCTATGTGCGCATTTGAGGGGTGATTGTGCGCACGCAACGCGCGTGGCAGGCAGCTGTGATCCTGTTGAGCGGCTTGGGCGCAAGCGTGCTGCTGTGCTTGCTGATTGGGGCGGTGCCACTAAGCCTTGCCGAACTGTGGGACGCGCTGCGCGGGCGCGGCGACGAGACGGCGCGGGTGATACTTTGGGAGTTGCGCCTGCCGCGCGTGCTAACGGCGGTTCTGATTGGCGGCGTGCTGGGCTGTGTGGGCTGCGCGTTTCAAGGGCTGCTGCGCAACTCGCTAGCGGACCCGTACATCGTAGGTGTCTCGTCGGGGGCAGCGGTTGGCGCAGCGGTCGGCGTGCTGCTTGGCTGGCATCTACGCGGTTGGATTGGGGCGATTGCGCTGCTGGCGTTCGGGAGTGGGCTGCTGACGCTGCTGCTCGCGCTGGGGCTAAGTCGGCAGAGTGGGCAGCTGCGTATTCCAACCTTCCTGCTGGTAGGCGTTTCGCTCAGCGCGAGCCTGTGGGGCGTGATTACGCTACTGTTGGTGCTTGCAGGTGAAGACCTCTCGCGCGTCCTGTATTGGCTGCTGGGTGGGCTATTGAACGCAGACTGGGCGCGTTTGGGGTGGGCGAGCGTGCCTGCGCTGGTCGGCTGTGGGCTGCTACTATCGCAGGCGCGTGCGCTAAACCTCTACACTGCAGGCGAGGAGACCGCGCAGCATTTAGGTGTGCAGGTGGAGCGGCTCAAATGGGCAGTGTTGGTTGGCGGCGCGTTGGCAACCGCAGCGACAGTGGCGATAGCGGGCATCATCGGCTTCGTCGGCTGGATGACCCCGCACCTGCTGCGCCGTGTCGTAGGGGGTGATCACCGCGTGCTAATGCCGCTATCTGCGCTGGGAGGCGCAATTCTGGTGCTTTGGGCGGATACGCTTGCTCGCACACTGGCGCGACCAGTGGAGCTGCCTGTCGGCGTAATCACCGCGCTGATTGGCGCGCCGCTCTTTCTGTGGGTGATGCGTAGCGAGGCGCATCGCAGCGTTGCCCCCTAACCCCATTCCCCGCGCGACGGATGGGCTATAATAATAAGCTTGGAGGGTACCCATATGCGGAACTGGCTTGTAATGTTGTTGCTGGTCATGTTCAACATAGTAGCATGGGCGCAGGGCGCTCCGAAAGCACCTACGCTGCCCGAAAATGTCGCTAAACTGGAGCATGACCAACTCACGCGAGCGATTAACTTACTCTCGAAGGGCGAATTTGCCGAAGCAGAGTCGTTGGTGAAGCCGTTAGTTATTCCGCCTGTTATTCGCGTGTACGGTAGTTGGGCGACCATCCCAATAGAGTTGCGCGAGAGTTTCCGTCAGGCGGCGTTGGAGGCGGTACAAAACTGGAACACTGCGCTAAAGGACAACCCGCGCATTGAGTGGACAGACGACGAGCGTGCTGCCGATGTTCAGATTGTGTTTGAAGAGGATGTTGCCGAAATCACGGCAGGTCAGTTCCGCTTGATGCATGGGCGTGCGCGGCTGTTCCTACCGCCAAATCAGGGCGACCGTCGGCGCGTTCGTGCGCGGATTGCGACCTATATTCCCTACACCGAGATGCCTCAGTCCCCGAAAGCCATTGCGCACTTGGTTGGGCAAGCCATCGGCGCGTATTTGGGGCTGGGGGAGAGCCAAAAGGACACCGACCTAATGGGACCCGTGTGGAACTCGGAGGACTTGCCGACCGCCCCCACCAACGAGGAAGTCGCCCGCGTGCGTGCGTTGAACGAATTGCGTGCGACGCTTGTAGACTACATCACACGCCGCGTCACCGTGTACCTGCCTAAGCCGAAGATTGTAATCGAGCCGATGGAGTACGACTTCGGCGAGACCATACAAGGCGAGGTTGTCAAGCACACCTTCGTTGTCAAAAACCTTGGCGACGCGCCGCTGGAGATCACTGCACGACCCAGCTGTGGCTGCGTGACCCCCTACTACGACAAGGTCATCGAACCAGGCAAGGAGGGCAAAATTGAAGCCGAGTTGCGCACGGCAGGCTTTCGCGGCGCACAAATCAAGACTATCCAGGTTACCAGCAACGACCCCGACAACCCAAACCTGACGCTACGCCTGATGACTACCATCCGCGTCGCGATTGAGGTCAAGCCCAGCGAGCAGATTCCAATTGCCCTCAAGACCGACGCGCCAACTGTGCAGGAGGTGGAGGTCGTCTCCAATACCGACGAGCCACTGGAGGTGCAGGAGGTGCGCGTAAATGTGCCCTTTGCCCGCGCTGAAACCCAGAAAATCGACAGCAAGCGCACGCGGATTATCATCACGGTTAGCCCCGACGCGCCTCCAGGACGCAACACGATTCTGGTATCGGCGCGCACCAACTCCACTGCGATGCCGCAGGTCAACATCGCGCTAAACTACGAAAAGGGCATCGTTGTCGTGCCGACGACGGTCTTCTTCGGCGCGATTACCGCCTCTACGCCATTGCCTATAGAGCGCGTGGTCACCGTTAGCCGCGCTGACAAAGGCTTCCAAGTGAAGAAGTTCGAGGTGGACGACCCGAACATCGAGGTGCGACACGAGGCGACCGAGGACGGCAAACAGCATCGCTTTATCTTGCGCTACAAGGGCGGCTGGCAGGCGGGCACGGTGCGCAGGAACCTGCTCATCGAGACCGACGACTCGCAGCAGCCGACCCTGCGTGTATCGCTGCTGGCAAATGTGCTGTCAGCGAGCGTAAACTGATGGGCGCATCCTTGAGGGTGTTCGAAAAACCCACTCAGCGGTCGGCTTTGGAAGTGTCGCCTGGAAGGGCGTGGCACAAGTGCGCCCTACGCGCTGCTAGGCACGGGTGCAGTTCCCGAACCCAGTTTTGGGGCTGTTAGAGCCCTATTTTCGAACACCCTCCACCCCACTTGACTTTTTCGTCAACCAGAGGGTAATATATGTGGCGAAGGATGATTCGGAGTGCGCAAGGGAATGCGCGTCAGGAAACCTCGGAACGGCTGATTGCGCCCCTTCCCGTTGCGCCCCCGAAGCAATCCTTCCAATCTAACTCACGGAGGAGGATGCTTCTATGAAGCGTTGGCTGATTAGTGTGGCTGGTCTGAGCCTGATTACGGGCTTGACCTTCGCTCAGATGCGGGATGTCCCGCCTGGGCACTGGGCGTATCAGTCGATTGAGCAGTTGGTGCAGCTGGGCATCCTTGAGGGCTACCCCGATGGCACTTTCCGCCCGAACCGCACCATGACCCGTGCTGAGTTTGCGCAGGCGATTGCGCGCGCTTACCGAAACATCGACGAGCGACTGCGCGCACTCGATCGGCGCATCTCCGAAATTCGTCCAGGCGATCAGCAAGTTGACACCTCCGCGCTGGAGCGCCAGATCAACGAGCTTCGCGCGCAGATTGACGAGCTGAAGAAGCTCAACGAGGCGATTCAGACCCTGCAGCGACTGGCGCAGACCTTCCAGCAGGAGCTGGCGGGGCTGGGCGTCGATGTCGACACGCTGAAGCGCGACTTCGCGTCGCTGCGCGCCCGCGTGGAAGCGCTCGAAGGCAAGGAAGAGAAGTTCAAGATGAGCGGCGACCTGACCTTCGGCGTGTACGGCGCGCACAGTATCGACGGCAGGGATGTCTACACCCTCAACCGCACGCGCCTCGGTTCTGGCAAGTTCCTGCAGGAAATCGCTGTCCCGCACGAGCTGGGGCTGACCTTCAGCGGACAAATCAACGATGAGGTCTCTGGCTCCGCCACCTTCATTCTCGGCAACTACCTGCCCTATGTAGGTGGGTCTGGGTTGTCGGCGCTGACCAACTTCACGGGTCCCTACACGATTGGTAACACCGACATCGTGATTTGGGAAGCGTTTGTGAAGGCGCCGATTGACATCTTCGGCGCGAAGGTGAACCTGACGGTCGGTCGCTACCCGGCGAAGATTACGCCGTTCACCCTGCAGCGCATCAAGCCCGACTACTACCTGAACTTCCCGCGCTACGGCGATGGCGCGTTCCGCGTGGACGGCGGCGCACTCAGCTTCGACTTCGATACTTTCCGTCTGAACCTCTGGGCAGCCCAGGTGAACCAGCAGTCCAACAACGGCGTATTCAATGTACTACGCTTCCAGAACCACAACTCGACCACTTCCGCCCCGATGGAGCAGATGGCGGGCGCACGCCTTGAGTTCGATGCCATTCGCGGCGAGGACACCAACCTGACCGTCGGCGCGACCTACTATGCTGCAGGTATCGGTCGTGGGCGGAACTTCCAGTTCATTAACACGCGCACGCTTGAATCGACCACGCCCGCAGAGAACATCGACCGCGTGGATGTGTTCGGCGCGGACATCAAGGCGAAGTTCGCTGGGTTCAATATCGGCGTCGAGTATGCGCAGAGCGACTTCCTGCGCGACACGAACCGCGTGCTGAGCAAGGACAACTGGGCGCTGGATGCGAACCTCGGCTACAACTTCGGTCCGAACCTCGGAATCACGGCAGGCTACCGTGAGGTGCGTCCGTACTTCGCCGCGCCAGGCGCGTGGGGGCGCATCGGGTACCTGTATAACCCGTCCGACCTGCGCGGCTTCTACGCGGGCGTCAACTACACCGCCTCGCAAGACCTGAAGATCAACCTCACAGGCGCGTTCCTGGAGGGTACGGGGCGCGTACTGAACGGCTACACTAAGAACGACGAGTTGATTCAGGTGCTGGCGGGCATCGACTACCGCCTATCCGACCGCTGGAATGTGTCGCTCAACTACGAGGGCGTGTTCTGGAAGCTGGGTTCACTGGCTGGTTCGCCCAAGCCCGTGTGGAACTACTTCACGCTCGGCGTTGGCTACAACCTCGGCGAGAACACCGCGCTGAATGTGCTGTACCAGATTCTGGACACCGACGGGAAGGGCGCGCCTGCTGCGTTCCGCGGCGGTCCTGCGCCTCGCGAGAATAGCGGCGCGGTGGCAGCCACTACGCTCAGCGTGAAGTTCTAACCCTGTTCTCCAGTCTGTATCACGACAGCCCCCTGAAATCAGGGGGCTGTTTTTATTTCAAGCAGGATTCTGCGCTTGCCTCTCGAATCTCTAAGTGTGCTGGAGAACGCCCGATGAAAGCTGTGGTGATGGCTGGAGGGGAAGGCTCGCGCTTGCGCCCGATTACGGCGAACCGCCCGAAACCGCTCGCGCCCGTCGTGAATCGCCCGATTATGGAACATATCCTGCTGCTGCTCAAGGAGCAGGGCATCGAGCAGGTGGTCGCGACGGTCTACTACCTCGCGGACGCCATCGAGGGCTATTTCGGCGATGGTGAGGTTTGGGGGATACCCATCCACTACTCGCTGGAGGACACCCCGCTCGGCACGGCGGGCAGCGTCAAACAAGCGGAGGAACACCTGCGCGACGGTACTTTCGTCCTCATGAGCGGCGACGCGCTTACGGACATCGATCTTCAGCCTGCCATCGAGTTCCACCAGCGCAACAAAGCCATCGCCACCATCGTGCTGGCGCGGGTGCCCAACCCGCTGGAGTTCGGCGTGGTCATCACGCGCGAGGACGGACGCATCACCCGCTTCCTCGAAAAGCCCTCATGGAGCGAGGTCTTCTCCGACACGGTCAACACGGGCATCTACATTCTGGAGCCAGAGATCTTCCAGTATATGGAGGCGGGCAAGCCGTATGACTTCAGCCAAGACCTGTTCCCGTTGCTGCTGCGCGAGGGCAAACCGCTGTACGGCTATGTGATGAGCGAATACTGGAGCGACATCGGCTCGCTGCAGCAGTACCGCGAGGCGCACTACGACCTGCTCAACCGCAAGGTGCGCCTGCCCCTGCCCGGCGAGGAGACGATTCCGGGCGTGTGGGTCGGCGCGGGAACGACGATAGACCCCGACGCGCAGGTGATCCCGCCCGTGTGCTTGGGGCGCAACTGCCGTGTCAAGCGCGGGGCGGTGGTCGGTCCCTACACCACGCTGGGCGACAACTGCATCATCGAGCCGAACGCGATGGTCGTGCGCTCGATTCTGTGGGACAGCGTCTATGTGGGCGCAGGCAGCCAAGTGCAGGGCGCAATCGTTGGCACAGGTGTCACCATCAAAGAGAATGTGCAAGTGCAGGAGGACGCGGTTATCGCCGACCGCTGCCACATCGAGAGCGACAGCATCATTCGCACGCGGGTCAAGCTCTGGCCCGACAAGTATATCGAGGCAGGCTCGACGGTGACGATGAGCCTGATTTGGGGTGCGCGTTGGCGTGGCTCGTTGTTCCGTGATTTGGGCGTGTCGGGGCTGTCGAACATCGAGATGACCCCTGACTTCGCCGCCAAGCTGGGCGCGGCGTATGCCTCTACTTTGCCGCGTGGCGCGACGATTGTGCTGGCGCGCGACACTTTCCGCGCCTCGCGCATGATCAAGCACGGCTTTATGGCGGGCGTGCTGTCGACAGGCATCGATGTCGCCGACCTGCGCGCGATGCCCATCCCCATCACGCGCCACTACATTCGCGCGTCGGGCGCGGCGGGCGGCGCGTGCATCCGCGTCGCGCCCAACAATGTGCGCATGACGCTGATTGAGTTTTACGATAGGCGCGGCGTCTACCTGCCCAAGTCAGGCGAGCGCAAGATTGAGAACCTGTTTTTCCGCGAGGACTTCGCCCGCTGCGACGCCGACGAGGTGGGCGAGATTTACTTCGCCTCTCGCGCCATCGAGCAGTATCAGGCGGACTTCCAGAAGCAGGCGCAGCTTGCCGAGTCGGCGCGCCCGCTGCGACTGGTGGCGGACTTTGCCTTCAGCCGCGTGGCGGCGATTTTCCCGACGATGCTGGGGCAAATCGGCTACGATGTGATTGCGCTGAACGCCTATCCCGACCCGCGCCGCTCGCCGCGCACCCCCGCCGAACACGACGCCTTCGCCGAGAAGCTCACGCAAGTCGTGCAGAGCCTGAACGCGCACTGCGGCGTGATGTTCGAAAACGAGGGCGAACGGCTCACGGTGGTCGACGAGCAGGGGCGCGTAATTAGCGGCAGCGCGCTGCTGGCGACCTTCGCCTTGCTGATGGCGCAGACCTGCCCAGGCAAGCAAATCGCCGTGCCCGTGAACGCGCCGTCGGTCATCGAGGAGATTGTCGCGCCGTATGGCGTGCAGGTGATTCGCACGCGCGCCGATGTGCGCTCGCTGATGAATGCCGCCGCCGAGAACGCCGAGACGCTCTGCTTTGCGGGCGACACGCAGGGCGGGCTGATTTTCCCGCAGTTCCACCCCGGCTTCGACGCGATGTTCGCCTATGTGCGCCTGCTGGAAGCGACCCAGAAACTCGGCTGCACCCTCTCGGAGGTCTACGACCAGATTCCGCCGTTCTACACCCAGTACCGTGCGCTGCCCTGCCCGTGGGAACTCAAGGGGCGCGTGATGCGCATGCTGGCGCAGGAAGTTAACGGGCGCACCGAGACCATCGACGGGTTGAAGGTCTACACCGACCACTCGTGGGCGCTCGCGCTGCCCGACGCTTCGGAGCCGCTGATCCACATCTTTGTGGAGTCGCGCACGCCCGAAGACGCCGAGCAGCTGATGGCGCAGTTCGTCGCGCTGGTGGAGCGCTTCACGCAGAAGCCATAGACGCCTCGCGTAGGTAGCGCGCGGCGTCTTCGGGCGCGGTGATGTTGATGCCGACGCCCGACCCCAGCTCGAAGCCCGCGTCGATGCTCAGGCGCGGCGCAATCCGCACATACTCCCAGAACACGCCGTCGTAGCCAGCAGGCGCGGTGAACAGCATATAGTTGTACGGTGGGTTGCCAAGCGCCGTGTGTAGGCGACGCAAGGCGTCCTGCAGCACATCGGCGAACTCCGACAGGGCGTCGGCGTCCATCGTCGCCAGTTGCAGGTCGGGCGTTGTGGGCGCAATCGCCAACTCATAGGGCGCACGCGACGCAAACGGCGCATAGACCACGAATCGCGTCGTCTGGTTCACCAGCCGCGTGCCCTCGCGCACCTCATGCTCCAGAATCGCCTCAAGCGGGTGTCGCCCATGGCGGCTCTGGTAGCGGGCAACGCCCTCGATGTATCGTTGGAACACGGGCGGAACGAACGGCAGCCCGACCAGTTGCGAGTGGGGATGCTCCAGCGACGCGCCTGCCGCCTTGCCTTCGTTGCGGAAGATGAGTACGGTCTTCAGCCGCTCGTCCTGCGCCAGTGCTTGCAGTCGCCGCTGATACATGCGCACTGCCTCGCGCCACTGCTGCGCCGAGGCAACGACGGGCGTCTCGTTATGCTTGGGCGTCTCGATGATGACCTCGTGGACGCCGTAGCCGCCGAAGCGCAGGTAGATGCCCTCTGCGCTGGGCGCGTCGTTGGCGTCGGGCGCGAGCGCGGGGAACTTGTTCGGCACGGTGCGTACCCACCAGCCAGGCGTGTCGGGTGCAGTGCCCGCCTCGCGGAAGGCGTCCACTTCGGGCGGGGTCATCGCCTCGTTGCCCACGCAGAACGG
>Ga0079992_133128_pt1 | contig 12752 bp, 8 predicted proteins | sample FaiFalFF_MnMetaG_3_FD_69197 | JGI IMG/M metagenome (GOLD analysis project Ga0079992, IMG submission 69197) | Freshwater microbial communities from Yellowstone National Park, Wyoming, USA - Fairy Falls B (FF_Mn_B) MetaG (SPADES assembly) (version 2) | ecosystem: Environmental > Aquatic > Freshwater... | reverse complement strand
TGGTATGTGTTGGGCATGGATAAAAACCGCTCCTGTAGTCTTTTACGTGGGTTGCGTGTAGTGGTTTACTCGGGTGAGCGCTGGCGTCTTCTGGGGAGGTTTAGGGCTAGGGCCCTTGAGTTGTTGGAGCATCTTGCGGGGCGGGGTTTCTACGGCCTGGTTTACGGTAGCGTGGCGCGGGGTGATGTGACGCCATCAAGCGACCTCGAGGTCTTCATACCGAGGCCCGTTCCCGTCCAGCTCCTCGAATACGCCGTCAACCAGCTCCAGCCCGTCGTCAAACGCGTCCTCGTCCAAGCAACCCCAGGCTACGCACCCAAGGCATACCTCTACCTCAGCGAGACAGAGATAGTCTCGGCCCCGCTCGTGGAGCTGAACAGCGAGGAGGAGGGGTTTTACAGGCTGGCTGGAAGCCTTACGCTTGAGGAGCTCCGGCAAAACATCCGCAAACCCGGGATAAACAAGGCCCTCAACCTGATAATCCCCACACCCGAGGGACATGTCGAGAAGCCCCTGAAGGAGAACTTTGAGGAGGCTGTCAAGGTTCTCGGCGTCACCCCAGCACTTCTCTCAAACAGGATGCGCGTCCTCCTAAGGAGGCGGGAGAAGGGGCGGACGGGGGTCTACCACAGCGCAGAGCTCGGCGAAAACACATCATTCGAGGAGGAGTTTCAACGCCTGCTGGCGAAGAACCCAGCCCTACGTAGAAGGCTGATGTAGGATGTTGACAGGCTTGATGCTGCCCGAGGTAAAGATAAGGCGGCCTTACGGGGCCGTCATTCCCTCAAAACCCTTGCCATGAAGTCCTCAGGCCACTTTGAAGGCGCCGTAGTATTTGTCGGCGACGGATTCCACAGGCTCTATGACTATCGCCCGCCCAACGCCACGAACTCTGACATAGCCCCCAGCCCTCACACCAGCCCCCGCCCTCAGCCTCCGAGGTATAGTCACCCTACCCTCACCGTCAACCCTAACAGTATCCATCCCACCATAGAAAAATCATCCCACTTATATAAAAATTCTCACACACTATGGGTGATCGGCGGCCTAACAGCGGAGCCTCTCAATTCCCTTTCTGGGATTTCGTTGAATGCAACACGAAAATACAATGAGCCGCCATCTATAGGTGAGAGGATAGTCTCTCAATTCCCTTTGTGGGATTTCTTTGAATGCAACATACTTTGAACATAAGGACAAGGCCGTTGTTGAAAGGTTGAGCTCTCAATTCCCTTTGTGGGATTTCTTTGAATGCAACTGAAATTCCCGAAAGTGTTAGGGAAAGGTTAGATGTTGAGCCCTCTCAATTCCCTTTGTGGGATTTCTTTGAATGCAACGAAATAGCGAACGAGAACCGCGTCATCCATCAGATGTTACTCTCAATTCCCTTTCTGGGATTTCGGTGAATGCAACAATACGGAGACAAAGACGTATTTATCAAGGCGCTGAAAATGCCTCTCAATTCCCTTTCTGGGATTTCGGTGAATGCAACAAGAGAGCTAGTTACAAGGTTTCCAGGACGGCGGTTTACAAAAACTCTCAATTCCCTTTCTGGGATTTCGGTGAATGCAACATATCCCAGACGGTTTTAGCTTTGAAGGATTGCCTAATCCTGTTATCCTCTCAATTCCCTTTCTGGGATTTCGGTGAATGCAACTAGGCTCTATAACCGGTATACATCGATGGCTGTCTACAAACTCTCAATTCCCTTTCTGGGATTTCGGTGAATGCAACCTCATAGTCTGCCCCGAGGGAGACTTTGAGAGGCGCGGCCCTGTTCTCTCAATTCCCTTTTTGGGATTTCGGTGAATGCAACTCGGTTTTAATGCATACACCCAGTGGGGAGCATTTTCTAACAGCTCTCAATTCCCTTTTTGGGATTTCGGTGAATGCAACCGATGCCGTTGCGGCTGTTTTTCGGGGAATTGGCGGGGAAAATCAGCGGGTCGTACCGCTTACCCCGCTCCTGCAACAGGCTTTATAAAGATAAGAACACTATTTAAGTTTATTGCTGCTAGATTATTCCAGCCATCTTCATGAGTAGTGGGATTACCGTCGTCCCCCATATACCTAATATGAGGCCTACCGTCCACCTGAAGTTTGTGCTCATCTCCCGCCTTAGCTGCGCTATCTCCTGCCTCAGCTGGGATATCTCGCTATCTACATGCTGCCGTAGCTGCGCTATCTCCCCCCTCAACTCCTGTCTCAGCTGTTGGATGTCTTGTTTTGTTGCTACATCTGCCAGGACTGCGTTTATGACGGCGAGCCTCAGCTCCGGCTCCGAGGCCACGGCGACAGCCAGCTCCCTCAAAGCATCCCTATCCGACTTCAGAAGCCTGACTATTTCGCCTGCTGACAGCGACATCCAGAAACCCTGTTATCTGATGTGATTTAAAGGCTTCCGCACCACGGCCCTTGCCAGATACCATTGAATGCAGCTGGGTTGAAAACACCAGCTAACCCTATTTCCTACCCTAGGCCCTCAATTCCCTTTCTGGGATTTCGGTGAATGCAACGTAGTGGTGGATGGGGATGCCGAATCTGAGAAGGAAGAAGGTCTCTCAATTCCCTTTCTGGGATTTCGTTGAATGCAACCTGAAAAATGGTATGAGGTAGAGGTCTCCGCGCTCTCTGCGTCTTCCTCTCAATTCCCTTTCTGGGATTTCTTTGAATGCAACAAGACTTAGACGTACTGGGCTACCCGCACGATGGGGGTATTCTCTCAATTCCCTTTCTGGGATTTCGGTGAATGCAACTAGCCAACCCTCGGAAATGCCCACGCTGCAAAAACTATCTCTCTCAATTCCCTTTGTGGGATTTCTTTGAATGCAACACCCTACTATTTTTCGAGGCTATGCTTAAGAGGTTTGATATTCTCTCAATTCCCTTTTTGGGATTTCTTTGAATGCAACATGCGCCAAGGCAAATGGGTAAGAGACTGCTCTAGCTTTGGTTCCGCCTCTCAATTCCCTTTCTGGGATTTCTTTGAATGCAACGAAGTGCTAATAGTGCATATAGTGGACAACCTACAACTAGTAGCCTCTCAATTCCCTTTTTGGGATTTCTTTGAATGCAACCCGATATAGCGATTACGACAGGTGATTACTATTGTTGCCCGTACGATGGTTACTCTCAATTCCCTTTTTGGGATTTCTTTGAATGCAACGTTGGTTTCACCAATGAGTGGCTGCCAGTTATACAAATCTACTCTCAATTCCCTTTTTGGGATTTCTTTGAATGCAACTGCTCTTCCTATGCCTCAACAACACCAAAGACTTTACATAGTCTCTCAATTCCCTTTTTGGGATTTCTTTGAATGCAACCGATGCCGTTTCGGCTGTTTTTCGGGGAATTGGCGGGGAAAATCAGCGGGTCATACCGCTTACCCCGCTCCTGCAACAGCCCTTATAAAGATAAGAACACTATTTAAGTTTATCGCTGGGGCTGTGGCCCCACACAATCCACGTCCCACGGCTCATGTTTAAATCAGGCCTCAAACCCGTTTTTGAAGGGATTTTTTGCCCAAGCTATTGGACAGGGTAGGGCTTACCTTCGACGACGTACTGCTGGTTCCCCGTAGGTCGTCTGTGAGGTCTAGGAGGGAGGTCTCGACACGTTCACGGTTTACGCGGCGCATATGGCTCGAGGTCCCCGTCGTCTCCGCGGCCATGGACACAGTGACGGAGGCTGAGATGGCTGTTGCGATGGCCCGCGAGGGCGGGATAGGGGTCGTCCACCGCTTCAACACGGTTGCGCAGCAGGTCGAACACATCAAAGCAGTCAAGCGCGCGGAAAACATAGCCATCGACGAACCATACACAGTAGGCCCCGACGCAACAATAGCCGAGGCCGAAGAACTGATGGAGAGAAAAAACGTCAGCGGCCTCCTAGTCACAAACCCCGACAGAAAACTCCTCGGCATACTCACCCGCCGCGACATACTCTTCAGACCGCGGGAGGCAAAGGTAAGGGAGTGCATGACGCCCGCGGAACGCCTCATAACCGCGCCACCAGACATAACCCTGGAGGAGGCCAAACAACTCTTCATGAAACACAAAATAGAGAAACTACCGCTGGTCGACGGCGAAGGACGACTCAAAGGCCTGATCACAAGCGCCGACATCGTCAAGAAGCTGATGTACCCGAACGCTACAAGGGATTCGCGGGGGAGGCTGATGGTGGCGGCGGCGGTGGGCGTAAGGGAGGACGCCGTCGACAGGGCTGAGGCACTTCTCGCCGCGGGAGCCGACGCACTAGTCATAGACGTAGCCCACGGACACACAGAAATGGTCATCCAAACCCTGCGGAAAATCAGGCAATCCTTCGGAGACGACGTAGACGTGGTGGCTGGAAACGTCGCAACACCTGAGGCTGTGAGGGACCTCGCCTCAGCGGGCGCCACAGCGGTGAAGGTCGGTGTCGGCCCCGGCTCCGTCTGCACAACACGCATAGTCGCGGGCGTAGGCGTTCCACAGCTGACGGCGATAATGGACTGCGCGGAGGCCGCTGAAGAGATGGACACCCCGATAATAGCGGACGGCGGGATAAGGTCCAGCGCAGACCTCGTCAAGGCCTTGGCCGCAGGCGCCTCAACCGTCATGGTCGGCAGGCTGCTGGCGGGAACAGACGAAAGCCCGGGAGCAGTCGTCTCAAGGAACGGGCGCAAGATGAAGATCTACAGGGGTATGGCCAGCTTCTACGCCATGCTGGCGAAGAGCGGCAGGGAGGGCGTCGAGGACATACTGCAGGACGCATCCGACTACAGCTACATGGCTGAGGGCGTCGAGGCCTACGTCCCATACAAGGGCAGCGCATCCGATGTCGTGAGACAGCTGGTGGCCGGGCTGCGGTCAGGACTAAGCTACCTCGGCGCACGCAACATAAAAGAACTTCAGCAAAACGCCGTCTTCATCAGGATAACCGAAGCAGGACTGCGTGAAAGCCACCCACACGACGTAGAGATGGTATAACAGGCCGAGCTGAACATTGTCTGACGACACTTCGGCGGTCCACATTCATGGGAAAGGTTTACGGAAGTCTTTTTAAGCATGTTTTTTAATTGAAATAATTTAGGTGCTTAAGCTGATGCTGGAAAGCATTAAAATCAACTGGGTTGTGGGGGAGGACTGGGATTTTGCAGGCGAGGATACACAGTATTTGACACATGGTCTCCACCCATACCCTGCTAGGATGGTGCCCCAGATTGCGAAAAAACTTCTTGGAAAGCTTGCGCAAAAAGGTGAGGTGGTTTTAGACCCTTTTTGCGGCTCAGGCGGGGTGCTTGCCGAAGCCAGACTGGCTGGGCTAAACTCTATAGGGATAGACATAAACCCGCTGGCATGCCTACTAGCAGAGGTCAAATCCAACCCAATAGACCCAGCAATCCTCGAGAGATATTGGAAAAGGCTGAAAACACAGGTCACCCACGAAATCACGCAACTTCATTTTAGAAAAACAGATGTCGAACCGCCTAAATTCCCCGGCACCAACATCGAGTACTGGTTCAAGCCAGAGACAATGAAAAAACTCACCATAATCCGCAAAAGCATAGAAGCAATAGAAGAGGACCAGGTTAGAAGGTTCTTCGAAGTACCCTTCTCACTCACAGTAAGAGATGTCTCGGGGGTTAGGAAGAAGGAGTACAAGTTGTACAGGCTGCCGGAAGAGGAATGGAAACGGTATTCGCCGGATGTTTTGGGTACGTTCACAAAACATGTTGATAGGTCTATCGGGAGGATGAGGGAGTTTTACTATATGGCCGACAGGAATGTTTTTTCAAAGGTGTTTCTGGGCGATACACGGACTCTATTTACTGAGAAATTCACGGCGGAGGGCAACATATTCCTCAAGACGCATCCCCCAAACATAATAATCACGTCACCCCCCTATGGGGATAGTAAGACGACCGTGGCCTATGGACAGTTCTCAAGACTCTCATCCCTGTGGCTGGATTTCGAGCCAGATTTCAAGAGGGAAGCGGTGATGAATGTTGACAGACTCTCGCTGGGAGGTGAACCCGCTAAACAAGGGAGCATCCACAACGACCTACCTACGTTAGAACAAACGATAGAGATGATAAAGAGCAGGGATGAGAAGAGGGCTGCGGAGGTCCTAGCCTATTTTTTAGACCTCTATACATGTGTTAAAAAGATGTACGAGGTCCTTGACGATGGTGGATACTGCTGTATCGTCGTAGCAAACCGGACTGTTAGAAGGATATCTGTCCCAACGCATGCGATAATTACAGAGATGGGTGTGAAGGTAGGGTTTGTAAATGATGTCACTATCATCCCTAGGACCATACCGTCCAAGAGGCTGCCGTGGGAAAACGCTCCCGAAAACATCCCTGGTCTAAAAGGCAAGACTATGAGTAGGGAGAACATCGTGATAATGCGCAAAGGATAATGTGAAGTGACAACCATGCGTGAAATTGACGAAGCAGTAAAAACCATACCTGAACTAGATGAAATTCTGGACCAAGCCGTGAAATCATTAAAACTAGATAAGGCCCCACCCGCCACAATAATCAAAAACTTTAACCAGCTTGTGGTTGATTTGGAATCGACAGCATTTAAATTCTACAAAAAATATGAAACCAAAGCTTTTGAAAAGCTTGCCGAGCTATGGGTCAACGATAATAAGGATTGGATTTCAAAAATCATAAAAAGTAAAGGAGAAACCGGTGTCAAGGACATTATTTCGAAGTTTATAGAGCCGGTCCGCACTATGGAGTTTAGAGCTGGGCAGATGAGGAAGGCAAGAGGCGGGAAAACATTTGAGTATGCTGTGAAAAAACTTTTAAACCTAGCTAGAGTGCCGTGCGAGGAACCGCACAAGGAGACAAAGAAAAGCCTCAAGAGAATAGACCTAGTTTCGCCAAATGCTGAGACAGCTCTCAAGACCCCAGATAAGGCGGTCTTCATAGCGTTAAAGAGGACTTTGAGGGAGAGGTGGAAACAGGTTGTGCCAGAACATATGAAAGGTGTGCGGCTTTACCTAGTAACAATTAACGGGAAACTACCTGTTGAAAAGGCGGAGGAGATAAAAAATGCCGGGATAGTTGTTTACGTAAGGGATGAATTGAAAAAGAAACCTAATTTAAAGGATAGGCCCTGGGTGAGAAAACTTTCAGATTTACCGACGGATATTAAAAATGCTGTTTAGTTCAAGGTATCTTGCAAACGGTTGTAAGCGTGGAGCCGGTCTCTCATGGTTCCTGACGGAGTTATATTCTGGAGGGGTTGTGTTGAACTGTTATGAGCGGTAAAGCCGACGTGGTGGTCGGCCTTCAGTGGGGGGACGAGGGCAAGGGCAAGGTCTCATATCTCCTCTCAAGGGAGGCGGAGGCAGTAGCCAGGTTTCAGGGAGGTGCCAACGCTGGACACACAGTCATGCTTAACGGTGTGCGTCACAAGTTTAACATGCTGCCGGCGGGGAGTCTTGCGGGTGCGAGGCCCGTCATAGCGGCTGGATGCGTCCTGGACGTGGAGGCCTTTAGACGTGAGGTGGAGCATCTCAGGGGGTTTGGGGTGCAGGCATTTCCGCTGGTGAGCAGGGCTGTGCACGTGGTGCTGCCGCTGCATAGGATGGTTGACGGTAGGCTTGAGGAATTGCGGGGTGGGGCGGCTATCGGCACGACGTTGAGGGGTATAGGGCCTGCGTACGCCGACAAAATGCTCAGGCTGGGGGTAAGGGCGGGCGACCTCGCAGAACCCGGGCACACCGCCGCAAAAGCCTCACTGCTCCAGAAAATTCACGGCATGGGGTTTGAGGTCGACTTGGAGGGCTTTCGGAAGGTTGTTGAGCCTTTCCTAGGGGATGTGTCAGGCTATCTCAACGAAGTCCTCGACAGCGGCCTGCGGGTCGTCCTCGAAGGCGCTCAGGGAACCCTGCTCGACATAGACCACGGGACATATCCGTACGTCACCTCGAGCAACACGGTGGCGGCGGCGGGCTTCGTAAGCACCGGGATACCTGTGCAGAGGCATGGCAGGATAGTCGGAGTCATGAAAGCCTACACAACAAGGGTTGGTGAAGGGCCCTTCCCGACGGAGATAACAGGGCCGCTGGCCGAGGCTTTGAGGGAGCGCGGCGGGGAGTATGGGACGACGACGGGGAGGCCGCGGAGGGTTGGATGGCTCGACATACCCGCCCTAAAACACGCATGCCGGATAAACGGCGTAACAGAGATAGCCGTCACAAAGCTCGACATACTCTCAGGCCTCGACGAGATAAGGGTGTGCGTCAGATATCTCCTGGACGGCTCGGAGGTTGATGTTTTCGCGGAGGCGCTGCCGTGGCTTGGAAGGGTTGAGCCGGTCTACGAGGTCTTCAGGGGCTGGAAAACGTCGGCGGGGGAGTGGGCCAGAGCCGTCAGACATGGCTGGGATGCGCTGCCACCGCAGGTGTGCGAATACCTCGGATGGCTTGAGAAAACCCTTAACACACCCATAACCATCGCGTCGGTGGGAGAGGAAGCAGGCATGACAGTCCTGCGCGAATCCGTGTATTAGTAACCCTGACAACATCTACGATTGGATGGTATCGAGGTTCACCATATTCTTGATAATCCCTACGATGCATTTGACGTATTCTAGGTTTCTCTTCTCAACCCGCTCGAAATATTCAAAGCCTCCTTTGTGGCGTATGCCCCGATGCATGCTAAAATCTTCTCGAAAACCATTTTCTGTCCTTTCAAGCGCTCTCTAAAAGCAGTTTCCCTGTAACAGGTGTTAGTAACGGATACTGCTCTCCACTAAGCTGCAACACATCAATCCATCCTTCAAATCTCTAAACCTAGACCTCCTCCTAAAAAGAAATCGCTCTTAATCCATTGTTTGTTGGTGGGTTTTGTTTTTGCCATTATTTAAGCTCTTCCTGTTTATAAGCTTTAAATCGCAGATAGTGGACTGACGATGCTATTTATCAGCATAACAGCGATCAGCATTACCATTCATCGACAGGCGGGGAAATCCTATAAACACCAACACAAAACGGATTAAGAGCGATCCGATTTAAAAGCTAAAACAACCAATATAAGCGTAAAGAAGGAAGAAGAGGGGAGAGGGGGTTTGGCTGGGCGTCGTCGGTGGACTCGGAACCCCAGACACACGGATACCCAACGCTAAACCTCCCTAAGGTTTGGGAGGAGGGATTCGCGCAGACCGGGCCTGGGGTTTTTCCGCCGCCTAGGCCCAGCCTACGTGTCTGGGGGCTGTCGTCCGTTTTCTCTGGCTAGTCGTTTGAGGTCTATGAGTATCTTTCGGGCGACCCGAAGTGTAGCTTTCCAATGTTTTCTCGACCTATCAATGAATTTCTCAATGTATCGTAGGTAAACTCCGTAGTAGCGGGGATGTTTGTGTATTACTGTGGTATTTGCCAAGATCAAAAGCAGTCTGCTCTTTTTGTTCCATCGCCGAAATGGCGGTAATAAGTGGTACCTCCTCAACAGTTTATCCCGTGGAAACGTTTTCAATGCGAATTCATCGTGGCTTATCAAGTGCGCCAGTGCTGGTCCTTTGAGTCCAAGCCTTTCAAAGGCTAGTCTGTATAGCGGTAGTTTCATAGCCTCTCTGTGGATTTCTTCAGAAAGCTCTTTGACGATTTTCTGGAGGGTTTTATGAGCCTTTATTGCCAGCGGGTGATTTGTTGTAGTCCTCTTCTGTTTGGAGAGCATCTTCATTAATGTGAAGGTCGCCCATTCCTCCGTCAGCTCCCTTACGATAAGCTCTTCAGGTGTTTCAAATAATGGCTGGAAGTCGTATGAGTTTCGGCGGAATAATGTCTTCAACACAACTACATCGTTTTCATCGGACTTCTGGACACCATTCTTCTTCCGCTCCTCGGAGAGCTTCTTCAAGTCCTTGAGCCGTATGAATATGATGCCTGTTTTCGCTAGTTCGGCCGCCGTACTCTGATGCTTCGCCGGTAGGTTGTCAAGGACGACTACTATGGGCTTCAGCTTCTCAGCCAGCTCCGCTAGGTTGTTAAAGACCAGTACTTCGTCGCTATCATCAGTTATTGCGAAGATTTTGCTTCGGCCGAAATCTAGGAACACTATCTTACCCCCTCTTCCACCGATGGGCAGAGTGTTTTTGTCCCCTGTTGTCGGGGTCTCCCTACCTTGCAGGCCGGGAGCGGCCTCCCCCATATAGCCCGGGAGCAGGCCTCCCTGATTAACCCCGGGAGCGGGGTCCTCTTCGCCATGACGTAGCGTCATGGCCTTCCCGGGAGGCCCAAGCCCCGGAGTCCATATCCCCGACAGGAGGAAACACCTCCCGCCGGAGATAGACTCCGTGGGAGGAGCCTCCTATCGGGAAAAATTGGGGGTTTTAGAGGGTGTTGTTTATGTTGTTTGTCTGTTTGTGTATTGTAGTGGGTTTTTGATGTTGTTTGGGCAGTGTTTTCCGTTTTCTATGCATAGTCCGTGTGTCTTCATTGACTGGCAGCTCGGCGGCCGGTATTTTACCCGGCTGCCTCTCTGGCCGGCTATGTGCTCCACCTGATACCTAGCTATCCTCTCGTCGAAGTCGCTACGTACCCTCAAGACATCCACTATCTCGTTGACTCCGTAGCCTTTCTGCGCCATGTAGGCGGCTAGAGCGAAGAGTCCGAAGTGTCCGGCGTCGGCCACCCTATTCCGCAAAGCTACCATGCACGGCGCCCACTCCTTTGAAGGAGCTGGTGCCACCGTCTTCGCGGCCCTCTTCTGTAGGGCTTCTTTGATAGCTTTTGCCTCTTCTGGGTGCCAGTTGACGGGTACTGGTTTCGACTGCACAAAGCTGTCGTAGAGCCATTCCCTCACAAGCCTGATTACCTCAGGCCGTGTAAGGGTCACTAGGCCCTTATCCATCAGCCTATTCACCAGCTTCCATCTAGGTTCCGTCGTCAGCCTCTTTGAAAGGTGTAGGTATTGGCTGAAGTGCATTATCCATTTGCCATCCGCCGTCTTAACTTGTAAGCCTAAGTCATTGATTACATATAGCAAGACTTCATCGCTTTCACCGTGTAGGAGGCGTTCAACCCTGGCGGCTTCTGCTAGGGCCCACCTCCTCCTCAGCCAGTCGTCGTCAACGTATAGAATTAAGGCCCTAGAGAAGGCGAATGAGAGGAGTTCTATCCAAGGGTTGGAAAGCTTGGGTAGAACACCTTTCTCACCCCTCTCAATAGCCTCCAGAACCCTCTCCTGAGCCCTAGCCCTCACCTCCTGAGGTAGGTTGGTTATGTGGTATGTCCTCAATAGAGGAGTGGCTGAGCTTAGGAACGGGTATTTAGCAAACAGGTGTAGGGACGGCTTAATCCCAACACCTGTTGGCTTCTCTAGAGGCTGGGCCAGTACTGTTACCTGTGGTTGTTCGGCTTTGGGCTGTGGTTCTGTTACCGGTATCTCGGCCTCTACCCGTCTTACGTCCTCAAGCACTTCTTCCTTAATCTTTTGGAGTTCTGCGATTAGTTTGTCGAAGTCCTCTGCATCCAGTTTAGTGGCTATCTCTGAGGCAATATCTTTAACCTTGTCTCCGTTGTATGTGTCCTCTGAACGGCCCTTATCGTCCCAGCGATACATAGGGTATTGTTCCCTGTATGCTTGTATCAGCTCCTCGTAGCTCAGTTCATCGTCCCACACAGCCGTCCAATCAACGCTTTCTGGGTCTGCGTCAGGGTTTAGCTCAATGAAACGCCTGATAAGGCCCTCAAGCATAACGTAGTTTCTGATGTTTCCTGATTTCTCGAAGACCCTCCTAGCTATCCTCCTTATCAGGTTGTTGTCCATCCTGATTCACCTCTTTACATTCCCCTGTCTTGTGGCATTGTCCACACCGTTTACAGAAGAATGTCTGTGGGACGCTTTCGTCGAAGAACTCAAGAGTCGCCTGAAACTCTTCGGTCATGGCCTCACCTCTTCAAGCTCTATAGGTAGGTCCTGTAGCGTTATCGGTCGTTGTTCTACTTTTTCAATGAACCATCTTGGGAAAAGCCTTAGCAGTCTGCGGTATCGGTTGTCCACCAAGTATACTGTTGCGCTGTCTTCAGGGCCCCTGATAGCCCTGCCAGCGGCTTGGAGGGCTGACCAGAGGCCTGGTAGTATGATACCGTACAGCCTCGCCCTGTTTTCCTCTCCGAGTATTTCTGACAACCTTCGGATCAATTTAGCGGTCTTAGCTGTTGGTGGGGAGAAGGGTATGCCTATTAGGAGGACTAGGTTAGCGGACAGGTCTATTCCCTCTGACAGCCGCCCATTATAGACGGCTACCAGAGGTTTCTCTGAGCTGTTGAACTCCGATACAAGCCTATCCACATCCTCCTGAAGCATACCCCTAATCTCCTTCAAAAGGTCTAGGCCTTCTACGGATGCCTCCAGTATCTCAAGGCTTGGCAAGAAGACCAATGTCTTACCACTGTTCTTCTGTACAAGCCGCAGTATCCATCGGATGTCCTCGACCATCTGCTCGTCCCGGGCCTCATACTTCGTTGTCAATCCGCTGACTAGTTTTGCCCTTAGATTATCTCCGTAAGGCCATCCAGCCCTCAAGAGAGTAACATCTTCACCTAGAAGCCTCTCTAGAAACTCCGCAGACACTGTTGCAGACATCGTTACTGTCTTGGCCCATCCATCGTATGTCTTCCTGACTGACTCCTGTGGGTCAACTATGGACTCTAATCTGATGCTGTTTCCCTCCCTTACCAGTAGTGGTTTACTACCTGATAGGGAGGCCTTGAAGTCAGCTAGACTCAGCAGATAGCTTGCAGGTGCATAG
>Ga0079992_133734_pt1 | contig 12781 bp, 10 predicted proteins | sample FaiFalFF_MnMetaG_3_FD_69197 | JGI IMG/M metagenome (GOLD analysis project Ga0079992, IMG submission 69197) | Freshwater microbial communities from Yellowstone National Park, Wyoming, USA - Fairy Falls B (FF_Mn_B) MetaG (SPADES assembly) (version 2) | ecosystem: Environmental > Aquatic >... | reverse complement strand
CGACGGCGGGCCGACAGAATACTGGGTAAGGCTGACTCTGAACGGGAAAACAGTAGATGAGGCGGAGGTTAAGGTCTCCTATGGTCTTGGTTAGGCTAATCCCTTAAATCTATGGGGAATGTGGATAGGGTGTAATGAAAGAGGCGGAAATCGCCAGATTATTGGCCGCTTTTTTCATAGAGTTTGCCACAGCTAAAGTAGACGCCCGCACACAGCCGCTGGAAGAGCTTCACAACCGCATCGAGAAGATGAAGGAGAGTCTGCCGAAAATGATACATTATTTGCGTAGAGAGGACCCGGGGAATGTTAATGATGACATAAACAGGTTTTACGAGGAATTAGGGAAAGAGGCTGACATCCGGAAGAGCTACGTCATTCTCAGACAAGTCTACCTCTTTACCCTGATGTACCTGCTTATAACTGGGTTACCACTTTTAGAGAAAGCTGAGGAATACTTGAGGACATATAAGAAGTCCTAAACCTTAGCTTACAACCTTTTTCTTTCTATTGCTTAAATCTGTGGAGAACGGTAGACCAGCCTAGGTTGGGTGCCGACTTTCTACGATTCCTTGTAGTTGTCGGCTTCTTAGCCTACGTATTCATAGGTGTCAGCTACGCCACCATGGGGCCTCAAGCCTTCTTCCAAGCCTTAACCACCCTTGCCGCCATCGGTTCCATGATGGCCATAGTTTGGATGTTTCTATACCGACTTCATATTGCTAAAGGTGTGAACCTTTAGAGGAACATATGATGGAGGTATGTTATTTTTATATTTACATTTATATACATCTAAAATTGGTAAAAATATAGCTGTTGATCTAATTTCTCCTTTTTCTTCCTTGTCTTTTAGAATTGCACTTTCTTCTTGCCCATAAAAATGGTAAAGAGTGGGTGTGTTTTCTTTCTATAGATAATCCATTTCCAACCAAGTCGTGGTAGCGTCAGGACTCGTGAGAGTGTTATGTTTACCTTTTCGACTCAGCCTTGATTGAGTATGTGCCTACTACGCCGCCTGACCCTATGCTGTTGAACACAGCCAGTCGGCCCTCATCAAATGCACCCTACACGACACATCCAAACCTTGCTAATACTACCAAACAATTTGTCTGAACACTATGAAAATGGACTCTTTCATATCTGCAACATTTTGTTGACAAGGACTCGCATTAAACTGGATAAAAAGTTATGTTTATCATTTAGTATGTAGCTTATAAGTCCTATAAGCAAAAGAGAGTTCGTTGTAAATGCAGCCATCGCCGGAAAAATAACATCCCCCACCCTTGTCAACGGGATAATCATCGCGCCAAACACAAAACTGATGGAAAAGTTGAAAACTCCGCCAAGCAGGAATAACAGCACATTAGCACCTTGTCCCCAACTAACTCCTGTCGCTATTGCGACGGCGCCAAGCATGAATCCGCTAACCAATATGATTGAACGCAACGGCCAATAATACGTATATGGTGTCTGAACAGAGAAAATCGCTATAGCAACTATTACAGAAAAGAAGGAGACTATTGTTATTAAAGAACGCAAGTTGTTAATAAGATTGTCTTGAGATCCATAGTGGAATGAATGACTTATCCTGCATCCCAGCATATAGACATAGACACTACATAACCCCTGGAATAAGCCTATCGTTGCTTGGAGTCCTCCGTCATCCCTAATAAGATTTCTTAACGCTACCGCCCATTGATTTTCTTCAATTGGCCCTCCAAGAAATGATAGCAAAAATATAGGCGGCTGGGCTAAAAAAACACCAAGTAAAACACGGTTAATGAGTCGAAGTTTTCTTCCCTCTCTAACAATGCTGTAAGACAACGTATAGGCAATGATAACTATAGAAATGCTTATGTTTGCATCGAAGAACCATAAACCAGCGGACCTTAACAGGAATCTTCTAATAAAGGGAATCACACCAACCAGTATCGGTAGCAGGACCCACAGGATAAAGTTTCTAGCTTGAATGTGCCTCATAAGCGAATTCTGGTAAAAGCATACATATACAACATGCTAATAAACATAATAGACAATACTATAAAAGACAAACAAAAGAAGAAAACAGAGAGATAGAATTAGGCCACAGAGCAATGATTTTGGTCGCTGGGCCTCAACGTGCTTATAGTAGAACGAGTAGTTGTACTGTCCGAGCTCCTCCCCTTGGGCCACCTCTCTATGCGCTTCATCGAAAATCATCATCCCGAATGAATTCAAGTCTATGCGGTCTAGGATTTAGTCGTTGTTCAAAGTGATGGCGGTAATGAGCAGGATTTCCCCCTGAAGCTTGAGAAGGCAGACATCCTCTCCCTAGGCGGCATAAAGCCCGACAAGATGAGGCACTTGGGCTCTAGGTCGGACATCCACCTATCTATCTCCTTTTTCCAAGGGTTGTAGGTTAGAACCCTCCTAGGGACGACGACCAGAACGCGGCACCTACCCCTACGCCTCCAAAACTCCCTAACAAACTCCAGAGCAACCCGCGTCTTACAAACACCAGTAGGCGCCTCAACCAAAAGACACCTCTCACCATCAACGAAAAACCGCTTAACTAGACTGTCCAGAATTTCCTTCTGCTCAGACCTCAGACTATCGTCAGCCCCCTTCTCTACACCCATTCCCCCTAGCTGGTTATACCCATGTATAAAAGCGGTTATAAAGGGACCTATACCTGGCCGACACCAGCCACCCTACTAGTTTTCAAGGCTTCCTATGACTCCAATACCCTCTAGAAGCTCGATCGACTTTAGAAGCGTATGTCCTACCCTCTCGGCTCTCATACAGCTCTCTTTTAGTTTGTCTAGGTAGATGAAATGGATTTCCTGCTCTACCCTGTTTGTTAAGCGTTTTCTCAACTCATCCTCAATGCTAAGCTTAGGCCCCTTACTGAAGTCTATTACCCAGAGAGCTTTTATACGGATTGACTTCACAGTCTTTTCAATACTCTTTCTCCCTACAGCATAGTCCTTCAGCTCACCTATTGTCTCCTCTATCTTTTTCACATCATCATGCTTGAGAGTCCGTTTTATTTCGGCTACATATAGGTCGATCCTATCCCCCTCTCTTTTTTCTGCCAAGGCATCGACATCCTTCTTGTCTATAATCTCATAGCGTGCGTTACTCCAATCACCTCCTTGGACCTCTCTTAACCACAGCCTGCCTAAAGCCTCGCACAGGAATCCTACCTTACCCTCATCTTTCTTCTCAAAGACGGAAGTGGATGTCGTTAAAGCTCCGCCTAGAATTCGTGAGTCAAACTCCGCCCTAACAATTATCTGGCTCATTCTAGCCACGAGTTCCAGAAAAGTGTCTACGGCATCGGCTATGCCAGCCGCCTTCAAAATGGGGCCTGGCTTTCTGCTAGCTATGTATGCCGCCAGTTTACCGCCTAGAGGGGTTGCAACACCTAGCAGGTCTAACAGGTTCTTAACACCTGCCTCTAGCTCCTTCCGCTCTTCAGATGAAATCTCTCCCTGACGCGCTTTAAGTACCAGCGGAAGAACACGGTTAAGAAGGGAAGCTAGCTCTAACAGTTCTTCATCAGACAGATTGGAGAACATAGAAAAATCATCAAGGAACCAGCCTATAAATAATTCGGCAGTAAATGGAGTCGCCAGATCAATTGTTGAACTAGCTGGAAGCATTGATGTAAATTCGAGAAACCTTGTCTAAACGCTTATAACTTTTCAGAGTGTTCTGCTTATGTTGAGAAGGTGTCGGGCCGGTGGTGTTGGGGGTGTTAGCGTTTGGTTGTAGCTCTTAAGAACATTTGGGAGGTCTGTGAGTTTGAAAATAATACAACCAACTATGTGGAGCCTAAGTCGGCATTCCCTGTCGTTGGGCTACGCTATACACTTGATGGAAAAGAAGATAAAATCTACACCAACCCGTCCCTTTTCCAGTTTCAAATCTATTTGGATACGACCTTGAGTTACGTTAAAACAGCTAATGCGATGGTGGGACCTAATGTCTGAGGGTAACATTATAGATTTGGAAGAGCTTGCAAGCAGGATCGCTGAGGCTGCTAGAGAATCCATCTCTGAGGAGGATTTGAGGATCAGGGTTGAGCATATCCTTCAGGAATTGGTCGTTAAAAGGGTTGGAGGTGCTGGGAAGGGGGAAATACCGCTGGCTTCATGGAGACCGCCTAGAGCTAGGTATGAGGTGACCCTTGTATCGGGGGTTAGATTAGACGCGTTATATGGCCACTTGATAATAGAGTATGAGAAGCCTGGTGCTTTCGGATCTAGGGCTGGTTTTGAGAGGGCTGTGGAACAGGTTAAGCAGTATATCCGCGACCATGCCCAGACAGAGGCAAGGTATCCAAGATACTTTGGTGTTGTGATGGATGGGTATAGAGTAGGGTTTGTACGGTATAGGGAGGCTTTAAGAGGGTTTGAGGGGAAAGGACCCTTCGAGATAAACAAGAACACAGTCGCAAAGCTTGTAGAGGCTATTATAGGGCTCAGGAGGAAGGCGCTCAGCCCTGAAGAGCTGTTAAAAGACTTCGGGCCTGATAGCGTTACAGCTAGGGAGGCGGTGAAAGTCTTTTACTCCAAGTTAATGAGGGCTTCGCCTAAGACCAAGGTATTGTTTGATGACTGGAGGAGGGTCTTCTCACAGGTCTGTGCGTACAGCCCTGATAAGATAAAGGGTTTGGGAGATTTCTATGGGTTTGGAAAGAATAGGTTGGATCCTGAGAAGCTGTTGTTCGCTTTGCAGACCTACTATGCGTTGATAATGAAGCTTTTGGCTGCCGAGGTGGCGTCATTGTATCTTGCGCCAAGGATCTGGTCATATCTAAGAATGCTTGAAGAGGCATATTACAGAGGCCATGAGGAGCTGCGGGAAAGGCTTAGAGAGCTTGAGGAGGGGGGTGTATTCGCATCGCTAGGGATCACAAACTTCATGGAGGCTGATTACTTCGCATGGTACTTAGACGACTGGGACGCGGATATTGCTAAATCGGTTATGAGGGTAGTTAACACGCTGTTAGACTATGACCCGACTATTGCTGAGCTGGAGCCAGAAAGGGTTAGAGACCTGTTTAAGAGACTATACCAAAACCTTGTTCCGAAAAAGATTAGACACGATCTAGGCGAATACTATACTCCTGACTGGCTCGCAGAGCTTGTATTAGATGAGGTGGGATGGACTTTAGAGGTATTTGAAAAAATCAGAGACGAAAACAACGACGCCCTATCTCCTCTTAACCTTAGGCTTCTAGACCCCGCATGTGGAAGCGGAACATTCCTAGTATTAGCCATAGGGAGGTTCAGGCAATATATTGATGAACATTGGGTCGATAAGGGGGCTGCTTTAAGAAGAATTACAAAAAACATCGTAGGTTTTGATCTTAACCCATTAGCCGTGATCGCGTCTAGGACAAACTACCTCATAGCGTTAGGTGATATGCTGAGGGAGAGAGGGGCAGAACCAATAGAAATACCAGTTTATCTTGCGGATTCCATACTAGTCGAGAGGAAGGGAACTTTAACTGGAAACGCTTATGTAAACACTTACGCTTTAACAACAGCTGTTGGAATCTTTGAAATTCCAACTAGGGTAATCGAGGGCGGCCTCCTCATCAAGGTCTTGAAAATACTGGAAGAATGTGTAAGGGGCAATTATACATCGAATGAATTCAAGGGAAGACTACTGAGGGAGGTTAGCCTAGATGATGCAGAGGTCTCCGTTCTCGTAGACCTCTTCAATGTTTTGTCGAAGCTTGAGAGGGAGGGCAAAAACAGAATATGGACAAGGATATTGAAGAACTCGTTCGCACCCTTCTTTACCGGAATGTTTGATTACGTTGTGGGCAATCCGCCTTGGATTGCCTGGGAAAACCTACCGGATGATTATAGAGATGCAACCGAAAACCTATGGAACACATACGGCCTATCTCTAACCCTTGGCACAGGCGCCTTCAAGAAAGATATGGCAATGCTATTTGTGGCAAGATGTATGGATAGATATGTTAAGGATGGCGGAATATTTTCATTCCTCATACCCTTCACCCTATTCAAAACCCGCGCCGGAGCAGGGTTTAGACAACACATGGCTCATCGGTATACAGTTGCAAAGGTAATTGATCTGGTAACACTTTATCCATTCGAAGGTGCGACCAATCGAACTTCTCTCATAGTCTTGAAGAAAAGCGGAAAAACAGTCTTCCCGATCTCCTGCGAGATCTGGCATAATCCAAGAAGCGGGGGGATAGATACAAGGGCAGAGCTTAAACAAGTAAAAGAGCTAACAAGACAGTTTAAACTAAGTCTTATTCCGATAGAGTTCAATAAACCGGAAAGCCCGTGGATGCAAATAACCGAAAAAGCTTATGAGGCAATCAAAAAAGTGACCGGTAAAAGTCCATGGTATGAAGCGCATGCAGGTGTATACACATCTCTAAACAATGTATACTGGATAAAGGTTTTGGAGAAAAGATCTGATGGATATTTAATTACAAATGAGCCCGTTCCTGGGCAGAAAAAGACGGTTCGTCAGGTAACAGTCGAAGTTGAGGACGATGTAATTTACCCTCTTATCAGAGGGAGAGATGTAAAGAGGTATTACGTAGTTGGAGAGTTTGGGAATATAATTATCACGCATGAGTCAACTACAGGTGAGCCGCTGCAGGAGAGCAAAATGAAAATAGAGTATCCCAAGCTGTATAGCTACCTTAAGAATTTCAAAGCAGAATTAGAGAAAAGAACTATTAAACCTTTTCTGGGCAAAAAACACAAGACTCCATTCTATAGGTTAGATAACATTGGGCGTTACACGTTTGCACCTTATAAGGTTGTTTGGAAGAGAATAGCGGGAGCAATAACGGGAAAGGCGGTCAGCTTCGCGGCCGCAGTTGTAAAAGGAGCAGAAGAAGGCAAACCTATAATTCCTGACGATTCTTTGATAATGATTGATTTCAATGAGTTAGAGGAAGCATACTACGTTTCAGCAGTTTTAAACTCATCGATAATACGATTAATAATAGCCTCCTATACCTACGAACTTAGACAGGAGACACATATAACACGGTATGTCAGGATACCTAAATTTAACACTAGTAATACATTGCATCAAAACCTTTCGACTCTTTCTTCGAAAGCGCACCTGCTGGCTAGTAGATATTATGGTGAGGGCGATATGAAAGCCTATGAGGAATTAAGTAAGGTTGAAGATGAAATAGATAAGCATGTCGCACAACTCTATAATATAAATGACGAAGAGCTAAAAGAAATTAAAAGATGTTTGGCGATGCTTGAAGGTGAGGAGATGGAGGTTGAAGAGGCTATAGAAGCAGCTCACCCTATGCCTGAAATCTCCATTGATAACCCAGTGTTATATAAGGGCTCACCACAGGAGTTAGAGTTGACTTTGGCTAACCCATATGAAAAGCCTCTTGAAAACGTTAAAATTAAGTTTGAACTCGGCGGCATTACATACGACGAAGTGCTCGACAAAGTATTAGGAACACATCAGCTAAAAATCAAAATCCCACTAGACAGGCTTGATGCAGGAGAGTATAGAGCTAAGGTTTCGATGGAATACCTATTGGAAGGGTCTGCTTCTAAGGTCGAAAAAGAAATTCCGGTGTATGTAAAGGAGTCGGCTGAATCCCTAGTCAAGCGTGGTGGACTAGAAGGTCTATTGGGTGATCTTGAGTGAGCAGTGTTGATGCTGTTAGCTCTAAGCTTAAAAATGTCTTCGGCGATGCTGTGGTTAAAAAGGACTTAACACTATACGGGCATATCGGTAGGCTTCCTAGGTTCATAGCCGAATACCTTATAGCTAATGTGTGTGGTGACAGGATGACGGAGGACTGTTTGAAGAAGGTCTCGGAGGTTGTTGAGAGATACTATAGAGAGCCGCAGGAGAAGAATGTTGTTAAACACGAGTTGGTCAAGAATGGTAAGGTCAAGATAATTGGGGAGATGAAGGTTGGGAAGGATGTAGAGACGGGGCAGAATTATGTGGAGCTGATCAACATACCGTTAAACGAGGACATAACTGTTTCAGACGATATTGTTGAAAAGAATCCACGATTGCTGGAGATGGGTCTGTGGGGCATGGTGACGCTCGAATACCACCCCGCCGAGCCAATAAAGCTCAGCGTGGTAGACTTTAAACCATTCCAGATAGCGGAGGTTGACCTTGACAGGTTCATAGAAGGCAGGAAAGAGTTCACTTCCACCGAGTGGGTTGACGCGTTGATATCAACCATAGGCTATAACCCGAACCAGCTACCACAGAGGAAGAAGCTACTCATACTCACGAGACTTCTACCCCTTGTTGAGGAAAACCTTAACATGATAGAGCTGGGGCCTAGGGGTACGGGCAAGACATACGTATTCAGCAATATGTCCTTCTACAGCAGGATATTCTCAGGCGGTAGGATAAGCCCCGCTGTACTTGTCTGGAACCTTGGGAGGGATGCGCCGGGCGAAATACCTACAAGGGATTGCGTGGTATTCGACGAGGTGGCTAAGATAAACTTTTTGGAGGCAGCTGAGATGATGGGTAAGCTGAAACACTTCATGGAGAGCGGGGAGTATGAGAGGGGGAGGAGGAAGGGGAGCAGCGGGTGCTCCCTAGCATTTCTAGGTAACGTAGAGGTTGAGCATGAAAGACCTGTGGAGGAGTTTACCTATGTCATGCCCGACGTGATGAAAGACCCTGCTTTCATAGATAGGCTCCACGGCTTCATACCCGGCTGGGAGATACCGAAGGTGGGTAAGGCAAAAGTCTACCTCTCTAGGTACTATGGATTCGCAGTCGACTACTTCTCAGAGATAATGCACCAGCTAAGGAAGAAGGTGGAATTCGTAGCGGCTGTCAACGATCACGTAGAGGTTATAGGGACGGATAGAATTAGGGATGAGAAGGCTGTAAAGAGGCTGGCCAGTGGCCTCCTCAAACTACTCTGTCCACATGGGGAGTTTGGCAGGGAGGAACTTAGACAGGTTATGGATGTTGCGGTGGAGTATCGCCAGAAGATATCTGACTGGCTACATCACATGGCGCCAGGGGAATATGATTTGATAAAGCTCTCATACGAGTTTAGAGGGGTCTAAAAATGCCTGCACATAACGTAAGAATATACGAGGTTGGCAAGCCAGCAATGGAACATAGTAGCCTAGTGGAAATAGCCTCTCGAATAGGCAGGCTTTTGGGCCCTGCTTTACCGGACGGGCAGGCATGGGGGTTGGAGAGGCCGGGTATATTGGGGCCGGTGCTAGTCAACACAGCCTACAGGTCTTGGCGCATACCAAAACCTAGTTTTGACGTTTCCGGAAGACCATCAATAATGGGTTCATGGATTGTATTCGACTACCTCTTCTCCAAGACGGCTAAGGCAAACCCTCTCATAACATGTTTAGCAGCACTTGGTGTTACGAAGTATGGGAGAGTCGATTTAAAGAACACCTACCTTGTAACCGTAGGTCTTAACATCGAGAGAGGGAGAATGTTCTTCCTATACAAGGGAGGTAGGGGTGTGGAGAGAGATTTAGACAGCCTCGCTTATGTAATATCGCATCTATTGGGACCTGCGGAGATCAGGAAAGCGATAATAGATCTGGAGCTACTTGCGAAGGCTGCATACGAGCTAAACAGGTCCATTATGTGGAAGTGGGTTACGTGGGAGACTTTGGACGGTAGCAGCATCCCCGCAGAGACTGTGAAGAGTAAGTGGAAGGAAGAGTACGAGGATAAGCTGCGGAGAGGCGAGTGGCGAATGCTGGAGTTCAAGAGTAAGCTGGGGAAAATAAGGCTCAAATCAACAGAGAGGACTAAGGCAATAAGCATCAGTATAAGGAAGAGCATCTATGCTATCGGCTCAAAAAGAGACCTTAAACCCGTATTCGACGAACTCTCCAAAATAGTAAACCCTGACAGGTTTACGGAACTAAACTACGACCACGAGGATTCCTCATGGATATTGCGATCATACACCGAAAGACGTGGCATACTGGCATCCGAGCATGTTGCCAAAGACGAATACAAAATCGAACCTCGTGACGTATCTTATGAGTTTAGGGGATATGACGTTGAAGTGGGGGATTACAAGATTGAGGTCAAGGCTTTCAGGGATGGTCTGTATAAGCCAATAGAATTGACGGAAAACGAGTTTAGGGCGATGAACGAGATAGAATCATATAGGTTGTTTGTGGTTGAAGACTCCTGGGACAAAAACCCGAAGGTAAACATAATAGGAAACCCAAGAGAACTAACCCTAAATAAGATGGAGAGATATGTACCACAGATAACTACCAAAACCGAGACCTACTACGAATGCGATGAGGAAAGATGGAAACAAAAAGTAGACGTATACAGGTATGGAAAAGTGTAAGATATACGCCCAATGGGATATCTCAGTCGACCATACTAAGACGCAACCAAAACCCTTGTGGATGTTAAACGAGAGAGTTTTTAACGAGATAGTTATATTACAGTTAAGATTTCTTTCAGCAGAGATATATGGATGACGTGCGCAATGTTATTGAAGAGGCATGCCAGAGATTTCACTTAAACCATGCGCAGAAGGAGGCACTGGAAAAGATTCTCGGCAAGTTTAGGGGTATTGTGCAGATGCCTACTGGTTCAGGTAAGACTAAGCTAGCCGCAACCTATACATGGATTCTACACCGCCTGGGCTACATCAAAGAAGGTGATGTGGTTCTTTATTTTACACCTCGGCAAGTGATACGTACACATGCACTTAAAGAGTTTTCAGAAACATTGGAAGACTTCCAGACCAAATCTCCTTTTATGGTTCTCGAGGTAGACCTCCATTCCGACAAGACCAAGCAGATCATAAACAAGTACTATTTTAGGGGCAGTCCAGGATCGGAGATTAAATTACTTGACTGGTTAGTTAGAGGTTTTGTTACTGGGCTTAACAAAGTATGCGTATATATACTAACTCCTCATCTGTACAATGAATTTATCCAACATGGTGTGAGTCCTTTACCATTGGATAGGGAATTTAACCGTGTTAAGGTGGTCATATTAGATGAAGTACATCATACCTATTGGGGTGGTGAGATCGCCAATAGGATAAGGAATTTGTTAAATCTCCAAAGTTTGGTTTCCGTCATAGGGCTTACCGCCACACCTGTAAAGGAGGCTGTTGATTACGTGGGAGAAATACTGTATTCGCTAAGCTCTAGGAAAGCAATGGAAATGGAAATACTTAGCCCGCGGTTAAAGATCTACTCTACCGAAACAAAGACCATTCTTCATGAACCCACCCCAGTTACGTCAAATGAGTGGAGTGTAGCTGTGGAGGAAAGGGCGCAGAAATACGCTCATGAAGTTGTTGAAAAGCTCTGGGATGAAGCCAATCAGGCAGGGTTTCATAAAGTTTTGAAAACCTTGGTGGTTGCAGCTAACACCCTGGAGGCCGACCTCCTCAAGAAATACCTTGTGGAAAAGCTTAGCGAGAAGATGGGCGGTGAAGCAGAGCAGCTTGTTGATGTGGTTCACTATCGCTTTGGTGATACTGAGGTTAAGCGTGTAATCTCCCAGTTTAAAAAGATGAACGAAGGGATACTTGTAACCGTAAACATGGCCGATATTGGTTTTGATGATCCGAACCTAGAAGCCTTAGTTATAGCTAGGCCGGTAGGGTCACCAACAGCCTACGTACATATAAGGGGGCGTGTATTAAGGAAGCCGAAAAATGAAAACAATTTTAAATCTAGCAGGTATGCTTTAATAATCGACCTTACTGGGGCAGCGAAACACGAACAGAAAGTCGAAAAGGTCGAGACTGGAAAATATATCTTACAATATGAAAGATTGGTTCAAGAATTAGACGAATTAGGGAAGGTCGTCGAAAGTGATAAAATTGTACACGGAATAGTAGAGATAGACCGGTATGAGGTTATAGAGTTACACGGTGGACGCTATATTGTCATAGGGAAGGAGGAATATGCAGAGTTAGCTAAACTAAGGAATAGAGAGGTTTGTATATCTATAAGCGAACACAAAGAGAAAGTCGAGCGCAAAATGAAATGCAAAGTTGCGGAGTTGACAGAGATGCTGCACCAATTAATTAAAGAGGACGGAAACATTGTAGAATTCGAAATACTGTGTATCCCCTCTTTTGATCCTGGCCTCATCTCACTGGTTGAAAGAATTATAAACCCAAATTTTCCGGACTGGGTAACTATAAGGGACAACACAACGAATGGGATTGTAGTTAGGAGAAAAATAAGACCGGCCAGGCAATAATCTACACATACAGCCTTTTTTGTTATTTGTTGCCGTCGGATAAAGCCCATAACGCTATAAGATTGACAGTAGGAGGATAAAGAATAGAGCATATATCCAAAGACCGTCTAAAATCATCTAAACAATCATTTAGAGTCTAGCTCAGATAAGGCAGTGACATAAAATGTAACTATTAATCCAGCAGAATCAACCCTTTTCGCTAGATGGGGCTTGGAACACCATTTACTTGGCGAGAGTTTCTTGGTCAAGCTTCTCCACGGCAACCGTATAACCTCCCATCCCTTAGGACACTCCTCCATAAATCAACCCCAAAGCCTATCAAGTCCAGCAAATACAAACAAAATTTAAGCGGCTAACCGGCCTTTTGCCTGTTCGCCCCCTATACGATTGCCCGCCCTAAATAGTCGCCGACGCCGACCACATAATAAACTATTTACCGCTACAAGTGGTGCTATTGTTGCGTTCTACGTCTCCTGTGTAGGATTGCTCCTATAATGCCTCCAATCAGCGCTAGGATAAGGGATATTCCGCCTATTATTATTACGCTTAC
>Ga0079992_128445_pt1 | contig 12792 bp, 9 predicted proteins | sample FaiFalFF_MnMetaG_3_FD_69197 | JGI IMG/M metagenome (GOLD analysis project Ga0079992, IMG submission 69197) | Freshwater microbial communities from Yellowstone National Park, Wyoming, USA - Fairy Falls B (FF_Mn_B) MetaG (SPADES assembly) (version 2) | ecosystem: Environmental > Aquatic > Freshwater... | reverse complement strand
ACCGGGTCGATCTCCGCTCCGGGAAAGTCCTGACCGCTCCGACGAACGCGCCCGGGTGGCCGGATCAGCAGGCCCTGACCCACGCCATGGTCGAACAGGGGCATTTCCCGGCCGCCTTCCTCCCCTTCTTCCTGCAGCCGAGCCTGCTCGGACCTACCTGGGCCGGGCTGGCATGCTCCCCCAATGGACGGTTCGCGTTGGCCTCGTTGGAGATCTGGGTTCCACCGGAGAAGGTTTACCTGCCCCGGGATGTGGCGCTTCATCGAGACTTCTTCGCCGGCGATTTCCAGCCTCCGCCATATGCCAACCTGCTGTGGCTCTGGGTGATCCGCATCGAGGATGGAACTGGATATCCCCTGACCCTCCTGGAGGAGCTGTTCAACCTGGAGCTCTCCGACGCGATCTATGACTGGGTTCCGTTTTATGCACTTCCCGGGGATCTGCCAGAGGTTCCGCTGCCTCCCCGTCCGCCGGAATATCCTCCTCCCTGGGAGGCTCCATGAGGCAACGGTCGCGGCCCATCGAGCCCCCAGCCCGATAAGGGCAGAAACACGGGGGATGAAGCGCCCGGCGCTGCGAATGGGCGGCTATCATCTTATTGATCTTCGCTTTTTCAAAGTAACAATCACCACTCCAAGCCGGTATATCGGAAGCAGGAAAGCAACAAGGCAGTCTCCGTTCCCATTCGTTCCAGCGAAGCGCTGACCGCTTCCCGGAGATGGTCGATCCCTTCCGGCAAGAAATTGGCCAGGTCGCCATATTGGCTATGATTCCAGACCCTTTCGACCGGGTTCAGCTCCGGCGCATCAGCAGGCAACCCGACGACTTCCATCCAGTCCGGATGCTGCTCCTGGAGAAGCCGAATCGCTTTCCGATGGGCGCTGTGCCGATCCAAAACCAGGATGAATTTCTTCCTCACATGCCGATGCACCAAGCCCAGGAAGGCGATCACAGCATCGAAACGTATGTTCTGTTGATGAATCTGAAAGAACAAACGGGGCCGATGCCGCACAGGGGAGAAACAGATCCCAGCCATCCCGGAGAGCCGGTCGTGCCGATCCCAACTGTGCTGCACGGGGGTCTGCCCTTTCGGCGCCCATGTCCGGCGAACCAATGGCTGCAGCCGATAGCCACTCTCGTCTATAAACAGGATCGGCCAGCCGTTCTCCCGGGCCTTTTTTTCACCTCTTCCCACGTCTGGGCGCGCCAGGTTCGGATGGCCGCTTCGTCCCGCTCCCGGGCCCGTCGCTGGGGCTTCTGGGGGCTCCATCCCATCTCCCGCAGCAGATACCAGACCCGACCCGGATGGTAGGACACCCCAAACTCCCGCTGGATCACCTGGGCGACCCGGCGAAGGGTCCACAAATCCGTGGGGAATCCGGCCGCTCGGGCCCCTCGCCGCAGAATCTCCGCCAGACGCTGTTTCTGGTCCGCCGTCAGGCGAGGGGGACGGCCGGGATGGGGTTTGGCGCGCAGCCCTTCCACCCCTTGCTCCTGGAGCACTTTTTTCCAGCGAGAAACCGAGGTCGGGGAGACGCCGACCAGACGACTCACTTCCCGGACGCCTTTGCCGGCCTGGAGCATCCGAACGGCGATCATCCGCCGCATCTCCAGCGCTTCTGCACTCCCTTTGGGCCGCATCCTCCCATCCTCCCTACCTGTGATAGGTAGGATATATTCTATACAAAAGATGTCACTATGGCAAGGCGAAGATCAATAGAACAAGGGAAGCTCCCTGATCCTCAGCAGGCCCCCTCACCCCGGCGTGCCGCCGTCCGCTCGCCAGAAGAGGGTTCCGGCGACCCTTCGCCCTGCGCCCACCCGCCCCCGCGGCCCTCCGATCCCGGCAACCCCCGGCGTCGCTACATCTTCCCGCCTCTCACCGCATCCGCAACACCAGCGGCAGATACAACCGGAAGACCTCCCGCTCGAAGGCCCCCGCGTCGCACTTCGGTCCTTGCGGGCGGGCCACCCCCCGCTGATCCGTGTCCACCGGGTTATTGTAGAGATCTTTGCAGTCGGTCACCGCATCGATGGCCGCGCTACCGGAAAGGAGAGCATGCGTCCGGGTAGGCCCGCCGTTGTCGGCCAGGGAGCCCAGGGTCGAGCGCAGGTTCGAATCCACGAGGAAGCCACTCCCGCTCCCACATGAGCTGTCGTCGGCCACAACGACACCCGTGGCCTGGACGGTGAGACTGCTGCCGCACTCGTTCACGCCGGGATCGGCCAGCACCACGTTCTTGAGCTTCACCGTGCGGCTGCCAGACCCGGAAACGCCGACCACCGCCGGCCCGGAGTTGTCGGCAAAGGTGACGAAGACCAGCTCGGCCGTCGCGCCGGACCCCAGGGAGATGGCCGCGCCGCCCGTGGCCGACGTCCCCCGATTCCCGCTGAAGGTGGTGTTGAGGGCCGTGACGCTGGGGCTATCTCCCCTCACGAATACCGCGCCGCCGTCCGGGGCCGCGTTACCGGATAACGTCGAGCGCGTAAGACGGACCCTTTCGCCGGCGACCGCCCCACCCGCCACGTTCGCCTGATTGCTTTCAAAGGTCGTGTCATGGACACTGACGCCAAACGCATACGTTCGAACATAGATTGCCCCGCCCGAAGATCCGGCACGATTGTTCCGAAAGATGGAACGAAGGATGGTATATGGACCCAGACCCTCGAGGACGCCTCCGTTTCCCCCCACACTTGTGTTGTTCTCAAAAAGCGACCCTTCAATGGACACGCCACATTCGCCGCTGGCGATGACGCCCCCATTGCCCGTAGATTCATTGCCACGGAATACAGAATTACGGATAACCAAACCTATACTCCCCAGCTCATGGGTGGCATAAAACACTGCCCCAGCGGAGGCCCGAAAGTTTCGGAACTCGCTGTTCCGGATGATCAGATGGCTGGAAATGGGCCACGGTGGGGATACTGCCAGCCCGGCGCCGGTGCCCATGCCGTCGAAGGTGATCCCGTTGATCTCAAAACGTTGGGCTGCCGCCAAATTATCCCAGTTCAGCGTCCACAGGCGTCCGCTGCCGGTCCATTGGATGACGGTGGCCCCCGCTCCGGCACCCTGGAGGAGCAGGTCTCCGCCCCCCGTATCCGTGGGAAGCGGGCGGGTCAGCGTGTAGGTTCCGGCCGGGACCACCACCGTATCGGCGGTGGCGGCCGAACCGGCCGGGCAGGCATCTACAGCGGTGTTGGTCACCGCCGCCCGGATGGCCTCGGCCAGGTCGCAGCGGCCGTTTCCGGCTACGGCGTCCCCTCCCCCGTTGACCGTGATGGTGGACCCGGCCAGATCCGCCGTCAGCCGCGCCACAAAGGCATCGCTGCCCCCTCGCCGGCTGGGCTGGGCCCCGCCAGCGGTGCTGGGGAAATCCGTGGAGCGCGTCCCTCCCGCCACATACACTTCGCCGGAGCCGGGGTGAAGGAGCAGGGCATTGGCCCAGTCGTAAGCATCGGGGTAATAGACACCCCCTTCTCGCCTATAGGTCCCTCCCAAGTAGGTTGCTTGCAACAGTTGCGTCAGGTCAGCCTTGAGCCGCGCCACAAACGCATCCGATGCTCCACCAGTATGGGATGTTTGTGCGCCTCCCGCTGTACCCGGGAGATCATCAGAGAACGTTTCCCCCGCCAGATAGACGTCGCCCCCGGCGGACAGGGCCAGACCCCGGGCCCCCTCGTCCCCCGACCCCCCCAGATAGGTGGCCCGCAGAAGCGCGGTGAGGTCGGCGTTCAGCCGGGCCACGAAGGCGTCCTGACCTCCCCCGCTCCGGGCCTGGGCCCCGCCAGCGGTGCCGGGGAAGTCCTGGGAGGCCGTTCCCCCTGCCGCGTAGACCTCGCCCGTTGCGGGGTGGATCGCCAGGGCGCCAGGCCAAACCCCATCATCGGCCGACCCGCCCAGGTAGGTGGCCCGGACGACCTGGCTCAGGTCGGCGCTCAGGCGGGCCACAAAGGCATCGCCGTTCCCGCCGTAGTTTGGCCGTGCCCCGCCCGTTACGCCGGGAAGATTCTGGGAGGACGTCTTCCCTGCCACGTAAACATCGCCCCCGGAAGAGACCGCCAGCGCATAGGCAAAATCGTCCCCCGACCCGCCCAGGTAGGTGGCCCGGACGACCTGGCTCAGGTCGGCGCTCAGCCGTGCCACGAAGCCGTCAACGTTGCCCGGAGGGCGGGGCTGGGCCCCACCGGTCGTGGAGGGAAGATCCGCGGAGGTGGTCCAGCCCGCCACATAGATCTGGCCGGTCGCCGGATAAATCGCCAGGCTGAAGCCTACGTCCGAGTTCGTCCCTCCGAGATAGGTGGAGCTGAGAATCCCGGTTAAGGAAGAGTTCAGCCGCGTTACGAAGGCGTCGGTATCCCCCCCGCCATAGGCCCTGCCGGTGGTGTTAGGGAAGTTGGTGGAAGCCGTCCATCCGACCACGTAGACTTCACCGGCGGGGGAAAGAGCAATGCCCCATATGCGATCGTTGTTGGACCCACCCAGGTAGGTAACCTGGAGTATGGAGGTGAGGTTGGGGTTCAGCCGGGCCACGAAGGCGTCCAGGTTCCCCCCACTGTATTGCTGTGCGCCTCCCCTGGTTTGGGGAAGATCGGTGGAAGTGGTGCTCCCAGCCACATAGATCTCGCCGGTGGTCGGGTGAACGGCCATGGCCAGGACCCACTCATCTTGCAATCCTCCCAGGTAGGTCGCCTGGAGGATAGGATCGATGACCAGCGGCAGGCTCGGGTCGTAGTTTTTCACTTCAAAACCATAGCGGTTGTCCCCTAAGAGCACATACCCGGCTTCGACCGGGAACTCCTCCCCATCCTTCTCCTGCCAGGCTGCAGGCTTGGAGAACTCCACTTCCCCCAGCCCGGTGCGCACCCGTAGCGCGCCGGAAGGCGTGAGCGCAAGCCCTTCCGCCCCTACCACCTCCACCTGCACCTGACGCAGATCCGCCCTCGGAGCCACAAAAAAGCGCTTCTCCACCGTCGCCTGGCTTGCCCTGAGCCGGACCCCCACCCCCTCCCAGACCGTTCCCAGGGAAAGCTCCCGGAAACTTGGGAGCCCGTTTTGGTGCTTTTGGGAGTCGTTGCTGATGAAGTAGCTCACCTGCGTGGGAAGCCCCTCCACGCCCCGGATCTCCGTCACTTCCCCACCTACCCACCGCTCCGAAAGCACCCAGGTCCGCGCCGGGCAAGATTTGCGGGAGAGCTTGTCCGGCTCTGTGATTCCCTGGAGATCTAACCGACACTGGTCCTATTGGCGCAGCACGTGCCGCAGCTCCCCATCCCGGGTCACCCAGGTGATGCCGAAAAAGCCCGGCGCGGCAAACGCCGCCCGCTCGTCCCACTGCCCGGCGTTCGGCACCCACCCCCGCTCCAGCACAGCCAGCCGCTGCGCCACCGCCCGGGTCTCCTCCCCACCCGGCCGACCGGCCAAACCCCTCGGAATGACGGCCGCCCCCTTGAGCCCGGAGCCCACCGCCAGCAGCCCTACGATCAGCGCCGCCAGCGCCGCCGCCCGCGCCAGCCGGAAACCTCGATCCCCCTTCGCCCTGATCTGAGTCCGGAACATGTCACACCTCCTGACATCGCGATGCACTGATCCCCCACCCCCAGCGCGCCTGAAGCGCAGCCACCGAGGCCGATTCCCCTTTGAGCGCCCCCTTCCCTCACCGCATCCGCAACACCAGCGGCAGATACAGCCGGAAATCGCTGACCCCCCGCTCGAAGGCCCCCGCATCGCACTGGGCTCCCTGAGGCCGCGCCACCCCCCGCTGGTCTCGGGCCACCCGATTTCCACCCAGATCGGTGCAATCGGTGACGGCATCAATGGCCACGCTGCCTTCAAGCAGCGCATGAGTGGCCGTGGTCCCCGGCGGGTTGACCTGGAGCGGGCCGAGGTTGAGTTGGTCGGAAGTCACCTGCGTGAAGATCGCCCCGCAGCTGGAATCAGTGGCGAAATTGACGCCACTCGCATTGATAGTGCCGATGCTGGAGCAATCGCCTCCGCTTGTGCTGTTGCCCACAATGGAGTTCTTGATGTTGACCGTGCCCCCGTAGATGCCGCCACCCGTATCCGCAACATTATTGGCAATGGTGACAAAGCTCAAGTTAACGATCCCATCGTTGCGCATGCCGCCGCCCCAGTATCGGGCGCGATTTCCGGAGATCGTGCTGTTGATGATGGTTATCTGGCGGTTGGTCACGTTGTAGATGCCGCCGCCATCGTCTCCGGCGCTATTTTCCGAGATCGTGCTGTTGATGACAATCGCCGCATTAGGGCCAAAGGCACCGTTGTTACGAATGCCACCTCCATCCTCTCCGGCGCTATTTCCCGAAATTGTGCTGTTGACGATGGTCACGGTGTCGCCATTTTCGATGCCGCCCGCGTAGAGGGCACTATTTCCCGAGATCATGCTGTTGGTGATGGTCATGATGCCCCTATTTTGGATGCCGCCGCCCCAGGAACGGGCGCGATTCCCCGAGATCATGCTGTTGATGATAGTTGCCCGATCCCAGATGATAAAGATGCCGCCGCCATCCTCGGCGGCGCGGTTTTCCAAGATCGCGCTGTTGATGATGGTCAGCGCGCCCCTATAACGCCTACTCAGAATGCCGCCGCCGTCAGGGGCTAGCCAAGAGGAGCCATCTGCGCAGCCGTGCATCACCGTCACACTATCCAGTGTGAGATCACCAGGATCCTTAACCTCAAAGATGCGAAATTCACCGGTTTCGGGAGTGCCGTTCAGATTACATGGAAGGCTGGGATCCCTGTGGATAGTCGCCCCGTTGCCCTGAATGATAATGGTGCTGGTAATGTCCAGGTCGTCGTTGTCTGCCCCCGAGTCCGTCTGATGCCCTGCGCCGTCGGTATCTTTTGAGAGGGTATAGGTTTGTCCTGCCTGCAGAACAATCGTGTGGGGACCACCGCCCAGGGCGTTCGCCTCCATCACCGCCGCCCGCAACGAGCACCTGCCCGCACTGTCCGCACACACCCCATCCCCGGGACTGGCATCCGCCGTATCGTCCGTCATATCCACGGTGAAGGTGGCCGCCATCACCGACGGAACGGGCCACGGCAAAGGGGCAACCGTCAGGAGCCAGGCCAGTGCCACCACAACCAGCACCCGGCGACCCCTTCCACGGCCCTTTTCGCACCCCTGGATGTCCGATTCAGGATGCGCGCCACGTTTCAAAATCTTGTTCCGAATCATCGCAAACCTCCCGTTGTTTGGATTGTAGAATGACCCAGGATTCACTCTCTATCCGTGAAGGGGCTAAGGCGTTTTCACAACCATCGGCAGGTAAAGCAAATACCGGCAAAGGCCAGCCGATTGCGTGGCCACATCGGCACTTGGGGTGTTGGGCGTCCCTACCATCAGGGAGACCGAGCTGGTCGTAAGCACCGAGAGGGCGGATATCGTGAAACTCGGCTCATACGGAGTCGGCGCCGCCACCGTCCTGGAGTTGCAGCTATTCCCTGCCGCATCAGTCCGCACGGCGTATAGAACATCAGCATTGCTGCCAGTCGCCGGATCTGGCCTCACTTTGCCTACCATAAGAAAGCCGTTGTCCGAGGTTAGGGCAAGACGATCAAACCTCGTACTATAGGAGCGCCCAGGTAAATCAACAGGATAGGCTCGAGCCCACTGGACATCCCCGGTGCCACTGATTTTCACGGCATAGCTGGTTAGCGGGCCTGTCAAAAATGTGGATCCGAGCAACAAAAATCCGCCGTCTGGGGTCTTCCCGATGACTGAAGCGCCAGAGTCTTGAGGGAACGAATAGCCCCGTTTCCACGTCACCGTTCCTGAAGCGTCCAGCCTTGCAAGGAGTCCACCCGTGGCAGTGCTTCCCCAGATCAAGACGCCGCCATCGGCTGTGACTAACAGGTCGTTGAGCCAGAACTTTGCAAATTCATCGGTGAGCTTCCAAAAATTCAAAACATCCCCAGAGGAATCCACTTTAAGAAGTAAGCCGTAAGAGTTTGTAGCTCCGGTGCGGTAATCCGTGTAGAAATAATTTTGCCCTATCACAAAATTCCCGTCCGAAGTTTGAACAACTGAATCGGATCCTTCACAACTAGCATAACCATATGGGTTGCATTGATATAAATCATACCTTCGGCCCCACTGAATATTACCGGATGCGTCTAGCTTGACCAGCAGTGTGTCAGAATCGGCGAACTCTGGGGACGTGGACCGGATCCACCCGGCAAGAAGAAGACCTCCATCCGAGGTCGGGATCGCTATGGCCGACTCATCGGTATCACTCCCTCCATATGTTCGACTCCATACCACATCCCCCGCGGCATTCAACCGGAGCAGGTAGATGTCCTCCGTACCCCCTGCTCCGAAGCTCTTCGTGCTTCCCACCAAGAGGAGTCCGCCGTCCGGAGTGGCCAGAACCGAGGACACCCAGTCGTCTTGCGACCCTCCATATGTTCGGCTCCACAACACGTTCCCCGAGGCATCGATCTTCAACACATATATATTAGAGTTAGACCCAACGATGATTGAGGTCGAGCTTACCAGCCAGAACCCTCCGTCGGGAGCAGGCACGACCGCCCTCAAAAAGGGGCCCACATTTTCGCTTCCGCCGTAGGCCCGGGAGAAGAGAGTTCCGGTGGCGGCGCTCGCAGCCGCCGGGCACCCCGCTGCTGGACCGCCAAAGGCCACCGGATTTGAGAATCCAAACAGCCCCGCCGCCAGCGCAAGGAGCATGGCAAGGGCCCACCGACCCTTGCGCCGCCATCCCCACGCCTCTGCAGCGATAAGAATCCACTTCAAGCGCCGGATCATCGAATTCTCCCTTAATCCGTAAGAAGGACCGAAAGCATGCTCCTGACTCTACTGCATCCGCAACACCAGCGGCAAGTAAAGCCGATATTCCTCGATTCCAAGGGAAGGATCCTCGCAAAAGACACGCACGTTGTCGATAGCCCAATACCAATCATAGGAGGCGTTGTAATAGTGAAAGCGAACCTTGAAGGAAGTCGCGCCAGCCAGGTCATTCGTCAGATTGAGGATGGTTGTTCGGGGCCTTATGGGATAGCCCCCCGGGCCCCATCCATGCTTCCTTACCCAAGATGTTCCATTCACAGAGATATCCACATCGGCTTTCTCGAGTTCCAATACCTGCATGTAATCCGAGAATGAGATGAAAACCCTCCTTGGATTGCCTGGACAGGGCTCAACGGAGATCCAGGGGGTAATCAGCTGCTCATCCTGGACGGCGCCAGGGCCGGCCGCATCGGAGTCCACAATGGCGAAGGGCTCAACGAAGGGTGGCCCGAAATTGCGGTTTCCAGGGTTTGCTGTCGTCCAGGTGCTGGCAGCGCCGCCACCATATCCACCATCCACCACCTGCCAGGTGGAAGGGATGCCCTCGCTGAAATCCTCTTCAAACAGCACCCGGGGCGGTCCAAAGGTGGCAGTGCAGGTCATGTTTCGCCTGATGTCCACCCAAATACTGGGCGAAGTGCCCGAACAATCTCCCGACCACCGGATAAAGCTTGAGCCGGGATCAGGGGTCGCTGTCAGCTGGATAATGATCTCGCTTTGATAGTTTTCTGTGCAGTCTCCAGATACCACGCCGGCAGAGATGGTGCAGTTAATCGCGTCATCCGAGCTTGTGACTTTTCCGCTGCCCCGACCCGCACCCCCTATGGTCAACGTAAAAGTTGTCTGCGCGTGGACAGGCACCTGCCAAGCTTGGGGGACTATGCCCAGGGCAATCAGCGCGATGAACAACACTTTGACTGCCCTTTTCACCCCATCGATACGACAAACCGCGATGGGCTTGGGGTCAAGAACCCTCTGAGTTAGCCTCCCAGCCAGCGCCGCCGTCCACGCCGGCCGGAAACCTCGATCCCCCTTCGCCCTGATCTGAGTCCGGAACATGTCACACCTCCTGATATGGTATCTCCCCTGCGATCAAGGAAAGTCCCTCACGGCCCCCGCACCACCAGGGGCAAATACAGCCGCCAGGCCATGGCGTCGCTGCAGAGAATGACGCTCTGGGTCGTCAGCGTCCCCACGGAAGGGGATAGCGCTTCCACCGCCAGGGCTACATCCGTTGCCTGGACGATGGGAGTGTTGATGGACAAAGTGTCGATGAGAGTGACCTGGACTGGAAGGTCCTGCTCCAGGCACCCGCTGCTCCCTGTCGCATCAGCCCGAACGAGGTAGAGATCTTCATTCCCACTGTCGTTGGACGACAAGCCCGCCAGCAAGAAGCCGCCGTCGGAGACAATTGCAGCTGCGGCAGCGCCATCACCGTATGCCCTTCCATAGCGGCGTCCCCACTGGACTACCCCGTCGGGGGTCATCTTCGCAGCGGCCACGTCCGGGAAGTCTGTTACCTGGGCGCCGCCCACGAGCAACAAGTTGCCGTCGCCCAGCGGGACCATGAATCCTACTCCGGAACCGCTCACGAACTCGGCCCACCGCACGTTGCCGCTCCCGTCGATGCGCAGCACCCACGGACCACCTCTTGGTCCTAGGGGGTCATAACCAGACCCAGCGATCACAAAGTCGCCGCCGGGCAGCCGAACAACCGTGTTGGCTTGATCATCTTCGCGGGAAAGACGATACATCCGCGCCCAATCCGCGTTCCCGTCGGCGTCGATCTTGAAGGCCAGGGCCGCATCGGATTGAAACAGCTCCCCGACCAGCAGCGCTCCGCCATCCGGCGTGGGAGCCACATCGCGGAGATAGTCCGCTGGGTTGCCGATGAAAGGGTCGTATGCGTCATATGTGCGGCTCCACCGGAGTGTGCCGTCCGGGCCGATCTTGGCGGCGAACATCCTGACGGAAGTCGCGTCCGGGCCGCTGTGCCCGATCAGAAGAAAGTCGCCATCGGAGGTGGCCACGGCGCGACGGATGCTGATGTGCACCGAGGAGGAGCGATAGGTCTTGTTCCACAGGACATCGCCGGAGCCATTGATCTTGAGCACCTCAGCAACTGCCTTGCCCCCGTCGCAACACGTGCTGCCGGCCAGCAGAAAGCCGCCGTCCGGGGTCGGAACCAGATCAAAGGCGCGCCCCCCTTCAGGGGGAAGACCACCGCCGTCTTTTTGCAGGACGTTGTAGGTGCGGCTCCACTGCATATTCCCGGCGGCGTCTGTTTTCATCACAAAGAAGTCTGAACTGAAAGAAGGATTCCCGACGATCCCGGCGAGGATAAACCCGCCGTCGGCGGTGGGTGCCGCCTCCAACGGCCCGGGACTCCAGGGGTTCCAGGGTGGGATGGTATTATAGACCCGCTGGAAGCGGATGCCGGACGAGGCAGCGCTCGCCGCAGCCCGGCAGACCGCCGCCGGACCGCCGGAGGCTCCCGGGAGGGGAAGCCCCCACCCTCCGCCCATCATCAGCGCGAGCAGGGCCACGATGGCCCGCCCGGCCCCTTGCCGCCTTCCCTGCACGCCATCACCGGCATCGTTCGGTCGCTTTCGATGCCGGAACATCATCCGCCTCCGATCTGAGCAACCATGGCCTTCCCTTCACCGCACCGCCCGAGGGCGGACCGACCCCCCATGGGGCCCGGGCGCCGGCGAAAGGCCCCTTCTCATAATCCCGGATCCCAACTTACCGGAGGCGTGGGAACAAATTGTGAACAGGCCGGACTCGTTGGTAGCTGACCTTCAGGCAGGAGACATGGCCTTGGAGGATGGTCCTGAACCGGTCCAGGGCCAGCCGGATGAGCCTCAAAAATTACCTGAGCCTCAGCCGGAGCGGTAATCACCCCCCTGAGTAGTGCGCAGTGATATCATCGAGGCAAGATAAGACGGAGGTGGGCCCGATGAATCGAAAGCCCAATTCCCAGAACCCTCCCTGCCCTCGCTGCGGGGCCACCCACGTGATCCAGAACGGCAGCCAGGGCGGGCGGCCCCGTTGGGTGTGCCGGAACTGCGGACGCTCCTTTGGTCCCACCCTGGGCACGGCGATGGATCGCTTACGCGCCACCCCGACGGAAGTGGCGCGCACCCTGCGGGTGGGGATGCGCCGGGGGAGCCGGAGCGCCGCCGAAGCGATCACCGGCCACCCGGTGGAGACCATCCGGCGGCGGCGGCGGGCGGCGGCCCGACACGCCGAGGCCCTCACCGAGGTCCGGGTCCACGACCGGCATCGGAGCGAGGTCGAGGTGGATGCTTTCGGGTCGTTTGTCAAAAAAAGCCTCCGGAGGCTGGAGATCCAGACGCCTCGGCGGGCGGGGTGGGCCCGCGTGGGGGATGTGGGAGTCCGGATCGCGCCGCTCGCTTTGGGGTGGCGTGGGGCTTTGGATCTTCGGAGGATGAGGTCGCGCCGAAGGGGGCGGCGCAGACCCGCCCGCGCACGCAGGGCCAGAGAGGGGTGGTTGGGATCCGCGATGGCCGGCCTGTCGATCGACAGGCGGTTCGCCGCGCCGATCGGGACGCGCAACCGACGGGAAAGTGGGGGCGTCCGCCCCTGGCGCCCACGCCCGGGGTGGGGTTGATGCAGGCCGTCCAGCGCCGTCATCGGGGCCGGATGGTGCGCGTGGAGGGGCGTCCGGTTCTGGGAGAGGCGGTGGATGGCCCCGATCCGGTGCATGAGGAACGGTTGAATGGCATGTTGCGCGATCGGTGGAACGCGCGGGCACGCAAGACCCACGCCTTTGCCAAGACGGTGGAGACCTGGGATGCGCGGGTGATCCTCTGTGGGTTTGAGCCTAACGGGCTGCGGCCGCATCGGGCCTTGCGGGAAGCGGGGGAGGGCCTGCCGGAGGGGCGGCGGGATCGGCCGCGGACGCCAGCGATGGCCATTGGGTTGACCGACCACATCTGGA
>Ga0079992_133729_pt1 | contig 12805 bp, 12 predicted proteins | sample FaiFalFF_MnMetaG_3_FD_69197 | JGI IMG/M metagenome (GOLD analysis project Ga0079992, IMG submission 69197) | Freshwater microbial communities from Yellowstone National Park, Wyoming, USA - Fairy Falls B (FF_Mn_B) MetaG (SPADES assembly) (version 2) | ecosystem: Environmental > Aquatic >... | reverse complement strand
TGCACGCGGATTGCAGCGGTTCTGAGCGGCTGTCCGTTTGCAGTGGTGTTCGTCTGCAACCGAAAAGCGTCTGCTTCCGCGCTGCTCGGCAGGTTGCTGGCGTCCACAGTGCGGATGGGGAAATCGCTGGGCAGGGTGACGCCAGCTGCGCTCAGGCTCTGCTGTGTGAGCGCGATTCGATGATACACAATCGGCGGGCACGGGTTGAACTTGACCCAGTTCGCTGTGCGCGAGTTCGCTTGCGTTCCTGACAATCGTCCGTCGCCGTAGACCAGCACAGCGTCGTATTGTTGCAAGAGCTGGTGCGCGTTGCCATTAGGTTCGTTGTTCGCGCCGCTGATGTCGACGCTTGCGCGGGTTCCGTCCGCGCGTTGCAGGGTGAGCGTGCTGCCAGAGAGCATCGCATAGTCGCATGCGATACCGAGCCGTCGCATGACATTACGGCGCTGGCGTTCCAAGCTGAGAGATGTAGTGATCACCAGCACACGCATCAGCGCACCCCCACAATCTTACTGGTCAGCGCGTAGTTGCTGCTGCCTGCTGTGCGCCAGACTTCGATGCGGTACTGGTCGTAGTAGCCGTCGCCTGTGCTTGGGATTTCGATGCGTACCCAGCTGTTCGCTCCGCCTGGCAGCGTGCCTGCGGCGAGTTCTTGCCAGCCTGAGCCGAGCGGTGCACCGCTGGGGTCAGTGGCGCGTGCGAGAACGCGGTAGGTGGTCGAGTCTCCGCCCGCACGGAAGTAGAACCAGACGAGTTTGCGATACTGTCCGCACCCATCCAGCGTCGGCAGTTCCGTGCTGGTGCTACCCAGCAGGTCGCGGTTAGCGTCGGTGGTGACGGTAGTTGTGGCGACGAGGAGGGTGTCGGCGGGAACGGGCTTCGCGTTCGCCACCTGAACGGGCAGGGGCGTCTCCCAACTCACATCGGCGAGCTCCGAAGCGTTTCTGAGAAAGCGTACTGGCATCGCGTTCACTCCTTCCAATAGCCTTGACTTGCTATCATGCGCGAGTAAACCAAGCGCGGGGTCGCGCTTCGCACCTCGATACGGTACTCGTCCCAGTGCCCTTCGGGAATTTCCACGCGGAACCAGCGCAGGGGCGGGGTCTGGATGGTGGCTTGTCCAATGGGTCGCCACCCGCTGCCCAACGAGACGCCGTTGTGGTCTACCGCGCGCGCCCACACGCGCATAGCCACATTTACAGGCGCGCTGCCCAGCGCGTAGCCCGTCCAATAGAGGCGGTCGTAGGGCGTCGCGCCCTGCACAGTTGGCAGGATGGCGACAACATCGCCCTTCAGGCTCCGCCACAGGCTATCGCAGCGCGTGCGCCCCTCCCACAGCACAGCGACGAAGTATGGCTCGTAGTGGGGTTGCAACGCAGCTGCCGACGCTTCGCGCACAGGTAGCGTTGCCAACGCCGCCGCGCCAACAGGCGCGACAATCAGCCGTTTCAGCATCTCGCGTCGTGTGATGCGCTCTGCGCTCATTCTGCAACCTCCATAGCGCCTATGATTTTGCTCCGAAGCGTTTGAGGTGTGCCCAACACCTCAACGCGATACCAGTCGTAGCGGGCGGGCGGTTTGATGACCACACGGAACCAGCCATGCGCGTTGCCAACAATCTGCCCCGACTGGCTCCACTGCCAACCGTTGGCGTTGCCTCCGCGCAACATGTAGGCAACCGGCGCGCTGCCGCTTTTGACGCCCGTCCAGTAGAAAGCGCGAAACGACGCGGCGTTCACAAAGGTTGGCGACAGTGGCTCCGCCTGGCTCAGCACATCCTTTGGTGTCGCCTCTACCTGAAGCGTCCCGACATACAGTGTCGCGATCACAGTACGCATACTATGATTATACAATAAACTACAAAATATCAATATCCAGTAGAAGCGTTCGGAAACGGGGCGAGAACAGCCCCAAAACGGGACGCGGGAACCGCGCCTGTACTCAGCAGCGCGTAGGATATGGTCACTGCGCCCAATCGAACATTCAGCGAAACACGCCTTAAACCACGAGCTGGCGCGGTTCGTTGAACGCTCCCCGTAGCCTATTGGCTAACTACGCACTGGTGTTAGTGAGGGTGGACATGGAGCAGCACAGCAACACCACGCTCGCATGCGCCACTTGTCGGGATGAGTGGTTGCAGATCGCGCGATGAACCATCGGGGTAGGTCAGGTACACGCGCTTGCAAGACGCCTACAGCAGACGCGGCACGCGAAGTGTCTCGCCCAGAAATGGCTGGACGCCCTCCAGCCACGCCAATACTTGCTGCCGCGCGCCCTCATCTTCCAACGCGCCTTGAGCGTGCAGCCCCAACACATACTCCACCAGCGACCACTTGAGCCGTTCGGAAGAGACCATATGCGTGTACGAATCGGGCAGTGAAACCTTCAGCGACCACTGGCGGATACAGTCCCGCCGCTGGGAGGCGTCCTCCAAAGCCAGACAGTCGCGCAGGCGCGACAACCATTCATCGGCTTCCGCGCAGCCAAGAACCGCCCGCTCGCTCGGCAGCACGCCAAACTCGTTCAGAAGCGTCCACAAGGCAGACCGATACTTTTCGAGTTTTGCCTCCATCGACTCGTCCCACAAGTCTATATCCGCCCACCAGAGGTCGTCCAGGACGCCCTCTATGGCAATAATCGGATGCGAGAGAACCACGACCCCATCCGTTTCCTGCGCCCACACCCAGTGGCGCGAGAGACGCGAATCCACAATCTCATACTGAGAAGCTGGGTTCCAGATTGCATATAGGAACTCGGACTCGGCAATCAGAAAGTGGGTGTGCGCCTGCCAGCAGGGGTCTGCCGCACTTCGTCTCAACCGAGCAAGTAGCGACAGCCCATTTTCCGCGCGCAGTGTGCGTGAAGGTGCGCTGAAGTCGAATCGTATCCCCAGCACGGTGTGAACCGTCTCATGCCGACTGATGTTGGCTCGGCGTCGTACCCACATGGTGCGCGCCTCCAGCCGATTCTACCCGCCATCCAGCGTCGCGCTTCAGCCTGCCAAAGTCTCTCGGATGACCGCCAATGCCTGCTCGATGTCCGCGCGGGTGATGTGGTAGTGCGTCACGGCGCGCAGGCGCGTGCCCGACAGCGACAGCAGTACCCCACGCGCCGCCAACGCCTGCTGCAACCGCGCGCTGTCCCAGCCTGTGGCGGGGTCTACCTCGAAAATCACGATATTGGTCTGCACGCGGGCGGGGTCGATGCGTATCCCGCGAATGTTCGCCAGCCCCTCCGCCAGCATGCGGGCGTGCGCGTGGTCTTCGGCGAGGCGCTCCACCATCGTCTCCAGCGCGACCAAGCAAGCCGCTGCCAGCACGCCTGCCTGACGCATCCCGCCGCCCAGCATCCGCCGCGTGCGCTTCGCCTCCTGAATGAACGCCGCCGACCCACACACGATCGACCCCACAGGCGCGCCCAGCCCCTTCGAGAAGCAAAAGTTGACCACCTCGAACGGCGCGGCAATCGTTTCGGCGGAGACGCCCAGCGCAATTGCCGCGTTGAAGATGCGCGCGCCGTCCAAGTGCAGCGCGACTCCACGCGCCTGCGCCACCGCCGCGACCTGCTGGATGTAGTCCAGCGGCAACGCCGCGCCCCCACAGCGGTTGTGCGTGCTTTCCAGGCTAATCACGCGCGTTTTAGGGGTGTAGACGGCATCGCGGATCGCGCCCTGCAGCTGCTCCAGCGGGATGGTTCCGTCGGGCAGGTTCGGCAACACATGCAAAAACACATTCCCGAAGATGCCCAGCCCGCCCACTTCGGCGGTATACAGGTGTGACTGGTCGCCGACAATCACCTCCTCGTTGCGTCCTGTGAGGGTCATCAGGCTCACGAGGTTCGCCATGACGCCGCTGGGCACGAACAGCGCGGCTTCCTTGCCGACGCGCTGGGCGGCGGCTTCCTGCAGGCGTTGCACCGTCGGGTCGTCGCCCAACACATCGTCGCCGACCTCCGCCTCCGCCATCGCACGGCGCATCGCGGGCGTCGGCTTCGTGACGGTGTCCGAACGCAGGTCAATCAGCCCGTCCGCTTCGCGCACCACAGCACCCCGTTGTAGATGATGCGCTGCACAATCGGGTGGTGGTAGGTCGGCACGCTCTCGTGTCCAGGGCGGAAGTAGAACACGCGCCCGATGCCGTAGCCTTGGTTCACGCCGCCCCCCGGTCCCGAAGTGAAGTTCGGGTCAATCCCGTCGCCGACCGTCCAGCACAGCCCCGATGGGAAGTATTCGCCGCCGTCAGGGAAGTAGGATTGGAACACGACGACCAGCGGTGGGGGCACATCGAACGGCGCGCCGTACATCTCCTCGTGTTCGATAACGAAATCGTCGATGCCCTGTGCGATGGGGTGTTGCGGGGCGCACACGCGCACATGCTCGGGTTCGGCGGGGTGTTTTTCGCGCCAGCCGCCCTTGAGATGCCCTGTGCAGCCCAGCACGCGCTGGAACGGCTTGGAGTAGTGCCCCGAATGCAGCACCAGCAGCCCCATACCTTCGTGGTGGACGCGCTGGCGGATGCGCTCGGCGGTCTCGTCGCTCACCTCGCCGTGCCGAATGTGCCCCCACCAGATTAGCACATCGGTCTCACGCAGGCGTTCCATGCTGCAGCCCTGTTCGGGTTCGTCGAGGTGTGCCGTGCGAATCTCCAGCGTGCCGTCGTTCAGTTTCGCCAGCCCTTCCGCCACCGCGCCGCGAATGCTGGTCGGGTAAATCGCCTTATCCACATGCGGTGGGTTCTCGTCCCAGACTGTGACTCGGATGGTTGCCATTGGTTCTCTCTCCTGTTGTGCGGATAATCCGCTTCCGCCCTCACCCCCAGCCCCTCTCCCACGATGTGGGAGAGGGGTGTAAGGGGCAGCGTCGCAAAGTATACCTACTGCGTCTGCCCGCCAACGAGCAGAAGCAGCAGGCAGAACACCACCTCGCAGATGCCGTCCCGCCCGCAGGATGAGCAAAGCAGTCCGACTAGCCACTGCCCCACTCTACAAGTTAATCTGGAGCTTTCTACTTTACCCGAACATCCATAAACGGCTCTACTCGCATGTCTCGGAAAGACTTCGCCTGTTTGATACGCTGGAAGGTTTCCTCATAGAGCTTTTCATCAAAGCATTCATCATATGAACGGCATTCCACAATCAGCTGGGCAGGGCTCTTGTCGGGTTCCATGGTGAACACAGCGTGTTTTGCAAGGGGAATGTTGCCTTGCATCACCCCGACATTTTGCCACTGCTCCAAAACTTTTTGTGTAGCGGTATCCACAAGCTTTGCCTGAACGGTCAGATAACGCAGCTGCGGGTCAACCACAAGATGCCACTCCCACTCTGGGTACAGGTGGTGTTCGGCAACCAGCACGATCCGTCCATCCGACCATGATGCTGAACGTCCTTTGCCCAGCATACTGGATACAAAGCGCCCCAGAGCGTACATGCTTATGTCAAACCAAGTTGCCGTTTCGCACAACCTCCGAGAACGCTCTATACGGACGCCTAAGTCGCTTGGATTGCTGCTGGGATCTGTACGGCTAATCTGATTATCAGAGGCGACCCACACCGTTTCATAGCGCGCTGCTTCGACGAAAAGCTTCTGTTTTTTATGCTCGTAGTAGATTCGTTCAACAGGACGCATGAAGGGCAGCGGGGAGCCTTCAGGATAGAGTGGCCACGGCTTTCCATCCTTTGTCATTAAAGGCGAGTTCGCTAAATAATTCTTCAGGGCTTGATAAGTGGGGGCACTGGAATAGCTAAACTGGCTGTCGTGAATCGCTGTTTTGCCTTCCTTAATGGTGCCGGATACCATGTAGCGTTGACGTGCCTCACGGAAGAGAACGTCTTCTTGTTCGCAGTGCAGTTGCACTGTACACCCTGTGGTCGTGAGCAACTGATCCGCCTCCCTCATCTGGCGGATGACCGCGTCGGGGTCGGGGTTAGTTGCATCGTTGTGATACAGTACACTGGCAATCAAGCACAAGATCCATAGGCTCCTAATCATGATTTCACCTCCTATCCCTAGCGCCAACCCGTGTCATTATAGTGGACATGGATTGGGAGAACAGCTAAACCTACCTCGCCATGGTTTAGTATCGATAGTCCTTCCACGACACCGCTCAGAATTCGTTACACAGCGAACCTCTATCGGAATTTCGGCACAACGTGGGCACCCCGCCCACAACTTCATCCAGATAAAAGGCACTTGACTCCCAGTATTACAGGAGGGAGTGGCTTCTACTACATGTTGAACGATGTGGTTATCCTCAGGATTTGTTGAACCACCGGGATCGAAAAGAACGCGGCAATCTTCAGCTCCTTGATTGCTCACATAGCAGCCTTTTGGCTTTGAGAACGAATTTGGCGTAGAGTCTAGTATCACACTTTTCTCTGGAATCCATTCTAGTGTAATAGCACATGTAAATTTCTCCTGGTTTATTGTTGCAGCCTTGACACTTAAACCGAGGAAGGGGCGGTTCACAAGGAACAGGGACCACATGGGCAGCATAAAAATTTAGAGGGTCAACCAGTAGCAGATCAACTGAGTTTGGTACAATTTCTATATCGCATACATCTTCGGAAATAATCATTATCGGTTCCTCATCCAACACAGGTGCGTCCTCTTCCGAAACAGACTGCTGCCCCAGTGCCAGATTCGGCACTGCTACCAATAGCACCACCGCAAGCACGCCGACCACTGCTCTTAGCACTGTGCATCTCAACATATGAATCCTCCTCCATAGTTTTTGGTTTCTTGGGATGCAGATTGGTTCCACACTAGGTTAGACGACTGACAGCAGGCGGGTTTTCACAGGTTTCTTGGGATGCAGATTGGTTCCACACCACCATTTCCGCCTCCCACCACTATTAATGGTGCCGACTTTCCCCTCTGGTCACTCGAAACCATCCCTCTTTTCCGAATCCTCGTTAGAATCGCCCAGCAAAAAGCTGCGCAACCTCCCTACAATAGCTCCCAGCTGCTTGTGCACCCAAGTCTTGCTTCTACCCACCCGCTTCGCTATCTCTCGCTCGCCTCCTCGCCAAAATGCCATTCCAACAGCTGCCGTTCCTCTGGGCTTAGCCGCATCAAAGCCTCCTGCACCTGCCCACGCAAAAGATTCTCCTCAATCGCCTCCAACGCATCCCCATCCTCAAACTCCACCTCCTCCCCCGTCTCGGCATTCACAGGCATTTGCACGACCATCCTATCCCGCTCACACAAACGCTGCCATTCAGCATAAATCGCTCGCTTAGCACACAGCAAAGCGAATGCTTCTCGCGAGATGCCCATCTCAGCGCGGTAGGTTCGGGCAGCTTGCCACACGGCGCAATTCGCGAGGGCTTCACGCTCTTCGCGCCAATAGTGGTTGTCGTAACTGGGTGGGGGGGTCAGACAGTGGTTGCTGAGAGTGCTTTGCGTACTGCCTGGCGTAGATCGGGTGGAAGGTCGCGGGGTGGCTCGTCGGGGCGGAGAAGGATGTCGCTCATGCTCTCCGCCCCCCCCCGCGCCAGAGCACCTGTAAGGGTTATTCCCGCAGAGTACTGTGCAAACACGCTCGGTTGCCAAACTATCTGCAAGTCAGGCATAGTGCCCCTCCGTACAAATGGATTCGCCTGTATAGTTTCCGATTCCTGCTAAGTTCGGGATGACAAATGGAGTGCTGAAGCGTAAGCTTCAGCGCTGGGCGGAAGCTTCGCTTCCGCACTCCACAAGGTTCGTATCCACCGCGCGACGCGCCCGCCAAGTATACCTACTGCGTCTCCTCGCCAGCCAGCAGAAGCAGTAGTTCGAACATCTCTTCGGGCGCAGTAGACGCCAGCGCCTCGTTGTGCGCCACCTTGCCGTCGGGGCTAATCAACACATAGCTGGGGATGCCGCGAATGCCGAACGCTCGCGCAATGCGCGAGTCGAACGCATCCGCGCCTGCCCACAGGTGCAGCGCCAGCGCGTCCCAGCCGCGTGCCTGCACCATCTGCTGCGCGGGGGCGCGCTCTTCGTCCAAGCTGATGGCGATAATCTGGGCGCGTTCACCAAGCGTTGCGCCGTGCTTGGATAGGAATGCCCGCAGTTTGTCCATCGCCTTGTGGCACGGTTCGCACCAAGTCGCCCAGAAGTCGAGCAACACCCACTTGCCTCGAAACTCCGACAGGCGGCGCAGCTTGCCCGTGGCGGTCTCCTGCAGTTCGAAGTCGGGCACGCGGTCACCTGCGCCCAGCGGCGGGCGGAACACCACCTCGCGGATGCCGTCCCCCTGACGCAAGATGAACCGAAACGGCTCGGAGTAGCTGCCCGTGTCGCGCTGCAGGTAATACTGTACGCATTCGCGCGCGGGCTTGTCGGGCGGGTTCTCCACCAAGTCGCGCAGGGTTATCGCGCCGTTGGCATCCAGCACGCCTTGCGCTACAGGCATGTAGACTCCGCCTTGCTCGTCGTACACGAAGACCTGCACGCGGGCGTTGCTCAGGGGCGTCCCATCCGCCTGTAGCAGGCGTACCGTTACCGTGCGGTTGCCTTTGGGCGCTGTGCCCGCGGGCGCGGTCGGGCGAATGGCGACGGCGCGCAGCTCGCCCGATACCAATGCGGGCGCGGACGCGCTCCGTCGCAAGCCGCCGCGCTCGCTGTATTCGCGCGGCATAGCCATCGCCATCGCTGTCCAGCCCTCGCCAGGCGCAAGGTCGCGGAAGACCATCTCTTGCTTCGGCGACTCCAGCGGCACGCGCGCGCAGGCAACATACATCCCTCCCGCTTGGCGGTACAGCATCAGGCTGCCGTTTTGCCCCTCCAGGTTCGCGCCTTGCAAGTTTATCCGCACCTCCAGCAGTGCGGGCGCGGGCAGCATCCGCTCAACCGCGCCTGAAGCAACCTCATCGGGGCGAATCTCCGTCGCGTAGCCCACCAGCCAATCGGGGCGGTTGACCCACAACCACGCCGTGCCGTCCATCTGCGGCGGAAGCGTCAGCCGATACTCCGTCGCCGACACGCGCTCGATCCCAAAGCCTGGGAACAGGTAAAGGCGCGTGAGGGCGTTGAGTACCTGCAACGAAGGAATGTCGAGCCCTTCCCTGTCTGCCAGCGATTCGAGCGGCGCGACGAACAGGTCGCTCCCGAAGGGCGTGTAGAACACCTCCTCCCACGCAAGAGGCTTTTGGAAGGGCAGGCGCGTGCCGAAGTCGTCGGGCGGAGACAGGGCGGGCTTGAGGCGCAGTTGCACGGTCTGCCCCGTGCGCAAGGCGACGGTCTGCTCGGCGGCAATCGGGTAGGTCAGCGCACGGCACAGGGGCACATGGTCGGGCGCGCTCACCAGCAGCACCACCGCACCGCCGCGCTCGCCCGCCAGAATCTCTTGGACGGTCGCCTGATGCGCAGGATGCCACTTCAAGCGCGCCGCGCCCTGCGCATCAACGGGCTGCATCAGCGGCTCGGTCGCAGGAAGCAGTTGCAGACGACGGAAGTCTACGGCGAGTGCGCCCACCTTGGCGTTCGTCAGCGGCTGACCCGCCGCGTTCTGGACGCGCACGCGCAGTTCGGTCGGCTCCGACGGCTGCGTCCACAGCAGTCCGCACGCCAAAACGCCCCACAGCACCATCGCGGCTCTCATCGCGCACCTCCTTTGTTGCCGATTTGGCGCAGCAGGCTCTCCTGCTGGCGCGTAAGCGGATTGCCCGCCCACACCACCTTGCCTTGCGGGTCAATCAGGAAGGCGGTCGGGATGCGCTCCACGCCGTACTGTTGCGCGGCGCGTTGCCCTTCGTCCCAAGCGTGCAGGGCGAACTTGTCCCAGCCGCGCTCCTGCAGGTGCGGTAGCACGACCTCCTTGTCCTGATCAACGCTTACGGTCAGCACCACCACCTGTTTGCGCCACGAGTCGGGCTGTTTTTCCACGAACGCTTTGAGTTCCTCCATCGCGGTCTGGCACGGACCGCACCAAGTCGCCCAGAACTCCAAGTAGACCCACTTGCCGCGCAGGGTGCGCAACTCCACAGGCTTGCCCGTGCGCAGGTCGGTCGCCGTGAAGTTAATCGCGGGGTCGCCAGGCTGGGGCGCAAGCGTAATCTGCAGGTCGCGGATGCCGTCGCCCTGCGTCAACGCGAAGTAGCGGGCGAACTTACCGTTCACAAAGATTCGGTAGCCAATCACGTTCGACGGCTCGGGATCCGCTGGATTCTCATACAGGTTGCGCAGCACGAGTACGCCGTTTTTGTCCAGTGTGCCTTCCTGCAGGGTGCGCGCCTGTCCGTAGCCGCGGGTGAGTTCCACGCGGTAGCGCGCGCCCGCCACCGACTTGCCGCCCGCGCGTTGAATCTGCACGCGCACTTGTCGCTTGCCGCGATAATCGGCGACATCGAACGGCTTAGGCGCAATCTTCTGGCGCACAACGCCGCCTTCGGGCACTTGAAGCGTTGTTTGGTGCGTGTCCTTATTCCACAGATACAGCGACGCTTGGTATGTGCCAGGCGCGACATTCCGCTTCACCACAAGCCCGCCTGAAAATGGGCGTCCCACAAAGGCGTCGGAGTAGAACACCAGTGCGGACGGTTCCTTTTCTTGCGGCGCAACGCTCAGCGATAGCTCCGAGAGGTCTTTGTATGCCTTGCGCCATTCTCCCAGATCGAACTCCAGCACTATCGTGCTGGGTTTGGGCAAGCGCACCTCCACCGTGCCTGATTGCCATTCGTCAGGCTCCAGCGTGCGCATGTAGTAGCAAATCACTTCGGGCGAATGCACCATCAGCAACAGCTTGCCCGTGAACGCTTGCGGCACATCCACGCGGTAGCGTCCGTCGCCCAGCGGGTAGATGCCGAAGTTGAGACACAGCGGCGGTGCCCCCCTAAAGCGCGATTCTTCTGACGACAGCTCGCCCACGGCGCACACAGGCTTGCCGTCCACGCTGCCGATGAGCAGCGGTGAGCTGCGATGCTCCTGATGCAAGTCTTCGCCCATCCGTAGGTTCACAGGTTCCCCAGCCGCCGTCAGCAGGCGCAGTTCGAACGAGCGGGCGGGTTTGAGCGTCGCGTTAATCGTCTCGCGCGGGTTAGCGGCGCGCCCGAAGTAGAGCGGCACATAGCCAGGCGCGGCGACCATCACTTGGAGTTCCACAGGCAGCGTGCCTGCCAGAATCTCGCGCATCTGGAAGCGGTGCGACATCTCGCCTTCCACGACGCACACCCCGCGCGCGTTCACAGCCTGCCACGCGGGCATGGTCGCCATGTGGCGCCTCCAGTCCACCGTCGCCGACACATGCACTTTCGCTGTGCGTATCGGCTGCCCTTGCTCGTCGACCACTTGGATACGCGCCAGCGGCTCGTCGGGAATCTCCAACGCGGACTGTGCATGCACCAGTCCCCCAAACACAACCGTCCCCAGTAGCGTCATTAGCGTTCGCATACGCATACCTCCGAAAGGGAAGTATCCCTTGCGATAGGGCTTCGCCGCGCGCCAAGCAATTCCTGCTGGTTCGAGGAACGCCCGTAATGGGCCAACACATCGTTGACAGCTGGAACGCCCTCGCGCGACCAGTCTAACACTATATCGTCCAATAACACTACAGGCATCAACCCCACATACGCCGAACCCTCAAAACCCAACGCCACACAACACCCATACGGCGTCCGACCCTCCATCCCATACCCAGAATGCACACGCTCGTAGTTGTAATGATACAGCCACCCCAAGCCCGCACCCAAAAACGCCTCCACCGTGTCCAACGATAACACGCACGGCAAGTAAAACTCCTCGTCGTCCGTCCGATGACTGCGCTCCACACGACCATTATACTCCTTCCGACCTAACGGAATGCGCCCCAACTGCGCCCCCAACGGACGCAGATACGCTGCCTCCAAGCGGGCAATCTTGTCAGGATTAGACCCGCCCCATTCCTCGCCCCAGTCGGTCTGGATTGTCATCTCGGTCTGCACCCCGCACAGACGCAACCAACTGACCGCCAAACTCAAAAATGCCATCCCGTGCAGCGTGGACATCTCACGGCTGAACGCCAACAGGCGCAACCGTGTGCGGCTCTCAAGGAAGGTCCACTGATAGCGGGGGAGGCGATGCTTGCGCAGGTGATCCCAGCGTTCCGTGCCGAGCGTGCCCTTGTCGTAGATGTCTTTGACATCGGCTTGGATGAGCGTAAACGGTTCTTGGCTCTCCCACGCCCAGTGCGCGGGATAGAAGCGACGGCGTTGTTTGCGCGGGCGCGTGGCATTAGGCGCGTGGCGTCGGAGGATGTGTCGGATGGTGTGGGGGGAAAGGTGTACCCCTTGCTGGGCGAGGTGTCGGGCGAGGCGTTGGCGTCCGTAGTGGGTCTTTTGGTGGAGTTGCAGCACGCGCTGCTCTATGTCGGGGTCGGTTTTTCTGGGTTGGCGTTTGGGGGTTTTGGGCAGGTTGTGCAGTCCTTGCTCGCCGTATTGTTGGTAGCGTTGAACCCACTTGCGCACGAGTTGTGGGGAGGTGTGGCATCGTCGTGCGGTTTCGCAGTAGTTTTGGGTCTGTTGATAGATTTGGACGATGCGCTTGCGTGCTTGGACAGGGTTCATGTGGTATACCTCCTGATAGGTAAGTTCCATCGTTGGCGTGCCTCCTGTTGTGCGCGTTGCATAAGAGATTCTACAGGAGGTGCGCCTGCTTTTTTCAAGTGTGGGTAGAGGACGGGGAGCAGGGGCGGGTATGAACGATGTGTTGGCGCATTTAGATTATCCCATTGACAAACGCCCCGAAAATGGGGTATAATAGAGTCTGCTGTGGGGAGACTAAGCCGAAACGGAGGAATTGAGACGATACTGCTAAGCGGTGCCATCGTGTGGCTCGGAATCTCGATGAGCT
>Ga0079992_114892_pt1 | contig 12827 bp, 12 predicted proteins | sample FaiFalFF_MnMetaG_3_FD_69197 | JGI IMG/M metagenome (GOLD analysis project Ga0079992, IMG submission 69197) | Freshwater microbial communities from Yellowstone National Park, Wyoming, USA - Fairy Falls B (FF_Mn_B) MetaG (SPADES assembly) (version 2) | ecosystem: Environmental > Aquatic >... | reverse complement strand
CGTCGGCATTTTCCGCCCGCAGCGGCAACAAAGGTTGGCGTTCCCGATAACGCCGCAGCAAATATTCGCCCATAGACCAATTGCGCGTCGTCGTTTCGTCCCGCATCGCTTTCGCCTCCTTTTCGCTTTTTTCCGCCACGCCAATTTTGTCATCGGGTCAGTTTGCATAACCCAAAAGCGGTTTGATTTAACCGCTGTGAGCCAGAGGCTTTCACCGATGGCGGCGGAACTTGGCGAGCAAAGTTTGCTTTTCGGGGAAGGGGGCGCGCCAAAGGCAAAGGGCGTAAAGGCAAAATCCTGTCAAGGCGGGGAGCAACACCCGCATCGCCCGCCAAAGCCATCCGCCTTCTGGCAGCACGGAAAGGCAACCCCATGCCCCAACCGCCATCAAACTTGTCGCAGGCAAAAGCCAAAGGAGCATTTGCTTTAACGCTTGCCCCTCCAATCCCTTCAAGCGTTGGCGCAATAGCAACGCCAACAAAGTGATGTTGAACCAAGCCGAGACAGAAAACGCCAATGCCAAACCGCCTTGCTGAAGGGGTGAATGGACGAGGGCAGCATTGAGGGCGAAAGCGAGGGCGAAACTGAGTAAGCCCACCCAAACGGGCGTCCAAGTGTCTCGCAACGCATAAAAGCCACGCGCCAAAACTTGCTGGCACGCCATCGCGGGCACGCCCGCGCTGTAAAAGAGCAATGCCAACGCCGTCGCTTGCGTATCCGTCGCCGTCCATCGCCCATACTGGAAAAACAAAGCGACCAACGGTTCGCGCAAAATCGCCATGAGCACAGCGGATGGGATGGTCAACAGCAAAACCGCCCGCAACCCGTTGGCAGTTTGACGGCGCAATTCGCCCAACGCTTCCTGCGTCGCCAAAGCGGAAAGGGTAGGGAACAAGGCAATGCCCACGCTGGCGCCGAAGAGGGCGACAGGAAGTTGCATGATGCGGTTCGCCATTTCCACTGCCGTCGCCGCCCCGTGCGGAAGGAGGGAACTGAAACTGCGGGGCAAGATGATGGCGTTGATTTGGGTGACGGAAAGGCTGAAGACGACAGGGATGACCAACTTGAGGACTTGCCGTGCCCCTTCGTCGCGCCAGTCAAAGCAAGGGCGAAAATCCATTCCGACCTGCCAGAGTTTGCGCGCCTGCACCAAACCCGCACCGACGGCAGCCCCCGTCAGTGCGCCTATTGCCATCCCTTCAATCCCTTTGCCCAACCACTGGCTGCCCCAATGCGCCCCAACGATGCCGCCGAAAAGGATGCACAAGTTGTAAAGCACCGATTGCACCTGCGGTTCGGCGAAGTAGCGCAGGGAAATCAAAGCGCCCGTGAACAGGCTGCCCAAGACGAAAAAGAATTGCGATGGCAACAAAATGCGGACGAGGCGGACGGTGAGGGCGAATTTGCGTTCGTCGCCGACCATGCCAGGGAAAAGCAAGGCAACGAGTTGAGGGGCAAGCCACTCAAAGAGGACGATGAGGGTGAGGAGGGTGATGCCGAGGTAAGTCATCAACACGCGGAAAGTTTTGATGGCTTTTTCGTCCTCGCCCTTCGTCAGGTAGCCCGTGAAGACAGGGATGAAACCCGCCGACAAAGCGCCGCCTGAAGCGAGGAAGTAAATGAGGTCGGGGATGCTGAAGGCGGAGACATAAGCATCCGTGTGCCAGTCGCGCCCGAAAAGTGTCGTCCGTCCGATGTCGCGGATAATGCCTGTCAGGCGCGATAAGCCGATGAGCGCCATGACGATGAGCGTGGCGCCCGCCACACTCGTCCGCTCATTGCGCCGCAATTGGTGGCTTGAGGGCGATTGCGTCCGCACCGCCACTTTCTCGCTCCCCTTCACTGGAAGGCTTTTCCCTCGCTTCATTCCTTGCCTCTCGTCTTGCTGGAGGGCATCATGAAACTTTTCCACTACTTGGACGAAGGCTTGGCAATCATCTTGGTCTTTATCGGCATCAAGATGTTGCTAAGCGAAGTCTATCCTATCCCTATCAGCTTATCGCTGGGTTTCGTGTTGCTTGTCCTGACCGTCACCATCGTCTTATCGCTATGGGCGGAACGACGGGAGCGCACCGCCGCCCTCGCCAATCCCAACCATCCCCCAGCGATGCGGAGTTGTCCTTTCTCCCCCTTTCCGTCACAAGGGACATACATGGGGGCGAAGGAAGTCGGTGTCTTGTTAACTTCCCAATTAACTTCCCAAAGGTTAACTGCCATCCCTGTTGAACCCCTTCCCGCTTTTCTGCCTCGCTTTGCGGCGTTCGTCTAACATCGCAAAGACGCAAGGTCTGTAAAGTCCATCCAGATGTTCTTCTTGAAAATCCCAATCATCAAGGTCTGCCCAAGCACTCAACAGCCTCATCATCTGTTTCCCAAACTTCTTTTTGACCGTCTCATACATCTTCGGATGCTGCTGCTGCAGGGTAAACAATCGGGAGTCTTTATGAAGCATGTCATGGAGACATGCCCAACAGCCGACACGCTGGTAGCCCATGCTATAAAGAGGGTTTAAGGGAAGACGATGCGCTTCTACATATTCTGCGATGTCCTTATCCGTCCAAGCGTAGAGCGGCCAGGCGATCAATGCCTCGTAAGTGCTGCTGTAACGGAGGGCACCATAGTCAGCAAAGTTCAACTTGCGCATCAAACTTTCCGACACCCGCAACCCTGTGACAACACCTTCTATGCCGTGTTCACGGTAAAACTGACGAGCAGGCGTTTCTTTCATCCGCTTACAGCACGAGTTGGAAAGTTTCACCCCTGCCTTCTCCGCCAAAGTGCGCATGAAGGTCGTATTGCCCCTGCCAGCGACAGGAAGCCCTTGCTCTTCAGCGAGTTTCCAGAAATTGACTCGAGGCTTCACCTCGTAAAAGTTCAAATTCCAATCCTTTGCCAACTGCCGAACATAAGTCAATGTTTCAGGAAACTCAATGTTGGTATTGACAAACACGACCGGCACATCGGGCTTTATTTGAAGTGTCAAATGCAAGGCAACTAAACTATCCCGCCCACCGCTGAAAGCAACAGCCACTTTATCCGTTGCGGCGAACAGTGTTTCTAACACTTCATTTGCCATCTTTATTTTGCTGCTTAAGTCTTGACGATAACACCATGATAGCCGTTTAATCACCCGACCCAACCTGTCTGGCTTAGCATTTGGGTCATCTTTGACTTTTGGCGGTGGAGGGAGAAATATCACTGCCTTGCCATTACTGCCACTCCAAAACAGCAAGTTATCAGGGCAACTATGCAATAATCTCTCCGCATCGGGCTTGGGAAGCACGAGGGGAAGAAACTTCTCATAAAATCTTTCCTCAAGCCGCTGAAGGAAGGATTTTCTATTCAACTTTTTATCCATCAACTCTTTACCCCCATCATCCACTCGGTTGTTCACCATCTCACCCTTCCTCCGAAATCTTAGGAGATGTATCTAATTTTAATCGTAGCTTTCGTTTATGCCACCGAAGAAACACCCAAGAAACTACTGAAAGAATGGTAACTAACATATTTCGCCAAATTGGAGCAAAAACGAAATATGCTGTCAGAAACTTGAAAAAAAGCAGAACCATTGTAATAAACAGAATTATCTCCAAGATGCTAAGTCCAGGGTCAAAAATAGGTTGGTTCCACTTAGGAAGGTCACTTGTGATGGGTAATGTGTCTTCAGGACAGAGTCGCGCTATGGTGGGATCATGCCTATTGAAGTAGCCGCGTATTCCGTTCATAATTCGCAAATAGCGCATAACCTGAATGAGCAAGTGAATTGTGTCACGCCAGATAGCATAACCCACTATAAAGATGACAACTAAAGCCCCCAATACATATATTCCTCGTTCAGGATTTGTTTGAGGGACCAAATTTATTGCTGTGAAAACTAACCCTACGAAGATCAAATAGGCAGCGACCCGCTGAGTGCCAGCGTTGAACAGACCTATGATATGGCTTGCTAAGGCATTGAACTGCGCTATGAGAAAGTCGTCCGTTGAGACGACATTCTTTCCAAACTTCGCCTTTCCAGCCATCTTGATCCCTCTCAATGTTAAGCAAGTATGTAGCATCACGCACTTACCGACGGGATTGGCGATAGACTGGTTTGGGAAATCGAATCTGAACGGGTTGGCGATAGAGAGGGTGCTGTAGTAAGAGTCTTCCTTGTTCTAACCGAGTGATAAGTGCCTTCAAATCTTGAGGGATATGTCGGTAGGCATCGTCTCCTAACTCTGTTGAATCAGATCTTCCATAAATTTTGTTACTGCAGTTGCCAATGATGCGCTTATGAACACTACTGGCAAACTGCTCCGCACCAATCAGGATAACACCCAAAGACCGACCGCGCTCGGTTATTTCAAGCAGATTGTGAAGTATAGGGGACTCCCTTCCGCCTGCAGGTGCATACTTGTTCAACTCGTCCACGAAGAAGACCAAATGTTTTGGCGGCTCAATAGGATTACCAAGATCGGAGTCCTCAATACTTTCCCATGATTGCCGCCGAATGTCCTCAGGCACATCTCCATAAGTTACCTCGCGAGAGAATAGCCGATAAACTTCGTTCACGACATCGCCGATCACAAACGCACGCTCAAAATCTTGCAATTTTGCGATGTCAATTACATAGACTTGCCCAGGACGAATTGCCCAAACATAATGCGCAAGAGTGACCTCGTTAGAAGCCTTTTTGTCCACAAACAATCCGGTCGTGCCTCTCTGAACGAAATAACGCAATCTCTTGAGAAAACTTCCTATTGTCCCAAAGTGATGGTTGCGATACTGAATTCTGTTTTGCAGTATTTGACTGAAGCAATTAATCAGGTCGCTGAAGGTCGTCACTGGAAAACTCTGATTACCGCAAGAGATGTAGCCATCCTCTAAATCCTCTTCAATATCTGAAAGAAGCATCTCCAAAGTTCCGCGTGGATCTTCTACCCCTGTGAACAAATAAGAGATCTTGTCCCACATATCTCTCAGGTCGTAGGAATACATAATCGGATTAACGAGGTTACGCCCATAGGTATTAGGTTCAACACGCACTGCCCTACCTCGTCCGAATTGACCTCGTGGAACAAAGCGGGTAACATTCCGAAACGGCTGAGGCTGTGCTCCAAGGATGTCCCATAATTTCTGCTCTTCTTCCCACAACTGTCTTTGCTCTTGTGGAATCTGTCGTAAGTCAATTTTACCATCTGTAGTGATTGGAAATGCTGGTTGGTCCAGATAAAGCAAATCGTCCTGCTTGACATTGAAGACGATAACTGCTACCTTATCACCATACTTCTGAAGGAGGACATTAAGAAGAAACATTGCGTAGGAAGTTTTTGTTGCCAATCCTGAGATACCGCTGATATTGAGATGTGCCCCTTCAGGTCCAATCAAGTAACGGGCGTCAATAATGGCAGGTGCTCGCACACCATTTGATAACTCGATCACCCCTGCAGGTAGAGGGCAGAAATTAGTAGGATCAGTCTGTCTAACTTCACTAATCCCAAGAGCCGTTAAGATACCGTCGTCATCTGCAAATTCTACATCTTGCCCACCTTCTACAGGCATGTAGATATTTTGTGTATTTTTCAGCACCACACATCGTGCTACATTGGCGCTAAGCCGTCGTGTTCTCGGTGTTGATTCAGCCCTACCAAAGTCGTGTGAGACAAAGTTATCCAAGTGTGACCCGCTATCAGATATGTTCTCAATGCGAGTCACCAAGCCATAGGTTTGTGATCCATCTGAGTTTTGCGTCACTACGATGTCTGTCGGATTTACTCTTTCTCCGCTGGCAATCCAAAATGAGAATTCATCAGAAGTGTTCGGATGAATGCGCGTTGATGATGTCTTGCCGATAGGCATATCTTACCACCCTCCTTTTGTTAAAGAGTAATTCCTGCGCATAGACCGCGCAATACCTCAATTGAAAGGAATGAAGACTTCAGTAATTGCTCGCAACAATAAATGGGATACAGCAGGGAGTGCCAGCGCTCTTCATGAAACGGCACAGGCATCCGCTCGGAATACACGATGTTCGCAATGGCGTCCCAAATTGCACTCCAATCTTTCACCTTGGGATCAAGACGCCTTCGGTCGTTAGGTGATTTACACGCAGGGTAGTCAAGAAAGTGTGTTTCTACCTTTACGATACCATCAAGGGGTGATTCAACCTGCTCTGGTGGTCGTATGCGTTGATACCATGTGACTACCCAATCACGGTCTATGTGAAGTTCAATAGCATCCGTTCGCTCTCCCTCCTTTAAACTGACAAGTCGCTTAACACAATCGCGCCGGTTAAGGTGTTCTTCCATCAGGATTAACGGTTTCATTGAAAATGACTTACTAATAGCAATGACCTGGTGAAGTTTATCCTCACAGATTCGCGCTTCCTTGAGCATAGTGAATAAAGAGCCATCCATCACGACTAACTGATGCTCATCAGATAGACAACCTACACATCGCTCTATTACATGCCGCTCAATGTCTGTCATCCAATCTTTTGCTCGCCTCGCTGCTCGTGACCTTAATCGCGCGTAATCTCTTTCATCACTATAGTGGACAACTCCCCTTGCGTCACGCCAACATAAAGGGTCATCTACTCTTTCTTCAAGGGGTGTGCCAGCTAATTGTCTCTTTAATTGGGTTCGTAGAGTATCGGACAACTTTGATAATGGAATGAGCAGCACGATGTCTGTCTCAAGAAAATGCCTAACAGGTTGTGAGTTGTCATTTCTAGTAACACTGGCAGCACCAATTTGGCTAATGACTATAGGGAAGATGAAATTTCCTTCCTGACCTTCTAAGGCACGCACGCTCCGCACCGAGCCATCCACAAAATACACAAATTTGAAACCGTTTTGAGCGCGGCGAAAATCTCTTGTGAAGGTTTCAGAGGGCGTTGTCTCCGCCCTTACAACCCAAGTCTTTTCTAAGTCAAGGCGTCTATCTTCTTCAAGTTGTTCGGGATCGGGCGTGTATTCCTCCTCCGAGACGGATGAAAAGGACAGGATCAATCTGGCACCTTCCACCGCTTCAAACGCTTTCCCAAATTGGCGAAGACTGTCCTTAATTTGTTGAAGCCAGTCATTGCTTGTCATGGCTCATCACCTACTCCACAGGCATTGTGTTACTTGTCCCAAATGGTGAACGGTCTTTACCGTCAAGTCGCCAACAATTATAACACGGCAAGTAACTCAATGTAAACCCTGACCTTTCGTTCCTACCCGACTTCTTGTCAGCGCAATACATGAACTCTCATCCCTTTCTTGCCACCTGTCACCTATCACTCATCACCCCTCACTTTTCAGGCGTTGACCACACGGATTCAAACAGGACGAAGCCTGCCAGCACGGATGCCCCCGCATATGCCGATAAAAATCGCAGGGCATCTTTAGCGTCGGGTGCTGCGCCGAAGGAAGCCGCTGTCGCTTGCAACGCCGCCGCAAGGGCAGGGAAGAAGAGAGGGAAAGCAGCCACACCCAACAAGGTGGTGCGACTTTGGGCTTTCGCTAACATCGCCCCGACCATCGTCCCCAACGCCGCCATCGCCACCATCGCCACGCCGACGGCGATGACCAGCCAACTCAAAACTTTCACCGTCACCCCCATCACCGCCAAAAGCAAGGGGACAGTGACCAAAGCGATCAGCATCAGCAAAAGCAGGTTGAACAGGAACTTGCCCGCAAAGATGGCGGATGGTTCGGCAGTCAATCGCAAGAGGTTGGCGGTGTGGGCGTCTTCTTCTTTCGTGAACGCCCGACCCAACGCAAGGCATGACGCAAAAAACAAGATGACCCACATCACTCCCGCCGCCAAGTTGGGCTCATCCCGCAGCGACCCAACACTCAAACTCGCCGCCGTCAGGGAGACGACGGCAAAGGCAATCGCCGTCCCAACGGCGTGGCGCGTCCGCCACTCTATCAGCACATCCTTGCAGGCGATCGCCCCCACCTGCCGCCACCAGCCCGCACGGATGGGCTCAAGGGCGATGTTCGTCGGTGTCATTCGCTCCCAAGACGATTTGCTCTTCGCCATAAGCGATGTCCCTCTCATCGTTGGTCGCCACGATGACAAGCCCCCGCCGTTTCTGTTCGGCGATCAGTTCGTCCACCAATTGACGCCCCCGCACATCCAGCAATGCCGTCGGTTCGTCCAGCAAAAGGATGGGTGGCTCATGCAACAACGCCATCGCCAATTTCAACCGCCACCGCATCCCTGACGAGAAAGTGCCGACAGGTTGACGGGCGGCACGGCTCAATTGCACCCGCTCCAGCCATTCGCCGATGCGCTTTTTGTCAACCCCTCGCAAGTTGGCGACCAGCCACAAATTTTCCATCGCCGTTAACTCGTCATAAGGCTCACAATCGGGCAACACCGCACCGATGAACGGGCGCATTTGCGAAGGCGAAAAGGTTTCGTCCTTCCATTGCCAACGGATGCGCCCTTCCGTCGGCGTTAGCAACCCGCAGAGCAATCGCAGTAGCGTCGTCTTGCCTGAGCCGTTGGGACCGAGGATGACGATGCCCATCCCTTCCGCCGCTGTCAGCGACAGATGGCGGAACACCCATCGTCGCCCGAAGGCTTTGCCCAAGTTTTCGCACCGCAATCGGATGGACGCCATCGCCTTTGCCACGCTCCATGAGGGACGATGAGGCTGGCACAATTTTGCGGCGCTTCCGTCAAAGGCGTCTTTGGGGGTGATTTTTGTGGCGGGACGGCTTTACACCCGACGGGGCGATCGCGGCGAAACGGACTTGATGGGCGGGCGGGTGCTCAAAAGCCATCCACGCGTGGCGGCTTACGGGACGCTGGACGAACTGAACGCCGTTTTGGGTTTGCTTCGCACTCAACTTCCCGACCGAACGCTGGAAGATTTGCTGGATGCGATTCAGCGGGATTTGTTTGTCGTGGGGGCGGAATTGGCGACCGCTCCTTCCCACCGCCCACCCTTGCGCCTTTCAGCGAAGCGCGTGACGGCGTTGGAACGACAAATTGACGACTTCCAGCGGGAAGCCCCGACCCCTCCCCTCTTCGTCCTACCTGGCGGGACGCCTGCCGCCGCGTTGGCACACCTTGCCCGCACCGTTTGCCGTCGGGCGGAACGAAAAGTCGTCGCCCTCTCCCAATCCGAACCCGTGCGCCCGACCATCCTGAAGTATCTCAACCGTCTTTCGGATTGGCTCTTTGCTTTCGCTTTGCTCCTCAATCGGCGGGCGGGCGTTGCCGAAATCCTTTGGCAGGGACGACGAAAGACCGAGAGGGCGAAAACAAAACGCCCTAAAATTTCGGGTCGGAGGTGAAAAACGATGCGGAAGGCACTTCTCGTTGTCTTCGGGCTTTTTGTCTCGCTGTCGCTGTTTGCCGCTCCGCCCCAGAAGGCTCAACCCCCCAAAGGGGTTCAACCGCCCCCGTCGCAAGTCCCGCCCCTCATTCAGTCCACACCTCGCTTGGAGGAAGGAATGCCTGTCGGCGAATTTTTTGCCGTCGCCTTCAGCCCCGACAGTCGCTTCCTCGCTGCCAGCACCCGCTGGTCCGCCCGCTTTGGCGCCCACGAACAGCGGACGGTGGACATCTTGGACGCTGCGACGGGCAAAGTCATCGCTTACTACCTGCCGCCCAATCGTTTCTACGAAGGCATCGTCAAAGCCTTAGCCTTCAGCCCCGATGGGCGCTTCCTTTGTGCGGCGGGGATGGACGGGCGCGTTTACCTTTGGGATGTGGGCACCGCCACCTTGCAACGCACCCTCACCTTGCCCAACGGCATTGATGCCGTCGCCTTCAGCCCCGACGGCAACTGGCTGGCAGTCGGCATTTGGACGGGACGGGTTTACCTGTATCGCCGACAAGGACGAGATTGGCAACGCCCGCAATTGCAACGCACCGTCCAAGTCTTGACGGGCGATTTTGTCAAGCCCCTGCCCAAGTTGCCCGACTTCGGGGTGACCATCAAAGAGCGGGAGCAACGGCGCTTGGAGCAACTGCTGATGATGTTTCGCTTCCAAAATCCGCCCTTCGTCAAAGCCGTCGTCTTTGACCCCAAAGGGCGTTGGCTGGCGGTGGCGGGCACGGGCGATGTCGTCGGCGCTAAGGAAGGCATCGTCATCCTCTCGTTTCCCGATGGCAAACGGTTGGCAGCGTTGCAAGGGCACGGGCGAGATGTGACTTGGACGGTGCGGGTCGGCAACGAACGGCGACCCCCTCGCCCTTGGGTGAACAGTCTCGCCGTTTCCGCCGACGGTCGTTGGTTGGCTTCCGCAGGCTGGGATGGGACAGTGCGTCTGTGGGACACAACAACTTTCCGCCAACTGCGCAAACTGGAATCTCCCAAAACGCCGACAGGGCGCATCGCCACCCGCGTTTACAACCGCGTCAGCCTCAGCCCCGACGGGCGCTATGTCGCAGCGGGTGGTTTTGGGCATCGCGTGGATGTTTGGGAGACGGCGACAGGACGCTTGGTCACTTCCTTGCCCACGGACGGCATCGTGGAAGCCGTCGCTTTCAGCCCTAATGGTCATCTTTTGGTGGCGGGCGGTTGGGATGGTCTTTTGCGGGCATGGCAAGTGGGCAGTTGGCGCTTGCTCTGGCAGCAAACTCACACCTTCCTTGAACGCCAACCGCCTGCCCCTCAACCCTTGCGTTGAAAAGGTGGTGGGCACGAGAGGGCGAGAACGCCCTTGATGCCCTGCAACTTGACACCTCAAAAACGGAGGGGAGCGAAAATGGTCACCGAAGTGCGGGAGATGCAGGAACGAAGCCTTTGGGCGATGGTGACGCAGCAGTTGGATCGGGTGGCAGCGTTGATGCACCTTGACCCCCGCCTCCACGAGTTTTTGCGCCACTGCAAACGCACCTTAGAAGTCTCCATCCCCGTCAAGATGGATGACGGCAGTTTGCGCGTTTTTACGGGTTGGCGCGTCCACCACAACCTCGCTCGCGGTCCTGCTAAAGGCGGTATCCGCTATTCGCCCACGCTGACGATGGACGAAGTGAAGGCATTGGCGATGTTGATGACTTGGAAATGCGCTGTCGTGGACTTGCCTTACGGCGGCGCAAAAGGCGGCGTCGTCTGCAATCCTTCCGAGTTATCCGATGGCGAGTTGGAGCGGTTAACCCGCCGCTTCACCTCCGAACTCATCCTCTTGCTCGGTCCCGAAAAAGACATCCCCGCCCCCGACATGGGCACCGATGAACGGGTGATGGCGTGGATGATGGACACCTTCAGCATGAATGTCGGCTACTCCGTGCCCGGCGTCGTGACGGGCAAACCCATCAACATCGGCGGCTCGCGGGGACGACGGGAAGCGCCAGGGCGCAGCGTCGCCATCTGCGTGGAAGAAGCGGCAGCGAAGTTGGGGATGCGACTGGAAGGGGCAAGGGTTGTCGTGCAAGGGTTTGGCAAAGTCGGCAGCGTCGTCGCTTTGCTCTTGCACGCCATCGGCTGTAAAATCGTCGCCGTCAGCGATGTCAAGGGCGGCATCTACAACCCGCAAGGCTTAGACCCCGTGCGCCTAACCGCCCACAAACGCCAGACCAAAACCGTCTCGTCTTACCGTGATGGCGATTTCGTCACCAACGAAGAGTTGCTGGAATTGCCTTGCGACATCCTCGTCCCCGCCGCCGTTGAGCGCGTCATCACCGAGCGCAACGCCGACAAAGTGAAGGCGAAACTCATCGTGGAAGCCGCCAACGGTCCCATCACTCCCGAAGCCGATACCGTCTTGCGCGATAAAGGCGTCTTCATCGTCCCCGACATCTTGGCGAACGCTGGCGGCGTCATCGTCAGTTACTTTGAGTGGGTGCAGGACATTTCCCAGTTCTTCTGGACGGAGCAGGAAGTCAATGAGCGGTTGCGACAAGTCATGCGCCGCGCCTTCGGCGAGGTTTGGACGATCGCCCACGACCGCAGCGTGGACATGCGCACCGCCGCTTACATCCTCGCCGTCAGCCGTGTCGCCGAAGCCATCCGCCTGCGTGGCATCTATCCGTAATGTTTGGAGTGGCTATCAGCCACGATTAAATCGGCGACAAAAAGTAACCGACGGAGGCTTGGGAGATGAACGAACGACCGTGCATCGTGGCGATTGGCGCTCACGCTGCCGACATGGAATTCACGGCAGGCGCCACCTTGCTCAAACACGCCCGTAACGGTTGGGATGCCCACATCATCCACTTGACACTGGGCGAAAAAGGCAACCCTCACCTTTCTCCCGACGAATATGGGGCGCAAAAACGGCGGGAAGCGGAAGCCGCCGCCCAAATCCTGCAAGCGACGCCTCACTTTTTGCCCTACCGTGATGGCGAATTGACCGTCGGCGACGACATCGCCCGCGAACTGGCAAAGTGGCTGCGGCGCTTGCGCCCCCAAGTCATCATCACTCACTGGCGCGACAGCATCCACTCCGACCACACCGCCACTTACTTCCTCGTCCGCCGCGCCCTCTTTCTCGCTGCCAACCCGCACTTTGACTTGGACGGTCTACCGCCTGCTCGCGGGATGCGCCTTTACTACGCCGAAAATTGGGAGGACGCCGAAAACTTCCGCCCCTTCGTCTATGTGGACATCAGCGAAGTCTTCCCCGATTGGGAACGCGCCTTCAAGTGCTTCGCCATCGGTCGGGGCGAAGGCGGTTTCCCCTACTGGGACTGGTATCAAGCCCGCACCCGAATGCGGGGCATTGAGATCGGCGTCCCTTACGCCCAAGCCTTCGCCATAGACGAATGGCGGATGCGCCAACGACGAGAAACCTTGTGATAACTCCCCCTCCCTTTCCCGCCCAACAATCCCTTGCCAACTTTCCTCACCCGCTTCAAAGGGCTTTGTTCGTTAAGCCTCGTTTTGTCTCCGAAAA
>Ga0079992_131179_pt1 | contig 12830 bp, 13 predicted proteins | sample FaiFalFF_MnMetaG_3_FD_69197 | JGI IMG/M metagenome (GOLD analysis project Ga0079992, IMG submission 69197) | Freshwater microbial communities from Yellowstone National Park, Wyoming, USA - Fairy Falls B (FF_Mn_B) MetaG (SPADES assembly) (version 2) | ecosystem: Environmental > Aquatic >... | reverse complement strand
ATGGGCATTCCAAGGTTGCCTTTTAGGATATAAGAATATGCTAAATAACTAACATAATCTTTTCTTATAAACTCACAAAAAACTTTTTATGGTCTTTCTCCCAATTTTTTGCTAAACTATGGGTAAAATTTCAAAAGGAGGTGTTTCTATGACAACGAGAAGGGAGCTTCTCAAGTTGGCGGGCTTTGGGGTGGTTTATGCCACTTTTTATAAGGGTTTTGCCCTTGCCCAGGAGAAGGTGAGCCCAGTTTTTGCCCTAAGGGGTGATGGCTCTGTGGTGGTTATTGACCCAAGGAAGGATGAGGTGATAGCCAAAATATCTACCGGTGGGAAGGGCGGAACCTTGGGCTCTATAACAAAGGATGGAAAATATCTCTTTATAGCCAACAATGCACCAGACCAAAGAACGGTGAGCGTAATAGATGCGGTAAATCTCCGCAAGGTGAAGGATATAGAAACGGGTTCCAGACCAAAGCATCCCATAGTCTCTCCCAATGGGAGAGTGGTTGCGGTAAATCACTCGGGTATTGATGATGGCAAAAACCGGGTAGCCTTTATATCCACAAGGAACTTGGAGGTTATAAAGACGGTGGAACTGCCCGTTTTGAACACAGGGCACAGAGGAGACTTTAGCATGCACGGCACCTTTAGCCCCGATGGAAAATACTACTTCACAGGAAGCTACTCAGACAACAGGTTTTTCATCATATCCACCTCGGACTTTTCGGTGGTAGCCCATGTGGATGTGGCGGGCAATCCTCACTACTTTGACTGCTACAAAAACACCCTTTGGGTGACGGTAGAATTCAACGAACCAAAGAAGGAAATGTCCAAACCAATGGTATATGTCTATGACATCTCCAACCCAGCAAAGCCCAAGGAGATGATGGTTCTTGAGGTAGAACTTGACACCGACGAAATCTCCAACACCGCACGCATAGAAGGGCACCATGGAAACTTTACCAACGACGGAAAATACTTTATGGTTTGCAACAGAGGAGCTTCTCCCTTTGAGGGAACTACCGTTAGGGTATATACCAACGACGGAAAGCTGGTAAAAGCTATTAAGTCTGCAGTCAAGGGCGTAGGACACGCTTACGTTTCTCCTAACGGAGAGTATGCAGTAATAACCCAATACGGAGACACTAAGATTGAGATCATAAGCCTAAAGAACTTTGAGACCATCAAGGTTATAGACACGGGAGTTGGAAGGCATATGGGACATGTGGTCTTTATGGAGGATGGTAGCAAGTTTTACGTCACCAACAGGGTGGCAGATTCGGTCTTTGTGATAGATGGAAAGAATTTTGAAATTATCAAAAGAATACAGACCGCAGAAGGCGGACAGGCACAGGGACAGGTGGTAAGACACTTTTACGGCGTCTTTGAAAGGGTTGTAAATCCATACTTGGCGTAATGGCAAAAATTCCGGCGGTAGTTGTAAGCGGTTTCTTGGGCAGTGGGAAGACCACCTTTATTCTCAGGTCTCTCCTGCCCCGCCTAAAAGGAAGGAAAATTTCCGTAGTGGTCAATGACTTTGGAGAGGTCAACTACGATAAGATCAGGCTATACCAAGAGGGTTTGGAGGTCTATGGTATAGAGGGAAATTGCTTTTGCTGTGAGTTGGGTGGAGAGTTTTTAAACACCCTTGCCAGCATAAAAAGGCAGGGCGTTGAATTTTTGGTGGTGGAGACCTCGGGCGTCTCGGACCCATCCCCCATCTACTACAGCTTGGAGTCTTCAGGCTTTAGCGTAGAGTTAATGATAGGTGTCTTTGCCCTGGATATAGAGGAGGGACTTTTGAAGCACCCCCTTCTGCAAGCCCAAATGGATGCATCCCACTGCTTTGTTCTTACCAAGGCAGACCTGCTACCGGAGAGAGAGGTTTTAAGAAAGCTAAAGCCCTTTCTTGAGTGGCAAAAGCCCACCTTTTTGGCAAAGGAAGGCTATGTGGAAGAGGACATAGAGAGCCTATTCGGGCAGATTCAAGAAAAACCAAGAGGTGGTGGAAAGCACCAAAGCTTTGAGTCTTACACCTTAAGGCTAAAAGGCTTTTACTCAAAGTTGGAGGTGGAGAAGTTTTTCAGAAAACTTCCCAGAAATATATACAGGGCAAAGGGTATAATTCACTGTTTGGAAAGCCCCCTTACACTGTCTCTCAACTACAGCTTTGGAAACCTAACTTGGGAAAGGCTTGAGGTGGAAGAGGAGCCCTTTTTGGTGTTCATAGGAGACGAGATAGACCATAAACTCTTTGAGGAATTTCCAAAGCCTCAAAGGCTCAGCTACATACACGAAAAACAGTGTTTTCCCCTCGGCGATTTTGACGCAAGGGAAGGCGTAGGATACATAAAGGGTAATCTGGCGGATGAGCTTGAAACTGCGGAAAGACTTTTGGAAGAGTTGGAAGAGGAGGATTTCCTCTTTGTTTCGGGAGAGGCATTGAGCTTTGAGGGATTTTCAGACATAAAAAAGTTCTGCGAGGATTTAAAGAATTCTCACTTTAAAAGGCTTGTTCTTTGGAAGGTTCCGAGCGGTGTGGTTAGCTATCTTTTAGAACATCTCCCACCGGACAAGCTGGTTTATCATCTCAGCAAACATTACCTTTTACCCAAGGCTCACCTTTCCCTCCGGGTGGATACCAAGGAAAAGGAGGAAGTGCTTCTTTCTCTGATTTCCAAAAGTTTCGTCGTTTGAGCTTGTAATTAGCCTCTGAACCCTTTCAAAAACAAAGCAGAAATGAACACCAAAATCCCAAAGAGGGCTTGCAAAAAGACCAAACTAAAGCCCGTGGGAAGGTCTAAATAAAAAGACAAAACTATGCCCGCAGTGTTTATAACAGCGCCATAAACCCACGCAAACAAAAGCCCCTTTTTTAAAAGCAAAGAAACTAAGGCTGGTGCCACGAGGATTGAAAAAACAATCAAAACACCCACCAAGCTAACAGAACTGGTTATAGTCAAAGAAAAAAGCACAAAGAACGCCAACTCAGACCAAAAACCCTTTAAAAACTTCCCCCTCAAGAAAAGAAAAAGTCCAAAAACTGCGTAAAGGATGCCCGTTTTTATAACTTCCTCCCTTGGAACAAAGAGAATATCCTTAGCACTTAGCTTTAAAAACTCCTCCATGCCATGAGGAGACTTAGAAAGCACCAAAACCACCAAAGAAAAACCAAGGGCATACAAAAGCCCTATAAAGGCTTGCGCGTAATCTCTTAACCTTTGGGAAAGTAGGATAAGCACACCGGCGAGCAAAGAGCACAAAAGGGAAAGAAGGTAAGAAGGTTCATCAAAGAGAAAAAGGGAGAGGGCGAGCCCCACCGCAGATGCTTGGGCTATGGCAATGTCTGTGAAGATGATCCCTCTTCTTACCACCTTCATTCCAAAGTATGCATGAATGCCCAAAAGCACAAAAGAGAGCAACAGGGCGTTGAGCAAAACATCCGTCATTGGCTGAGTCTCCTTAGGATCTCGTCAAACAAAGAGAAAAGGTCTTTGGCTTCTGGCACCGCACCCACCTCGTGGGGCAAAATAACCACCTTGGCGTTTAGCCTCTGGGCTACAAATTGGGCAGTCCTTTTTTCGTGATATACATCCTGAAGGATAAACTTTACTCCTTGGGCTTGGGAGATAAGACCTTCTATGTGCTTCCCAGTGGGAGGAATGCCCGGGAGGGGCTCCAAAGTTCCCACCAACACCATTCCGTATCTTTGCAAGAGATAATCATAGAGCTTGTGGTATTGGATGACCTTTATGCCTTTGAGCTTTGCAAACTCTCTGTCCCACTCTGTTAGCCTTGCGTTCCATCTCTTTAAAAAGTCCTCAAGGTTTCCTCTGTAGTGAGCACAGTTTGGGCTGTCCAACTGACAGAACCTTTCCGCTATTGCCCTTGCCAATGGGGGAATGTTGTGGGGGTCAAGCTGATAGTGAGGGTTTCCCTCCGGATGGACATCTCCCATAGCCCTTGAGATATTCACCGGCTTTTCTATGAGTTCCACAAACTGCGATAGGTCTAAATAGCCCTGCCTTCCGGGTTGGATTTTGGGATTGTTGGATTGTTGTAAAAGAGGGGGCAAAAAGCCCACCTCAAGGCTTGCCCCTTGAACTATAAGAAGGTCTGCGTCTCTCATTTTGGCTATGTGGGATGGCCTTGGCACCACAAAGTGAGGGTCATTTGTTCCTTTGGCGATCACATAAAGGCTCACCCGGTCTCTGCCAACTTCCTTCACGAGCTCTCCGATCCAAGGGTAAGTGGCAACCACCTTTAGCTTGGCAAGGCTGACGCTGAGAAAAAGCAAGAAAAGAACCAAAACTCTCATGGCTTTGCCTCCTTAAAAGGGATGGGCACCGTGGGCACCTATGGCAAAGTTAAACTGCAAAATGACTTCATTGACGGTCTTACGACTTCCATCGTGGAAAAATGCCCTGTTTTGTCCCACTTGGAACCTTATGCGGGAGAACTCGGTGGGGTTGTATTCCAGCATGGCGTAGTAGGCAGGGAGGTTGCTTGACAGGTTTATCTTTACTCCATTCTCTTTCACATCGTTCTTGTTTATAAGGTTGTATTGAACGCCAGCCCTCCACCTTTTGTCAAACTTGAAAACCAATTGGGTATAAAAACCTCCTTGCTTCTTTTTGAGCTCGTCTGTTTCTAAATCTCCCGCATTGTCATATTCGTATTTGGTTCCCTCTTGGTCCCTGTAGAGATACTCTCCCTGGAAGGAGATATACCTGTAAGAGTCTATCATATACTTGGCGGTTAGGTCAAAGCCGTAAAGTTTGGTCTTTCCTGCAAAGGCGTGGGGATGGTCTGCATCAAGGTGGTTAACTCTGCTGTGCCCCGTTGCAAAGGAAAGCCCAGCCAGGAAAGAGAGATTACCCACATCAAAGGAGGTCTTTACAAAGCCCAAATAGAGGTTTGGCTTTTTGGTGTCGCCTATGGTTATAGAGGTTGTAGGTGTGTTGATGTTATCAACCAATCTAAACCCTTCCGTTCCAAAGCTCTGCTCGTTTTCTCCCTGCAAAACCTCCACGCCAAAGAGTAAATAGAAGGGTGTGGGTGCAAGCCAGTTCAATTGAACTCCCTTTTCCTTTAGTCCGTCATCTCCCAAGAAGACTTTATAAACGAGGGGTTGGTTGGCAAAGTCCCAAGCGTGGGGGTGTTGGGCGTTTAGCCTTCCAAGGGAACTTCTGAACTTTCCAACCTTGAACTGAAAGCCAAGGGGGAGTCCTCTGGTAACTGCGTAGGCTTCCTCTACCTCTGCACCACCTTCGGAGAAGGGAATGACCGCATACAGGTCAAAGTATGGGTCTACGGGGGCATACAGAGAAAGCTCCGCATAGTTGAGGTTAAAGCCTATCTTTTCGTTTAGGGCTCCGTGTCCGTGTCCGTTGCCTTCGTGCCTATGATATAGCCCTGGGATCTCCAAGTGCTTGAACTCTCGGTCGTTTTTGTTCCTTGCCACAAAAGAGGTATCCACGATCAAGGAAAGGTTAAGAAGGCTCCTCTGACCGGTGGGAATAATCTGAAGGGCTTTTAGCCTCTCGTCGTATTTGCTCCTTAGCTGTAAGCCTCTGTCGGCGGGTGCTGGCTCTTGTTCTTTTTTAACTTCTTGGGCAAAAGCAAAGCTAAAGATAGATAGTAAAAGCACAGCTTTTTTCATGGCTTTCACCTCCTGTGGTTTTTTGGTTTTTTGGGTTTAAGGGATTTTTTGAAAAGCCTTAGCCCACAGGAGGTGCCCGAATGGGATGGTTATGTGGAATTTCAAGCTTTGGTGTGGTCTCTTGGGTTTTTTCCTTCTTTACAAAAAGGACAAAACTTTCAAGCCTTGGTTGAAGTTTTACATCCTCCTTGTGCTGGGGTTGGTGCTGGATTATACAAAGCCCACAGTCTTGGTGGAATTGATGGTCTTCGTGATGGTGCTCTGCGGTCTTAAAATCCACAAAAACCAGAAGAAAGGAAAGCAGAAGGGTAGCAAACTTTTTCATAACCTGAGTATAATTTTAACACAGTGAAGGTTGTTATTTTAGAAGAAGGGGCGGACTTGGACGCCCTCTCCTGTGCCTACGGCGTGCTCCTTCTTTATCAGGACGCATACCTTCTAAAGCCCTCTTCACTTTCCAAAAAGGCGGGTGAGGTTTTCAAAAGGTTCAAGGAAAGGTTCAGAATTTTGGAAGAACTTCCGCAGGAGTTTGACTTGGTTTTGGTGGATGCCCACCATGTGGAGGAATACAAGCTTCCGGGAGTGAAGGAAATTTACATATTTGACCATCATCCAAAGGCACCCAAAGGGTTCAAGGGAAAGGTGGATGAGGTGGGCAGTGCAACCACCTTGGTGGTGGAAGAACTCCAAAGGCTAAACGTAGATATATCTCCGGAGGATGCAACCCTTTTGGCTTTGGGCATCTACGAAGACACTGGGAGTTTAACTTACGAGGGAACCACTGAACGGGATGCCCTTGCTTTAGCTTGGCTTTTAAAGAAGGGCGCAAACCTAAGAACCATAAGGGAATTTCTCAGGGAGGGTCTGAGTAAGGAGGAGATAGACTTTTTGTCTAAAAGCTTGGTTGCCCTTGAAAAGCTGTTTATTGATGGCTCAAAGGTGGTGGTCTTTGTGCTAAGGTCGGAGGAATACAACCCGGACTTTTTGCAGGTGGTTTATCGCTTGGAGGATGTTAAAGATGCGGACGCATTTTTTGTGATCGTTTCCGTTGGCAGTAAAACCTACCTCTTTGGCAGAGGACTAAAGGGTCGCTTTGACACTTCAAAAATTTTGGAAGCCTTTGGTGGTGGAGGGCACAGCTTTGCCAGTGCGGTAAAGTTGGAAAACGTGTCCGCAGAGAGGCTAAAAACCCTATTGGTGCAACTCCTTAAGGGAGAAAATCCAGCCATAAGGGTTAAGGATGTAATGAACTATCCGCCCTTTGCCCTGAGGGAAGATATGACCGTGGAGGAAGCCCTGATTTCCCTTGCGGAGAGGAACTTTGCCGGTGCGCCCGTTTTGGACCAAGAGGGAAGGCTTGTGGGTGTGGTTTATAAAAAAGTCCTTTTAAAGGTTGCCAAGCTTTTTCCTTCAAAGCAGGTAAAGGACTTTATGCAGACGCAGTTTCACACCCTGAGCCCGGAGGATTTTGTTTGGGATGCGGAGGCTATTTTATCCACCTACGGAGAAAAGCTAATACCCGTGGTGGAAGACAAAAAGCTTGTGGGTGTGATCACACGCTTGGACCTAATGCAAATCCTAAGAAAGCAGACGGAGCCCTTAAAGCCCTCCCACCGTAAGGTGCAACTTCCCAAAGAGGTGGAGGAGTTGGCAAGGGTTGTGGGAAAAATCTGTCGGGAGCTTGGTTTTAAGGGCTACTTGGTGGGTGGTGTGGTAAGGGACATGCTTATGGGAAGGCGCATTTGGGATTTGGACTTTGTGGTGGAAGGAGATGGAATAAAGGTGGCGGAGAGGTTTGCCCAATTTTACGGCGTGAATGTCCATCCCTTTCCAGAGTTTGGCACCGCACATTTAAAGGTGGGAGACTTTAAGATTGAGTTTGCCACCACCCGCAGGGAAACCTACCCTCATCCCGGCGCCTACCCAGTGGTAGAGCCCGCCTCTTTAAAGGAAGACCTCTTCAGAAGGGACTTTACCATCAACGCCATGGCAATATCGGTGATGGAGGAGGACTTTGGAACCCTCATAGACTACTTTGGAGGGCTCAGGGACCTAAAGGACAAGCTTATAAGAATACTCCATCCCCTCAGCTTTGTGGAGGACCCCGTCAGAATCCTCAGGGCCCTACGCTTTACAGGCAGGTTTGACTTTAAGCTTTCCAAAAGCACGGAAAAGGCAATGCTAAACGCCCTCTCTATGCATCTTTTAAAGCACGCATCAAGAGGCAGACTTCTAAAGGAGCTAACCTTAGCCTTCCGGGAGGAAAAAATCCTTGACATACTAAAGCTTTACAGACAATACAGGGTTTTGGAGGAGCTAATAGATGGCTTTCAATGGAGTCAAGATTTAGAACTAAAGCTGGAAAAGTTAAAGGAGGTGATCTCTTGGCACAAGATTGAGTTTTCAAACAAAAACCTTGAGTATGGCTGGCTTTACCTGGTGATTCTCTTGGAGAGGGTAAAGGGAGAGGAGTTTTTAAGAGACATGAGCGCACCCGCATGGGTTAGGGAGCTATACCGCACCTACAAGGAGCAAGCTAAAGAGGTGATAAGAAAACTCCACCAAGCCAAAAAGCCCTCGGAGGTTTACCTGACCCTGAAAGGCTTCAACAAGCCCTTTTATTTGCTTTTGGCGGTAGAGGAGAGCCTAAGACCAAAGGTCATCCTTTACATGGAAAAGCTCAGTAAGTTGAAGGTAGATGTTTCCAAGTTTTTTGGCTTGAAAGGGCAAGAGCTCGGAAGGGCAATAGAGAATGAAAAATTGAGGCTGATGGACGAGACCTTCACTCTAACTTAGCCTGCTTTATACTACTTCTAAACCAAATGCCACCCTTTATTTCAAAAAAACTGCGCTGAAGTTCCACAAGCTGTTTTATACCACCCATAGCCAAGGCAAACATCCTCTCAAACTGCTCCTTTGTAAATGTGTTTTCTTCTCCCAAAGCTTGAATTTCAGAGATCATACCTTGACCTGTAGCCACTAAGTTCATATCCACCTTGGCGGAGGAATCCTCTTCAAAGTTAAGGTCCAAGAGCACCTCATCCCCCACTATACCCACGCTAACCGCAGCCACAAAATCCTTTATGGGAGTGGAGTTTAAAACGCCTTGATTATATAGCTTTATGACCGCATCCGCCAGGGCAACAAAGGCACCAGTTATGGACGCAGTGCGGGTGCCACCGTCCGCCTGCAAAACATCGCAATCCACCCAAAAGGTCCTCTCACCCACCTTAGTTAGATCCAGGGCAGTGCGCATAGCCCTACCTATGATCCGTTGAATTTCGTGGGTTCTCCCGCCGATCCTACCCGCAACGGATTCTCTTATGCTTCTTGTCTGCCCCGCCCTCGGGAGCATGGAGTATTCGGCGGTGATCCAACCCTGACCCTTTCCCTTTAGAAAGGGCGGAACGCCGTCTTGAACCGAGACTGCACACACCACCTTTGTGTTGCCAAACTCTACCAGAACTGAGCCCTCTGCGTATTTTAGATAATCCCTCTCAATCTTTACGGGTCTGAGCTCGTTGGGCTTTCTGCCGTCCTTCCTCAAACCTTGGCTCCCATAGCCTTGGCTTTTTCAATCACCTCCTCTATGGTGCCCACCATGTAAAAAGCCATCTCCGGCAGATGGTCGTATTTGCCCGTCAGTATTTCCTTAAAGCTCCTTATGTTATCCTCAAGCCTGACATACTTTCCGGGCATACCTGTGAATTGCTCCGCTACGTGGAAGGGTTGAGCCAAGAACCTTTGGATCCTTCTTGCCCTATTGACTATTGCCTTGTCCTCTTCAGAAAGCTCTTCCATTCCAAGTATGGCGATGATCTCTTGAAGTTCTTTATACCTTTGGAGGATCCTCTTGACCTCCATGGCGGTTTCGTAATGCTCCGTTCCTACAAACTCCGGTGCCAAATACTTGGAGGTGGATTCCAATGGGTCTATTGCAGGATATATACCAAGCTCTGCAAGCCTTCTTGCGAGCACTGTGGTTGCATCAAGGTGGGCAAAAACCGAATAAGGTGCAGGGTCTGTGATGTCGTCTGCGGGCACATATACCGCCTGAATGGATGTCAAGGAACCCTTCTTAGTGGAGGTGATCCTCTCTTGCACCTCTCCCACGTCCGTGTTGAGGGTGGGCTGATATCCAACCGCAGAGGGAAGCCTTCCAAGCAGTGTGGAAACCTCAGAACCAGCTTGCACAAACCTGAAAATGTTGTCTATGAAAACAAGAACGTCTTGCCCTTCCACATCCCTAAAGTATTCTGCCATGGTTATGCCCGTCTGTGCCACCCGGAACCTAACACCCGGAGGCTCGTTCATCTGACCATAGACCATAACCGTGTATGGAAGAACTCCCGATTCCTTCATCTCGTGCCAAAGGTCGTTCCCTTCCCTTGTCCTTTCGCCCACGCCTATGACCACCGAAAAGCCCTTGTGGAACTTGGCTATGTTGTGGATCAACTCTTGCATAAGAACCGTCTTGCCAACCCCCGCACCACCAAAGAGACCAACCTTACCACCCTTCACATAGGGCTCCAGAAGGTCCACCACCTTTATACCCGTTTCCAAAATCTCCACCTTTGTGGATTGCTCCTCCAAGGGTGGAGGCTCTCTGAACATAGGCCAATACTCTTCTGCGTTTACAGGTCCCGCTTCGTCTATGGGCTGTCCCACCACATTGAAGATCCTACCCAAGGTTGCCCTTCCCACTGGCACTTTTATAGGACCGCCCAAGTATTCCACCTCTTGTCCCCTCACCAAACCGTCGGTGGGACCCATGGCTATGCTTCTTACCCTACTCTCTCCTATGTGCTGGGCTACCTCAAAGTATAGCTCCTCCTGAGCCCAATTGCCCCTATCATCAATAAAACGCCTTACGGTCTTCAAACCGTGCCTAACCGGTGGCAAATTCTTCTCAGGAAACTCCACGTCCACAACCGCACCTATAACCTGAACAATTCTCCCCTTCATAGTAGCCACTATTTTAACATATAATTAATTGAAATCGTGAAAGCCATAGAAGTTTCCTCCATCCTCAAGCTTTTGGAAGGCAAAGAGGACGGACAAAAGATAGAACAGGAGTTAAGAAGGATAGAGAAAAGAAAAGAAAAGGTCTATGTGTCCAACTATACCCTTTTGGAATTGGCTTATCTTCTTGAGTTTGTCTATGGGCTGAGCAGGGAAAGGGTGGCAAAGGTGCTGAAAACCCTCTTAGAGGACCCTCTTTTTAAAGTGGAGGAGGAAGAAGTGTGGAAGGATGCCCTTAAGCTTTATTTGGAGGGCACTGAGCTTTTGTCTGCCCTCAGAGAGGTGCAATACAGGAGGGTGGATGTTGATGGAACGGTCGGTTAAGGTAAAATTCTGCGGGATCAAAAGGGAGGAGGATTTAAAAAAGGCTTTGGAGTTAAAGGTAGATTACGTGGGTTTTATACTCTATCCAAAGAGTCCAAGGTTTGTAGGTTGGGAAAGGTTGGCAGAACTTTTGGAGTTAGCCCAAGGAGTGAAAAGGGTAGGTGTTTTTGTCAATCCCACTCTTGAAGAGATAAAGAAGGCTTTTGAGCTTGGCGTAGACTTGGTGCAACTCCACGGAGAGGAGGATTTTGAGTTTGCAAAAAGGGTAGGATTGGAGAGGGTTATAAAAGCCTTTCGGGTAAAAGACCAAATCCATGTGGAAGAAGCATGGAAGCAAGCTTACGCAATCCTTTTGGACACCTACTCAGACAAAGCCTACGGTGGGACCGGAGAGAGCTTTGATTGGAGTATAGCCCAAGCCTTGGTGGAAGAGGGCTTTAAGGTTTTTCTCTCGGGAGGTTTGAACCCACAGAACGTTTCCCTTGCGGTGCAAAAGGTAAAACCCTATGCGGTGGATGTATCCTCGGGCATAGAAAAGGAGCCCGGTGTAAAGGACCACAAAAAAATGGAGGAATTCATCCATGCAGTTGAGAACTCACCTAAAGATTGACCAGGAGCTGAGTGGAACTCCCGTAGAAGTGGGAGAAGGTTATGCGGTGGTGGAGCTAAAGACAAAGGAAAACATGCGTGCCGATGAGAAGAACTTGGTGCATGGAGGTTTTATCTTTAGCCTTGCGGACTACTGCGCAATGCTGACGGTTAATGAACCCACCGTTGTTTTGGCATCCGCCAAGGTGGATTTTAAAAAACCCGTGGTGGTAGGAGACACCCTCCGGGCAGAGGGTAGGCTTTTAAAGGCAGAGGGTAAAAAGCGATGGGTAGAGGTAAAGGTTTATAGAAACCAAGATCTGGTCTTTTTGGGAGAGTTCCTGTGCGTGGTGCCCGATAAACATGTGCTTGATATTGAGTGAATTTTGTAATAGATTTAATATAAATCTTACTAAGGAGGTGATGTCATGGTCAGGGCAGTGCTCTTTGGTTTAAGCGCGGTTGCCTTAGCCTTAGCCCAACCAAAGATTGAGGTGAAGGATCCATGGGTCAGGCTCGTTCCACCCAACGCAAAAGCCACCGCTGCATACATGAAGATTGAAAACAAGGGAATGGAGGCAGACAGGCTGGTGGATGCGTCCAACAATGTTTCCAAGATCACCGAGCTCCACGAGACAGTGGAGGGCAAAATGCGCCGAGTAAAAGCCATAGAAGTTCCAGCAGGGAAGACCGTTGAACTAAAACCCGGAGGTCTCCATATAATGCTTATAGACCTCAAGGAGCCCCTCAAGGAAGGTCAAACGGTGGAAATTACCCTAAAGTTTGAAAAGTCAGGAGAGATAAAAGTTCAAGCACCCGTCAAAAAAGGAATGGGTGGTATGCACCAACACCATCACCACGGACATTGAACCTTGGCTCTCGGGAGGACTCACGAACTTATAAACCTGCTTGCCCTCCCGGGCTTTCTTTACTTTTTACCAAAAGAGTTTTATTTGCCTTTTAGCGTTGGCTACCTGCTGGGCACCTTTTTACTATCCCCCGATTTGGACCTAAAGCACTCCAAACCTTCCAAAAGATGGAAAGCACTAAAGATCCTCTGGCGCCCCTATCAAAAAAAGTCAAAACATAGAGGTATTTCTCACATCCCCATCTTGGGCACCCTCACAAGGCTTTTATACATCTTCCTTATAATCACAGCCCTTTATTACCTGCTTTACTTTCTCCTTTCCTCTTATTGGCAGGAGGGCACCCAAAAAATATCCCAACTCAACCC
>Ga0079992_127341_pt1 | contig 12834 bp, 10 predicted proteins | sample FaiFalFF_MnMetaG_3_FD_69197 | JGI IMG/M metagenome (GOLD analysis project Ga0079992, IMG submission 69197) | Freshwater microbial communities from Yellowstone National Park, Wyoming, USA - Fairy Falls B (FF_Mn_B) MetaG (SPADES assembly) (version 2) | ecosystem: Environmental > Aquatic >... | reverse complement strand
AAATAATAGAATTTGCGGAAAAACAAAAGTGCGACCTTATAGTTCTTGGAAGTAAAGCAAGAACTCAGCTCGGATTTGCGCTTGGTTCAGTTGCCCAAAAAGTTGCTGTAAAAAGTAAAGTACCAGTTCTTATCGTGAAAGTTTAGACTAATTTTTAATTTTGGTGAATCTTTTATTTAGCTTATTTCTTCTTTTTCAACTTTTAATCCCGCTTGGTTTATTGCTTCTTTGATTTTATCTTCATAATCTGATTTTGAAATTTTACCCTCTTCTGCTGATATTTCTATTTTTAGAGAAACTTTTTGAAATTTCTCTTTAATTAAATTCATCATCTTGTATATGTCAGAAAATTTTCCGGTTGGAGGAACATCAAGTTTAAGGAATATTTTGGAGTAAGTTTTCCTTTCTTTTCCCTTTGCTTTAAGTTCTTCGTCTTCTTCTTCATACTTTTCTTCATACTTTTCTGGTTTAGTTAGAGGGGTTTCAGGTTTTTGATGCTGGAATTTTGTTTCTGAAATTTGTTTTTGTTGCAAGCACAACTCTTTTTTGATTATGATTTCATCTTCTCTGAGTTCTGGTTCCGAGTCGCTTTCAAAGTATTTACAGGTAATTTTTCCGTTTTCTATATATCCCAGACCAAATTCTCCTTTTTTTACTCCCTCTTTTATTGAGTTTTTCAGGACATTCTCATTTACAATCCTTTTTTCTCCGGGAGTTTTATAAAATGATTCGTAAATATTTTTTGTTTCAACATAATCTTTATCTTTGAGATAATCGTTAAGGACAAGATGACTTAATTTTTCAATGATTTTCCCTTCGCTTTTGAGTTTTTCATATACTTCTTCATCTATGTTTTTTTCAATACCATAGGTAGCCATTCCTAAATTTTCCTCTTTGAATCCTGTTTTTGATGGAATAAGCAAAATACGATAAAGGTTTCTTATTCTTTCTTTTGCAGATGATTCTGCTTTTTTAACTTCATCTTTGACTCTTTTTTTCTGCTCATCACTCAGATGTAATTTCTTATCTTTTTCTATCTCACTCCATGCGATTTTTCTTTTTACGAATTGTTCAAAGTTTATTCTTTCTGATTCAGATTGACACAGGAAAATAAGAGTATTGCGATATACTCTTGGTTTATCTCCGCAATATTCTAAAAATTCTTTGCATTTTGTTTTGTCTTTTAGGATAACGAGTTTAAGTTTTTTGTCATCTGGGATGTCTTTTGAATTGCTTGGCCAGATATAGATGGTGAAATTTTTGCTATTTTTGCTTACAATTTTGTTCAGAAGTTCTTTTTCTTCTGCTTCAATGTCTTTTGCTTTGACAGATTCAATTTTGTCCAAAAGAATTCTATTTAAGTTTGGTTGGTTTGTAAAGAACAATCCAGAATCTGATATATAAAAGAGGTTCTCTTTCAGGAGCTGAATTGTTTCCACGATTATGCTGCTAGGGAAATTTACATCTGCGCAAGAAAGTTTTATTTCTTTTTCTGTTGCTCCTTTCTTTGGACCCCCTGAAAATGAGTAAAGAAATATTGCTGTTGCTACTTTTGTTCCAAATGAAAATGGGTAATATGATGTGCCAAGTGCTTCATCAACTCTTTTTGCTCCCGAATTTGGTGATGTTATATCTGCTGCTATTATGCTGTCATATTCTTGTCCTATGTGTTTTATAAGCTCTTTTCTCAGTTCTTCGTTTGTTAAATTAAAATCTCCTAACCTTATGAATGGGATTTTTGAGTCTTTAAGTGAATGAACGACGAGGGCTAAAATTCTCAAAACACCTCGTGTTCTTTGGAAGGTCGGAAAAGAACCCCAGTTTTTATATAATACATCAATTACTTCTGGTTGAAATGGATAGCTTGCGTTGAACATTTTTCTGTATTGTGATACATCTATTCCCTCTGGGAGCATTTTTTCCTTTTCTGCATAGGTCAAAAATTCTTCTATTACATCTGTTGCTGCTTTCTGATCAATTGAGCTGAAAAGTCTTTTTCTTATAACTTGTGCTATTTCTTCATCTTGTACTGGTGTGAAAATTTTCTCAACTCTTCCGAATATTTTCTGCAATTTTAGGAAAAATTCTTCTCCTTTTTCGCTATAATGTTCAAGCTCACTTGATGGTAATGTAAAAACTAAAACAGCTTTCGGTATAATTGATATTGCACCCGTGAGTTCTTGAAAAAAAGCAAGGTGCTGCTCAGCCAATGTTGTGGAACCAACTTTTACTCCCGCTGCTTTGATTATATATTGCAGAACTTCGTCCATCAAAATCAGTAAAGGTTGATACTTTTCTAAAAGCTTTGTCAATTTTTCTTTGCCCGGTGCAGTCTGTCCTTTCAGCAGAGTTATTTTTTCTGTGAGTTGCCTTTCAATCTCTTCCCACAGTGTTATTTCCTTTGGGTCGTAAGCTGTTCCGTCAATAACTACTAAATTTGATTTCCATTCTTCTTTTGCCTTGTGATAAAGAGCTATCAGGGAATGAGTTTTTCCTCCTCCGAATGGGGTTTGGAGCTGAATTATAGGATCTCCTCCTTTTCCGTCAATTCTATTTTTTACGACATCAAAAAGATTTTTCATTCCAGCGGTGATATAGGTTCTACTGAAAAAGACATTCGGATTCTGATATTCGTCTGGGGCTTCTCCTTTATATACTTTCATAAGGTCGGCAGCATAAACATCAAGCGAAAACCGACCTTCAAGAATATCTTTGTGTGGTATAGCTATTGCTGTAAAAGGTCTCATTTTTATAACAACCTCCCAATTGTTTTTTCTTCTTTTATTTCTTCTTTTAATTTTTCTTTGCCAGAAAGGAAACCATCAAGAAGTTTTTTTTCTTTGCTGTCTTTTGGGAGTGTTTCTGATATTGCCTGCGCCACTTTGTAAAAAGAATCCTTGCTACCAAATCCAGTTTCTTGGAGAACTTTTTTCATCTCCTCTCTCCTACCATCTTTCCATAGTAGTAGTACTCTGTGAAGAACATCAATCAGCTCTGTTGAGTTTTCAAGTTCTTTCAAATTCCTATCTTGTGGTCCGAGGACTTTTATGAATTCTTTTTCCTTCTTTATAAAACCTTTGTTCCACTCTCGTGCGAGGTCTATCCCGACACTTTGAGCAAGCTTTCTTGCTTCATCAAACTCAACTTTGCCCTCTCCAAATGCCCATCTGAAAAGTATGTAAAACCTTGTCAAGGGTGAAAGCTCACCGGCAATCCCATTATGGAGAATTTGACGAACAGCATAATCTGTGACGACTTCCCTGACGAACTCCAAAAGTTTATCTGCCCTTATAATGTTTCCCTCGTAGTCCATAACCTTTTCGTATCTTCCGAAGATTTCAATTGCGGATCCAATTCCAGCGATGAAAAAGTCAGCTCCTGAAATCCCTTCACTCCATAATCTATCAAGTTTTTGGAAAATATGCTTTTTAATCTCTTCTTTAACTTCGTTAAACCAGCCGGTTTCTTCCCTTTTAATTTTTCTGCAAACTATGTAAATTGAAGAAGCAAGTGAGGCAGTTTCTTGCGCATTTAATCTTTCTTTCATTTCAGTATCAATTGGCCATGATGCGGTGGGGACAAGTCCGGAGTCAAGAAGTGAGTTTATAAGTGTTTCCCATCCAGCGGTTGATTTGTGAGCATAAACGATAATGCAAATCCCATTTGGTTTTAAAACCCTGTAAATTTCCTGAAATGATTTTTTCAGCATTTCTTCAAAGAATTTTTTTGCTGATTCTTGATTTCCATGTCTTACTGGATTTGCTACTATTTCTTTTGATTTTGGAGTAAGAGGTGTTGAAAATAAATCAGGATATAAATCGCCGATGCTTCTTTTCAGCCAGACATAAAAGAAATCAGAAAGTTCAGCGTAATTTACATTGTCATAATAAGGTGGGTCTGTAAAGACGGCGTCAAAGTAGTTGTCGGGATAAGGTAGTTCAGTTGCGGAAGATTGTGAAACGTGGGGTATATGTAATTTTTTCATTCTTCAACTCCCTTTTGTAATATTAATTTAGTTATATCCCCCTTTACATTTTCCCAGAGTAAAGATTTTTGTTTCAAAGCGGAAAGGGTTAGAACATCTACTTTTATTCCGAGGATATTTTCAAGATAATCACAGAGTTCATAGAATTTGAGCCCTATCGGTCTTTCAAGCTCAACAATTATATCTACATCACTTGTTTCATTTTGTTCTCCTCTTGCATAGGACCCAAAGATGCCAACTATTACTACTCCATATTTTTCTCTTATTTCTGATTTATGCTCTGCAAGTATTCTTTTTATTTCTTCAATTGTTTTCATTTTTTTAACCTCTTTGTTTAGCCTCTTTAATCCATTGCATAAATAGAAATATTTTTGAAATTTAATTTTTGGAATTCTTTATCTAATTCAAGGCATAATTGATTGAGAGTTTCAAGTAGATGAGTTCTGGGAAATTGGATATTATGATAAGTTAAAAATGCTTTAAGTAGCTTTTCTACCATTTGTTGGGAGTGAAAGCATATAATACTTGTAGTGTATTCTATAAGTGGAGAATCTAAAAGTGTTTTTATGGAAATATAGTCCTCAAAAGCTTTAATTAGCCAGAGCTTAACTTTTTCATTCATAAAGCATACCCTTCCTTTAATGCTTCGTAAGTAGCAGTTCCATAGAAATCCTTGTAAAACTCAAGCTCTTTGATTGATTTTATTATTACATCACAAGGAATTAGGTAGTGTGAAAGCTTTTCGGTAATTTCTTTAAACAATTCATTTTTGTTTTTTCTATCAATAGCTTGTTTTACTACAAGAAGAATATCCCAATCGCTGTCTTCCCTTTGCTTACCTTTTGCCCTTGAACCAAAGAGTATTATTTTTTCGGCTTCCAGGTGGTTAGTTTTTAATACCTCTTGGATCACTTCTTTAATTATATTACCAACTATGTCTTCTGAGATAATCTCTTGGTTAAATGTTTCCCTATACATTTTCCTTGCAAGGTAGGAATACTCAGGAAATTCCTTTATAAATTTCAGGAAAAGGTCTCTTACGCAAAATTCACAACCGCTGTCTGCTGTAAGCATTATCTTTAGGACTTTCTTCGCAGTTTCTTTGTCAATTTTCATTCTTCAACCTCTACCGGTGGGATTTGGAGGAGGGTTTTTAAAGCGTCAATGACATAACTAAACTGTTTTCCCCATCCTTGTATTCCCTCTATAACATTTGTCTCTGCATAATCCCAAACCATCGGTAATGCTTGTCTTCCGAAAGTATGTTCCTGTTTTTCTGCTATATTGTTCCAAACTGACAATGTGGAATTTCTATCAGCTAACCTATTTATCCCCAATCCCAAATAGCTTACCACTGCTTTTGCATATTCTTTATCATATCCTTCTTCAATCATTTTTTTATAAGCGAGGCGGACTTTTTCTGTGAATGTAATCAATGCAAGTTTTTGGCGGGAATTGAAAAGGTCGCCCCAAACTTTAAAACCATAGCCTCTTCCTGCAACAGTTGTCGGGTCATCTTGGTTCATTTCTTCATCTGGTACCGGGTCAATTCCCCATTCATCCATCAATCTTTTTCTTTTTTCTTCAAGGTATTTTTCTGCTTCTTTGAAAATTTCTAAATCTTTTTCAGTTGCAAGTCTATAAATTTTTCCTTTTGCTCGTGGGTGGTGTAGAACAACTGCGACCATTCTTTGCCCTGCTTTTCCATCTTGGAAAAGTTTTCTTACAGTTTTATCATCTTGGGTTGAGCCACAGACGAGACACGACGCAATTGCTCTGCTTATCGTTCCTTTCTCAGGTTCAAAGTCAGAAGGGAAATCATTATCTTGTCCTACTATTTCAAATTCAACTTTTTTATCTTTTATAATGGGTTTTAGAGCAATTTTTCTCGTATCTTTTTTTGCAAGCCACCAATTTGCCGTTAAAGGAATTTCAGCTCCACAGGATGGATTTTGGCAGGGAATTGTCCTCGCCCAGATATAGCCTACTGGTATTGAGCCATCTTCATCGTTTGGGTAGAATTTCCCTATTTCTTTTTTTGCTTCTTCTAAAACCCAATTTCCCCATTTTTTTACATCTTCAATAAGAGGGTTAATTAGCGTTTCCGTTTGGGTTAAGTCGTTTGATTTTATTTTTACGGGTCTTCCGTATTTTTGTGGATATTCAAGTATGCATTTTAATATTAAAACGGCAACGGGGTTATAGTCGTTGGCGCATACTTCCATCCCGAGTCGCAGGCATTCAAGAGGTATAGAGCCACCGCCTGCGAATGGGTCTAAAACTTTGAGAGTTTTTCCGCCGTTTGCTTCTAAAATATCTTTTCTTGCTTTTTCAATTATCGTTTTATTCAGAGAGTTTTCCCATTTTGCAAGGTTTTCTATAAACTGTTTTTTTGTGTCCCATTCCAAATTGTTTTCAGGTGCAGGAATTAGTGCAGCATAAGCCGTAGCTCTTGAAGATGCTAATGGTCTTCTTGCCCACCAGATATGGAGTGTGGAGATATGTCCGTGTCTTATGTTTTTTTCTCTTGATGATTCTTCGCTAACTTCTTTGACGGGGAAACTTACTTCAATAAAGCTTTTTTTCATAATTTTTCACTTTTTATTTCTTCTGAAATTTTATATAATTTTAGTTTAAGTTCTGGGAATATAAATAGTTTCTTTGAAAATATATTCTTTGAGTTCTTCTCTCAGTGTATCATAGGGAACAACATCAACTTTTTTAATTCCGAGTTTTTCTTCAAGAAAGATAGCAAGTCCAACAAATTCAAATAATGTTGCTTTTTTATAAAATTTCACGAGCACATCAAGGTTGCTTTTTTTCTTCTGTTCTCCTCTTGCGTAGGATCCGAAAATACCTATATTTTCATTATTTTAATTTAGTTTTGTCTGTATTTTTTATCTTTTTATTTTTCATAGGGAATTCAAGCTTGTTTTTACAAAGCTTTCATACCTTTTTTCTTGCATTCTTCTGATGTTATAATGAAGCGGACTTCTCTTTTTTCTTGCATTTTGAGTTTTTCGGCTGGATTGTTTATTATAAGCAATTCAGGGTTTGAGACTGCGTTATAGACCACATATAACCAGTATTGTTCTTTAAATCTTTCAGCATAATTTTTTTCGTTGAGGGTTAGAGCTACCGGTCCCTCATCTTTTCTTGTTTTGACTTCTATGTATCTTATTTCATTTTTGCCTTTTGACCTTATATCATATCCTAAATTTTCTTTTGATACATCTTCTGGTTCTCTGCCTTGACTTTTTTCGTATTCCATAGCTATTTTCATACCAATTTTTTCTATTTCCTCACTGCTTACCATATCATCGGATTCAGAAGAAGAAGGTTTGATGTAGATTGCACCTAAAAATTTTGGCTCTGAGATTGATAGAGATACTTCTTGTTCTATTTCTTTTTCCAATTTTCGTTTTGCTTCTTCATATTGCCTTTTTCTTTCACTTTTATTTGATATAACTAAATCAACTTCTTCACCTTTTTCTTTTCTCTCTTGTAGTTTAAGTATTTCTCCATCAAGTTCTTCTATGAGATATTCAAGTGATTTTAATCCATATTTTCTCTTTATTTCTTTTTGTCTCTCTCTTTCTTTTGATATTTCTTTTTTGTAATCTTCTAAAACTTCTATGGAAAATCTTTGAGCTTTGACTTTTCTTTCTTCAAGTTGGCTTTTGCTGATTTCAAAAGATTTATCGGGTTCATCAATTGGAATAAGGTCCCACACTATTGCAGGGTTGATGGGTTGAAGATTTTTTCCATCGTCGTATATTGCCATGATTTTTTTGCCAGCTATATTTCCTGTTCCATCTCTGACTTCTCCTTCAAAGAACCAAACTATACCATTATATTTGCAAGATGGGTCTTCAAATACTGCGCCTTTTTTGAGTTTATCCTCATAATTTTTATGTATGTATTCTATGAGTGCTTCAAGGAGAGGGTGTCCAAATGATATGAATTCAGAGTCCGGATTTTTGAAAGCTTTTTCTTTGTCAAAAGTTGCTTTTTTTTCTCTGTATTGTGCTTTGAAATCTCCGTATTGTGCTTTGAAATTAGGGTCATCAGCGATTTGCCTTGGTATGGACTCTATTTTGATAAATCCATCTTTTTTTATAGAGAATTTTCCTCCTATTTTTTCAAATGCTTTTTTGAAAAATCCCTCAACATATTCTGGAATTAGTCTATATTCTTTTGCTTTTTGGGTTATTTCTTTTATTTTTGTGTAGTCAATATGTTTTGTGGCAAGGCTTTCTCCGAGAGCATCTTTGATTTTACTTATGTATTCTTCATCAACTTTTATATCTATCTCGTTGATTATTTCATCAAGGTTTTTCGCGTTTGCAACTGCATCTAAAATGAGTTGATATAGATTTTTTCCTTGGAATATTTCTCCTATGACATCAAAGACTTTGTCTCTTCCTAATGCTTCTCTGATTTCGTCAAGTTTTTCAAGTATTTTTATTAAAACTTTTCCTTCTCTTGTATCTTCTGCGACGAGGTTGAATATATATACATCTTTTTGTTGTCCGTATCTGTGGATTCTACCCATTCTTTGTTCAAGTCTTGTTGGGTTCCATGGAATATCGTAGTTTATCATGATGTGGCAGAATTGGAGATTTATACCTTCACCTGCTGCCTCTGTTGCGACCATGATTTGTGTTTTATCTCTGAAATCTTTTTCAGCTCTTATTCTTTCTTCTAACTGCATGCCACCGTGTATGAAGTTGACGGAATATCCCCAGGATTCAATCTTTTTAACTAAATAATCAAGTGTATCTTTTGATTCGGTGAAGATGAGAATTTTTTCATTTCCTTGAATTTCTCTTATTTTTTTTAATCCTTCTTCTATTGCTTTCTTTAATTCGGTTAGTTTTATTTCATTTTCTTCTTTGATAATTTCATTTGCTTTTTCTATTAGGTCTTCAATTGTGTTGATTTCCTGTTGGAGTTCTTCTTTTGTTTCTGCGAGGCTTAATGTTTCCCATTCTTTTTCTTTTTCCCATCTTTCCTGCTCGCTGTATTCTTCAAATTCTTCAATATCAAAAACGGGGTATGATTTTTCTTTTTCTAATTCGTTTTTTTTGAGTAGTTCTTCAAGTCTTTGTTTTCTTCTTTCAAGTGATTTCAAAAGGGCATATGTGCTTGAAGCCATTCTTCTTTGCAAAATCAAGAGAGCAAATGCAACATTCCTCTTTTTATCTTTTTGCAACGCCTTACTGTATTGGGAGATAACATATCTTGAAAGCTCATTATATAATTTTTTCTCTTTGTCAGATAGTCTGAACTTTATAGTTTTTGGATAACGGTTTGTAAAGATAGGTTTCCCTTCAAGGTCTCTCAAATCTTCTTTTAATCTTCTTATGAATAGAGGATTATCTTTATTGTTTATTGATTCTTGAATGAGTTTATCTGTTGCAAAAAATCCCGGTATCAGCAGGTCTAAAAATAGCCTGAAATTTTCTGGGTCTCCTTTGTGTGGAGTTGCAGTAAGGAAAAGAAGATGAGTTGATGTCTTTGATAACACTTCCCCTAATTTATATCTATCTGTTTTTGAAGTTTTATCTCCGTATCTATAAGCAGCCATTTTATGTGCTTCATCTACGATAACGAGGTCCCAGTGGGTACTTGATAGAGAAGATAAAATATCTTCTTGTTTTGCGAAATCCATTGAGGTGATAACCTGATTTTTTATCTCCCAGGGGTTTTCTCCATATAAGCTGTTCATTAAACTTCTGTTGACTTCAAGGAATGTTTCTTGAAATTTTTCTTTCATTTCTCTTATCCATTGGTCTTTGAGGTGTCCGGGAACTACTATGAGGATACGTTTTGCAAGTCCTCTTAATTTTAGTTCTTTTAGTATGAGTCCTGCCATAATAGTTTTGCCTGCTCCGGGATCATCTGCTATAAGAAATCTTATTTTTGGGAGCTTTAATGCATATCCGTAAACAGCTTCTATTTGGAAGGGAAGGGGGTCAATTTTTGAGGTATTGAGAGCTAAAAAGGGGTCAAAGAGAGAGGCGTATCTGAAGCGAATTGCTTCAATGGCTAAAAATACATCAGAGGCTTTTGAAGAAAAATCTAACTCTGAGACTTTTGCTTTTATTTTTTTGAGGTCTTCTTTATTCAATATTTGAGTGCCGAAAACAGAAGTTTTTGTATTCCTATATCCGATTTTGATTATGAGGTTTTCTTCATTTCTTTCAATTTCTTCTACTTCAATTATTTCAACGGGGTCTGGCCAGAAAGGACCTTCAATTATTGCTCCTTTTTTAAATAGTTCTTGGGGTAATTCCTCCATAGTAAAAATTGATTTTTCTAAAAAATTTAATTACTTTTATGAATTTTTTGTGGGATTATTGAAACGGAAAAAGTAGCGAAATTAGCAATCATATTTTTCAATGAAATACTTAAATGATGTATTTTTCTGCTTTGCTACTTCTATGGAAAAATTTTTCAGAATTTCTGACATAAAATCTATTCTATCAAATTTTTTGGGTATCAAATTGTTAAATTCTTCCTTGGTAATGTTGTTTGTATTTTCTATGACCTTGATTTTAAGTTTTTTGCAGTGTTTATTGTCTATTCCTGCAAGGTACCAACTTTCTATTTCTTTTACAATAACGATGATTCTATCTATTTCTACATTTTTTAACTTTCTTTTTATTTCTTCCTTTTTTGCGGTCACGCAGGGAGATTGGTCAATATCTACGACATAAAAATAATCAGCTCCCATTGATTTGATACTTCTGATGAAGTTGGAAATTTTTTCTGTTTTTTGTTGGGCGTATTTCCATATTTTTACGGTGCCATATTTTTTTTGAAATTTTGGAACTATAATTTTTTGAAAAAATCTTTCGTCATCGTTGCCTTCTACGAAGAAAAATAGTAGTTTATATTTGGTGCTCACAATTCCAATAGATTTTGTATATAAAGTTCTTCAATTCCTATTTCATTTTTTAGAAATGTTTTTACATTTTCTTTTTCGGATGGTCTGGAAATGACGGAGAATCCTTCTTTATCTCGTGAGATAAGTAAGAGGTTTTCTAAATCTGCGAGTTTTACTATCTCGGGATTGTGAGTTGAAACGAGAATTTGAATGTTGTTGGATGCGTCTTTCATCATTTCTACTACTTTTGATATAAGATAAGGATGTATATTTCTTTCGGGTTCTTCAATTATGGTTAAGGGTTTCTTCTCAAAAAATAAAGCTATAATTAAGGCAGTTATATTTATGGTCCCATCAGAGATCAGAGATGCCGGCAAATACTGTTTTTTATTGTAAGATTCCTTCAATTTAAACAGCAGAGATTTATCAGCAAATTTCTCCACGGACAAATTATCTACGAAGGGTAAAAGGTCTTTCACTAAGTTAGAAAGCTTTCTTTTCTTTTCTTTATCTCCTAATATATTTTTTAGAACTATTGCGAGATTACTTCCATCCTCTTCAAGTTCAGTTTTCCCAGTTATTGGGGTAGCTTTTTTAGGAAGTTTTGGATCAAAATCATATATTGCAATACCCCGATTGAATAAATCGGAAATTGGTGGATTGATTATCAGGATGGGAGGAAACTCAATGAGTAAAGTTTTTGGTCCCAAATTTATATTTTCAAAATACGGTAAAGATATATCATCTTTTTTTATTTCCAGTCCTCCGGTTATTTCAGCTTTGATTTTACCGTTTGCAACAGAAAATATAATCTCTCCTTTCCCAAAGTTTTTTTCTTCTTCTATTTTACCGTTCTTTGCCCTCTCTACCTGAACAAGATTTCCTCTATGTATTAATTTATCTTCAACAATTTCAAATTCTTTCCGTTTCTTGCTAAATCTCAGAGTGAATCTATAAGCTATTTCATAGGTTTCTACCATAAGGCTTTTTTCTTTTATTATTACTGGCCAGCTTTTAAATGGTCGGTCAGGGATTACTTCTATTTCTATTGAGAGATTCTCATATGGACCAATATTTATGTTTGTAAGATAATCTACTCCACCTTGTATAGATATTGCATTATCTAAACCATAGTTCCTTATATCTCTGAGGAACTTAAAGATTTGTATAAAATTAGATTTTCCAGATGCGTTTGGTCCAATTAATACATTAAATTTTCCAAGTCCAACCTCTAAATCTTTGAAGCTTTTGAAATTTTTTACTTTTATTTTCCTTATTATGGTCATATCCTATTAAAGCGAATTTCCAAATTTTTCAGAAGAAAAATTTATAAAATTTTTCTGCTACATACTAAATTTAGAGTTTTTTGCAAAAGAAAGGCATTTATAGCCTTTTTATTTTTGGTATTAGTCAATATTGATTTTGATGGCAAAAAGGAAATTATGGTGGTGAAGATGAGAGTTTTTATGATAAGGAAGAATGTGAGATTTTGGGAGTCATTAGGACAGATCGGGAATTTGCTTCAAACAATAATTATTGCTTTATTTCTGCTAATTCTTTATTTGGTCGGATGCGGCAAACCAACCAAAAGCGAATCGGGAAAAGTTGATTTCTCAGAAAAAATAAAACATTATGAAGAGTTAGCTTATAAATTCGCTCCTATATATGTTCAGGCTTTTAAATCAAAATACGATATTCCTACGAATTTTGATTTTGACGGAGATTTTATAGGAAATAACAATTGGGAGAATGCTGAAAAATTTGAGTTTTCACCTTATGTTTATTGGGATGTAAAAGAAAGTGAAAACTTTCTATTTTTCTATTATGCTTTGTTCTATCCCCGGGATTATCTTGAAGATTGTGAAAATCCCCCGCATGTGGAGAGCTGTCATGAGAACGATTGGGAACAAATGCTTGTGGTCGTAAAGAAACCGGAAATGAAAACAATTTTGTTTGA
>Ga0079992_147201_pt1 | contig 12857 bp, 17 predicted proteins | sample FaiFalFF_MnMetaG_3_FD_69197 | JGI IMG/M metagenome (GOLD analysis project Ga0079992, IMG submission 69197) | Freshwater microbial communities from Yellowstone National Park, Wyoming, USA - Fairy Falls B (FF_Mn_B) MetaG (SPADES assembly) (version 2) | ecosystem: Environmental > Aquatic >... | reverse complement strand
TAGGACTGTGAAGAACTCGGCTGGGTTGAGCTCGGAAGCTGGGAAAGTATGGGTCTTCACTTCGCCCGTGGAGTAGACGTAGAGCCAGACCTCGACAATGTCCAGCCCAAGCGCTGACGCGTAAATCAAAGCCTGATAGGCCCCCGTCATTAGAAGCTCCTGCTGCTTTGAAAGCGGTCTCTGCACCTTGACCTCAACAACCCTGTCGTCAAGTATCTTATCTGGAACTCCTCTCACAACCCACTCACCTAAAGTTAGCTCAACCTCTTCGGTGTTATCCGCGCCAAGCATTTGGTGAATCACTCTGTTTTCATGAAGCACCTCAGAGGGCACGTATTCATCGGAGAAGAATTTCTCAGGGCCTAAAGCCAGCTTAACAGCCTCAGTAGCAGAGATAACATGCTTCCTAAACTTCATGACCGCACCCGCTCTATTTCTGGGGCCTCCTGACCATAGGCTTGACAGAATGCTGAAACAACACCTTCCAACTCTTCATCCATGTGTTCATGCATAACTATGTCAAATCTTCCATCTTCACCGCATTTATCGCAGACATAGATGCTGTAGGGGGAAATATCGCTGATGTGTTTTCGTCCATGCCGCCAGCAGAAAACAACCTTCCCACAGTAATCACAGCGGGTTGCGGGAAACCTTGACGGCATCAGGTAGGAAAGCAACACCTCAACACCATATTCGATGAACTTCATTTCTCCCACCTATCCATCCTTCTCACATATATCAACGCCGAAAACATCTTTAATCCAATTTAGAAGGGCGTTCCTCAAGCTCTCAGGTCCGGAGGCTTTAAACTCCACATGATACAGAACCCGCCCGCATGCTTCCCACTTCTCCAACTCGACCTCAAACCAGTACGTCTGACTCCTAAACGCTATCTGAAACTTGTATGTAAAACCATTCTGGGTGAAAAAGTCCTTAGCCAGAGCAACGGCTTTATCGAGCTTCATCCCCTTCCACCTCACAGCATTTTAGCCAGCTTCTCCACCAAGGCGGCAGACAGCCCGCCGGCATCGATGTCGAGCCGCTTCCTCTCAACGACCACACGTCTAACCACCTTCTCAACCCTGCCATCCTTCACCGTGATAGCCGCCTCTATATCCGGATGCTTCATAGGTCTGGCTATTTCGACGGAGCCGTCCGCTTTCACAAACACTACGGCGTCGAGGTCGTGTCTGTAGAAAGCGCTGTAGTTGTTTGCAACCTCTAAGTATTTGTCCCAGCCTGTCCCGGCCAGAGACCTGCACAGAGCATCCGCATCCGTCAACGCCGCATCGCCTCCGCCACAGCCCTCTCCGCATCATACTTCATGCCGCAGTACTCGTTCGTACACCTGAAGACGCCGCCGACAATAAGGAGCCTTGACTTGCAGTTGCCGCAACGCCATGCCCCGTTGTAGAGGATTGGTTTATCCCCTTGGCTGTTACCCGCCTTCTTCCTAGGGTTTTTCGGCTTGGTCTTAACCCTGCCCCCGCATCTCGGACACCTGTTTTCAGATATTTTTTCCACATATCGGCCGCAGCTACCGCAGTAAACCATGCCTAAATCATACGGGCTTGCCCCAGCCATGACACATCAGGCCACACAGCAGGTAAATAAACCATCGCTTTCTCCATTTTTCTAGACATGTTCTAGAAAGGAAAACAATAAATAACCACCTAAAACAAGTAAACCGCCATGTCCGAGAACCGTGATAGGAAACCCAGCCTAGCAATGGCTTTCCAATTTGCTGCTTCGTGGGCGCTGGTTAATGGCGCATTCATGCCGGAGGAAAAGCTTGCCAAGATGGTGGAGAGGTTGGACAAAGTTGTGACAAAAATACTGGACAATCTTCAACAGCTCGGTCTAAAAAGCATCTACGACACAACCAAAGAGCTGTACGATGAATCCAAAAAACAGGAAAAAACAGCCGGGCGATACATCGCCCTAATGATGGCGTTTCTTTACTCGGCGCCGTTTTTGCTGACGATAGTGGAGGCCGTTAGCCAAGAGTATGCGGACGAAAACATGGAGAGAGGGGTTGAAAATGTCCACAAACAATAACGGAGCAAAGCTTATCGTGAACGGTGTGGAGATAAGGCCCGGCGACCGCTTCACAGCCCTCTTCCAACGCAGCTACAAAGGCGACAAACTCTACTTCATAGCCCGCAGCGACACAGGGCTAATAATCATGCCGGAGACAGGCAGCCCCATATACTCTGCAGCCAGACACAACGTCGTCGAAGCCGAGTGCAAGCTTCTAAAGCTGAAGTGTACGGAGCGCAACACATGCTTCGCCATCGTCCGTGTTGTGAGGTTTACGCCGGTGCTTTGAGATGTCGGTTGAAATGCTGCGGCGGCTCTACGGCTGGGCTTGGGATGACTTGATGAAGCTGCAGGGCTTCAGGGATGCTGTCAGGAAGCTTGAGGAAGCGGAGAAGAACGGCGGGTTCAGGCATGCGGCAGCCGAGCTGGCGGATAGGCTTCAGGCCCTGCCCCTTGATGCCGACAACCTGCATCTTGTTGTGTTGGGCCGTAACCTTGAGCGGCTTCTAAAGCTCTAGAACATGAAGGCATATAAGCAGGCCGGAGACATGAAATACGCCATGGAAGAGGTAAGCCTTGACCTGAGACCGATACAGGGATGGCTGAACACTTTAGCCGAGGTGGCACGCCACTACAACCAACCCGTCTCCAACGTCGTGGAGCTTAGGGTCCACCCAGACGGCAGGGCTGAGCTGCGTAGGCTTGAAACATCAAAGCCTGTCTGGCGTGAGGTTGAAGAGGTGTTACATGATGGCTAAGGCGGAAGTTACGGAGAAATCGCTCATCGACAGCGAGAAATGGTCTGAGTTTCTGGCGGGGTTCAAAGCCCGTGACAACGACGCCGAGCGGTTCCGCTACGTCATAACAGCTCTACACCTGCGGGGCTACTACCTAGACATACCGCATAACACGCCTAAGCTGTTGGTTGAAACAGATTTCTCGATAGCCCTTTACGTGCAGGGGCTGCCGCCTATAACTATCTCTGAAAACCCTGAAAACGGCTTCATATCAATCAAGGTAGGCTAGGAAGAAATAGGGGGTTGTCGGACGGGTTTAACCGGTCCACGGCCCCGCCCACGTTTTTTCTCCACCACGAGCCTGCCGCCACGCATGCGCAGCACGACCTCTGTGCCGTGCTTCATGCCCAGCTTTTTAGCCAGCTCCGTCGGCAGCCTCAGCTTGACGTCGTAGGCTCTCTTCCTGTCTGATGTGGCTCTGGCTAGGCGTGTCACATAGGTTTTACCCAACTCTCTGCACCGTCACAGTCATGTTCACGTTGCCTGACGGGCTGTCCGAGGGGATGTCGAGGTTCAGCCGTGTGAAGTATGTTGCGCCGGGGTTTATGTTGAATGTATGGGTCTTCGACGTGCTGTTGCCGTTGAAAAACGCCGTGATGACCAGCGTCTCGTTCAGGTAGAGCCGTGCCGTCCCCTTCGGGCCGTTGCTTACAAGGCTGAGCGTGATGGATGTCTGGTATGTCTGCGGCCCGCCGTTGTGGATGTTTACTGTGTAGTTGATGTTCTGCCCCGGGGACACGGACTGTGATGCGGGTAGCCAGTTCGTGTTGCTGAGGGTCACGGGCTCGCCTACGGTTATCTGCACGGTTTTGGTGAAGAGGATGGTTGCGGCGTTGGCTAGGCTTACGGCAAGCAGGGCCGAGAGAAGGGCTGCTAGGACTGCGTGCCTGCGTGACGGCTTGGGTTTTACGGCCTTCACATCCGCTTGGGCCATGTGTCTAGGGGGTTGCGGGGTTATTTATCCGTGATGTCACTCGCCTAGGCTGTCCCGCCACCTACGCCTGCGAGGCATCCTGCCAGCCCTCCACCTCCGCATGCCAAGCCTAAACCCTCGAAGCCGTGGCCTACGGGTCTTCAACCCCTTCAGCTTAAACCCGCCTAGGCGGAATCCACGGAGTTTCAGCTCCGGCATCTCCAGCCCCCTCAGCGTCGGCCTGCGCTGTGTAGCCCGCCCCATGACAGCCCCCATGCTCCTACGCCTCTGAACTCCGTAAACAGCTCCCGCAAACACAACGCCTAATACAACAGCCAACCCTACGGGGAAGACTTGCTGCGGCGTGGGTAGGGGTATCTGGATAGGCGGGCCGGATGGGCCGGGTGGCGGCGTGGGCTGGGCGGGTATGCGGATGACCTGCAGGCTTTCGGCTATGAGGATTGTTTCGGCTAGGGCTATGATGGCGGCTCCGGGGAAGGCTGTGGATGCTGAGGATGTTATGCCTAGGGTTTCGGCTATTGTTCTTACGTAGGCGGCGGCACGGGCTAGGCTGTCTGATGCGGTAAGCGCCTCGGACAGGTTTCTCACGAATGTGGGGACACGGCTGAGTGTGTCTGATGCGGTCATGGTCTCCGCCAGGTCTCTTACAAATGTGACTGTTCTAGACAACGTGTCCGATGCTGTGAGTGTCTCGGCTATGGTTACCACGTATGTGGGGATGCGGGCTATGTTGTCCGCCGCCGTCAAGGTCTCCGCCATGGTGCGGATTAGAAGCAGTTGCCGTGCAACCGTGTCTGATACCGAGACGGTCTCGGCCATGTTTCTCACAAATCCTTGGAAGCGGCTGATGGTGTCTGAAGCCGTTAAACTGTCTGTGACCAGCCGTGTTAGGGCTTGCTGTCTCGCCAAGGTGTCTGAAGCCGTTAAGGTCTCGGCTATGAGGCGGATGTAGCTAGGTGTCCTTGCCAGAGTATCGGATGCGGTCATGGCTTCGGAGAGGCTTCTAACAAATGTAAGGATGCGGTTCGCCGTGTCTGAGGCTGTTAATGTTTCAGTTATGAGGCGTATGTAGTTGGGGATGCGTGCCACGGTATCCGATACGGTCAGGGTTTCAGCCATGGTGCGGGCTAGGGTCTGCAGCCGCCCTAGGCTGTCCGAAGCCGTCAAGGTCTCCGCCAGCACACGCACGTAGTTAGGTATCCTCGCCAACACATCCGAAGCTGTTAAGGTCTCCGACAGGCTGACCGTGAACTGCTGACCGGCAGCAGCCATGGTGAACGCCATTATCTTCGCCTCACCGTTGGGGGAGCCGCCAAACGCCGTCATCTTAACTTGATAGCTCGGGTTCGAAACACCAGTATCGTAACGGAATAGAGGTAGAACACCGCTTCTTGCGTTATAAGAGGTTCTAAAAATATACCATGTAACGAGATTACTTACCTGGTCTGTTGATGAGTTATCTTTCTGTAACACGACCGCATTTGCGGCGAAAGTATCTCCATCGTTCGTTGCTGTCCTCTCCGCCGCCACCAGAGCTATAACAGCAACATCGCCAGATAGAGTAGTAGAAAGGTTGCCGACAGTAGTTTGCGAAGTAGAAACCGCCACAGAAGCCGTGTCAAGGAATTCCGCATCCGTAACATCGAACGCAATAATTTCGGCGTAACAATCTTGAGCTACTGTCGAACCATTTGTTATCTCAATAGAATATGTTTGCGAATTCAGTGCCGGAGTATCGAGGTATATTAGGCTCGCACGAAGTGGACGAGTATTTAAATTACTACCAATATTGAATTGATTGGATGAAACCACGGTAGCATCAGATTTTAGCTTGATATTCCCAGCCCCAACAAGGTAGTTCCCCGCAGTAGTTGTAGCGGCGGCCGCATACACTGTCGCTACAACAGTTACTTTACTCCCAGAAGGAAAACTTGTATTAATACTCGTTACTGTCCCCGTTCCGCCCGCCGCAATATTAACCGCCGTCGTGTTATAGCCCCATACCGCCGTATCAGCCTTAATAACCATGCCTTGAACATGGACAGCCCCCGTTGTGGCACCGGCCGTCGTAATATTAATTCTGAATGAGTAGGAGTCATTACCTGCTGGTGCGGAATCAACGGCTGTAAGTAGGTGATGGAACGGCCTAGTCCTTGTAGAAGTGAAATACTCACCTAATATTCTGGTTTCGTAAAGGAGTGTGCTGCCTTTGTATATCCTGAACGTGCCTCTTGCCGCAGTATCAGTAAAGGCAACGTAAGAAACCAGTATGATGTTGTTTCCGCCAGACGGTAGCGTCGTATTCATCGTCAGCAAAGTCTTCTCGCCAGTAGTGGTGAAGCCGGGGTCAACCGTGTTGGGGCCGAAAACGTTTACGCTCGGGTCTATCAGGGCATCGTTCACACCGTATCTGACCAGCCAGCCGTAGAAGCTCAAGCCGAGAACGCTTACGTTCGCCAGCCATGTCTCGGCAGGGCCCTCATCACCCCAGTCCACACGCAGATACTGCCTCCAAGTGTCCGGCAATCCTTCCTGAAAGCTCAGCCGCAGCCCTGTCCGCATGCCGAGAGGCGTGTCCACCCCGCCCAAGCTCCCGACATCCAGTCCGAGTGCGTCCACCACGCCCCTAGCCAGCCCAGCCCACACCACCTGAAAATCCCTTGTAGGCCCCGACACCTTCCACACCTCAACTGTTATCTTCGGACCATACCGTGAATGAGTGAAGTTCCAAGTCATACGCATCGCATAGGTCGATGGCTGACGTGTCACCCGTGCCTCCGATTGGAAAACCGTGTCATCCGCCCGCCAGACCGTATACCCGGCAGGCAGCCCGTAGCTCCCGCCCAGCAGGAGCCAGAAAACAGATGTCGTGTTATACGGGCGGTTGCTGTAAAAGTCTAGGCATGTCTCCCCCTCTTCGTCAAACAGCCTGCAGTAGCCCTCTTCATGGCTGAAATACTGGAATATCGGCAGGGTTTTCGAGAACCGGTACTCTCCCCAAGCCGTCTCATACACGTACTCTGTCGAGGTCACCTGTTTTAGGCGGCTCCATGGCTCCGGCGGGTATCCGTCGGGTTCGAAAATCTCCACGGTCTTGTTGCGTGGAGTGTTCTGCACGACCTGCAGCGGTGTAGCCAGCCCCATGGTGGCGGGAAGCCTTACGAAAGACTTGAGTAAGGCGTTGAATGTCTTAACTATGTCTGCGACGGCTTTCTCCAAGGGTTCGGCGGCATACCGGTCTAGGTGGAAGCGTGCTATGCCGAGGGTTCCCGGCGGAGGGGAGGGGTTCGACACAGGCGATGCTGTGTTTAGGGCTGTGGGCGGCTTCGGCCTGTCATCGGGTGGAGGTGTCTCCGGGGCTTCCTGCTGCCTAGGTGTGAAGGCGTGGACAGAGTAAATCTCGAGAAAAAAAGCTAGGACGAGGATGCCGAGAAGCAGTAAGCCATGCCTACGGGCATTCATCCATCCCCCCTCAGCCCAGCCTAGTTGTTGTAGCTGAAGTCCCAGTTAATGGTGAGCTGGTCGTTAGCCGCAAGGTTGACAGGCGAGAAAGTAGCGATGGCGTACAGGGTTCCGCCTGTTGCCGCTGTGAAAAGGCATGCTTTCTGAACGCCCGTGAAGGACGCTGACGCTGTGAATGTCTTGGACACTCTGACGGTTTCGTCCCCGTTAGCCGGTCCAGCGGTAACGGAAACCGTACCCTCAGCCCTAGCTAAACCCCCTGTCGTTATCTCGCTTGGGCATGTTGTGTCCGTGTAGGCGGGTGCTGTGCTGTCAGTGCTGAGGGCTATGAACCGTGCGTTAGCCGCCGCCGATGAGGCAGCTGGTCCGTGCAGGGCTTCGTCAAACAAGCCTACCCCGGCGTTTGTTATGATGTTGTGTGCTGTGGCCACAAGCTCCCCGTTTTTGTAGACGTAAACGTTTACGTCAAGCTTTAGTCCTTGGCTGAATTTGTCGCTGATGGCGATGGTGTCGGAGAGGTCTACGACGTAGTGGTTTGCGAAGCTCACGCCGGCTAGGAAGCCGATAAGTACGCCTGCAACAAGCAGGGCTGCGGGAAGGACGTAGGTCTTGTTCATCACATTTTAAGCCGTAACGCCTTGATATATCTGTTTCTACCCACGCCACACACGCCTAGCCCTAGCCCTCCTCCGCCGCCACACAGACGCCCCCCGCCTGCCTCCACGCAGGCTGACAGCCGCAAAAACCGCCAGCAAAATCCCCGCCACAACCGCACTGCCGAACGCAACAGGCTGCGCAGGCACAGGCTCCACAGGTATTTCGACGGATGGCGGGCTAGGAGGCTCCGACGGCCCCGCAGGTCCCCCACCCCCGCCGCCCCCCTCTCCCTGCGACACAAGCTGGTAGGAGAGAACGTCGTAGAGCTGGACAAGCTCGGGTATGGTGAACGCCGGGCTGCCTGCGAAGTAGTCGCTTAACCCGACAAGCTCCGTCACGTCTCTCACGTAGTTTATGAGCCTGTCTGCGGTGTCTGATGCGGTCAGGGTCTCGGATATTGTTTTGAGGAAGATTACCGGGCGGCTCACTGTGTCTGACGCTGTCAGGGTCTGCGGTATGGTGACCGTGAAGGACGTGGGTTCCGTGTGGACGTAGAGGCTGGAGCCGGCTAGGTAGGCTACCGGCCTAGGCGTTGTGGCTTCCACAGGCACGCCAACCCCATACTTGGTCTGTCCGGATGGCGCCACTAGGTAGGTTATCTCGGAGCCGACCAGGGTTGTGACTGTCCGCTGTTTGACGAGGTTGCCTGACATATAGAACATGTAGATGTTGCTGCCATCCCGCATAAGCGACACGGGGTCGTTCCATGTGGCGCCCCCTGTGGTGCCTGATGTGCAACTGGTGCTTGTGCAGCGGAACCACTGGTTGTTTGTGAATATCTCCGCCCTGCCTGAGGATGTGGACGGTATGCCACGCATGGGCGGCGCCACGGTGTTTGCTGTCTTGCTTCCGATGGTGTAGGGCATGGTGCTGCAGCTCTGGCTTCCCACGATGACTATGCAGTACCGGTAGTAGCTTTCGTCGTAGCGGGCGGCTGTGAAGGCGAAGGCGTTGGAGGTGCCGGGTATGGCGGTCACGTGGAACCTGAAAGCCTGCGAAGGCACGGACGAACCGGGATAACTCCACTCCGCACTACTCCACGTGCTGCCGTCGGTGCTTGTGAAGGTGATGTACTCGTAGCCGCCAGCACCGGCGCTGTAGTAGACGTATCCGGCGTACCACCTTCCCGGCGATGGGTTGTAGGTGAGCGTCAGCTCCTGTGCGTCGACAGCGTTCTCCCCTGCCGGGTTGATGGATACCGGGCTGCCGCATGACAGGGGTGCGGCCACGGTACACTTCAGGACGTATACGTTGTAGTTGTTGCCGGAGACAAACCGCTGGTAGAGTATAAGCACGTAGGTTAGGCCGTAGAACCCCACCACGAAGTCGTCGTCTCCGTTTACGTTGCCGGACACTAGGACGGTTGACGTACTCCACGTACTGCCGTCAAAGTACTGGTAGCGGATGTTGTTGCTTGTGTCACGGTAGAAGACGTAGAAGTAGCCGTTGCCGCCCTTCATGGCGTAAACCGGGTTGTCTGCAAGCGAGTAAATGTTGTCGTCAGCCCTTCCGGTAGGTGTTAGGGCTAGGAGCATCAGGGCCGTCAGCGCCGCCGCAGACGCAGCACGCATGCCTCAATCCCGGACCCGACGGAGAAGTATCTGCGCCGTTATCAGCCCGGCTAGGGGTGCTACGACGTAGCTGATGATGCGGTCGAAGGTTGTGAACCGCATGCCCACGGACTCAAGCCCCGGCATTATGATGAAAGCCCACATCATGCCGAAAAAGCCTATCACCATGACCCGGAAAACGGTTTTGGCAACCATCTACGGGTTAGAACAAGGCTTGCCTCGATATATTTCTTACCAACGCCACCTACCGGTACGGTCTGGGGGAAACGCCTTCACAATCTCGGAAGCGCCTAGGCTGGCGTAGGTAGAAATAGTCTTCACGTTCGTCCACTTGAAGAAGCTGCGTAGCTGGGCGTCGGACCAGCCGTACTCCACCACGAGCTGTATAGCTCTCTCAGCCCTGAAGAAATGCGGCCACCAGCCCGTGTACTTCCTGATAACACGCCATGCCTGCTTACGGCTTATGGGGAAGAGCTCGGCACCCGTGTACCCAGCCCGCCTGACACGCCAAACCCAGTCCATGAAATAGGGGACAATCGGTTCGTCGACCGGGAAGGCTCTGGTCGTGACCTCTTCAACCCTCTCCCTAACACGTCTGCCCTCTTCGTCGTAGGCGTCTGTGTAACGCCACTTCTTCAAAACATGCACGTTCTCCAAAACTATGAAGTCGTCCACAACCCTCACCTGGTCCTCCCGGAGCCCGGGCACTACGCCGGGTATGCCGACGACCTCGCTTACCCTGAACCCGCCAAGGAAAAGGACCGCCGCCAAAGCCCTGTTACGCTCCGCAAAATAGCCCTGAATACGCTTAATCCCCTGCTCCAAAGCCGTCCACCCAATCCACCCACGCCTCACAGCTATGCCTACACTACGCTTCCTAGGCATCACGGGACCTGTCTGTCCCGCCTCTCCTTCAGGTGGGGGGTTAGGCGACATTATGTCCCTAATGTCTTATTTTTTGTCACGGCGCCTTATATACTTTCGCCACTATTTAACTTTATCGTTATACCCCCCTACAGACCCCCGAAAATGCTCTATAAATGAAGATTGGCGCCACCGGTGTCCACGCCTTACTCAAAAAGTGAGCATCGCCCTATCCTAGGTACCGCATAAGCCGCTTATACAGCCACTTATACAACCGGCTTATCCACGGCCTTTCCGCTCCCTACCCTACAGTAGGGTAGGTAAACCTTTTTACCGTATACCTAGGCCACAGCCTCACTTGCCTCACCTGCCGATGCCGCTATAAAGTCGTTCATGGTCCCGCACCTAGGACACCTGACCTGCTTGGGCGGCTTACCCGACGTATGCGTGTAGTTCCACTCATAGCCGCACCGGGCTAGGCATATCATGCGGAAAACCCGTTTTCCACGCCCCCCAGAGCCTGCGGAAGCCTTCCTACCCGATGCCGGCGCCGTGGTCTCCTCTGATGTTGTTTTACCGGTCTTGGTCATGGCTTCCTCAACTTCTTTCATGGCGTCGAAGGCCATCTGCTCCCGTTTAACCCTGTAACGCCTATACACCTCGTAGGGCTCGTCCGTGATGTCGAAACGGTTCACCTCTATCAGGTATTTGTAGTTGAAGCCCCGGCGTGGGTTGTATACGTCAGGCACCTTGATTATGCGTTGGACGTAGTAGGTGTGCTGGGGGGTTACGTGGACCTCGAAGGTCTGCATGTTCATGATGGGCTCGGGTATGAACTTGATGTCAGGCACGGTCACGATTATGACGTTGAAGAGGCTGCGTATTACCTGCAGGGCTTTGCTGAACGCTATATATAGCCGCCAGTTCTCCTGCCACAGCTGCCGGCTCAGCACACGGCTTATGTCGTCAAGGACTATTGCAGACGGCTTATCGACCGTGGTCCGCCACTCCCGCACAACCGCCAGCATCTCGTCGATGCCTGTGATGGTGCAGCGTAACACCTTATCCCAGTCCCCGTATATCTGGTAGAGGAAGCGTCGGGCTAGGTTGGACTTTCCCGTACCCGGCTTGCCCCAGACAATCACGCATTCGAAGCCTTCCTCGTTCACGGCGTAGCGTAGGTAGCGGGCTAGGTCCCATCCCGGCTTTATATATCCCTCGGCGTATAGGAACCCCTTCCCGGAAATAGGCTTGACAACCGTTTTCTCCGGCTTAAACAGGTCGGCGAACAACGCCTCAGCCAGCCTCCTGTTTCTCAAGCTCCGCAGGCACTATTACGCCTGTCCCCGCCTGAGACGCCACGTTGGACCGGACTACGTTCACGTACTGCGGCGTCACATCCTCCTCCCCGAACGCCAAGGAGAGCATCACATCCGCCAGGGGGTAGAGGTTAGAGGTCACGAAGGCGTTGAAACGGTTCCGCAGCCTCTCTATGACTTTTTCGTCTGTCTCGCCACGGCTCAGGTCGGACCACAGCTTTTTAACCGCACCCACGAGGAAGCCCCACGCCGCTATCGCCTTCACCAGCTCAGGCCTGCTTGCGGCACGGTACCAAGGCAGTGCCGTCAGCCTGATAAGCGTGTTCACCTTCTCCACGTACTGCAGCGTCTCGTTGTCCCTGTATTGCTCTATTTCCCTTAGCTCGTTTTCAAGGGTCTCAATCCTAGCTAGGAGCATCAGGTTTAAGCCTGCATGTATGCCGAGACGCTGTAGGCTCTGCATCTCCTCAACATCGGGACGGGCTGCTGTGAACCTGCGCATCCACCGCCTTAACGCACTCACGCCGCAGCCCTCCGCCTCCTAACCACCAGCAGGGCAGCTACAAGGGACACGACAGCCACCACGCCTACAAAGAGCTGGTTGGTCGGCACGCTCATCCACATCACAAGCGTCTGGAAGTTCTGGGGTATGGACAGCATGTAGGCGATGGGTGCTATCACGGCGGCTAGTATGGCGGCTACACCTATAAGTCCCCACGGAACCCTCGGCTTCCTCAGCATCTTGGCGGCGTTAAGGATGGTGCCCGCCTGCTCCGCCATCGACAGCACCATCATGGCTGCATGCTTGTTTATGTCCAGCTTACCCTCGAGGATGCCACGTATCTCGCTGTCGAGGTACGGCAGCCGGTACTCGTCCTTCACGGCCATCTCCCGCTCCCTTCTCAGCTCGGCTTCAAGCCGTGCAACCTCCTGCCTCAACGCATCCAGCTTCGCCTGATACGCCTCGTCAAGCTCCTTCAACAGCCTGTAAAGCTCTTCCTCACCTTCCTCTCTTTGCAACAATCATCGCCTCCATCTGCTTCTTCATCCACCACTCGGCATCGGAACTTGACGCTATGAGGTGGAAGACCGGGTACAGCTTTGCCCTGAAAGGAAGCCCGACGGGGTCACGTACAAGCATGACGTGCTCCACCTGCGGATGGTTCACGGTTGTGCCTGACCACCTTATGCGTCCGGGTTTGAAGTTCAGCCG
>Ga0079992_137664_pt1 | contig 12876 bp, 13 predicted proteins | sample FaiFalFF_MnMetaG_3_FD_69197 | JGI IMG/M metagenome (GOLD analysis project Ga0079992, IMG submission 69197) | Freshwater microbial communities from Yellowstone National Park, Wyoming, USA - Fairy Falls B (FF_Mn_B) MetaG (SPADES assembly) (version 2) | ecosystem: Environmental > Aquatic >... | reverse complement strand
ATATCTCATAGCGTTAAGAGGTCTCAGAAACCAATAAACATGAGCACTACAAATAATAATGAAAGCTGAAACAGCCCTCAAAGGCGTGAAGTATATTTGCTGGTGTGTCGCATAAATAATGACGGCGTTGGTGATCCAATGATCAGTTTCTATGGGCTGCTAAAAATGATCCACCTAACATGTTTCGCAGCATGGTCAGCCCTCACCCTCGGGGGGTATTTGGTGCTTAGATCATCGCCAAGCTGCGAGGCAATAAAATCATATAGCAGACTCGTATATCTAGAGGTTGCTTCAGCCCTCGGGCTATATGCATCAGGCATCTCCATGGCATCCATAATTGGGTGGCCCAGGTGGGCGTATATATCGTCGATTATAGTGATGCCTCTAGGGATTATTGAGGCTTTACACCTCCGAGAAGCTCGACGCTCTGTGGATAGGTGCGAGGTTTCACATCTATTCAAGTTGATTAGATTTCTAACACCTATTTTCATAGCATATTATATATTAATGCTATATATAATGGTTTTCAAACCAATATAGAGGATTATCTCCTATAGATGAGATCAATGGGCATTATTGTAGATAAGAAGAACATAATTATGGCAATCAACCTCACGATAGGTTCCGATACACACACAATAGTATGATTAATGTTAAGCATATCAGAGGATGGCTAGGTAGTGTCGGCAATCATGCTGGGAGTGCTAACACAAAGAACGCGAAGCTACAGATAGCACCCCGAGAACACCCTCTAAGCAGAGACCACCTAAGGAAATATAGCACACTACTGTTATTGGTTGGAAGATGAGGATCCCAATAATTCCGAAGTAGGGCTTTCAAGAAAAGGCTTAGAGAAGAGCTTATGGAGATAGATTATCAGGCTAGAACCATTAGGATAACTCTAAAACAAGGTGAATACCTCTATGTATCCTGGAGATCAACATGGTTCGAGAAAAGGGTTAGAGATTAGATTGTCGGCGAGGTTATAATCTTTGACGACAGAGTGGTTATCTCTTTCAATAACTTTAAGGAGATCGAGGTTAGGAGGGTTATTGGCTGGGATAGCAACTAGCTATCATTGGATGGCTACGAGCCATCAATAGGCTTTATACATATAGATCTAAGGCCTCTCCAGAGCATGAAGATCGTTTATGAGAGGAAGAAAGCCATAGCACAGAGGAAGGGTAGAAGAGAATTATATGAGGAGTATGTTAGAAGGGAGAGAAATAGGGAAAAAGACTTTAGTAACATTAACAGCTTCTGTGGATCCTAGGAACGCATCTAGAGAATCCCCAGATGTGGGTATGCCGTGGAGACCCAAGAAGCAATGAACCAGAGGAAGCTATGAAGGTGGAGCTGTGGGTAGGGGTCGCTCAGAGCGGGTGGAGCCCTGTGATATAGATCCCGGTGAAATGGGATCCCGAGGGCGGTGAAGCCAAGGGAAGAGGGCTTGAAATCAAGATATCCTGCTTCAGAGTAGAGTTACCCAGAACCTAGGACAATCCTCCCTCAGCAAGTCTCCTCTGCATATCTATCTGCTACAGCCTATGATAAGCATAAATATATCCAAGAGCATATGCAGCATCCCGATAGCTATTTGCAAAAATATGGGGAACAAAATATTTGTTGAGAACCACGATAATCTTATTCTCAACTCAGCTAACCCTGACCTCCATCGAGCCTCTGAAATCGCCCCTTCCAACCTCCCTCCAGACACCGCTATAGGGATTTATTAAGGATGCTATAGATCCCAGGAATGTGGTATTAATATTATAAGTGTTAACACGATCAAGATGATCTCTCTAGCAAAGCTCAACTCCGATGAACCAATAATATATAGTGTTATACTTTAATATTATCTCAGCTTAACACATTATCTATATTCTGGCTATGGGTTCTCTCATATTCTTTGAGAAAACAGCTCTTGCCATGCCTTTGGTGTTGTAGTAGGATGTGTAGTTTTCGTCTGAGGTTAGTACTATGACTCCTGCTGTGTTGATCCCAAATATGTCTTCTAGTTCTCTAAAACTTTCTTCAATAGCCTTTGCAATGTCTCTGAGGTATCTGTAGTGAAGCCCTATTGATCTGCATAGTGATATAGTCATAATAGTCTCGCCAATACCTGTTGCAGAGCAACCAATACTCCTGTCAGCATAGAACCCGGCTCCCGGTATTGGTGAGTCTCCTATCCTGCCGATCATCTTCAACCAGATCCCACCCGTGCTAGTCGCCGCGGCCAAGCCACCCTTTTTATCAATAGCAACAGCACCAACAGTATCGCCTATTGTTAGGCCTAGTCTCTTTACCAAGGTGTTGTTCCTCTTATGAGGAGGATTTCTAGAGATCATCTCCTTATATCTCTTAACAACATCCACATTAATCACCCTATTTTCTAAACCAAATATCCTGGCGAGAAGATCAGCACCTAAACCCCCTATCAAAACATGATCAGTATTCTCCATAACCATTCTAGCCAGCTTAACAGGGTTCCTAACCCTCTCAACAATAGCCACAGCCCCTGCCCTCATATCAACACCATTCATTATACCCGCATCCATCTGGGCAACCCCCTCAATATTCAAGCTACTTCCATAGCCAGCGTTGAACAACCCGGAGTCCTCCAGCTTCGAAACAGCATATTCAACAGCATCTAGAGCGCTGTAATCTCTATCTAAGAGATCTAGCGTCTCCCTAGCAAGATCCCTTAGAAAGCCCTCCACCTTTATCCTCGTAGATTCATCGACGTCCCAACTACCCGCCCCGCCATGTAGTGCTATAGTGGGTCTGGTTACTCTAAGAACCTCTAATTTGCCACCGGTCAAACAGAGCACCAGAGATCTATAGAGAGAACGCCTAAATAATTAGAAACCAACACCTAAATATTCGATCTTCTGTTGATCTCTATATTAGATGATCCGGCCTCTCTTGTCCTATAAAGAGTTCGGCCTTCATCGTGATTGTTAATCACTCGGCCTCATCACTCCTCTTCTCCTCCCCATGCCTAGGTTAGGGAGTATGGACTCCCAGCCACGACATGGGGAGTTTCATTGGGTGCCTTCCTCCACCTCACGACTGCTCATCGACTTCATAGTGGCACCCTCCGATTAAATGATAGCGGAAAAGCTTATAAATATTGATTAGGCATACAGCTCCAGCCTATTTAATAGCCTTAAAAGGATTAAAAGTGATTAAAAATGGGTAGTTACGTAAAAACATAGCTTAGGTTATAGCTTCTCTAAATTTATAGTCTATGTGTTTTATATTTTGAGCAAGGATGATGAAGAACAGCTTCAGAGCTACTGCTAGGAGGATGCTTGGTAGGAGAGGCACTTTAATACTGAGGAACACGGTTTCCACACTAGCTTTTTACAACTAAAAGCCTTGCCCTTCAGGGTGAGGAGTGGGTTAGACGGAATCATTTTTCCTTATAAGGCTGATCCCCTCCTCATCTTAGAGGGGCGAGACTTTTAGTTGTAATAACCTCATCGCTAGATCTGGGGTTCTCATCCCTCTCTGAGTAGCAGGTTTAGAGCTCTTCTAATATTTTATCGCATCTGTACCAACATAGTTTTCTAGCTAGGAGGGCTACCTCTCCTACTACGATCACTGCGGGGTTTTTGATCCCGTGCTTCTCTATTTCTTCCTGTATCTTGTCTAGGCTTGTTATGAGAACCCTCTGATTCTCTGTAGTTCCATTTTCAATTATCGCTATAGGTGTTTTAGGTGGTAGTCCTCCCTCTATTAGTTCTCTCGATATCTCTCCTACTCTTGAGATCCCCATGAGTATTACTATGGTGTCGACAGCCCTTACCATGGCCTTAAGATCTACTCTTCTCTCCCCCTTATCCTCTGCCTCTCTACCTGTTGTGACTGCTACTGAAGATGATATCCTTCTATGTGTTATAGGTATCCCAGCATATGCTGGCACAGCATATATTGAGGATACCCCTGGGATCACCTCATAGCATACCCCTGCCTCTCTCAGGGCCTCCATCTCCTCTCCCCCTCTCCCAAATACTATTGGGTCTCCTCCCTTCAGCCTAACAACTGTTTTGCCCTCTATGGCTTTTTCAACCATGATCCTGTTGATTTCGTCCTGACTATAGCTGTGATGCCCAGGCTCTTTCCCAACATATATTATCTCAGCCTCAGGTCTCGAATACATAAGGATCTCCTTTGGAACCAACCTATCAACGAGGATGACATCTGCCCTCGAGATAGCCTCTAGACCCTTGAGGGTGAGAAGCCCTGGATCTCCTGGGCCTGCGCCGACTAGATATACCTTCCCAGGCGATCTACACATTAGATCCTCTCTATATCCAATCCCTATCTAGATCCCCTTGCCCGGTAGAGACCCTCCCCCACTCCTTCACAAGCTCTAAACCCCCTAGAGCCTCGAACTCCTTCATAACCCTTTCAACGATATCCCCAGCTTTTAAGGTGTCGTAAAACCTATCTATATATATTCTATAGGTATAATCCGGCGATACAAGAGATGCTACTACCCTCACAGATGATCCAACAGCGATCGCTGTAACTCCTATGGGAGCCCTACAACCAACACCTAGAAGGGATATGAAACCCCTCTCCACAGAAGTTTCGAGCCTTGAGATGGGATCATCTATGAGGGACACGATCTTAGAGGCCGTTGATCCAACTCTAGCAACTACAGCTAGCGCCCCCTGACCGGCTTGGGGAGTAATTACACTTGGATCTATTGATGTATATCCCTCAAAGCCTAGTCTCTGGAGCCCAGCCTCGGCTAATATCACTGCATCTACCTCGGAGCCGACCTTCCTTATTCTTGTATCAACATTCCCCCTGATCCTCTTAACCCTCAGATCTCTCCTGTGGTAGAGTATATGGGATATTCTTCTCATACTACTGGTCCCTATCGAGGAGCCGCTGGGGATCTCTCCAAGAGATCTATAGGATCTAGATACAAGCGCCTCTCTCCTAGAGGCTCTCCTAGGGATTGCCGCTATTTCCAACCCCTCAGGGATCTTTGTTGGATAGTCTTTGAGGGAGTGTACAGCAAGATCTATGTTCCCCTTTATAAGATCCAGATCTATCTCTTTGGTGAAGATCCCTGGCTCGGCTATCCTCCTAGGCGAGCCTTCGATATCCCCCCTAGTCCTGATCTTTACAAGCTCGAACTCAACACTACTATATACCCTTTTAATAGCATCTATAACCTCAAGTGTCTGCTTGACGGCAAGGCTACTTCCCCTAGTACCTATCCTTAAAAGCATACTAGACCCTCTTGAGGCTCTCTCTAACTGCCTCTACAGTAACCCCTAGATCCTCCTCTGCATGTGCATAAGATGGGAACCATGTCTCCATCTGGGATGGGGGTATGAAGATCCCCCTTCTCATGAGCTCCCTGTGAAACTCGCTTTATCTCTTTAAATCGCTTCTAGAGACATCTTCATAGCTTTTTACAGGGCCTCTAGTCATGAAGATCTGGAGCATCCCTTCAAATCTATTCACGTGAGCCTCCAAACCCCTCTCAGCTATAACCCCCTCAGCCTCTCCCTCTATCTCGGACGCTATCTTCCTAAGCCAGCTATAGATTTTATCACCCTCAGCCTCTATATATTCCAGCGTTGCAAGGGCAGCTGCAACTGAAACAGGGTTCCCACTATATGTTCCAGCCTGGTAGACCCTGCCCTCGGGGGCTATATACCTCATAACATCCCTTCTACCTGCGTAGGCTGCTATGGGGAATCCGGAGCCTAGCGCCTTCCCCATAGTCACTATATCAGCTCTAACCCCGAAATATCTCTGAGCACCCCCCGGCGATATTCTGAAGCCTGTGACTACTTCGTCGAATATCAATAGACAGCCATATCTATCACACAGCTCTCTACATGCCTCGAGAAAGCCTGGCTCAGGTGGCACAAGCCCCATGTTGGCTGCTACAGGCTCTACTATTATGGCTGCTACAGACTCCCCATATATCTTCATAACCCTTTCAAGCCCCTCAACATCGTTATACTCAACCACGAGGGTCTTCGCCGCAGCATCCCTTAGAACCCCTAGATGGGATGGGATCCCAGAGGCGCCTGAGCCGGGTGATACTAATACATAGTCGTGGGATCCGTGGAAGCATCCTCTGAACTTCACAATATAGTCTCTCCCTGTATATCCTCTTGCAAGTCTGATCGCGCTCATAGTAGCCTCTGTGCCTGTATTGACAAGCCTAACCATCTCTATGTTAGGCACGATAGAGACTAGTTTTTCAGCTAGTCTCACCTCTGCCTCTGTTGGCATTCCATATAGAACACCGTCGCCCAGGATCCTCGTGATCCTCTCGACAAGCCAGCTGGGTGAGTGGCCAAAGAGATTCGCTCCATATCCCATTACATAGTCTATATATTGATTTCCATCAACATCATAGACCTTCGATCCCCTCGCCCTTGAGATGAAGATGGGGTATGGCTTGAAAGCCCTCACAGGGCTGTTTACACCGCCTGGCATGACTCTTAGGGCTCTCTCGTAGAGGGCCCTGCTATCCTCTGTATATAGCTCTCGAACCACTATCTAGCCACCCTAGAGAGGATCTTCGATGCTTTGAGGGCATAATATGTTATTATTATATCTGCGCCAGCCCTCCTCATAGCAATTAGGCTTTCGAGCACCGCCTCATCCTCTGATAGATATCCGCTTAACGCCGCAGCCTTGATCATTAGGTACTCGCCGCTCACATTATAGACAGCTAGGGGCACCTCTGGAAAGCTCTCCTTCACAACCCTTACAACATCTAGATACCATAGTCCTGGCTTGACCATTACTATATCAGCGCCCTCTGCAAGATCCATCTCAATCTCTTTAACAGCTTCCCAGAGGTTCCTAGGATCCATTTGATAACCCTTTCTATCGCCGAACATAGGCTTTGAGGATGCAGCTATTCTGAAGGGGCCGTAGAGACTTGATGCGTATTTAGCTGAGTAGGACATGATCGCTACATCTGTATATCCCTCTGAATCTAGAGCATTCCTTATGACACCCACTTGGCCATCCATCATAGCGGATGGAGCCACTATATCCGCCCCCGCCTCGGCATGGCTAACAGCTATTCTAGCCAGTAGCTTGAGGGTTTCATCATTATCAACAACATATCCAGACCCCCTTTTAACTATTATCCCACAGTGTCCGTGATCGGTGTAGGAGCAGAGACACACATCTGTTGCAATAACAACGCTATCGCCATATTCCCTCTTAATGCTCCTAATAGCCCTTTGGGTGGGGCCGTCACTGCTATATGCCCTCTTGCCCATGGGATCCTTCTCAGATGGAACGCCAAAGATAAGCACAGCCCTTACCCCAGCATCTAAGAGCTCTCCAACAAAGCCTAGAACCCCCTCCACCGAGTATCTATATTGATCAGGCATAGACTCTATAGGGGCTTTAGGGCTTGTCAGACCCTCATCAACGAAGATCGGCTGGATAAGGCTCTCACTCGAAATCCTTGCCTGGGAGACGAGGTTCCTAATAGAGCTGGTTCTCCTAAGCCTCCTAGGCCTGGAAACAGGGTATCTATATGGCTTCGCCACAATCACTACCCCGGCTCAGAGGGTGGGAGGAGATATAAGGGTTTGCTAACTGCATATAGTTACTAGTGGTTACAGCTGTATCCCCTGTGTAGCCATCGAGCGTTACAGAGGCCTTATAAGCAGTATCCCCAATAGCCTGGGGTGGCTCTGCTGAAGCTACCGATATTCGTTGATGTAGAGGGCATGAGAGTTCTGGTTATAGGGGGTGGGGAGGAGGGGTATAAAAAAGCTAAAAGATTCCTCGAGGCGGGGGCCGAGGTAACTGTTATTTCAAAGGAGTTTCTGCCCGAGCTATCGCAGCTTGCTATGGGGAGCAAGAGGCTCAGGCTTGTGGAGGGAGATGCATCGGATCGAGAGCTTCTAGAGAGGGCTATAGAGTGGTGCGACATAGTTATATCAGCCTTGGGAGATGCTAGGGAGATAGATGATATGATCATAGATATTTCTAGGAGGAATAGAAAGCTCTATATACTCGCGGGAGACGCCTCTAGAACGCAGTGTGGCATGGGTATAGAGGGGGCTTCTGGAGACATTAGATTCGCCATCTACACAGATGGAAGGAGCTCTCTAGTAGCTATGGAGGCTAGGGATAGGGTGAAGAGATATCTAGACTCCCAGAGGGATCTCCACATCATGTTAGATCTCCTATATAGGATGAAGAGAGCCTTAAAAGCACTTGGAGTACCCTCTGATATGAGGATCGAGATCCACAGGGAGGTTTTTAGGGACAACATATTTAGATCTATGGTCTCCTCAGGCCATGTTGAGGCTGCGTGGAACAGGGTCTGTGAGATCGTTATGTCAAAGGCTAACATAGATCTTAGGAGGGCTGTTGAGATCCATGCCAAGGCCTGAGATAGTAGCTATAGCAGTAAGTAGGAAGATCCATGGCTACAGCTATGTCGAGAAGGCTAAAAGAGGCTGGGAAGCGGTTGTGAAGAGGCTTGCTGAGGTAACCGAGAAGAGCCAGCTCATGGGGTATGTTGTGCTCGATACATGCTCGAGGCAGGAGATCTATATAGCTGCTCCAGAGGATAGGATATATAGCTATGCATACGAGATAGGCGGGGCCCTGGCGAGAGCATCGTCAGCAGATCCTAGGATATATAGGGGTTTTGAGCTGGTGGAGCACATGCTAAGGGTCCTCTCAGGTAGCGAGTCCCCAGCACTATTCGAGAAAGATATTCTAGATCAGGTTAGAAAGGCCTTGGATAGAGCTCCCCAAACAGGCTATGGGGCTAAAATGCTCTACAACATCTTCAGAGAAGCTGTTGAGCTTTCTATAGACATTAGAAGGGATCTAGGCGTAGATGGTAGCACAGGGATCCCAGAGCTCTCTGTGTTGGCTGCGAAGCACATGCTGGGAAGCCTAGGGAGTGTGAGGGCAGCGGTTATAGGTACGGGAGAGGTTGGGGGTAGGATAGCTAGGTATCTCGCGGCATACGGAGTCTCAGACGCTGCTATAGTTAGCAGGAGCCTTGACAGGGCTGAGGAGATTGCAAAGCTCTTCCCCAAGGGCAAGGCCTACACGTTTGAGAGGGTTGAGGAAGCCGTTGCTGGAAGGGATCTTGTCTTCCTAGCAACAAACTCTGTTAAGCCGATCCTAGGTAAGAGGGCTGTACACGATATAGGGGGCTATGTTATAGATGTTTCTATACCGAGGAACATGGATCCCGAGGCTATCGAGACCCTCGGTCATCGCTATATATGGATGGAGGATCTTGAGGAGATGTCACACAAGATCCTCCCAAACCTCTATAGAGCCCTCGAAGATTTCGAGGCAGTTTTGAGGGTTTATGTTGAGAGGCTCTATAGAAGGTATGTTGTTGAGAAGCTGAGAGAAGATCTTGGGGGCTTTGCCAGGATATATGAATCTATTAGGAGGAGCGAGATTGAGAGGGCTGTGGCAAGGCTACACCTAGGGGAGAGGGAGAGAGAGTTGCTGGATCTAGTCACAGGCTCTATAATGAAGAAGGTCATAGGTGTTTTAGGAAACATGCTAGAGGATAACCTACCCAGGGATGGTGATCGTGGTGGATGAAATGGATAAGGAGATCTTGATGGAGCTTCAATATAGATTCCCACTAACGGAGACACCCTATATAGAGATTAGCGAGAAGCTCGGCATCCCCTTCGAGGATTTTAAGAAAAGGGTTGAGGCGCTGAGATCTAACATAACGATCAAGAGGATAGGCTTTAACATAAACTACAGAGCCTCTGGAAAGGTTGCAGCGCTGGTTGCTGTAAGAGCCTTGGATGCCTCTGGCAAGGAGACCATAAGAAGGATCCTCTTGAAGGATCCTGATGTAACCCATAACTATGTTAGGATCCACGAGAGATATAACATTTGGTTCGTGATCAAGAGGAAAAACATCGAGGATCTGATGAGAGGTGTTGAAGAGGTTGTGAAAGCATCGAAGGCAGAGGAATACCTGGTTCTCCTAGGGAAAAGAACGTATAAGCTCTCGGTAAAGTTCGATCTATGGAGAGGGATATCATGGTCTGAGCCAGAGATCCTGCCAGAGGCGATACCTACATTCGAGGAGCTCGGCATAGATAAAAGGCCCTTCTCACAGCTATCCAGGTGGATCCCAGTTGTGGAGAGGCCATACAGAGAAGTTGCGGAGAGATACGGCTATCGAGAGGAGGAGCTGGTCGACCTAATCAGAGAGCTATATAGAAAGAGAGTGCTCAGAAACATAGGAGCCACGCTTGAGGGGAGGAAGGTTGGGATCATCTGGGATGGTATGGTCGTTATCAAAGGATCCGAGGAGGATTGCGAGAGAATAGCTATGGAGATCCCCGAGGCAACACATGTCGTCTATAGAACTCCCCTCAACGGAGAGTGGAGTTATAGAGCATATTTCATGGTCCACGCAGATGATAAGGGCAAGATAGAGGCTGTTGCTAGGAGGGCTTCAGAGATGCTTGGCGGAAAAGACTATAGGATCTTATATAGTGTTGAGAATCTCAAGCCTGGGATACACTCCAACGAGTAGGGCTCTGCCATGAAGTATAGAAGGCTGGGTGGAACGGGTCTAGAGGTTTCAGAGGTATCCTATGGGGTCTACAGCCTCACGGGGATGTATGGAGAGATTGGGGTGAGCGATGCTATAAAGATCTTAAGGCTAGCGTGGGATCTAGGGATAAACCTATTCGACACTGCTGATGTATATGGTAAGGGCTATGGCGAGGAGATCCTTAGAAGAGCCTTTGGAGATGGTGTTAAAGAAATAGTAGTTGCCACAAAGGTTGGCTATGATATATATGCTCCTAGTAAAAGGTTTCAGAGGAGATATGATCCTGAGTATATTGAGTATGCCGTGAGGAAATCAGCTGAGAGAATTGGTAAGAGGCCGATCGATATTCTACAGATCCACAACCCTCCCCTCGAGGTTCTAAAATCACCCCAGCTCTATAGAACCCTCAGAAACATGGTGGAGAGAGGCTTAGCAGAGCATGTGGGCATAGCCCTGGGGCCTGAAAGGGATGTTCTAAGAGAGGCTCTAGAGGCTATAGAACATAGCGAGGTCGAGGTTATCCAGTTTGTCTACAATGCCCTAGAGCAGAGACCCGGTAGGGAGATAGCCCGTGCAGCTGGTGAAAAGGGTATTGGTGTTTTGGTTAGGGTTCCACATGCTGGTGGGATCCTCAGCGAGAGGATCGATAGGGAGGGTGCTGAGAAGCTGAGGGACCATAGATCTCTGAGGGATAAGGCTTGGCTTGAGTGGGCATTCAACCTCTACGATGCTATGAAGCCAATCCTCAGAGGATATGGGGTCACTCCTGGGCAGAATGCGATTAGATTTATACTATCTAGCATACCGGTGTCATCGGTGGTTGTTATAGCTACATCTGAGGAGGAGCTCAGGGAATATGCTGAGGCTCCTGATAAGGGCCTGCTGGATCCTGAGGCTGTTAGCAGGATTATAGAGCTCTATGAAGAGGCTGAGAAGAGGTGGGTGGAGAGATAGCATTTATAGGTACGAGGGATACATGGGCTAGGTGGAGATCTCTATTTGAGGAGAAGAGCTTCTCACTACACCTGGTGGATGGTGTAGATGCTCTGCCCATAGAGGATCTGGATACTAGGATCTCGGAGGCTGTTGGGAAGAGGTATTCCTCAGCGATATTTACGAGTAAAAACTCTGTTAAGATCCTCATGTCAAGCAGTATAGGCAAGGGGTTTGTGGAAAGCCTATATAGTGAGGGCTCGTTACTCGTATCTATCGGTGAGGGCACGGCTGAGATGCTTAGAAGCCATAGCTATAGATCCTTTACCCCTCCTATTGAAAGGATCAGCATAGCGATCAGCATTATAGGCTCCGCCATAAGGCCTAGAGGCAGGATAGCTGTTTTAAGCTCAGATAAGCTGGATCTAGGGTTTGGAGGGGTTTTAGACAGCCTGGAGATAGATCATATCAAGGTATATAGACTTGTGATGAGGGAGGAGGGTGTAGAGATAATAAGGCATCTGGTAGAAAGAGGGGTTAGAAGCTTTATAGTAGCATCGCAGACAGCCTCGGAGCTTCTAGTAAAAGCTGTGACCATGGGATATAGAGATAGCCTGGACACAGCTATTGATGTACACGCCATGAGTAGCAGAGTCGCTAGACCACTCATCGAAAGAGGTCTAGGCGATAGGTTAAAGGTAATAATATATGAAAGCCCAACATTCAGAGAGTTCATGTTAAACATCATAGAGAAGATAGCAGGGCAGGCTGGAAACCTAGGAACCCTCGAATAAAATATAGCTTTACATGTGAAAGCATTTCCTTCAGAATATGAATAAACTGGATAGTTAGAATGTTAAATACTTTGCCTTCACACACATCGCCTCCTAAGGTTTATAGATAGTTTACCTTGTAAAGCTTTTTAAGCTTGTAGGGAAGTATATCTGGTGGTCCTTTATATTCTTAGGCAAAGTGAGGTTGCTAGGTATACACCATATAACAGCCCTTGCAAGCGATCCCCAGGCTAACCTTGATTTCTATGTAGGTGTGCTAGGTTTAAGGCTTGTGAAGATAAGTGTTAATCAGGACGATCCTGGCGTGTATCATTTCTTCTATGCAGATGCCAAGGGCTCCCCCGGAACTGATCTAACATTCTTCCCCTATGTAGGTATTCCTAGAGGGGTTCCAGGATATGGTGTTTCTTCGAGAGTCTATTTCTCGATCCCCATGGATTCTCTGGATTATTGGGTTGAGAGGCTAAAAAACGCTGGCGTGAGGATCGGGGAGCCTAGGAGGGAGGACGATGGTGTTCTTGTCGAATTCGAAGATCCAGACGGCCTCCCCCTAGCCATTGTAGCCCACAGAGA
>Ga0079992_129296_pt1 | contig 12881 bp, 11 predicted proteins | sample FaiFalFF_MnMetaG_3_FD_69197 | JGI IMG/M metagenome (GOLD analysis project Ga0079992, IMG submission 69197) | Freshwater microbial communities from Yellowstone National Park, Wyoming, USA - Fairy Falls B (FF_Mn_B) MetaG (SPADES assembly) (version 2) | ecosystem: Environmental > Aquatic >... | reverse complement strand
AGAGGCACGACAGAGAGATCCAGAGGTTGACAGAGGAGATGAACAAGTTGCGAGAGGACATGACGAAAGGGTTCGAGAGACACGACAGGGAGCTCGAGAGGCTGCGCGAGGACATGATAAAGGGCTTCGAAAGACACGACATGGAGATCGCAAGGCTCAGGGAAGACATGATGAAGGGCTTCGATGCCATGAACAGGCGCATCTCGGCGCTCGGAGCGCGCTGGGGACTGGAGTCGGAGGAGGCCTTCAGGGAGGGACTCAGGGGGATCCTCGAGAAGGAGCTGGGGCTCAAGGTCGAGAGGTGGACCGCGTTCGACGAGACGGGCTCGGTCTTCGGTCATCCGAGCCAGGTGGAGGTGGACGTCGCCGTCAGCAACGGAAAGGTCATGCTGATCGAGGTCAGCTCGCACGTCAAGCAGGCTGACGTCGCAGCTCTGGTCAAGAAGGCGGAGCTTTACGAGAGGATCACCGGCAGGAGGCCGGACAGGCTGATCGTGGTCACGCCTTTTGCCGAGGAGAGGGCGATGGAGGCGGCGCTGAAGCTGGGCGTGGAGATCTACACTAGGGTGTAATGAGAGAATTAAGGCGGTAGGGGGTCACCGTTGACGGAGATGGAGGGCGGTCCGGAAGGAGCGGAGGGCTTGAGCCTGCCGAGGGTCGTGATCGAGGAGCTCCGGGAGAGGGCGAGGAGGGCCGGGTCGACCGTCGAGGAGTACGTGCTGGACCTCCTGACGAGGGACGAGGACCCCCGGGAGGCCTGGAGGAGGTACCTTGAGGGCGCGGTGCAGCTTCTGGAGCGAGCGGAGGCGGAGCTCAGTAGGGGCGACCTGAGGCAGGCGTCGGAGAAGATATGGGGGGCCTGTGCGCTGGCGATCAAGGCTCACGCCATGGCGAAGAAGGGGCTTAGACTCGAGTCCCATGCGGACCTGTGGGCCTACAAGAACGAGGTGGCGGAGGAGCTCGGGAGCTGGGTGAGGAACGCCTTCAAGCTGGCCGACTCGATGCACAAGAACTGCTACGAGAACTTGGCGACGAGGGAGGACGTGGAGGACGCGCTGGGCGAGGTGAGGAGGCTGGTTGATGCGGTGGCTGGGGCGCTGGGGAAGGGCTCCGGGACTTTGGGGAGAGCGTAGGGGGACAAGCGTCAGACCCGGCCTGCAGTCCATCCCAGCGTATTACCAGCTGAAAAACGGCTTTTGGCGCTCCAGTAGCTCAGCGGTAGAGCGCCGGCCTTGTAGGCGAGGGGTGGCAGGATCAGCCGGTGGTCGAGGGTTCAATCCCTCCCAGGCTATCTCTTTATATATCGGAGCCCATAGACGCGGTTAAAACGGTAAGTATACAAATTAAGTTACAAATACTAAATTTAAGGGAAACAAGGGGGTGGGTTTAGGTCCTTTAGTTCCACTGAAGTAGTCTTCTTCGCCTGAGGTACTCCTCAAGCCGCATCTGCTTCCTTTGGATTGTGAATCCGATGTTGCGGTAGAAGTTTGCGTTACTTTTAGCGCAAATGTAGATTTTGTAACAATCGTCACACGAATATTGTTTTCCTGTCCTAGGATCATGCATTGTTCCTCCTCGTCTATTAGGTCTTGGTCCTGTCGTCTCTATGCCGAGTCTTCTAAGAAGTTCCATAACATAATTGAGTAGCCTTAAGTCGCTATTGTAGATTGTTATATACCCCTTCTTATCAACATGTGCCTCCGAGTCCGCAAATCCTCTGAGGAATGCTGCCATGCATCTATTGCAATGCTCAACGTAATTCTTGATTCTGTTGAAGTCAACCGGCTTTCTAAGGAGTTCGTAAAGCGTCTTAGACGCAACTTTGACGACATACCTTCCTGACGATTTATCAATTCTTGGTTTGATTGGCTCCCTTCCTAGAACGACGCCTAAGCACCTTCCAAACTCCTCAGCGAACTCCTTATCTTTGACCGCAAGACCCATCACGACATCGTTATAGTGTTTGCGGACGCGACTTACCTCCGTAACATAACCATCGCCAAGGACCACGCCGATAACATAAGCAAGTTCTGGTGTAGGTTCTAACAGCTCCAGCGAAGGTATCCGTCTCCCGTTATATGGACTATGTATTCCGCGCGTCCAGTAGCTTATATTAGACTTGGACAGCATTATTCCGTACTCTTGTTTGATTATCGTTCTGATCTCACCGTACGACCGACCTTGTTGGCGAAGTTCGATGACTCTATCGCGTAGCTTTATCCTGAGTTCTCTGGGCCGGTATTTTCCCCTCTTATTTCCCTTGCATACAACTTGGACCGCCTCTTTTCGGATAGAAGCCGATTCACTTTGCTGTTGACCATTCTCCGTCTGCATCGTCTCGTTCTCCCTCTTAGAGATCTCCCGGGCCCTCCGCTCCCCACCGCGTGGATTCCCTGACTCCGGAACCTGAGATTAAGGAGGGCCTTTCGGGTCCTAGATTCCGTTCAGCTGTCATCTCTTCCTCACCCCACCACCCTTGGACACAGGAAAGTTGGGGGACGCGGGAGCGTCACCCGCCCCTGCCCTGTCCGGTCGGACAGGCACCCTTTCGGATGCCTGCCCCAAGGGCTAAAGGCCCGGGGCCGGGCACATCCGAGGAGGCTCCTCTGCTTCATACCCCTCATGCCGGGGAGGGGAGAGGGTTTTACCCCTCGATCGGAGCCCCTCGGTCCCTGCTCCCGGGCTAAGGCCCTAGGGTGGTGGGTATCCGCACCGCCCCATTCCCTCCCCGGCCGCTCCAGGGACGGCTCCATCCTAACAGAAATCCCTGTTAGGATGAGGCGGGGGCCACCTCGGGCACACCCTCCTCCAGGGCCTTCGCGCCTCGACCACGGAGGATATTCGCCCGGTCGCCGCCCTTGGGGGGACGGTGCGGACTGTCTTCTGATGTTATCCGGTTAGCGTGATGGGGGCGGTGGGGTTATCTGAGTCGTCATAATTATCGGATCTCTTCTGAGGTTTTCTGATATCATCTGGTTCATCGGAAATCATCTCTCCATCCCGATAGGACTCCGGAAAATCCTATGGGACGGAGTGTCCGGATTATCCCGCTCCGCTCCCTCACCACCGGGGGACCCCTGCACGCCGCGCCATTCTCCCCGGGATGCACATCCCCCGCTTAGCCCGGGAGGCCGGCCTTGCCCGGGGATGTGATGAGGAAGAGGAGCGCATCAATAATCATCCAGTAAACATCAGGATTCGTCAAGTGCCCAGGTAAACCGCTGGCCCCCACCCAGGGGCCGCGGCCCCCCGGACCACCTGCTGGCGGCAAGGGCTCGAAGGAACCCTCCAACCAGAGGGAACCCCCTCATCTGCCCCACTTCCCCCTCCAATTTGGAGAGGTCGGCGGTTAGCCCTGCCACCCACACGGTAGGCGGGCCAGGAGGGCCACCCAGCCCTCTATCCCGCAACCACGGGAGTGATCTGGCCCTCACAACGCCCCCGCAACCACGGAGGCGACGCGGGACACCCGCCGGCCGCCACACCGAACGTCCGGGATCCCTTTAGGAGCTGGGGAGGGTCCCGGCGCAACTACCCACCCCCAGGTCCCCAGCTCCCAATATTGTGAATTGGGAGCTCCGGGATTCTGACCCGGGGATGCATCTGCGTCTATGGGCTCCATTTTCTCTGTCTTCGTCTCCTTCTGCCCTTCTTCTGTTTACCGGGAGAGCTTAGGGCACTCGCTCTCCTCGGGGCGCCCCTTCTACCCCTTTCATCCAGGACTCCCCCGCTACCCTGGCCTTGGGGCTACGGGCGGGCGCCGCTTCCCGCCGCTCCCTCTTCGGGAGGCGGAGCGATGGAGCTCTCTGCCCATCGCCCCGCCGGGGGCAGCTCCTGTTGCTGGAGGATGTCCAGGGATGCTACCCCTCACGGGGCCACGGCGCCGCCGCCGCGCCGGCTTTCGTCGGCATCCCCAACTCATCCTCCAGCGCTATCGGGACTCCAGTCCCGGACACCAGGACCCTCACGCGGCGGGGGCCATCGCCGGACCGTCTGTTCGCTGATGCATGCCTGGCGAAGGCCCCACTCAGGTCCTGGAGGTCGATCATTCCAATCGACCTCGGTAGTTATGAGAGTGTCTCAGATATAATGCTTCAATCAATAAAACCTCGAGACCTGTAAGGTTATATAAATTTGCTAATAAACAGGGTACAAATTGCCATTACGTCCCGAATACAATACTCTCTGATGGCATTAGAGCACTCTCTAACGGCTACGGCTCAGGACTTAGAAGCCTTAGCTGCATTCAATCGATCGGCACTGTAACGAAACGGGGAACTACGCTAACTACAGCCCGAAATGGACCCGACATAAAAGGCTTGTTGAGTTTCCTAGAAAGAGAGGCGCAAGAGAAGGAGTTTCTTGAGAGGTTACAACATTGATTTACTAGTGACTGGAAAGTATAACAACGGATTTAAAGCAAGCTCGTTCTCGCTGATGCATACCAATTCTTCCAAAATCTCCACGTCTCTTTTATCGGTTCCTTAACTCTACAAAAACATTTCTTAACTTACTTAACTTATTCAAATATAGTTCGTTGACATTGCAATATTTAACAAATGCACTCATGAGAATTAATGTCAGGGAATTAAGGCGCGGTGTTCCTTACGAACCTCCTGACCAATCGTATCGCGTACCTGAAGAAGGGGATGCTCTCTTGGAAGTCCCTGGCGAGGACGCTTCTCCCAGTCAAATCGACCTGTGCCGCGAGGCATCTGACGGCGGACCTGAACCTCTCCACGTCGCCTATCTGCCTCTGTTTGAGATCCAAACCGGTGCCGAAGGAGTACTTGATCAGAGCGTTGGAGTCGAGCTCTTTGAACTCCGCCTGAAGCTCATCGTATGAGCGCCTCATGATGGACGAGGCCTCGGGTATTAGGACCCCTGAGACGTAGGAGAGCATGAGCTCGACGTTGGTTATCCTCTGGCCTGCCCTGTTGGCAAGGATGAAGATCTCGGCGGCCCTCTCCAGGGGGCTTTCTCGTCGTCAAGGTCCATGAAGTAAACAGGGAGCTTATAGGATGCTATCCTCTCGCAAAGGCCGAGGAGCCTATCGACGTATTCACTTGCATACTTCCTCTTCAGAGCATCCACATCCTTGAGACCAAGAAGGTCCTCATCCCCTCAGAGAGGTCGAGTCCCCTCCTGCCGGCCTCAAGGACGAATTTAGTTGGGTTGAACGAGATCGACTGCCTGGTGTACTCCATGTCTCCGACCTTAACGCGCCATCCGTTCAGGAGAAGGAGTAGCGAGAGGACCCTCTGTTGTCCGTCGACTATCAGGAAGTTCTCTGAGCTCTTACCCTCTCCAATGAGGACCTTGAGGGCGAAGGGGTCTGAGTCCTCGGGGTTCTTCGACCTCCAGAGCAGGAGTATCCCGACTGGGTTTCCCTTTAAGAGAGAATCGAAAAACGCCTTGATGTCAACAGGGTCCCAGACGAACCTCCTCTGGAAGGACGGGAGCCAGAGGGACCACTCGCCGGAATGGGCCTTCAGGAGGAGGTCTCTCACGGAGACGAGGCCGGGTTCGACCCTCATCTACCTTTGAGGATGTTATTGGAGATATTTAGCTCCGGCAGGCCCTAGCGAACGGCCGGCCGCAAACCCCAGGTCAATCCTGTAACAGCGACCGAAAACTGATGTAACATGAAGTGCGGTAACGATAAGGACAGGAGAAGACCCGAAAGGCCCTCCCTCCCGACGCCCGCAGGGCCACAGCCTGACTCCTGTCCTCGCCGTTCACCGTCGGGAGCGGAGGGCCCGGGAGATCCAGATAGGCTACATAGTCCTGCTTAATATGATATTGAGGTACTCAATCTCTTTTCGATTCCTCAGGTACTCTCCTGCCGAGAAGATCTATTCTGTCTTTCTCTTCATGGCAGGCCTCAGCTTGAGGGAAAGAACATAGAAGAGTTGATAACTGCAATTGCAGCGATGCATAATATCATCAGGGCAGGAGATGAGGAGGTAATACCAACTTTTGACAGTACCCAGAGAGCCACAACTCGTTATATATCGTCGTGGCTTGTCTAGGCTCAGTATGAAGTCGGAGGAGAGGGACGAGCTAGTGGGCTACGTCTCAAACCTAGGCTCTCTACTTGACCTTGAGATAAGCTTGGACGGCAACTCACTCAACATAGGGCTAGACGGGACCTCTATAGCGGTTTTGCGGCTGCAGGAGGACTGGGCAATAACCTACGAGAACTACTCTGAGGGAGTCGGGATACGGATTTGGGGCTATGAGGCTGAATTCTACCGCGACAGCAGGCCCTACATGAGGGGGTTGACTCTGGAGCGCAAAGGAGGCCTGCCGAGCTGGTGGTCGTGGGTTCAAATCCCGCCCGCCGCACCATGCGCTGCGCGGCTAGCTCCTGGGGTAGCCGACCTGATAGCCCACGTACTTCGCCTCGAAGAAATTCACGAGCTCGGGGACGTCCACCTGCAACGCTAGCCACTTGAGCGGGTTGGACACGTTGTACTCGGGCTTCAAGCCCAGCTCCTTGAGCCTCCTGTCGGCCAAGTACCTCACGAACTGGTTGAGCGAGGCCGCGCTCAAGCCGAGCAGCGGCCTGGGGAGCACCGCCTGATTATAGCCCTCCTCGAGGGCCACCGCCCTGATGATCAGCTCACGGACCGAGCTCATCGCCTCATCTGTCGCCACCTCCTTCTGCTCCCTTAGGTATTCATGGATCAGCAGTATGCCGAAGGCCAGGTGAAGGCTTTCGTCTCTCAGCACCCAGTCTATTATCGTGCAGAGCCCCCTCATGAGCCCCCGCTGCCTGAAGGCTAGTGCCAACGCGAAGCCTGAGTAGAAGAAGATGCCCTCGAGGACGACGAACTGGCCCACAAGGTTCTGCAGTAGCGCTCTCTTCCCCTCGGCCGTAGAGAGGTCGAGCTCCTCCGCCACTATCCTCTCGATGAGCTCCCTCTGAAAGCGCTCCTTCGCCGCGATCGCGGGATGCTCCTCGTGAAGGTGTAGCACCCTCTCCCTATCGACGGGTAGCGTGTTGATCACGTACTCGAAGGCCATCGCGTGGTTCGCCTCCTCCCAGGCCTGGCGCGCGAGATATAGGCGCACCTCGGGCGCGGTGAAATAGGGATAGAGCGCCATTGCGATGTTCGTCGTAACGAGCGCCTCCATAGGGTTGAAGAAGCCGAGCAATGTCTCCACCACCGCCTTCTCATCCTCCCCAAGCTTCTCCCTCCAGTCCCTGACGTCATCATGTAGCGGCGCCTCCTCGGGGAACCAGGTATTGCGCTTCGCCTGCTGCACCAGCGCGTATGCCCACGGGTAGCGCAGCGGGAATAGCCGCTCCGGCTTGATCCGCTCCTCTCCTACGAGGCCCCCGCTAGTCGCTTCAGTCACAACTCTCGCACCTCCTGCACGCCTGCAGTGCTTCGACCTCCTTCTGAGTCTCGATCAGCCACAGGGGCCTTCGCTCAGCCTTGTTCACGTCCACGGTATAAGGCTCTGCATGCATACGGGGCCTTACGAAGCAGTAGTAGGTGCTCTTGAGTCCCTTTCTCCAGGCGTAGAGGTAGACCTCAGCTACATCCGAGGGCCTGCTAACCACTAGGTACAGGCTTCGGCTTATCGCCATATCGACCCACTTCTGGGCGACGGCGGCGATATCTATGAGCGTGAAGGGACTGATCTGGAAGGCAGTCGGGTACTTCCTCTTGACGTCATCGGGCAGCCCTTCGATCCTAGAGAGATCGCCCCACTCCTCTACCAGCTTCTCCTTCACCTTCTCCCAGAGGCCGAGGGCCTTCAGCTCGTTCATGAGGTGGCGGTTCACCTCGATGAACTTGCCGGAGAGCGTCTGGCGGCTGAAGATGTTGGAGAAGTAGGGATCGAGGCCCGGCGAGGTGCCTGCAATGATCGATATCGTCGCCGTCGGCGCTATAGCCATCACCGTGCCATTTCTCATGCCCTCTCTCACCTTGGCCCGCAGACTCTCCCAGTCGAGCCTCGTCTTCCTATCCACCTCCACCGGCATGCCCCTCTCCCGCTCTAAGTCCTCGAGCGTATCAAAGGGGAGCCTCCCCTTCGCCCACTCGCTATCCTTGAAGCGTGGGAAGCTGCCCCTTTCCCTGCTCAGCTCATGACTCGCCATTATCGCATGGTAGGAGATGAACTCGAGGAGCCTGTCAGCCAGCTCGACCGCCTCCGGCGAATCATAAGGTATGCCCTTCATCGCGAGCAGCTCCGCAAAGCCCATCACGCCGAGACCGATGGGCCTGTTGAGCAGGTTGCTGCGCCGGGCCCTCTCAGAGGGATAAAGGTTTACATCTATAGCGTTGTCGAGCCCCCTTACCGCTATCTTCACCGTTTCGGCGAGCTTTATCCAGTCAATCTCACCGTCCTCGCGCACGTGCCTCGCAAGGTTCACGCTGGCCAGGTTGCAGACCGCTATCTCCTCCTCGCTTGTTGGCAGGAAAACCTCGGTGCAGAGGTTGCCCGAGTGTATGACACCCACGCCCCTGAGCATGCTCCTCACGTTCGCCGCGTCCTTGAACGCGAGCCAGGGATGGCCTGTCTCCATCAGGGCGGCCAGGACCTTTAGGTATAACTCCCTCGCCTTGACCTTTCTCCAGGCCCTGCTGGGCAGCTCCCCCGCCTCGGCCTTCGCGCAGTGAGCGGCGTAGAGCTCCGAGAAGCGCCTACCATAGGCCTCGGTAAGGCCCTGTGCGTAAAGCGGGTCGAAGAGGTACCAGTCGCCGTCCTGCGAGACCCTCGCCATGAACTCGTCGGGGACCCAAAGGGCCGTGTTCAGCGAGGGCGTCCTGAGATAGGGGTCGCCTACGTTCCTCTTCAGGTCGAGGAAGGCGTCGACCTCGAGGTGCCAGGGCTCCAGGTAGACGCACATCGTCCCCCTCCTCCTGCCGCCCTGGCTGATCGCGCCGATGAGCCCATCGTACAGGCGCAGGAAGGGCAGGAGCCCCCCGCTCCTTCCGTTGATCCCCCTCACGGGAGCGCCGAGCGCCCTTATCTTGGCCATGGAGGTGCCGATGCCGCCCGCATACTTGGCGAGCATGCCGAACTCCTTCGCCGCCTCGAGGATCTGCTCCAGGCTATCCTGGACGTCGTAAAGGTAGCAGGAGGCGAGCTGATGGTGCGGCGTTCCGCTGTTGAAGAGCGTGGGCGTGCTGGGCAGATAGCGCAGGTTGGAGAGAAGCTCGTAGAAGCGAAGCGCCCAGGCCTCCTTATCCCTCTCCACCAGGGAGAGGCCCATGGCGACCCTCATCCAGAGAGCCTGGGGCGCCTCGAGCAGCCTGCGACTCTCAGGATCCCTCACCAGATACCTATCGTACAGTGTGTAGAGGCCCGTGTAGGAGAAGAGAAGGTCCCTGCGTTGGTCGAGGGCCCTCGCCAACCTCCCCAGGTCGAACTTCAGCAAGCGCTCATCGAGCACCCCCTTGTTCACACCCTCCTCGATATACGAGCAAAAGTAGCGCTCATAATCGAGGCGGAGGTCACCAGTTATTTCGGAGTATATCTTAAGGAGGAGAAGTCTCACAGCGGCGGCCTCAAACTTGGTATCATCAAGCACGTTTTGGAGGGCCGCGTGTATAAAGAGGTCGAGGACTTCATCCCTGGAGAGGCCCTCGTGGAGCAGACCCTCCGTGTCCTGAAGAAGTCTAGCCCTTATATCTTGCTCTAGGCCCGCCTCCTCCAATAGGGCCTCGAATGCCGCGACTAGGGAGGAGACCATGGTCGGATAGTCGACGCATCAACCTATAATTATATTTGAGCATAATTAACCTATATTTATATTTGAGATTAGATTTAAAGTCGATGATGTCCAAACAACGGCTCTATATAGCATTAGACTCCCACAGCATGAAAAGAAGAAATAATAGTCGCTAGAGTCTATTTATAATTCTTTTTTGAGCATCCCGGTTGGCCTTATCCGGGATGTGACCGTCTTTGAGTTCTCAGGACTTCCTCCGGAGACATTAGGAATGGCTTTGGTGATACTGGATCAGGGGTTCGTGCAGACGAAATACGACAAGGACTCCTCTTTTGCAAGGGATCGCGTCAAAGAGGAGGCACTCCACTTGCACCTCCACAGGATAGGTAGGCGTCCCGATGGACTTCGATTACGCTGTCAGATTGAGGGACGCGATAGTACAGGCGAGAGCAGAGGGAAGCGGAGAAGCTCAGTTGAGGGCGAGGCTGATTGTGAGGAATGTGAAAGGCAGCTTAGTCGTCGAGCCGTATAGTGACGTGGTGACTCAAAAGGAGGAGGGCGTGAAGGAGTATTTGGAGCTCCTGAACAGGCTGATGGGCGGTTCGTCCTCCGTCGAGGCTGCAGAGAGGAAGGGGAAGGAGGGCAAAAAGTCTGTGGCCTTCCAAGGACTCATTACGCTCAAAGCAACATTCCTTCAGGAGAAGGTGGCTGGGACGTGATGCCTGAGGAGGAGAGAGTCACAACCTACTCGGAACTCGTCAGGGTCCTCCGGGGGAGGATCGCGAGCTACGTCGCGGAGGGCATCGAGAGGGCGAGGCGCTGAGGAGGACGCCTGAGGTCATCGACGTCTACGAGGTCACCGGAGAGTACGACATAATAGCCACGGCCAAGGCAAATGACCTACACAGACTCAGGTCTCTTATTTCAGAGAAGCCGATGAAGATGCGTGGAGTGAAGGCAGTAACCACTTCCGTCGTTCTCCACACTTACAAGCTCAATGGAAAAGAGGTCTTTGAGTAATGGATGTCATTGATGAAGAACTGAGAAAGTTTCAGCAAAAGTTAGAAAGAATACTTAAGGAGTTTTTGGAGCAAGGAAGGATAGAGATCTATGGGAACCTGAAGATAGTGGTAACCAGTTTCGACAGGATAGACAGAATGGCCTTTCTTAAAGGGAATACAATTCTTATAAGGGAATACAATCTACGTGAACATCAAGGCACGAACCTATCCGGAATTCGTTTTAAAGTATATAATTGCCCATGAGTTAGCGCATAAAGCCGTTAAAAGTCATACTTGGAGATTCCGGAAATATGAAAAAGGGAAAGGAAGAACTGTTGAAAATAACAAAGGTTAGATAAGTTGTAACACAAATCAAAAAGAGGAAGTTTTTATTTTTAGCCGTAGATTATGTCGGTACTGACAAGTTTTACTTAAGCCTTTTAGGGTCTCTGGACAAACAGGCATTACCTTAAGGGAAGTGAAGGATAGGACTAGAGATTCTACAACAACATATAAACACGAAGTCATTGAAGTGCCTAGAAGAGTTAGTAACTGCAATTATAGAAGAGGCAGTTGAAGGAGCAACCGTAGAAGAAGAGCGCCAGGTTGTAGTAACCCATCTCAGGACCCTGCGCGACGGCGTACTTCGGATATCCGCATCCTGTGGCAGCTGGGCACCACCAAGCGTTGCAGCAGTTGGTCACGTGCGGGTCGAGGTAGTAGTGCAAGAGGCCCTTCTCGGGGGTCGAGAGGCTCCAGAGCTTTCCGCCCTTTACTCCTCTGATGCCGCAGTACCCTAACTCTCCCTCGCCCATCACGCACCTAGCAGCGCAAAGGTTGCATGGTATACCTCCGGGGGTCCTGGGAGGATCGGGAGGAAGGCCGAACTCGGCTCTGTAACGCCTGTGGTTGGAGAGCGCCACCTCGAGCGCCCTCTCCTCCCTTTCCTTCAAGCACTTTCTGCAGACGCCTATCGCCCTCGAGATGAGCGGCGACGTAACCCCGCAGACCGCACAGGTAGCCATGCCTCCCCCATAACCGGATCTGCAGGCGATCGGATTAGAGAATTTCGCAGGAATCACCTACGTGTCAGGTCTCGCGGATCGCTGTGAGGAGAACCCGCAGGCACTATGGAAAGGCCGCAGTACAGCTCCTACGTCAGGCCCTCCAGCTGCACATCGGTCGCATCGTTCACGTCCCTCCTCAGCCTCCTGCTAAGGGTCAGCACCAGCTCGGTCCTTACGGGGTTCAGGTCGGCGAAGACGTAGAAGGGTTTGCCGAGTTGGATGTAGGTCCCCATTTGGGTACGTCGCGCCTCAACGTTCATCGCCCTAAGGAGCTCCAGCACCTGCCCGAAGCTCGGATGGGTCGGGATCGCCACGACCAAGGGTTCGTACCTCGGATATTCCGGACGCCACTCGTAGACGACGTTCCTCCCCGGCTCGAACGATGCAAGCGTCTCGCTGTAAAAGATCTCGGAGGGGCCATCGGTGGTCGTCGGCCACCACGCCACCTCCCTCCTGACGCTCAGCTTGACGGCGCTGAAACCGCTCCCGCTCGAGGAGACCTCGACCCTCATCCCTCCAGGCACTCCGGTGAGTCTGGCAGACGCAAAACCCTCGCCCGAAGAGACGCTCAGGGTCCCCTTCGCCGCGCCCAGGGCCGCTCCCTCTGGAGGTGGGAGAAGCGCCATCAGCACCAAGTCGGGCCTGCCTCGCACGTCGACCTTGGCGCCTGCGGAGACCAGCGTCACCATCACGTTGTACTCGGAGACCATCCCCCTCGTTATCCTGTCAGCCCAGATCTGGACCTCCGCCTCTCTACCTGATGGCGGTTTTTGCGGCGCTCCTTCGCCCTCCAACGACTCGAGCTCCGAGTGCCAGACCACTCTCCCGAACGGATCGAAGTATCCTCCGAACGAGTAGCGGAAGAGGCCGGTGCTGATCGATCTGGTTTCAAGCACCTGCCCGAACCTGAACCTTACTGTAACCAAGCTGCCCTCCTTCCAGGCCTCCAGCTCCTCGACTTCGTTTGCGAGGTTCAGGACCCTCAACGTAATGCGGGCCGATGGGTACGATATTGCGGTTGCGAGCGTTGAAGAGCAACTAGCGGGCCCGCCCGGATTTGAACCGGGGATCTGCGGCTTAGGAGGCCGCCGCCTTATCCAGGCTAGGCCACGGGCCCCG
>Ga0079992_130511_pt1 | contig 12909 bp, 11 predicted proteins | sample FaiFalFF_MnMetaG_3_FD_69197 | JGI IMG/M metagenome (GOLD analysis project Ga0079992, IMG submission 69197) | Freshwater microbial communities from Yellowstone National Park, Wyoming, USA - Fairy Falls B (FF_Mn_B) MetaG (SPADES assembly) (version 2) | ecosystem: Environmental > Aquatic >... | reverse complement strand
TAATCTATGTCGTCTATCTTATCTAAAATGTTTTTGATTAGTTTTACTTTTTGACTACCAAATTTTGCTTGGATAATGCCCGAAATTGCTTCTTTTAAACCCCTCTCAAAACCTTTCCGCTCTCCCCATTTATAAAAAAGGGTTTTTCTTATGTCTATTTGGATCGGCATAGGCTCTAATTTTATTTCAACATCAAATAAACCTCCTAAAAAACTTATATCTTCCATATATTTTAAAAGTTCTTTTTTGTTTTTGACAATTTTTGAAATCTTTCTAATGACTTTACTGAATACCTTTGGTTTTTCTCTGTGTTTTCCGGCTAAAATTCCCAAAATAACTTCTTCTGGTTTATCACTTTTTAGGAACTCATCAGGGTTTATTTCCTTCATATCAACAACTTTGAATTTGAGGAATTTAAATTCAGACTTGAAATAAGAAGGGGGAGGCTTTCCTTTTCCCACAAATAAAACTATCTGTACAGGTTCTTTCCCAAATTTCTCTTCAATTACAACAGAATACAACAACATTCTTTTAGGTAAAGTTTTGTCTTGTTGAGCTTGTATTTCTATGTGGAAAATTTTATCACCGGCTTTAAAAAGCATATCTGGTCGGAGAGATTTGAGGAACTTTACTTCCTGAGTTATATCTTCAAGTTTTTCTCTGATTTTCTCCCCGGTGGATATTGAGATAAGTTTTCCTATTGCTTTTGAGAAAATTTCCTTTAAAACCAGGTCAAACCTTTTCAGTTCCTTTTTGTATTTTTGATTTATATGTTTTTGCTTTTTCATTTTTTCCACTATAATTTCGCCTTGATATCTTATTTTTGGTTCAGGAAATGATTTTACTTATTTGAGTTTTTGATAACTTTTTTTCTTTTGTTTGACTGATACTCAAAATCTGGTTATCATCAGTTGGATGTAAAAAGAAAAATCAGCTCAAATAAAAGAGGTGAGCATAGCATCCTATTGAGGAAAATGACAGGAAAGAGAAAATAGCAGAAACATAATTCAAGTTTTTCTTAACTCCATAATTTTTTTGTCTCTTTGGCAAAATTCACAATTTTCGGCAGGATCGGGCTCTTCTTCAGAGTTATAAACATTAATTAAATCTTCCAAAATTTTATCCCACTTTTCATAATTTAGTTCAACTTTACGCGCTTCTCTTACTTCTATAACTGCTTTTCCTTCTTTAATTTTTTGAAAATCTTCGTCAATATCAACTCGGATGACATAAAGAACACCAAAATCTGCTAATGACTTCCCGTTTTTTTTAAGTAAATATCCATAAAATTCTAATTGTCTCGTGTAAGCTTCAGGAATTTGAAAATCTCTGCTAATGGTGACTTTAATGTCAAGAGGAACTAATTGGTCCCTTTTTTTTAAAAGGTCATCGATCTTGCCACAAAAGGTAATATTGGATTTTGGATAAGTATATCCAATTTTATTATTCCTCCACTTGTTTATAATAGGCTCAGGAAATAAACGTAGCTCCGGATCCAAGTTTTTTATTTCTTCTGGGGTTTCACCTCTTTTGCGACATTCATCAAAATACTTTTTAATGCGTGAATCGTACTTGCTTCCAATATTACCTGCAAGATTTGGCTTCGGTCTTTCTATTCCATGTCTAACATCTAACCAAAAACACCTCTTACATTCAAAGTAAAGTTCAACTTTTGTTCTTGAAATCTCCTTATTTTTATCCATTATTTTTCTCCTATTTTTCTTTTAAGAATAGGTTTCTGTGATGCCAGCTCACTATTTACTAAAAAGACAGGGGATTTTTAATAAGCCTAGGTCTTCACAATAAAAAAACGGTGTTCTTTAAGATGAGGAACCGTCATTGATACTAATCTTCATTTATTATCTTTGTTTTCTTGCTTTTGTTCGCCCAATTCGCCCTCGCATGTTTTAATATATCTTTTAAGTGCTTCTGCGTTCAAATTAAAGTTTAGTTTATCTACACGGAACTCAATCCCTTCAATATCGAGGATGTGGTATAGTTCTATTTTATTTTTCTTGATTATAAAAACCAGACCGTCATTAGTTTTATTTAGAAAAGCTTCACTTACTTCGTCTTTATTTAGTCTCATTTTCTATTATTCTATTTACTTATTTTTTCTTGTTTCTTTTTTCAAAAAGGTTTTGCTCTTCCACTTTTACAACCTCTTTTTCCAATTTCTTTAAGAGTTCAACTAATGCGGTAGCATTGGAAATACTTACTCCACTCGGACCAAAATTAATTTCAACTTTTTTATTATTACTTTTCAAAGAAACTGAGGTCCTATCCTTTCCTATCTTAAACTCTCCAACTAAAATTTCCCCTTTCTTTTTTAACTTCATATCTTTTATTTTAGCTTTGCATCTTTCAAGTAGTAAATTCACAAATTTTTAGAAGGAAAAGAAAAAAACTTATAAACTTCTTCTACCATATACTAAATTACTAAATTTATATCGTTTCTTTTCACAAAAGTTTGGGAAAATACTATATAAAGATTTAGACACAAAAATGGCTATAACTGTTGTCCCTTTATTCCTTTATTCAAAGAATGAGGTTATCAGACCTTTTTGTCCTTTTTCTTTTCTTTCAAAGACTATTTCTGCTGCTTTGATTGCTCCGACCGCAAAGACTCGCCTTGATGATGCCCTATGAACTATCTCAATTCTTTCCCCATCTCCTAAAAAAAATATTATGTGGTCTCCTACGACATCTCCTCCTCTTACCGCAAATATACCAAGTTCATTTTTGGGTCTTGGACCAACTATGCCGCTTCTTCCGAAAATTTTCTGTCCTCCGAGAACTTCCGCAAGCTTCAACGCTGTGCCAGATGGAGCATCTTTTTTCATCTTGTGATGTATTTCAACAATTTCTACATCAAAATCTGGCAAACTCTTTTTTATTTCAGGTAGTATTTTTTTCAAAAGTAAGTTTATCCCTCTGCTCATATTGTAAGAAAAGAATATGGGAATACTTTCAGAACACTTTTTTATGAAATCTATCTCCTCATCTGAAAAACCAGTTGTACCTATAACAAAACCTATATCTATTTTGTTTTCATATACAAACTTGAGATACGGAGTTATAACTCCTCTGTGTGAAAAGTCTATTATCACATCTATTTTTTCTCTTTCGTGAATTTTTTTTAGAGCTTCTTCACTTGATATTATTGAAAACTCATAAGGAATAAAAGGGAAGAATTCTTTTGAGCTTTTTCCTTCAAATTCTTTTCTCTCAATTCCTGCACATATTTTAACTCCCTTCTCATAAGCAACATTCACAATTTCCTTTCCCATCTTTCCCAAAATACCACAAATTGCAATCTTCATTTCTGATTCTCTCCCCTTTTGTTTTAGTTTTCTATATCTTTCATTTCAATCTTTTTATTTCAGGTACTTTCCTATTATTGGTTCAAGTTTTTTCTTTGTTTCTTCTGGGATTTTATCTTTTTCTGTGACGATTGCGAATTTGAGAGCATCTTTGCATGGGCAATTTCTCTCATCTTTTATTTTTCTCAGGAATATCTTCAAAATCTTTTTTGCTTTTTCTATGTTTTTTTTCAGATTTTCCACAACCATTTGAGCTGTAACTATCTCCTCTCCTTCGTACCAGCAGTCATAATCTGTTGGGAAAGCCAAAGTACCATAACATATTTCAGCTTCTCTTGCAAGATATGCTTCGGGCAAGTTCGTCATTCCTATAACATCTACATCAAATTTTCTCCACAGCAAACTTGCTGCTTTTGTTGAAAATTGCGGTCCTTCTATGCATATATATGTTCCACCTTTGTGTGTAACTACTCCTGCCTCTTTTGCTGATTCCGCAAGTGCTTCAAAAATTTCTGGACATACTGGTTCAGCAAATCCAACATGAACCACTATTCCTTCTTCAAAAAAAGTTCTTGGTCTTGAAACTGTCATATCTAAAAATTGTGAGACTATTACCGCATCTCCGGGTCTTATATGTTCCTTCATGCTACCTACTGCTGACACACTTACTATCCTTTGGACTCCCAATTTTTTTAGTGCAAATATATTTGCTCTGAAATTTATTTTATGCGGGGGAATAGTATGATTTCTCCCGTGTCTTGGAAGAAAGGCAACTTTTTTTCCCTCAAGCTCTCCTATGACTATTTTGTCTGATGGCTTCCCGAACGGGGTTTCAACTTCTACCTCTTCCTTTACCTTCAATCCCTCTATTTTGTAAAGTCCTGTGCCTCCTATTATTCCTATCATTAGTTTCCACCTCCTAATTTTTTGTTTTATTTTTAAGCTAATAATTCAGTTTATTTTTTATTATTTTTTTTATCATTATTCTTTCAGTTTATTTTTCTTTCTCCTAATTGTTTTCGGTATCTAATTAGTTAAAAATGCACTGTTTTTGCGTTTTTATAGCTTTTTCGCTTAAATATTTTGTTTTTAATTAATTTTCGCTGGCTCAATTTTTTCCAAGTAGAATATCTCTTATTTTCTTTACTTCGGGTTGGTCAAAAGGATTTATTCCCATAATTTTTCCTGAGAGAGCTATTGATATCTTAAATGAAAAAAGAAAGTAGGAAATATCTTCTGGTGTTTCTTCTATTTCAATTTTCATAACTGGAATTTTGGCGGAGAAAACTTTGAATGTAGCTTCTGCTTCCTTTAAATTTTCTTTGTATTTTGCTTTGTTTTTTGGTAGAATGAAAATTGCACATTTTTGATTTGGATTTGCCAGAATAAGTTGAGCTATTGAATGCTGAAAATGTGGACCAAGAATTGGTATAGGAGTTATCCCTTTTCCATCTTTACCGAGACTTTCTCCTATAAGTTGTGAAGTTATTTCTCCCAGCTCAAAAAGTTTTCTTGAATAAAAACATAAAAACAAATCCTGATTTTTTCTTTTCTCTATATTCTCTAAAAGAAATTCAGTTAATTTGAAGTGTAGGGAATTTTCGTCAAAAATATTTTTTCTTACTTTTTCTATTCCTCTTTTTACTTTTTTGAGTATATCTTCTTTTGTAAGTTTTAGTAAAGGATATGATATGAAGAAAGTTGAAAACCTTCCCGATAGTTTTTCAGGAAAATGAATTATTTTGGCTTGATTTTTTTGAGCAAATTTATAAAGAGGGGTATTTTTATTGTGCGTTGTGATAACTAAAATATCAAAGTTTCTCTTTTTTTTCTGATTTTGAGTCCTGGTCAATTTTTCAGCTGTTTTCATCAAAGATATTGTCTCAAAAGTTTCACCAGATTTTGATACGATATAAAGCGTGTAATTTTTGCTTTTTTTAATTTTCTCTTGCAGTTCATATTTATCTTCTGGTGATTCAAAAAATTTCACATCAATTTCACTTAACTTGAATATGGCTCGGGGTCCGGACGATGAACCTCCTATACCTATCCAAAATATCTCTCCTTTGATTTTTTTTAAATCTTCATTTAGCTTTTGCAGTTCTTTTTCTGCTACTTTATCTTGAATTAAGAAAATCCATTCAGAATTTTCTGCTGATTTCAGAGCTTCTTCAAGAATTCTTTTTAAATTTCCTCGCAAATTCTCTTTCTCTTTCAAATTTTCTTTTTCTTTTGAATTTTCTTTTTCGCTCAAACTCTCTTTTTCTCCTAAATTTTCCATCTTGTAAAAATAGATTCTTACTTTGTTTTTATTTTTTCTCCTTTCATATTATTTCTTGTTTTTCTTTCTATATTTTACCATTTTCTGTGAATTTTCTTATGTTTCTCATAGCCTGTTTTATTCTGTTTTCATTTTCAACGAGAGCTATTCTTATGTAACCTTCGCCCGATTGACCGAAGGCTACTCCCGGTGCCACTGCTACTTCTGCTTTTTCAAGAAGAAGTTCAGAGAATTTTATTGATCCAAGTTTTTGGAAATCTTGAGGAATTTTTGCCCAAACGAACATGGAACCTTGTGGTGCTTCAATTTCCCACCCAATTTTTCTTAGCCAGCTTACTACTACATCTCTTCTTTTCTGATATATTTGAGCTACTTTTTTAGGATAATCTGCTGCCTCTCTCATAGCTATTATCGCTGAAATTTGTATAGGTTGAAATACTCCGTATTCCATCCAGCTTTTTATTTTTGATAGCGCAGAAATAAGCGTTGGATTTCCGAGTGCAAAACCTATTCTGAATCCAGCCATACAAAATCCTTTTGACATTGAGTAAAACTCTATTGCTATTTTTTTTGCTTCTTTTATTTGTAGTATTGATGGTGCCTCATATCCATCAAACACAATATCTGCGTATGCAAAATCGTGAATGAGCCATATTCCCTCAGAGATTGCAAAATCTACTATTTTTCTGAAAAATTCCAAATCTACGCACTTTGTAGTTGGGTTGTTAGGAAACGAAATTACGATTGCTTTTGGTTTCGGATAAGTTGTTTTCAGAACTTTTTCGAGGTTCCCAAAAAAATCTCCATTCATCGGAAATGTTCTAACATCTGCTCCTGCTATTATTGGAGCATAAAGGTGAGCGGGATATGCTGGTTCTGGAACGAGAACTGTATCTCCCTGAGATAGAATTGCGAACATAAGCTGGAAAAATCCCATTTTTGTCCCGTTTACAGATACTACTTCGCTTTCTGGATCAAGTTCTACATTCCATACATTTTTGTATCTTTTTGCTATTTCTTCTCTGAGTTTTGGAAGTCCGTATGTGATTGAGTATCTGTGGTTTCTTGGGTCCTCAACTGCTTCTTTTATTTTATTTACAACTTGTGGAGGTGCTGGGATATTTGGATTTCCCATTCCAAGGTCTATTACATCTACTCCTTTTCTTCTGAGTTCTTGTTTTTTCTGGTTTATTGCAGAAAGTATGTAAGCTGGAAGTCTTTTGAGGCGGGGGAAGTTTTCGAAAACTATGAACTCACTCTCAAACATCCCAATAAAATTGATTTTAAAATTTTTATCTTAAAGTTCCTTATTTTTTGCTTTAATTATTTTGAGCTAACAGTCAGTTGTTAAGTTAAAAATTTAGTATTTCAATTCTTCCCACTGTTCGATTCGGTAGGATGTAAGAAAGAAGAAGGTGGGAAGGAAATAGGGGTATGTACAGTATTGTTCAAAGATGCAGATAAAGATGGATACACAGATGGGACAACAAAAGTTTCTTGTACGAAACCATCAGATGAATATGTTTCATCTGCAACGGCTGGGGATTGTGATGATGCAGATTCAAGTAGAAACTCAGGGAAAACAGAGATATGTGATAAAAAAGATAACAACTGCAACGGACAAGTAGACGAAGGTAATGTTTGTGCACCTGCCTCTACTTTCTCTAAAACTATCGGCGGGAGTAAGTGGGATAGAGCCTATTCAATAATCCAGAGTTCAGATGGAGGATATGTTGTCGCTGGTGGGACTGATAGTTTTGGAGCAGGTTGGGATGACTTTTATGTAGTGAAGATGGATGCTAATGGGAATGTATGTTTTTCTCAAAATATTGCAAAATACTCTGTATCTTCAAATGTTGGTAGTTTTTCTTCACCATCAACATCCGCATTTCCTCAATCTCCTTCGGTTTATCCTATATCTCCTACTGTAAGTTATGGGGGTTCTGTGAAGGATGTTTGTGCATTGGCATCGTCTCCGCATTTATATTCTGCAAGTCAAGATTGTGATTTTGGTTCTGCAATTGCAAGCGGAAAAAAAGAAGATGTTAAATCTTATGAGTGTTCAGTGTGGAATGTTCTTTCAAGATTTCTCATTCCTGCTTCTACACTAATTTTTTATGGTCGGTTTAGGAAGAAGAGGAAGAAAAAGAAATGTGGAAATCTATAATTATTCATTCATTTTCACCTTGAGTTTTTGTTTTTTGAATTTGAGTTTTTTAGAAATTTGACAAAATCTTCCCAAGTTTTTGTTTCTATTGCTTTCTTTTTTATCGCCTTTAGGTGGTTTATATTGTCTATCTTATCTAAAAGTTTTTTTATTAGTTTTGCTTTTTGACTGCCAAACTTTACTTGGATGATGCCCGAAATCCCTTCTTTAAGACCTTCTTGTTTCCCCTTTACAATACCTCTCCGTTCTCCCTCCTTTTCTCCCCATTTATAAAAAAGAGTTTTTCTTATATCTATTTGTATTGGCATAGGTTCCGCTTTTATCTCAACATCAAATAAACTACCTAAAAAACTTATTTCTTCCATATATTTTAAAAGTTCTTTTTTGTTTTTGATAATTTCTGAAATCTTTCTTATGGCTTTACTGAATACCTCTGGTTTCTCTTTGTATTTCCCAGCTAAAATTCCCAAGACCACTTCTTCTGGCTTATCGCTTCTTAAAAACTCATCAGGGTCTATTTTTTTCCAATCAACAACTCTGAATTTGAGAAATTTAAATTCCGACTTGAAATAGGAAGGGGGAGGATTTCCTTTTCCTACAAACAAGACTATCTGAACAGGTTCTTTACCAAACTTTTCTTCAATCCCAACAGAATACAACAACATTCTTTTAGGTAAGGTTTTGTCTTGTTGGGCTTGGATTTCAATATGAAAAATTTTTTCTCCGGCTTTAAAAAGCATATCAGGTCTGAGAGATTTGAGGAGCTTTAACTCCCGATTTATATCTTCAAGTTTTTCCTCTATTTTCTCACCTGTTGCTATTGAGATAATTTTTCCTACTGCCCTTGAGAAGATTTCTTTTAAAACTATGTCAAACCTTCTTAATTCTCTTTTCTGCTTATACTCTCTTTTTTCTCTTTTATGTTTTCTTTTATTGTTCATTCTAAAATTTTGTATTTTACTTATTTAGTACAAAATTAAAGTATCTTGTTTATTAGTTAATTTTACTTTTTTTGTTTGAGGAGCTTATATCATTTGTTTTATCTCTAGAAGTTTTTTGATTTGTTTTGAACCACCAGATTTTGCATGGGCAATCCCAGAAAATTCCTCCTTTTTATTTGAAATTACAAAGCAATTTTAACAATAGAATGCTAATAAGGTTTTCAATTTAGATTTTCTTATTTTGATTTTTTATTTTTTTAAAATGTTATCTGTAATGCGACGGGAGAAAAAAAATAGCTTTATCGCTATCCATCCTTATCTTTTCAAACTTGTTTTATTGTTAGCTTTTATTTCAGTTTTTTCCCCATCTTGTTATACGCTTCAGAAAGTAAATTCAAGGATTGATAATATTGAGGCTCGTCAGGTGAAAACCGAAGAATATGTTGAAAATACAAGGAAAGAATTGGAAAAGATAAGGAAAATTCTTGCTGATATGGAGGCTAAAATTTCTGCTGTTGATGAAAGAACTTCAAAACAATCTGGTGTATCTTCTGATGTAGAAAAGCTTAAATTAGATCTCTCGCAACTTGAAAGGAGGTTAAGCTTGATTGAAGTCAAGTTAAGTATGCTTGAATCAAGATTTGAAGGTAAGGAAAAGAAGGAAAAAGATGAGAAATTAGGTAGTAATAATAAAAAGTTGGAGGAAAAAGAAGCGAAGGCAAAATTAGATAATGCAAAAGAACTCATAGTGAATGGCAAAATTGATGATGCTATAAATGTTATCAACTCTTTGGTATCTTTGGGATATGATTCTTATGAGCTTCGCTTTACCCTCGGAGATGCACTTTTCAGAAAAGGTGATTACAAAGGTTCAGTTACGGAATGGATGAGAATAGTAAATGACGAAGATAAGATAGGAAAAGATTCAGATATTTTACCAAGAACATATCTTAGATTAGGTCAAGCTTTCATGAGGTTGGGAGATACAAAGAATGCCCGACTTATGTTGCAAGCTGTAATTTTAAAATTCCCGAACAGTCCAGAAGCTAAAACAGCAAAAAATATTCTTGAAGGTATAAAATGAAGTGAAAATAAAAATTTAGCTTTTTTCTGGATTGTAACTTACTCTTTTCTTGCGATCAATTTATCTATATCTTGTTGAAGAGATTTGACTACTTCTGCCGATCTTTTGAGCGCTTTCATTTCTTCTTCTTTGAGTTCAAATTCAACTATTTTTTCTGCTCCATTCTTGCCAAGTATTACGGGAACACCAACGAATATACCATTAATTCCATACTCTCCCTCGCATAAAACACAACATGGAAGAATCCTTTTTCTATCAAAAACTATCGCTTCTACCATTTCAAGAACAGCAGCAGATGGCGCATAATATGCTGACCCAGTTTTAAGTAAAGATACAATTTCTGCTCCTGCGTTTCTTGTTCTTTCTATTATTTTTTCAAGTTTTTCTTTTGGTAGCAATTTCTCTACTGGGACACCTCCGACTTGTGTGTAGCTCAAAACTGGTACCATAGTGTCTCCGTGGCTTCCGAGAACAAAAGCATTTATATCTTTTGGTGATACCCCCAACTCCATAGCAAGAAAAGCTCTGAATCTTGAAGTATCTAAAACACCTGCCATTCCCATAATCCTATTTTTTGGAAATCCTGTTATTTTGTATGCTGTATATGTCATGGCATCAAGTGGATTTGACACAACTATTACTATTGAATTTGGACAGAACTTTTTTATTTTCTCTGATGTATCTTTTACTATTTTGAAGTTTATTTCTAAAAGCTCCTCCCTTGACATTCCCGGTTTTCTTGGAACTCCCGCAGTTACTACGACTATATCCGAGTTCTGTGCTAATTCCCATGAATCTCCACCTTGAATGTTTATGTCGTATCCCATTATTGGTGCGCTTTGGGCTATATCAAGAGCTTTACCACGAGCGAGGTCTCCAATTATATCTATTAAAGCTATTTCTGCAAAGTTTTTTTCCGCAAGCCTCTGAGCCAATGTTCCTCCTACCATTCCTGCTCCTACAACTGTTATTTTCGTTTTCATCTTGTTTATTTCCTCCCTTGTCTCTTTTTTTCTTACTTTTAACCTAAGTTGCTATTTAGGAAATTTTCAAAAATCTGCAAAATTTCAAGTCTCGCTAAACTAAAATCCCCCGACCTCACAAATTCCTGACCTCTTTATCAAAAATGATTGTGGAAAGCTCCGCAGAAAAGTTAGATACTGCATGAGTAATTTGAAAACTTTATTGTTCCATAATAGCTCAGTTCATTGGTTTTGTAAAATTTGTTTTATGAAGATATGGAAAGCATTATCAATACTGAATGTTGTATTGTGTGCCACAATATTAGCTTACTTTATAGTATCTGATGTACCATCATCACCCTTCATTTTAGGTCATAATAATTTCCCGCAAACCATAATAAAAAAATTAATCGGAGGATTGTTCCTTTCTCTCGGGTATCCTTTTGTATTTCTGATCTTCGGTCTCATGTTGTTTAATTCCCTTTTTGCTCTTGAGAAAATAAAAAACCCTCTACCAATTTTGAGCGTTATATCAGTAGCAGTTCTGCTGGCAGGCATAGCCTCAACCATGAATAATCAATTCGGAGGTATAATAGGCATTTATATATCTGAACTCATAAAAAAATTAGGAATAAGCGAAAATCTATCTATTTCAATATTATCGTCTGCAATCTTTGCAATATCAATAGTCACATTTTTTCCATACTTTTCAAGACAAATACAAAAAATAAGGAACAAAGCAGAAGGCACTGCCGCAAGTCCAAGATCAATCACCAAAACACAAAAATGGAAAGAAAAATATCATCAAAATGAAGAAAAAGATTATCAAAACGAATATTATGATGAAAATCAAAAAGCAGATGAGAAGAAAATAAAAAGTGAAAGAGAAAGCAGAACAATACTTTTAGATGAAACATCACATACAACCCAAATCATAAGATTAGATGAAAAAAATAAAATAGGAGAATACTACAAAGATAATTATTCCGAAGGATATGAAAGAAACAAAGAGAAAAATCAAATAAAACAACAAACACAAAAAAATGAAATTCAATCGGAAGAAGATGAAACGGAAAACAGAGAAGAAACGGAAGTTATGGAAAGGAAAAAAGATAGTTTTCAACTCCCACCCCCATCTTTACTTGATGAACCTGAATCAGTAGAATATGATCCCCCAGAAGTTCTAACAAAAGTTGCAAGGGAATTAATAGATGTCCTTAACTCATTTGGCATAAAGGGAAGAATAATATCTATGATGTCAGGACCTGTCGTGAATTTCTTTGAGTTCATACCAGAAAGTGGTATAAGAGCTACAAAAATAGTTTCTCTCGGCGATGATATAGCAATAGCTATGAGACTACCTGGGATAAGAATAGTTGCACCCGTCCCAATAAGCGGAGCAGTAGGTTTTGAGGTTCCAAGAAAAAAAAGAAGTATTGTGAGGTTAAAAGAAGTTTTTGACGCACCAGAAGCGAAAAAAATGAAAATTCCTCTGACACTAGGAAAAGATATATACGGAAGACCATTCGTTATAGATTTACACAAACTTCCGCACCTACTTGTAGCCGGAACAACTGGGTCTGGGAAAAGTGTATTATTGAACACAATAATCGTTAGCTTGCTTATGAGATTTCCGCCTGATGATTTGAAATTTATCCTTGTTGATCCCAAAATGCTTGAGTTTTCTCTTTACAGCGGTATTCCAAATCTTGTAACAGATGTTGTAACGACCTCAAAAGGAGCAATAGATGTTTTAAGATGGGCAGTAGAAGAAATGATGAGAAGATATCAAGCGATGAAGAAAGTAAAGTCAAAAAATCTTGATGACTTTATAGAGAAAACAGGAGAGAAAATTCCAAGAATAATAGTTGTAATAGATGAGTTCGCAGACCTTATGGTAACATCAGCAAAGAAAGTTGAAGAATATGTTATGAGACTATCTCAGATGGCAAGAGCCGCTGGAATACACCTTATACTCACCACACAAAGACCTTCAACAGATGTTGTAACTGGGATAATAAAATCAAATTTGCCAGCAAGAATAGCTTTAAGAGTTTCTGATAAAGTAAACTCACGAGTTATTTTAGATACAAACGGAGCAGAAACACTACTTGGACAAGGAGATTTTCTCTTCTCTATGCCTGGAATAAC
>Ga0079992_124348_pt1 | contig 12925 bp, 11 predicted proteins | sample FaiFalFF_MnMetaG_3_FD_69197 | JGI IMG/M metagenome (GOLD analysis project Ga0079992, IMG submission 69197) | Freshwater microbial communities from Yellowstone National Park, Wyoming, USA - Fairy Falls B (FF_Mn_B) MetaG (SPADES assembly) (version 2) | ecosystem: Environmental > Aquatic >... | reverse complement strand
AATCAAGTATTGCAGGAATTATAGAATACTCAACTTCTACCTTCTGAACACAATCAATATCAAATTTACCGAACGATTCTATTATTTTCTCTTTTAAAGATATTGCGCATTCAAGTTGAGGAAGAACATAAGCGCACCCTGGGAGTTCCTTTATCATAAGTGTTCTTGTCAGAAAAAAATCGGTGGAGAAAACTCTGTTTAAAAATTTTTCATCTAATTTGCTATATGAGAATAGTTTGAAAAATCCTTCAAATGCTTTTTCATTCTCTTTGAAATCAAAAATAGAGGCTATTATTCCCTGAATTGTAGGTAAAGAAACAGAGAAAACTTTCGTTTCTCCTCCCATAAATCCTCCAAAATGTAAAAAATGAGGATTTGAGACATAAAAGGAGATTTTCTTTGGTATTTTGCTTATATCTCCCATCAAAAACTCTGTGATTGAAGCTGAAATTATACCGTGAAGGAAAGTCATCATCTGACCGTTGAGTGGTCCCATCAAGGTAGCAATTCCAAACCTTCCTCCGATTTCATTTCCCAATATTACAGCCTTCAATACTTTTTCCTTTTCTATTTTGAAATTTTCACCTAAAAATAAAGATGTGAAGACAGCAGAGTGTCCTGTATGTCCTGCAAAAAGATAGTCATCCCAATCGTAAATTGTAGATGCTGCTGAATTTAAAAGAATTTCTTTCAGCGGTGATGATAATCCAATCTTTTCAACTTTTTCTTCAATTCCACTGAATGCTTTGCTTTTTTTACCTGCTTCTGCTGATATTTTCAGATTTTCTATCTGCCTTTCTGCTATTTCTTTTACATCTTGTGGAATTTCTTTTTTTGCTATTTCAAATACAAAGTCTCTTAGAAGTTCAAGAATCATATTTTCTTCGCTCCAAGAAGGTTTCTATACAAAATAATTTTATTCACTTCGTTTGTTGTTTCATAAATTTGTGTCAGTCTTACATCTCTCAAAAATCTCTCTACTTTTTTAGATTTATCAGGACCTAATTCCCCAAGTATCTCCATACATATTCTGCAAACCTCAAAAGAAAGTTGAGTTGCTGAAAACTTAGCCATAGACGAAAAAGATTCAAGTTTTTTTAGGTTTTTAGCAAGGTAATTGAAAAGTAGGTCTTTTAGCATTTCACCTAATTTTTTTCCAAGTTTTCTTGTAGTATTTTCCCATCTTTTGGAAGTTTGTGAAAAAATTAAAGCCATAAGTTTTACGGGAATAAGGTCATTTATTTTCATCGTTCCCTCATAATCTTGAAGGAAGCAAGCTGATATCCAAAGGCTTCTTGCCATCTGGAGCTTTGATATAGCTTCTGATATTCTATCTGCAACAAATTCGTTTTCTAATTTTTCGTTTTCTGAATTTATTAGTATTTCCAAAGTTTTCTTTATAGCTCCTTTTGCTATGCCGGTTGCTATTGCTCCAACTGGTGCTCGCGTCAAAGACAGAATAACTCTATCTATAAATGATCCTTCTCCTTCTTTTAGAACTACCATATCATCCGGTACAAATACATCTTCAAAAACAAGCTCTGCTGCGTGAGCTGTTTTTTGTCCCATTTTATTTTCAACCCTGCTTACAATTTTTGGGTTGTTTTCTACAAGAAGACACATAAAACTTGGATTTTGTCTATCTTGTATGGCAAATACTGTGAGATATTTTGCTACTGAACCATTTGAAATGAAAACTTTTCGTCCGTTGAGTATATACCCACCTTTGACTTTTTTTGCAACTGTTAGTATTTTAGCTTTTTTGAGCCAATCTTCGTTTTGTTGAACATCAGAGCCACCTGTTGGTTCCGTGAGCGCAAAAGCAAAGAGAATTGGAGACTTCTTTTCGTTCTCAACAACTTCATTTATAATGTGTGAAAAAGAAAAAATGTAAGGTGAGAGCAGAATTGGAGTGAGCCCCAAAGCATGAGCTCCGAATATATTTCCTATTCCGGCAGATTCTGCGCACAACTCCTCTTCAAAAAAAGAGTAGGGTAGTGATTTTACTCCACCTCCGCCAAATTCTTTGGGTATTATGAACGATAAAAATCCTCTTTTTCCTCCTTCTTTTACTATATCCCAATCAAAAAAATATGGATTTTCTTCCGCTCTTTTTTCTGCTTCATCTATTTTTTCTCTGTTTTCACGAATGAATTCTCTCGTTTTTTCTTTTATGTTCTCTATTTCTTCTATGTATTTTGGAAACCCTTTGAGCAGAGGAGATATAAACTCTATGTTATCTAAAAAATCAAATATAAATTTTTCTTTGTCATTCATAGAGTTATTTAATTTATCTTTTTGTTGTTATCTCAGTTCCTTATACATAGTTTTTCTTTTTTCTCCGATGCTTTTTTCTAGCATAATTTTACTGGAAGGTGGAGAATAGATTTCATATTTTCTATTGCCATTGACATTATTGCTTTTTTTGATGTGAGGATCTCATCAAGTTCTTTTCCGATTTGGGTTTCTTTGTTGAAGCTGATTTCTGCTCCGCCGGGTAGCATTAATATATTTTCTCCTTCTGCGAGGACTTCTGCTTTTATTATTGCCCCATCTTTTTCTTGGTAAGTTGTGAACAAAAACTTTTTTCTCTTGATTTTAAATTTTAATTTTTGATCCTTCTTTATTTTGAAAGATAGTATTTCTTTTTTGTTTTCTGCTAATGTGAAAGAACCTCCATTTTGAAACTCAATATCTGCTATAAATTTGGGGTAGTTGTAAATTATTACGCCTGCATCTTTCGCTATTTTTGTTGTCACAGGTAGATGTCTTACATGAACATGAAACTCACCTTTCACTATGCTATCCAAAAGGTTTAAAATGAATGCGGTTGATTGTATTTTTGGTTTTTGTTGTACAGGGAAAGTGATTGCTACTTCGTTGTAATTTCCTAAACTTGAATCTTTGTACATAAAACCTGCAATTCCACAAAATGTAATTCCGGGTATGAGCTCTGGGACTTTAAATTTTTCCTTTATTCTGGCTGGAAGCAGTTCTTTTACTTTTGATGATTTTGCAAGAAAAAATCCAAAAACTCCATAGGTTGATCTATAAAATACTGGAATTTTTCCTTTTTCCCCCTCAAAATCTATTTCAAACTGCTCTATTCCTCTGAAAAAATCCATACAAAAATTTTAATTCTTATCATTTACCCTTATTCTATTATGAGAATTTTTTTCAGGCAAAAGATAAAATATAGATATTTTTCAGGTGAAATTTTTGATCAGATTATATGTTTTCTCTATGTCTTCTATGTTTTCGTATATTTTATTTATCGGTTTTAATTCCTTGACTGATTCTGGGTAATAATAAATCATATCTTGAATAAGGTCCTCCAGAAGATTTATTGAAAATAGAGCGTATCTAGTTTCTTCCAGAGGGCTTAGAGTGATGGAGGATTTATAAGAACCATCATTTTGGTAGAATCCTTTTATCATTTCGAGTAATCGTTTAGCTTTTGTTATTAGTTGTTCAAGTTCATTGGGTTGCAATTTAATTTTAGAATAAAGGAAATCTATGCAGTAGATAATTTTGGAAATGTCTTCAAGCGATGCTCTGTCGTTGATGAAGGTTAGAAGGTAAATAAGCCAAAGGTTTGCATTTTGTGGGACTCTATTTATGTTGTCCAAAATAAAACAAACTTTAAAAAAGCTTTCTAAATCCTTCGGGATAATCTTAACAATTTTATTTTCATCAATTACAGATTGAAGTAAGTTTGATAGTTTTTCTTTATATATTTCAATCAACTTATGCTGAAAATTGAGGATAAAATTTTTCATATCTATTCTTTGGCATATGTTTCTCAGGGAATCATCGGGTTTAAGTATTTTTTCAAATTTTTCTTTTGGAATTCTGAACGCGTAACTACGCCAAGCTTCGACTATCCCATATTGACCATTGCGAACAATCCAATTTGGTTTAAATATGGCGTATTTAAGTTTTGGTTTATGGATATATACAAAAATTTTATCTTGTATTGGCTGATTCTCTTTGCCTTTCCTTTTAACGACTTTGGATACTTTAAAGTCGTAAAATTTCAAATCTTCTTTTTCTGCGTATTGAAATTCAATTTCTATTTTCTTTCCTTCATTCATTTCTGCAATAAAATCTGGTTCTCTCGTAACACCGCCTTGTCTTAAAAACCACAAAAATTTATCTCCTCCCGATTTATAAACTTTTACTTGTTTTCCGGGGTACAACTTTTTGATTTTATCTTCAAGCCATTCTAAAATTTCTAATTCAGCGATTGCTTTTCTCTTCATATCTTTCCGATATTCCAGGTATGTTCGCGATTTTATATCACTTGATTGAGCGTATATAGTCTTGGGGTCTATTTTTGGCATGATTTAGAATAATTTTGTCTGATAAGTTTTCAAGCTTTTAACCGCAATAGCAGCGATTTCTGGATTTATTTCATAACCAATTCCATTTCGCCTTAAATCAGCAGCTGCTAAAAGCGTCGTTCCAGAACCGACGAATGGATCAAGGACTGTTTCTCCTACATAGCTAAATGCCTTAATCAACCTGTAAGGGAGTTCATAGGGGAATGGTGCTATATGGTTTCTTCTATCTCCGCTTCCTTGTGGTTTCATCAACCAAACGTCGCTCTTTTTGATAGATAGCCAAAACTCTTTATCTAATTTTGATTGTTCCTTTTGTTCCTTTGTTAGATGTGCATATTTATCAAAGCCTTTCCTTTCAGGTTTCTCAAATTCTAAAATAAACTCGTGCATGTTGTTTATTAATATTCCCCCAGGATAAGGGTATGTCCCAAAATGTGCTCTAACTCCATTAGTTTTGTGCCATATTATGTCTCTTTTGAAGATAAAACCTATCTTTTCAAATATATCTATTGTTCTGCCTACTAAATTGAGAGTTCTGAAACCTCCGTTTTCCAATCGTATGGGTAGGTTCATTATATTTATAAACGCCTTGCGCCCAGGTTGTAAAACTCTATAAACCTCTTTCCACACTTCGCTTATTTTCTCAAACCATTCATCAATATCATGGATATTTCCGAGATCGCCTTCTATTGGTTCTCTTGAATACATTTTTGCATTAAAATATGGTGGGGAAGTTATAACTAAATGGACACTTTCATCGGGAAGATCGTCCATATTTATTGCGTTTTTCACGAAAATTTTCTGGATTGTCCCATTTACTTCAATAGTATTTATTATATCAATTTCTATCGTTTCATTTCTATGAGGAATTTTGAGTTTATCTTTAACCTCTTTTAGTTTGTTTAGTTCAAATCTCATCTGTCCGCTCGGAGAAATTTGAACTGGAACTATACCTTTTCTCACGAGTTTATGTAGTACTTTAACATTTATGCCTAGATACTTTGCCGCTTCAACCGAAGATAAATAACTTCTTTCTTCATAATACCTTACTTTCATGTTCTTTCTGATTTAACGATTAATTTTGATTTATATAAAATTTTTATCTTTCGAATTGTTTTTTCCGTATAGATAAAAAATAGGTTGAGATTCTATAACAGCCCATCCGGAAAAAACAATGGGTTTGGGGAAGGTTTATTTACTATTTTTACTCATGCAAACCTTATTTCCCCTAGCACCTGCCACCGTATCTACCTGTTCTACTGGGCTACCTTTCTTTTTTTCTTCTTTTTCTTTTCTTTTTTCTTCTTTTTTCTTTTTCTTTCTTCCTTCCTTAACCTTCTTTTTTTTTAATTTATTTTTGTTGTTCATTTGATTCTACCTTTTAAATTGCTGGAATTATCTATAATGTTATAGGAAATTTGCTCAATGAAAATTGAGTTTTACAAATTTTAGATATTCTTATTTCTTCGCTTTTCTGCATACTGATATGTAAACTGCATGAGATTTTTGTTTCTATTCATCCTTACTTTTATTTTTTGCTTCCTTGGATTTAAAACTCCGGTTTGAAGAATTCTAATTTGTATATTTCTGTAAGGTTTTTGAGAGTTTCGGCTTCTCTGTATAATTTTTCTACTTTGAAATCTTTCATATATCCGTATCCGCCGAATATTTGGATAGCTTCTGAAAGTAAAATTGGGCTTTCCCTTATCGCAAATCCTGTGAGAAAAAATGATTTGCTCTGAATTTTTTCTGGATTTTGCAATAAGCTATCTATAACTTCCGAAATGATATTCACGAACTCTGATATCCTGTAAATTTTTTCTTTTATAGCAAAGTAGTCTTTTATTGGTTTTCCGCCCTGGATTCTTTCAGCAGCATATTTTTGAACTAAACTCAAAGTGTATTCCATCATTCCACATATCGCACAGTCTATAAAAAAATATAGCTTTGAGAAAAACTCGTAGGGTGATTGATTTAAATTGCTAAGATGAAGATTTTGTCCGGCTCTATCTTCTTTTTTTGAAATCTTAAATAGCTCAAAAGAAAGGGAAGGCACTTTGGAGAGATTAATATTTTCTCTGGAAAATATTTTTATTTTTTCTTTTTCTACTTCAAGTATAAAGTCCGCAATATCAGCAAAGATGAAAAATTTTCCCTCAGGTTTGAGACATGTTGAAAAGGTTGTGTTTTCTGTGGGGATAGAAGAAATTTCATTTGATTTCAGGAGAATTTTTGCAGCATAATTCATAGCGATAAATATCCCGGCGGGAAAATTATATCTTGATATTGTTTTTACGATTGCTGATAAATCTTTTATCTCGAGTTCTTCTTGAACATCTAAAAATCCATATTTTTTCAGTTGCTCTGAAAACTCTCCTGGTTCTTTTTCATAGATTGATTTTCCAATTTTTTCAGCTGGTTCTTCTATTGAGCTCCTATGAGGCATATATAGCATTAAATTTTAGAACTCTTTTCAAATTTTAATAATATACCGCTAAAAATTGGCATTATGCCGGGAGAGAGAAGAGAAAAGATCCTTATTTAATTTTCAATTTTTCTCCCTACTGAAATATAGGCTGTGTGAGCGATCATGTTTTCGTAAGGTCTTGATTTTCCTTCTCTTGTTAAAAACCTTCATATTGAGGGAATAGGAGAGAAAGTATGAATTAGCGATTATCGTTCCTCCCTAAATATTGAAAAGAGGTCTCTTTGAATTCCTTCAATCGAACTGTCTTTCATCTTTATTTTCTTCCTGCGTAATAAGTAAATTTCTGTTTTTTCTAACTCTGATGGTTTTGTCGGAACAAAAAATGCATCCTTAATCTTCTCCCAATCTTTATCTCTGGTAGTTATTACACGATTAAGAAAAATGCTTACATAACACCCGTTAATAGTTGTTGGTTTAACTTTTTCCAATTTCCTATTGGCAATTTCGACATATTTAGGATCAATATCTATCCCAATAAATCTTCTTCCCAATTTTTTTGCTGCTACAGCAGTTGTTCCGGTGCCTATAAATGGGTCAAGAATAATATCACCCTCGTCGCTACTCATAAGTAGCAATCTCTCTATCAGATGAACTGGTAATTGACAAGGATGTTCATCTCTTCTTATTTTGTGCCTGATCCGGTGAATGTCGGTCCATATATCAGAAACGAGCGGACCGAATGGATGCATCCGCGATTTTTTACCGCCATAATCTTGTAAGATATACTTGCAGTTTCTGCAACGCTTATAGAGCATCCTGATATCATAAAACTTGAACTTATCTGATTTCACATAGTACAAAATTCCATAGTGATTTGGAAGTAGTGTTTTTCCACGAGGTGCACCCATGGCATCCCAGACAATCCAATGACGGAAGATAGCAATTTCGTTTAGGTAAGAGCCAAAGTATATTAACCACTTTGGAATATTGTGAACAAAGATTGAGCCAGTGGGCTTGGTAATACGAACCATCTCATAAAGCCATTCTCTGCACCATTGGAGATATTTTTCTTCCTCATGCTTATCATGGTAGCTGTTATATCTCTTTTTTAGGTTGAATGGAGGATCAGCAAAGGTGACATCAACACTATTGTCAGGAATCTTTCTCATAACTTCCAGACAATCGCCTTGAATAACCCTATTTATTAATGAATTGAAGAATTCTTCATTTTTCATAATAAATCTCTTCTAAAAATTTCCTAAACCTTTCAATTTCGTCTCTATGAAATGTAAAAACAAAATCGAAAGCTTCTACCATTCTTTTTAAATCTCCTCTCCTCACATACCACCCAATTCCGTCCACAAAACCGATAAAGATTACATTTGGATTGTTCTTCTTTAAGTAATCAGAAACAATCTTTTCTGTCTTTGCCTTATCTCCCATTCCTGATGAAGTAGTTACCAAATAAGAACACTCAATAATTATTCTTGGAGATTTTTTGTTTGGAATTATAAAATCCATTGTTCTTGGAATATTTCCAGCATCGGGAATTTTAAGCTTACCTTTTTCAAAAGTTAGTTTATAATCTTTCAATATTTTCTCAATTACAATCTCTGGATTGTTTTCTTTTGAGGCTTTGTAGGCACCTTTTGTTTTGTATCTAATTATAGTATCAATAAGGGATTCGGTTGAAAAACTAAATTTATTTATATCCAGTTTCTTAAACTCGAATAATGGAAGTGCGCTTCTAATTATCGGAACAGTTGCTCCCCTGAAGAATAAATTCACAATACCTTCTGCAAACTTTATATTGCTTTTTATAAGTGATTTTATCTTATCAAGTCCCCATTCTTGCAGGTTTTCTCCCTGAAAACTTTCTTTTGACCAATAGTCTTTATTGACTAATGAGTTCAGGGCTTTATCATCCACCACTCGAATAAAGGTTATTAATCTTTGCAGGCTTTCTTTTGAAAAACCAGTAATGGTAAGAATAGCTTCTAAGCCATCTTCAACCTCTGTTATGTGTTTGACTAATGTTGATTCAGTTAGTCCTTCCCTTTCTATCCTGTTTTTCAGAAGAAAGATATTTTGCGCAATTGAGGAAATATAGCTTTCGTAATTTTCCTCAAATTCTTGGTTGTAGAAATAGAAGGTGTTTTTAGATATAACAGTATTAAACTTTTCTTCTGCTGTAGAAAGAGAAATCATTTTATTCTTCATCTTCACCTTTATTTTTTTCATCTCGTTTCTTTATAGCTTCCTTTTGGGAATCAGGTAGCTTGCTGTACAATTCTTCAACTTTTTTAGGCTGCGTGATTCCCCACTCTGCTATGAGATTAATTAGCTCAAATAGCCTATAAGCAAGTTCAGGATTATCATTAAGGTCAATTTGTCCGGGGTGAACAGCATTATTACCAATTACTCTTACTGTATCTAATGCTTTTTGAATTTTATCTGGAAGCCCCTTTTTTACTAAATTGGCTATGCAATCATTGAGATTCTTTCCGCTTTCTCCTAAATACATGCATAACTTTTGAACGGCTAACCGTAGAAGTGCAGCTGCTCCTCGAGGAGAGCGATTAACTATAGATCTTGCTTCATTATAAATTTCTTTAATTTCTTCTGGTAAATCGTCATTTGGTGGCGGGACTCGTGATATATCGGGAAAAATCATTTTTCCTCTATACCAAATTGTGCATTGTCCACAACATTCACAGTATGATATGTAGATTCTCTCCATTTGCTTTATAGGAATAGCTTCCCATTTTTGATGTGAATAAGCATTGCAATGCGGACAATTAAAGGCATTTCCCTGAAAGTACGGAGGTGTAAACTTATACATTATGTTTTCCCTCCTTAAAATTTTTTCTCAAAAATAATATATACTCCTCCTTCATCGTATTTTTTATTCCTTTTATAGGTTTCACAATTTTCTTGTCAAGAGTAAAACCAAGTTTTATTGCCATCTCTTCAATTTTTGTCTCAAGCCTTATTCCTCCTGTCTGGATATCATTTGAACCTATTATGATTACCGCGTACTTACCTTTTTTCAAAACCCTGTACATTTCAGATAAAACTCTATTCATATCTTCAAAATAGATAGCAAGCTTTTCCTTTTTCGTTTTACCTTTTAAACCAATCATTTCCTCTTTCAGAGCATCTACATTATACCCCAGATATTCTAATTGCGGTCTATCATTTTCAGCATAATCTATTGCGAAAGAATAAGGCGGAGAGGTAATTATAGCGTCTACGGAATTATCATCAAGCGGTATATTCCTGGCATCACCTATTTCGAATCTTGCGTTGCCAATTTTTAGATTTAGCATATCTCTGACCCGGATAAAAGATCTTATTTGTCCAATATATCTTTTAAGGACAAAGGGGAAAAGAACATCTATGCTTTTTGAACACCTTCTTGCATATCCCATTGTATCCAAGAAAGCAAGGAGAGGAATGCTTTTTTCCGGCTTAAATTCATCATAAAAAGAGAATTCTTTTGGTAATTTCTTATTTTTAATAAGAGTTTTATAAATCTCCTCTGAATTTCTATTTAATGATGATAATAAAGATTCACTAACTTTCAAAGCTTCGTATTTTACCTTACTCATCAAAACACAGAATGGACTTTTTTCAATGCCAATTGAATCAATCCCAATTATGCTTGCTTCTATGTTCAGTGTCCCACTTCCGCACATAGGATCAAGAACTACATCCCCTGGCTGAACTCTTAGAATATTCAGTATACCTTTTATCAATTGTGGATGAAATTTACCTCTGTAGGGAAATAATCCGTGTGTAGCATAACCTGTGGAGAATTTTCCTTCTTTAAAGTATGATCTTGTTATTTCTGACTTTCCTTTCCATATTAGATGAGTATTATTTGAGCAGATTATATAATGGTAGGTAGGTATCCCATCAACACTTTTAAAAAACGCGCCCCTACGAATGATTTCATTTTTACTAAGTAATTTATACTCATAAAATGCGAATTCCAATTCAAATATCTCTGATACATTAGGTAGTAACTCAAATTCTCTTGGTAATATAAATGAAGTTATTTTGGGCAAATCCGATACTGAACTGAACTCTTGTGACAATCCGCTTTGCATATTTACATTAAAATCTCTTTTCGTAACCATGTCTCCCTTACTCATATGTTTCCCTACATAAACTCCGCAATTTATATAATAGCTTGTGCGTATCTGCAGTTATTGATTGTAGCCCTTATTTGTAGCATCCTTTCTTTTTATTTTTATAAATTTTAGTGATTTCTGATTTCAATGGATAATTATAGTAAAAAATTTCCCTTTTCTATTCTTTTTTATATCATCACTTTTCTCCCTACTGAAATATAGGCTGTGTGAGCGATCATGTTTTCGTAAGGTCTTGATTTTCCTTCTCTCGCTAAAAATCTCCTTACAAGAACTTCATAAGTATCAACCAATATAAAACCTTTTCTTTTCATCAGCTCACACATTATTTCTGTTTGATTTACGGTTGGAGAGATAGAGATAAGTACGCCTGATGGTTTCAAAGATCTCCAGGCAAACTCCACACAGTGCCAAGGTTCTGGCAAATCTAAAAATACAGCATCAACATTTTTTTCGTCAAAACCCTCTTTATAAACATCTCTCTTTTTTATCTCGACATATTGAATAAGATTATTTTCTTCAAGGTTTTCTTTGAGTATTTGAATGAAGTCATCTCTTATTTCGTATGTGAATACTTTTCCGTGAGGTTTTACAAAATGTGCAAGAGCAATTGTCAAGCCCCCTGATCCGCACCCGGTTTCTATGATTTTACTTCCTGGACCTATTCCTGCGATGAAAATCATGAATGCACTATCTTTGGGATATATTATTGCGCTCTTTCTTTTCAGTTTCATTATTCTATCAGGTAATATTGGTTCAAGTATGTAAAACTTTTTTTCTTTTGTTGATATAACATACTCGCCATAAAATTTTCCTACAACATCTTTCCCTTTTATTATTCCTATATGTGTGTGGAGAGAATTGTTGGATTGAGCTCTGAACATGAAAGTTTTATCTTTTCCTTCTGGAACGAGTATGACTCTTTCGCCCTCAAAAACTCTCTGGGAAATTTTTGTTTTTATTTCTTCTTCTATTTTTTCTGGATTTAAAAATCCATCCATTACTATATCTGCTCCATTTTTTTTGAGTTCATCTTCTGGATAGAAATTTTTTACTGCCACAACTAAAAATCCGGATTTTTTTGCGGAAATTACTCCATATATTGAGTCTTCAAATGCGATTACCCCCTCTCTTGAGATTTCTACTCCTATTTCTTCAAATTTTTTTATTGCTACATCAAAAGGTTCAGTTGAAGGTTTGCCTTCTTTGTAATCTTCTGATGATACTGTGAACTTAAAGAATTTAAGTATTCCATTTTTTTCAAGTACGGGAATTATTTCATCTTTTAGCGCTCCGGATACTATGCATATTGGATATTTTGAGCCGACATATCCTATAAATTCTTTTACACCGGGATAGAGCTCAACTTCTCCTCTTTTTAGAAATTCGCTGAAATATTTTTTCTTTTCTTCACATAAAGATTTTATATCTTCTTCTCTTATTAATATTTCTCCATTTTCTTCTTTTTCCTTTGCAATGACTTTGAAGAAATCATAGTCTGTATAAGCGAGGTATTTTTTCAGGTAGTCATCCCATGAGAGGTCAATTTTGAGTTTTTCAAGGACTTTTTTGAATGCAAGATAATGAAGTTTTTCGGTATCTGCTAATGTTCCATCAAAATCAAACATCAGAGCATATATTTTTTTTTCTTTTGTCATTCTTGTAAAAACGGGATGAATTTTTTATATTGCGAGTTTTGCTTTTTTTATCAAACTTTTTGGGTTTACAAGTTAATTGTTATTATCTTATCTTTTTGATTTTTTTCTTGCCGGTGTTTTCTTGATAAGTGAGATCAGGATTTCTGTGTGTGAAGTATCAACTTTTTCCCATGTGAAATCTTCGTCTTCTCTTCCAAAATGTCCGTATGCAGCGGTTTTTTCATATATTGGTCTTCTGAGATCAAGAGATTCTATTATATCTTTAACTGAAAGCCTGAAAAGTTCTCTTACAGCCTTTGCTATTTTATCTTCTGGTACCTTTGATGTTCCGAAAGTTTCAAT